>Ga0179593_1695766_pt1 | contig 10850 bp, 6 predicted proteins | sample CZODoug2_1_08_16_FD_185931 | JGI IMG/M metagenome (GOLD analysis project Ga0179593, IMG submission 185931) | Vadose zone soil fungal communities from Angelo Coast Range Reserve, California, USA - CZODoug2_1_08_16fungal (PacBio error correction) | ecosystem: Environmental > Terrestrial > Soil >... | reverse complement strand
TTTCGCCTAGATGATGGCAGAGGGTTTACGTGCAGATCAGATAAGTTGCCTTTTTATCCTTCCTTTTTCAAGTCTCTTTTCCTTGAGCTTTAGGCGGTTTTTTTTTTAAAGACCTCGAGATGTATAGCTTAACCCTCTCAGGTCCAGGATCCAACGTGTTTTGCTTACGGAACCACCTCTCCTGAACCCTTTTCCCCCCAGCTCTTTCCATAGAAAATTTTTCTCTCTGAAGACCTTGAGGAAATCCTTTCCCTTCCCAAGTTGACTTCCCACTTTTCTTTTTTACTACTCCGAAGACCCCTCCCTGGTAGGAACATTCTGTGAGTGTATTTTTGTCCTGATAGTGCCTCCGGTTTAGAGTCCCTTTGGGAATTTTCATGCCCTCTTCGTCTGCCTTGATTCTCCGAAGACCGCAGCCCCACACCGGCACCTTTTCCCATAAAAATACCTGCTACGGAAGTGCAATCCTTTCAAACCTCTTTCCCTGACACGACGTTTTCGGATCGAATGCCGGCACGGGAATTTTATTTCACTTTGATCCCTACGATGTTGTTCAGTCCGATATCTCTGCGCCAAGTCCGCCTGCCGGTCCTTGACTTAGAATCCTCTTATTCCTTTTTCCCTCTAATAAAGGCGCACTTCGGGTTAGATGGGGGCCATCTCCTTAGGCCTAAATCTTTTCGACTCACCCCCAGTCGTTGCCAAGTCCCTTCTTCCCCTCCCTCTTCTCCTAAGGTTTCTCTCGTGGCTGGCCGTTCGAGGTGGACAACAGGAGCGACGAGAGTCCCCCTTCTCAGCAGGTGAATTTGATCTTTTCCCCCCCCGAGTTCTTTAAGAAATTTTTTTAAAATTTTTTCTCCTATACTGTGTTATCTACCATGCTGCCATCTGCAGATCGTAGAGCCTTTCCCTGGATCTCTCACTCCCTTACCCAACTTTCCTGGAAGAGACTTTCTTTCGGTCCTTTTTCTCAAATATGATCCTGTTGACCCCCTCCCTTGCTGCGGCATTTTTCATGATTCTTTCGATTTTTCTCGACGCACCTTTAGCCAAACAAGCTCTCGATCAGTGGTAAAAAAGGCGTCCCAGACCCCCTTCCATGGGTTTTTTTTTCCGTAGTGTCCTTCCTCCGTCAAGTTCTTTTTTGTCCCCATCTTCCCACTGAAAACCGTTCCTCTACAAGTCTGTATGCCCTTTACACGAATCTCTTCCCCGGTTATTGTTTAATCTCTGGTCCATGATTTTCCTTTTGTATACTTTTTTTCTCATTCCCCCCGGGTCTTCCCCCTGCGGGCAGGACTATATGAGAATCAGGTGCTCTTGATTTGCCTAAAAGGTCCCCCCCCCCTGGGTTTTTTTTTCCCCTCAAGCTCCGGAATCTCGAAGACAGCGGAAGTGGTGGAGTGTAGTCTCTTTTTCTAGACCCCCCAAGCCAGCTTCTAATGTCTCCCCCCCTCTCTTAGTTTTCCCCTGGTCTTACAGGCAAGACCCTGTTTTTGTCTAAGACTTTAGTAGTATCGAAGCCTTGTTTGGCCCCGCCGCTTCCGGCTAACCCTCTCCTTTACCCCCCCCCGAGGTCCCATGTAAATATCTAGGAAGTCGCTTCCCCTCCTAGAATCTCGACTTTTGTGACTCCTTTAGTTCCTCTTTGATAATTTTCCTCCTTCTTTCTTTGCTTGGGGGTAGATGAGCGCCCCTCAAAAGTTGGCCAAATGGCTTATTTTTCTTCTACTGTGGTTTATGACCGCCCCTCCCTTCCCCCCCCTAACCTTATGGAGCTTTCCCCTTCCCGAGTGAAGATTCCTGGTTACAGTCGAGCCTTTTCCCCTCCTCTCTCCTTTACCCTTTGAAATGAGTCTTTTTCTGGCCCTCAATTTCTGGACGCAGCCTTCACCTTAGCGGTTTTTTCGGCTATTCTGTGACTTTCTTTCTGACCGGATCTCCTTAGCGGGGCTTCCCTATTGGTTTCAACGCTCCTTCTCTGGTGGTTGACCCGACGGTAACTTCTGGATAATCAGTGTCCGAAGGCCTCTACCCAAAGCTAGGCTCCTGTCCTATCCCCCTAGACTATTTTTCCTACTATGTCCCCCTCTAGGTAGTGTTACGATGTCCCCGTTTCCCTATCGGACTGTGATTCCTGATCCCATTCCCCCCCCGGATTTTCTCCCCCCGCTTTAGCAGCCTCCCTTCTCGATCCGCAAGACATCTTTTTATTTCCGCCTTCTTTTTTTTCTTGAGAAGTCTGTTGCTCTCTAGAGAATTTCCGGCAATGCTGAAAAATCAGGGATGTCCCAGACCAGTTGGCGGTATTGGGGGCCCCCCCCTGACTTAGTAAACTTTTTAAACAATTAAATGACCCCTTCCTCCAACACGCGAACATTTGATCTTTCGGAAGCCTTTCTTTTGGGGTGGGGGTTTTGTGGGGTCTTCTTTTCTGTTTTTTTTGGTGGCCGTTGTGTGGTTGGGGGGGGTTGTGTTTGGGGTTTTTGGTGTGCGGGTTTGGGGCTTTCTTCCCTTTTTCACTAGCCACTGTCCCCCTTAGATTCTTTCAAAAGTAGTACAATTGGATTCCCCCCTGACTCCCATTACCGGCTTTCTGCGCTTGCCTTTTTCGTTCCTCAATACTTTGGAATCACAACACTCCCCACCCCTTCCCGGTCACTGTGGAAAGCCTTCCTAGTATAGAGTGGCTTTCGCCCCCTCTCCCCATTCGGGGACCACTATCTTCCCTCCTTATCCCGAAAGTGATCATTGTGAAGCCCTTTTGTTTCGTCCGCGGTCTCAGTTTCGCCCTTTTCCCGGGTTTTGACCCTTGGTAACCTTATTTTTCTGGACCTTTAAACCAGGTTTTTCACTTTCCCCCAGAGGGTTTCCCTTACAACTTCCCACCACCTCCCCTTCACTTTTTCCTTAGATTGCTGGAACAAGGTCTGGCACGTCATTTCCCCTTCTACCAGTTCACATCTCTACGTTTTGTAGTTTAGGCTTACACACCTGCCGGTTTTAAGGCTTGAAACCCTACACCCTTATTTCCCCCTAGGGAGCCGGAGAGGCTCTGAGATTTTTCCTCGTCCTCGATAGAGTCTTTCTCCCTCCCCGGGGATCTGTTCTTGCAGAGAGTCCTCCTTCATACCCTCGGGTTGCGGGAGGTGTGGCTGGGGGATGGTTGGGGGGGGGGGGTTGGGGGGTTTCCGGTTTCTGGTGGGGGTATTGGGGGGGGGCCCCTCCAACCCCACAACACGCAATACAGGGGTTCCCTAGTTCCTGTTATTTGTGGTGCTACCCTCATTACCCTCTTGTTTTCCCCCGATCACCTTCCGTCTTCCTTCATCTCCGTGCTTCCCCAACCTGGTCTTTAAATCTCTCCCCTCTTTATATTTTTTTACAACGTTCACGTTCCCCAATATGGGAAGCTTCAAAAGTTTTTTCCCCCCTGAGTCGTCCCCCCCCCAGACGTTTTGCCTGTGGCCCCCCCCCCCCCCCACAGGCCGTCCCTCACCGGATGCACACTGCTCGAGCAAATTCTCCTGTCCGAACTGCGCTCTTTCACCTCCTAAAACTTTCTCAGACTGGTTTGGGTGGTTGGGGTGTTTTCTCTCTCAAGCCCCTCTATTTGACCTGTTCCCCGGGACTTTTTCGTTGAAGACTCCTTTTCTTTTCATTCGATTTTTCGCAGAGCGGCAATGAAGCTTTCCTCACTAGCGTTCAATTTGCAGTCGTTTTCAACCCCAGTTTACTAGTCTGCTTTTTCGTCCTTATCCCTTTGAAATTTCGATTTCCGTTTACATACCAGATCTTCTCGCTTAGATCTCTGGACCTTCTTCTTCTAATTAACCAGTTTCCCCCAAGAATCTTTTAGGAATCTCTTATGTTGGGGAACCCTACAATCGGCCCCTCTCGTTTTTTGACTATTCTCCCTTAGTATTTCGTATTCTCTTGTGTCTCCCCCCCAATCTCCTTTAGCCTCCCTGCACTCTGATCCCCCTTCTCGAGGTTTCCTCCCGAGCCGGATTATTCTTTTTGAGTATTGCCCCACGGGCCTTCTTTCCTCCGGTTCCCCCCTTTTCAAGTTGTTGACTTCCCTCCTCCGATACGTCTCCGGAGTAGATTGTTTCTCCCCGTGACCAGCCCCTCAAAGGACGTGGTTTGACTTATTAAGTCTTATGTCTTTAAACCCAAAATCCGATCTGTCCAGTTAAACCTACTCTACCTGCCATTCCCCGGGAGTATTCCCCCGGCGACACACCCAGAAGAGGGGATCCCACCTAGAACCCTTAGTTTTGATCTGAGCTCCTGATTCTCACCCCCCCCTTTCTATCCTTTCATCCTTCAGAGACAGTCCCCTCTGAAAAATTCCTCTGTACACCTTGCAGTAAAGGCCTCTCCCTTACCAGCTTACTTCTCTCTTTCTAACCTCGGCCTTCCACATTTTTCGAACCTCTATCAGAAATTTGCCCTTTAAGTCTACTATTCTACACCACTGCGGGACTCGGGAACTTTATCCCGGTCCTTCTTTTGCCCAGCCCGGGTCCCTTCTCCTTATAGGTTCGGTAAAGCTCTCAATAGAGGGTCGGGATTCAGGATCCAAAACAGGTTTTTTCCTGATGGGAATCGAAGAATCCCCTCAAATTACTCTGCCAACAGGGGGCTTCTCTCTCGTTTCCAAACACTTTCGGTTTGCCTTTGACCGCGGAACTTTTTTCCCCAGAATCGAGATGGAGTTTTCTAGGTTCCCGGTTGGGTTATTCGATCCACTCCTTACATCTTTTCTTTTCTATCTCTCCTCTTTCGTACATTCAATGGCGACCAAGTTCTTCCCCCTCCCTTCCCCGCTCGGCTTCCGCCGACCTTTCCCCATTAACCCGCTGTTCTTAGACCCCCAAGACCCTTTCTTTTTTCAACTCCTCCAGTACTGTCAGTTTTCCCCCGACGATCTTTCTTCCTTTTCATGAGAAGCGTTTACGTCAAGGCGGTTTGGGCCGCTTCTTGACTTTAGGAAACCTAGTTTCCGAGCAATGGCCCATGTATTTTCAGCCTGTGACCAACTTCTCATTCAGGATTGTAGTCCCTTCTTTTACATTATAGTTCAGAACCTTACATCTGGTGCAGCCAATGACGCTCCCTTCTTTTTCAACTCCTACCTGAACCCGTACGACAAGTCTAACCCTACCGATTCCCTCTCCCTCTAGGAATTTTTCGCATGATAGAGTCCCTTTACTTATAGATACTTTTTACAAACCCGGGAATATTGAAACTCCACGGGCCACTTCCCTACTGAGTCTGAAAGTTAACTTAGAGTAGTCTTGTAGTTCCTCAACTTACTACAGATTAATCCTCTTAATATTCCATAGGCTTGGTTTAAGAGCTCCTCGCCCTATTGATCTTCACACTACGTGATTTTTTTTTCCAGAATCGAAAGTTTTCCGATTAGCAGATCCTTCCTCGATAACTCGTAGGACTTTTAAACCGTGCCTGGGCCCGTCCGAGAGGATCTCCCCCGGCTCTCTTGAAAACCCCGACCCAAGGTTTCCTCATGCGGAGTCCCCAGGTCGGCGGGTCGGGAACCCGAAAAATTTTCTCTTTCTTCCTCTCCGGGTTCACCGATTCATTTCAAGGTTTCTCAAGTGTTTGAGGGTCCCTGAAGGAGAACGTTTTGATGTAGGTAGACCTTTCCCCTTCCCCTAATACTCCATGAACCGTGCAGTTTATAGAGCTTTTCTCCGGACCTCCTGCAGACGGGTGATGGCAGAATGATATCCCTTCTTTACCCTCCCTTCCTCCTGAGGCTTCGAGAGTGTCACTTGCCCTTTCCCCCCGTCTAAGGTTCCCTTGCCCATGAGTTATCCATTGGGTTAGTTTTGGATTTTTCGGAGATTCTTTTGACATGCGATCCTGTGGTCTTTGTTCTTGGCCTTCTTGAAAGCCCTCCCAGTTAATCCCTCCTTTTTTGTGAAGCGACAGAACTTTCGCCAGTGGCGTGACTCCCCCCCCCAACTCTTCCTTAGAAGCTTATCCGAATCATGCGCCTTTTCTCAGGTTCCTCCCGTCGGTAACCTCCCCCCTCTTTTTGCCATTCAGATCGGCGGCCCCGGCATTATTTTCTCCTTTCCTTTGTTTGTTGAGACCCTTTGGTCTCTGTTTTTTTTGCGGTGACCTAATATTACTTAACCCATTACCTTTCCCTATCAGGCGGCGCCCCTGATCGCATACGATTCGTATGAGAGCGTTGACGTCGCCAGGGCGTCTCTCCTGGTCTTTCCAAAAGCTCGTGACTCTGTGTGTCTTCACCTCACGAATAAATCCTTTACACCGCTCGCTTTCCCAAAAAATCTCCCAAAGGGTTTCGTGCGACAGATATTCCCCCGTTTTTCAATCTGGGCAAATTCATTAAAGGTCCCTTGAGTTCTAATCTCGCCGAATAAAGGTCGTCACCTGTGTTTCGATATGGATCCTCCCCTTCCCCCCTTCCACGGTCCTTTGCCGCGTGATTCCCCTAGGTCTTTGTAATCTCGCCCGAAGCCGCCACCCACTTCATTTCTGAAAAAATCAACCTGGCGGACCCTGAAGCTCCTTCCCCCCCGTGCAGAGAACTCTTTAAGTAACGACCTCTCCGCACCTTAAACGGGGGGAGTGAATACACTTCACTTTCGTATTCCTTTGCATTCTAGCGTCTACGACTGTCTCGGCGCTTGGCTAGGGCCGGTTCCCGCTTGACGACACTGTCTTCTACAAGACATCCGACTTTTGATGTTCCATTCCTTTTCCCCTAGTTTTTGACATTTCTGATCTTCCCAAGAGTGCTGAGGCCGACCCATCTAGACCCTCGAGTGCTTTCTCCCGGGATCTGATCTTGATTTTTTAGCCCCTTTCGAATTTTGAATTTCCAGAATTAGCGGTCCAAAGATCACCGACCTTTTAGACCTTTTGTAGGTTTTTATGGAGTTTTAAATGCGGAAATTTTTTCTATGATTTTAGCGAGACGAGATTTGTTTCTTATGGTTCTTCCCCTCACCCCCGAGGACTTGGTCCCTTGGAATGGATGTTGAGTTTTCCCCAATATCTCAAAGCTCCTTCGGGAGTCAACATGAATGGAATTTGGCCGACTTCCTTTTCTCTAGCATCATATCTACTCTTCAGAAGCATTCCCTCCCCATTCAGGATTTCTCAACCTTACTAGTCACATTCTCCTAGGTTAATAAAGTAAAGGGTACTCTTCGGCCCCATAACGACTGCTCCCCAGATGATAATGTTTTCAACCATGATTTCCAAGTCCCTGACGTTTTCTGTAATGATGACAGTTCTGCGTTGCCTTTTTTTTATTTTGTTTATAAAATGCCCCCCTTTCACGCGTAGATGAGTCCGATCCTCCTTCGATTTCGTTTTTTCTTTCCTTCCGGTGAGTTTCGGTTTAAGACCCCCCTCCCGCAATAGACCAGAAGTGTACACCTGCTGTAAGTTTTGTCGTGCCCCTTTGTTGATCGACGCCGATCCTTTTTTTTCTCCCCTTTTTCCATAACTCTCGCATCCTTTGGTAGCGATCGGTACAACTCCCTTCCCTTCCGTTTCTCCTGTGTGGAAGGTTCTTATCTCCCCCCTCCAGAGTCCCAACCCCTTTGGGTTGTAACCCTTCATCCCCCCTCCCGCAAGCCTCCCTCGAAGTTCTTTCCGCCTGGGCGACAGGCCCTCTGACTCCATTTCCCACGTCTACTAACGTTTTTGCATTCGACTTTTCACCCTGAGTTTTTCGATTTTTTTCGGAATTTAAGGAAGCGAGGGGGCCATGTGGATTCGCGCCCCTTCAGGTGACCTTGCGGTTACCTAAAATTGCCAAGCTTACGGTTTAAGCGCCCCGGTGACATGCTAATGGAACTCTAGAAGCCCTGGTACCGTGAGAATAAAACCCGAGTCTTTGGATTTGTTCCTTTCAATTTCTTGGGACCTCCCTTAAGCCTAGAGTATAGGGGCTCCTGGCTAGTCCCCCCCTTATGTGGAAGATCCGGATTTGACTCCGCCTCGGTACGGTCCTTTTCCGACCGGCCAAGACCCCCTTGCTTAGTTCTAATCGTTCTCCCCGCCTCGAGCTTAGGTACTTGATTAGGTACGTCACAAGACCTTCTTGTCCATACCTGTTGTTCATGGACCTGTTTTCCCCCGTTCTTTCCAAGTTCAAGTATACGTTTCGTTGTTCGTTACTACGCCTGTCCCTCAGCGTTTATAGACTCGCGTTCCCAGGTTTTTTTGTTAGACGCGAATATGGAACTACGGCACGAATTGCGACCCCCCAAATAGGCTGTCCCTTTCGGTTTTTAAACCTCGATTCCGTCCCCCGGTTTCCATGGAACCTTAAACACAACCCTAGCCCTTAGCTGGCTAAGCTGGTCCTTTCCGTAAGACCACTTTATCCTTTCTTCATTGGCTTTCACTTGAAGACACTGAAAGGTTCTCTTCAAGGTCTCATTCGCGCTCTTTTTGTCCTAACCGCAGTTTCCCCCGACCCACCGTAAGGTAAGACTGCCCCCTTTTGATCTCTTACTTCTCCTTGCCATTTGGGGACTCAACCTACTATCCTCCGACGTGCTCAGGATCATGTGTATCGGTGTTGCGGCCGGTCGTACCAGACTTTCTCCTCCTTTTTCAGTTGTCTTCAACCCTCTTAGGACCGGTTGGCTTTCAAAGAGTGTTCATAAAAGATTTCCCAAAGCTTATCCGAGTCAGTCCCCAGGGATTCCTGTATATGACGTTTTAGACGGGACGGCGGTGTGCTCGTTCCTCCCTTGTTTGTTGGATTGCAGAGTTGGACCCAGACTGCCCTTGGGATCCTTTTTCCCCTTTTCTTCTTCCTGCACCTATATTTACGACTCCCCAGTTTGTTTAGATATGTGCATTTCTGAAAATATTTCCAGCCCCCCCCCCCTATTGTTCGTGACACCCGGTTCCTGCCATGTGGGTGTCTCTCCAGATCCCCACGGTCCCCCCCGTCGCCATGTGCCCCCCCTGCTAGCCCGACTCTGCATTTTCTACTCTGTTCTTTTGTTTATTCACCCCCTTTTTTTTCCCCGTTTTCCCCCCTCGCAGCATGAAACCACGCGCGTGTCCCACTTTGGAAAAACCAAGGCACCTTAATCTTCCTTCCTACACCTTCTTCCCCTGCTCCGTCTAACTGAGATTCTAGACATCGTTTGAGTCCCCCAGGTGAGCTAGCCTGTTCTTGACAAGCAACCTTTCTCCTTCAGTTCCTTCGTTTGGTCCTGCAGGTTTAGTGGTGCACGCCCTATTTCTTCGGATCAATTTTTTTCTTCTCCATTTGCTGGAATGGCCTGAAGGAACTCTTTCTGGAACGGTTTGCCGTCCTTTTGTTGCCCATCCACATTCCGGCGGAAAAATACGTCGAACGGTGTCCCCTGCTTGGCGGATCTGGCCCGTTCAAGAGCCGATATCGGAGGTTGGGGGGTGTTGACTTAAGGTCACTTCCCTCAAGACCGGCGTTTCCCTTATGCTCTGGGCTCCCCGAAAGACTGAGGTCAGACCTAGTTGGGAGCAATTGAAGTTGACGTATCAGCGATTCTATTTCCGTCTCCCCCATCCCGCCTTTTTTCCCGATCCCCCGCGTTCCGCATAGATGAGGTGCGGCCAGGGCGGGTCCCTAAGAACGAGCCATACGTGCCCTCTTTGTCCCTTGTCCCCATTTCTATGGAACGGGGCAAATAGGAGCCAGGAGTTCTAAGCCAGCCTTCCGAAGGCCTTTAGATTGCTGTCTAGACTGACCAAATCCCTCATCTTCGATGTCCGGACCCTCCTCACTTAATCTCGATGGAATTTCCCCACCTGATGTAAAGCACCTTAGTGAAGACCCCGCCCCCCGATCGCTTTAATTCTTCGGCCGAGAACCTTGCTGCCGGCCCTCCGGAAACGGACCGCACTTACCTCGCCTAGCTTTCTTTCCCGCGCCAACAGCTTCGATCCTGGCATGTCTTCGATTCAAGGAGCGTCCCCATTTCCCTTCTCCGGCTTCCACCCTGCCCCCCGGCCCTTTCCACCCCATTCCTTTTCGAACCTCTTTCGATTCAAAATCGGCCCCCTCGTATTTAATTCCCCCCCTTCTGCAGACCTAGCAGCCTTTTAAGTCCCTCTCATCTAACCCCCCCCCAGCCTTGATTTTTCTTTCAAGTGGATTAAGCCCTGATCCCTCCCTATAAGACCACTAGAGACGCTTAAGATCTTCTAGTTCTGTAATACAGCTCTTCCAGGGGTCTTACAACAAAGTCAGGGGTGTGACTCTGGACATGGCGCCCTTGATGCAGCACTTCCTTCTTCGGGCCTCGACCTCGCTCTCCCGCTCTCCCAAAAGTGAAGGTTGGAAGGACTTAGGCAAAAAACACCGCCCATGCGTCCCGAATCTCTTTTGGTTTTCTAAATGTCGTGGACCCAGGCTGTTTGGCGATACCCCCTACGAACCCTCCCCCCCTCCCTTCCCCTTTTCGGTGCTTCTTTTCCTTTAGGTTGTACCCCGATGGCGACAAGTTCCGTTAACATCACGGCGCTCCCTGGAAACCTGAGTCTTCTCTATGACTTTTTTGACCCGCCTCCACCACTTGGCACATACCCCCTGGTCGTTTCGCACAACCAAGAGATTCCCGGCCAAGAACCGCCCCTAGTCCCATTACCTCTATTGACATTCTAGCTATGAGGCGGGCACTTTCATGAGAAGCGGCCGTACCGTTTGGACGTGGTGGAAGACTTCCCATGTACGTTGGACCATCCTCGTTAGTTGACTTGCCGGTTCCCGAAACATGTAGGGTTCTTGGTCCGCATGGTGAAAAATGCTCTGTCGGTTGTGTAGCGAAGGAGGC
>Ga0179593_1651786_pt1 | contig 10850 bp, 14 predicted proteins | sample CZODoug2_1_08_16_FD_185931 | JGI IMG/M metagenome (GOLD analysis project Ga0179593, IMG submission 185931) | Vadose zone soil fungal communities from Angelo Coast Range Reserve, California, USA - CZODoug2_1_08_16fungal (PacBio error correction) | ecosystem: Environmental > Terrestrial > Soil >... | reverse complement strand
CTTTTTTACCAGGGTTAGATTGACCCGGACTCAAATTCACCCAGCTCCGCCCGTAAGTCTACAAACGGACGTTTCAGAAAGGATCTGTCCCTGGTAAAATCTCTGCCCAACCGCCTGTACCCTTTCACCTTTTTAGTCCTTTTCAGTGCTTCGCCTTCATGACAGTTGTTGCGCCAAACTCTAAGGAATTCGCCCAGAAGTCGTCAGAATTGGTTTCCTATTCCCCAGAAGACTCTTTTTGGGGTCCCACCGTTACCCACATTGGATCACGCTACTGTTTTCAGATAGGCATTAGAAATCACCCCCGGTATTTTCTTCATCCTTGTGAGATAGCAGTTTGCTCCCTTTTTTTCCTATCAGGTGATTGGGCCCCTTATAGTAAAACCAAATTTGAATTCCGCCCGGTTTCGCTCGAACTCAGCACCGGTTAAAGCCCGTTTCCGCGACACGATGGATGATCTTCCCTTCCCCGCGCCGGTTTTTCCCACGAGGAGAGCAGATCGATGGTGATATCCTTTTTCCGGTGACCAATACGGAAAGATTTGGAACCTAGCCGTCGATTGAGCGATGCGTGAGATGTTGTGGGAGCCACATGAGTTTAATCCTTGCGGGCGAGCACGGAACACCTCCTTCGTGGAGGATGCCCATAAATTATTTTTCGTCAATACACACCCTTTTGGTGATTTTCGTGGTGAATGGGCCTTTATCTAGTTTCCGAGAACCTGATTCGGTAGTCCCCACTTTCTGATTACCCCATTTCCGCGTGTTTGGATCTTCAGACCTATTACCACGCGACGGTTGACGCTTTTCCCCTCCCCTTTCCCAGCCTCCCCCCCCCAGACCCTCTAGAAATCTAAGAACTTCCCTGAGAGTTTTTGTCTAACATCCCTCCTGACCCTCGGCTCGCCAGAAGAAAACTTACTCACCCGTGTAAGCCACGATTTTTTCCTTTCTTATTACCCCCCCCATTGCTCCTTTGTCCAAAAAACCCCCGTCCCGAAGCGCTTCGTCGTTTCCGGTTCCCCTTTTTATCTCACAAGTTGTTTTCTCCTTCGCACGCCGCCATCCCCGGTGTACGATGATCTTGAACTTCATCACGTCACAGCGGCTTTAAGAGTCTTCATTTTCCCTGGTCTCTTTTGAGCTCTCTACCTTCCCCCCGCACTGCACCGCGTATATGACCGGAACAAGGTCTGCACTACACCGCCCCCCGATGGGGGAAAGTCGTTGAGACATTCCCCCCCAGAGTCTCTGGTTTTTCCCCCTCTTCTCTTCTCCAAACTCCCCTGAGAAAGTTGAACGGTCCCCTGCACCTTCAAGGGAATGTGACCCCCCCTTCGAGTAACTGATTCGTTGCTCCCTTCCCTTGGAATCCTCTCACTCCCCCCTTTTGCCGAAGCGCGCCGCACCCCCACTCGTTCAAAGCCATCTAAAGACAACACGGCTTCACAACAAACCGCGCCTCCTCCCCCCAAATCCCCAACCTTTATCCTGATCCGCTTTTAAGACTACCATCCCCCCCCCCACATCGGCATGGGTTTCCCTGCTGCCAACACGTTGATGCCCTGCGACCTCCTCCCAACCCTCGCCACAATACGACCATCCGCGGAATACCCCCCCAACCGCCGGATTTCCTGAACCGACTCATTTTCCTTGACCCCTAAACCCAGTTCCCACATTTTTTTCTGAGAAGTGTTCCCCTGAAGCTCTGAGATCCCCTCAGGAGTTTAGCTAGTCCGAGCCCCTACATGACGATTGGAACCTCCGCAAAGGGAGTTGGATGTACCTTGGGCGAGGTGATTGGGCGGATTTTCTCCTCTAAGACAGACCCTTTCGCCGATGGTTTGGACTGGACGGCGGGTCGGTATTGTTTTTCCCGCGACTCTGGGTCTCCCCCGCGGCTTTCCGCGGGGAAACCTTTTTACGAACAGAGCCTCTCTATTAGGAATAGCTCAGACTCTTGACGAATCCTAGACTCTGCCCTTCGATCTTTTCACCCCGTGAGAAGCCTTTGTCACCGTGTGAATTTTCTTTTTCACTTGAGCTCATTTCCGCGACTCTCCAAAATCGTGACCCTAGGTGAAACTCAGCCCCCTCCCTTTTTGGTTATTTCCCCTCGTTATCTTCGAGGGTTCCTAGGTTTGTAGTACGAGGTTTAGGACCCACGACTAAGTCCTCCTCCGGCCCACCCTCTCTCACCTGATTTTTTTGGGGACACGATGTCCGATCGCCGACGTTCTCTTGGCGTTGTTGTGTATGTTCTCCTTTTTGTTGCAAGATCTTGTTTTGTTGGGGGCTCCGTTTTTCTTGTTGAACGATCCCCACTAGGTTGTTCCCCTCCAAAACGACCTCTTAAGAACAAGCCAACCCCCTCTTGGAGTAGCTTTTCCTTCCCCTCTTTTTTCTTCCACAAAGCAATGGTGTTAGAAGAACTCATAGGGGCTTGTTCCCCTTTCATTTTCCGGTTCCCTTCCAGCCCTTCGTCCTTCGTAGTCGCCGTTTGCGGACTCGAGTTTTCGTATGACCATCCCCCCCCTTTTAAGGCGCCCGATCCGACGAAGCCATTTAAGTTTGTCCCTTCGACCAAGATATGAAGAGAACCTTGACGCCGGTGTTCGATTCCCCTACCGCCTTTAAGCTTACCTTTTGCGCTTCCCCTTTCTTCTCACGTGACTTCACCTCTCCGGCTACAAACAAGAGGCGAACCTTTCAGCGGAGTCGGCCTTTTTATGGATGGTCATTGTCCTTTCCCTTCCCTCTCTCCGAACGCGTCTTTTGAGCTTCTGTGGTTTGCGTTCCTTTCCAAGAAGACGATCGAGATTCATCACCTGTTGTCAGGCAGTGAGAGAGCGAGCCCCCAGGTCCCCCCCTTTTTCCCTGGTGCTTTTTCTCCTCCCCAACTTCCTTTCCCTAAACCCCTCCTCTTTTGAGATTGTTTTCTCCGACTGAACAATTTCCCAACCGGAGAGGCCTTCTCCTCACCTGGCTTCTTTTGATAATTTCTCCTTCCCTTGCTACAATTCCAGGGGTCTCGTCTTTCCTTCCCACAAGCCGTTCCCAATGCAGCAGGATTGTCCGCCCCCTCGCTTAACTTTAGGCAGCAGTTCAGAAACCTAAGGCAGTCGACCCCCCTCCCTTGCATGCTCTTAGGTTAGCTTTTTCCCGGTCCAAGGATTTTTTCCGTCATGACACCGGGGTAACGCATACGGTCGAGTCCCTTTTTCCTAGACGGATGGTTTTCCGACTACACCTTCTGAAGTTGTGGATTAGTCCCCTTTTTTCCGCACTTTCTTCTATTGAACGCGTTCGAGGCCACTCAGCTGGATTCGCCTGATCGTTCTCCTCCTCGCGACCGCCACCCCCGCATTTCGACCACTTACGGCCTGAAAGACACAGTATGAGGGCTCTTTCTATTTATTATTTTTTCGTGCTTCACCGCTTCACTTCCCCCTTTTCGAGTTCGTTTTTTTTACTCCGCCTTTGGCGAATTCGTGTTTTTTGTTTTTTTTTGCTCGGGGTGGCTTAAAGAGTGGGCCTCTCCCCCAAGTTCAAAACTACCTTCATTACGAGAATCACGAAATGGTTCAACACCGTCTAACTCAAAACACGACAGCGCCCCCTTCCCTCTTCTCAACTCGCGATCGTCCTTTTTGCCCGGCCTTCCTCCTTAGTCCTTCGGAAACCTCGTGTTACCCCATCCCACGACCTCCTTGGATCGGAGTGTATCCTCGCCCGGAGAAGGGATCTCCCCCGAAGAAAACCCAATTTCATCAACGTCCCACTTTTTCACAAGGATCCTTCCAAAAAGTTTCGGGGCAGTCTTCCTCTTCTTAGCAGTTTTGCCTCCCGCGACGTCCCTCGGCAACTGCGTTTCAAGAGGTTTCGACCCCTCGTCTCCCCTTTTTTTTTCAGGCTCTTTCCCCTGCTCCGTTTTTTTGCCTCTGTGTGTGTGTTTGTTTTTTTCGTTTGCCGCTGTTTTACTTGTTCACCGCAGGCTTTTTCTTTTCCGCTTTTCTCCTCCGCCCCCCCCCCAACAATCGGACATGCCCGCGGCGCGCTTCACCTCTCTCCCCTCCCGGCGTGATTTCGTTTCCGAATCCCCCTCGTAGGAACAACTACCCGTTCAGGTCATGATGCGAGATTTCCCGAAACGGTTTGTGCCTTTCCTTTCTTCTCCTTGACCGAACGCTTCTACCCCGATGGCCGCAGGTTCGAGTCATGAAGGGCGACTTTTTTTGATGTGTATTTCATATCTCCTTCGTTGGTCTATGCGGTTCTTCGAGGTAGAGGGTAGTGGCGGAGGGGTTCGCCGCTGGGGTTCCTCTCTTTTATCGGCGCTCAAAACTGTATTTGCGGTCTTTTTATCTGGATTCGTAGGATCGTGAGTGATCTTTTTTGTCGACTTTGTCGGTACTCGGAAGTGGGTGGCGGTGTCGTTGCGGTTGGCCCTGGGAGATTTCCTCCGGTTGCGAGCGTCCGCTGTGCCGCTGGTGGTTTTAGTCCACGAACCGGTGAGTTTTTTTTTTTGGGCTTGCAATGATGGCAGTTACGCTTGAAGGTAACTCTATAGAGGTTTTGTCCGTATTGTCGGCTTGTGCATGTTTGTGTCACAAGAGTTCTTCAGGGTCTAATGTCCCATTAACCCCCGATTCAGGTCTTTTTGTTTTTTTTTGTGGGACACTTGTGTGTGCGATGATTTCCCTATTGCGTGGTGAAGATTTAGACATTCAGTGCTTTTCGCCATGCCTTTTCAAATACGGCTAGAACGCGGATGTGTAGTAGATTTTTTTTCAAGAATCTCGCCCGGATTCCAGATAGGACGGTTTTGCTAGTATCCCAATCGTGGTCCGGATTCTCCCGGCTCATCATATCCATTTTTGTGGGACCACGGCGTTAGCAGCCGAGAATGATACGACCTTCTGACCTACTTCATTCTTTTTTGTCTGGTGATTTGGTCTTCTCCGTATTAGATGAAGCTTTTTTCTCCCAAACCTTCTTAGCTTCGCGCGTAGGGAGGAGCGAGTGTATTAGTAGTTTGGTCCCGTGGTTTTCTATTAGTTCCTTGTTTCACCTTAGCGAGCGGCTTTTGAGCGCTTGAAGCGGGTCTTTTCTCACTTCCCTTGCTCGTAGAGAGGGAACATATTTCCCTCCTTCTTTACGCCGGATTCCAATTTCCCCCAGGACTCTCAAAAGGTTTTAGCATATAACCATTACGCCCGGCTCTTTATCTTTCCCACGCCCACATCGCCTGACTTTTTGCATCGTCTCCCCCCGTTGATCCCACCTACAGGTCCCCCAAAGTAGAGTATCAGCTTCTCCATCTGGATCGGTGTTCCGCGTGTAGTTCCAACTCCCATAACTAATACGTGAGTTTTCTCCTGCGTTGGAAACGAGCGGCAGGACGAATTCCCCATTTTCTTTTCGCTAAAAGATTCAAGTTTGAGGATTCTAGATACGGAGTAACCTATCGAAGTCCCTTTTTTTTCAAAGATAATATGAGTGAAAATGAGCAAGGATGACGTTCCTCCACTTTTTTCGCCCCTTACTTAAAGTTCCGGGAGCAACTTCGGGATGAGGCCGATTTTTCGGTGGCACCATCAATGTTGGGAAGGTGTTCTTCCCTCCTTAAGAGGAATACGGGAAGGAATTCTTCAAGTACTCTATTCCCCCCAGGGCGATGACATTTTTCCTGCTTCCCCGAATTGGATCGGTCTTTCACTTGTATCGGCGGCTTTTCCCCTCAACGCGGATACCGAGTCTCGTATTGAAGCTTCGCTTTCCCTTTTTTTTTTGACAATGTGGTTTTCCGTTTTTTCCGTTAGGTTTCGGGTTTGACTAACGTAAGTCGAGCTGACGAAGAGACTTTTTAAGGTGGAGTGTACCCTTCTCCCCTGCGGAGGCCAGATCTTCCATCCTTTTTTTTTTCGAGAGATTGCCGCCCAGTTGGAGGGCCCCGGCCACCCCGTACAATCAAAATGCCCCCCCCCTGTGGATGCCGACTCGGCTTAAACCCCCCGACGTTGCCTTCTCCCCGGTCTGCCGGGTCTCAACATCCCGATCTCCCCCCGACTTTACTGCCGTGACCGAGTTTAGGTCTTGGAACCAATTTTCCTCCAAGAATCCGAGAGACGGTTTGGTTGAGCCCCAGATTAAGGAATTCGAAATCCCCTCTTTCATGCCCAAGTTCTCATTCACCTCCGCATTCCACGTATGATAGTGGTGGAATAGTTCCCGTACCTGCAGACCCCTTCATCCTCCTCTTAGGCCTCGCCTCAAGCACCAAAGTCGTTCCTGCCCCCCGTCCGATCTGCCTTTGAAAATGAGTTAGTGTAATCATACCGTACTCTGGGCACTCCCTCATGCTCGTTCTAATTTTTTTTTTTCCCCTGCCACGTCGTCCGATGGGACGCCTTTTTTTATCGAATCCTCCCGCTTTTTTACAGTCCCTTCGACCACTGTTTTTTCTCAATTAAACTCATTCGAACTCCACGATGATGGTGATGTCCTGTTTAGCGTTTCCCAATCGCGGACACGCGTGTGTTGCCCCCCCACTGAGGCTGCTAGAGCCAGAACGCCCTGTCCTTGGGGCAGAGTTCCAGCGATTGGGTTGCGATCTCCCCCCCCCCTCAGATGGGTTATTGAGGTTTTCCCCGTCCTAGTTTTTTCCAGGACATCGCAAACGTGAGGAGTAGGACTGTGACAATGGGAGTTATCGTCGATGCGCCCTGACTTCGTTCGGCCACTGAGCTCGCCCTCCCCGCGGCACCGACTGGATCTCCTGTCGAAAGTCCCGGATAAATGCAGAACTGGAATCCCTTACCTCCCCCAGTCTCGCACACTCACTCCTCTCCCCTGAGCTCGAGGAACGCCGATAGCGGCTACGTAACCCCACGCTCAGGCGCTTTTCCTCTGCCGGAGGACCCTTGGCCCCTCCCCCTCCCCCATAAGATTTTTGTTATATGATGCGACGCAGTGGTGTGTCCAACCCCCAACCGTCCTCGAAGTCGTCGTCCTTTTTCTAATCCACCACGTGTTGACGTAAGACTAAGAATGGCCAGCGACGACGCGTTTCTGATCTTCCCTTCCGTTCCCCACCTGCTTGTCGATTGCACGTTCGAGTTATGTCGCCGAGCTATTCACCACCGCAATCGCCCGGAAAGGAACCCCCATGTACGTTGCTAGCCGACCCCCTTCATCTACCCCCAACACTTGTTCCCTTTTCATTCCTTACCTAAGCGCTAGGTTTTCATACAAAACCAGAGTTCAGCCAGAATTTCCCCTTGGGACTGTTTACCTTTTTTACACTTTCTTACCAAACCCCGCCGTCACTGCTCGAGTTGCCAAGCAAATCGAACGGTTCGTTTTTCTACTACAACCCAACCCTCTCACAATTCCCCCGCGCACTTCGTTTCACTCCGCAAAGACCACCCGAGACAGACCCCCGCCAATTTTCGTCCCGACCAAGTCGGTCCCCCCCCCTATAAGTCCCCTCCTTACCCACCATGGAATGGGGACCGCCCCCAGCGGCAAAAAACTGATGCTAATCTCTGATTTTTTTCTCCCTATCGCCCCGCCCCCGCAACAATGACTAACACATTTTGAACTAAAAACAAACCTTTTTCTACGATGACTTGCCTTTTTTTAATCCCCCTATGAACAAGGCAACAGGATAGTACCCGGCCCCCTTTAGAACTCTTGATTGTCCAATGCTGCCCTTGTTTATTTTAGTTGTTCCTCGCAAATACACGAAGAGTGACCTCGCAGCTTCCCCCCCGTAGTTTTTCCCAATTTCGTTCTATCTTTGAGCTGACATAGGCACGCCGAGTATCAGCTTTTGCGATGGCTTTCGCGTTTATTTCCAGGGTGTTTCGGTTTTTCTGCACGGCCCTCCATTCGCGCGTTGAACCTTTTTACGACAGAGTCTCCTTTTGCTCTTTTTCTATTTTCCCCTAGCAAAGAGAAGCTTTTAACCACCCGAGCGATGTAAGTCCCCCCAGATACCTAAGGTTTTAATAGGAGAGAGACCTTCACGAGCGCGAGGGTCTGACTCTTTTTGTTGCTCACATTGGATCTTTTGCAGTCGATTCTGTCCTTTTTTTTATCGTTCGATCCCCCGGTTTTGACTTCCACTTACCCCACGTCGTGGTACACGATGTGACGATAACGTCGTTTATGACTCCTTTTTTCCTAACGCTAAGAAGCCGACCGTCGACCCCTCTTTCACCCTTCCCGCGTCTTTGCGTTGTTGTGGCGTTTTTGGTGTTGCCGTTTCGGTCTTTTATTATTTTCTTTTTGTTTTTCGTCACGATTACTCAGTTGTTGGTCAAGCACAGCACGACAGCACTCTCACCCTCCTCCCCCGGCTGCGAAGTTTCTTCTCCCCCCCTGTCAATCGTTCCTCCCATTTGCTATTGCCTTAAACTTAAGAAATTGCCACGATGTAGCCCCCATAGGGCTGCGCGCCTTTTTTTTAATCTTTCTCCCCCCGATTGCTCCTCCCTGCTGTCTTTTATTCCCCCGTTGCAGAAATAGCAATGATCGGCTTCTTACCCCGTAAACTGATTCCGCTTCCAGAGTTAGACTTTGCGTTGTGAAGTTTGTTTTTTTTGCGGTTTTCTTCGCCTCCGTCTCACAGCTCCCACTTACTTCTTTTTCCTCGAAACCCGTCCTCGAGTCTGGTGATGAGACCCCCGATCTCCTTGTAGCTTCCATGATTTGCACACTGACTGTCCCACCTGTAATTCCGGTCTCCTTGCCGGGCCGCCAACACTAGAGCTTCCAGTCCCGTTCTTCTGGATTTTCGGAAAGTCCTGAGTTCAAAGGAAGGTTTTCCCGCCTTTCCACTCTCAGGCCCTTTTTGACCTTCCCTTCCCTACGCGTATCATACCATTGTTTGGAGCCTAAAGAGATCTACCTTTCTCCTCCCCGGCGAATACTAGTTTGTCTCTTTTTCCTTGTCCCCTCCCCAATCCCTTTAATAATAACGTTGTGGTTGTGAGATAATGGTGCTTTTCTACTCCAATTCAATTACGGAGGTGGAGTCGTACGTTCAGATTATCGCCAAAGGGCTACCAGGTATTACTTGAATCTCCACTCTTCCCCCTTTCAACTTGTGTCGATCCTGGTTTCCAAGCCAGAAAGCAACGAGTCACCACTAAGCTCGGGGTACCCTCCGCCCCCTTCAGGTAGTTGGCCGAAGGATAAGAAAAACAGAAGACGTAGATGTCGCCCCTTAGCCTCTTGTTTTGCCTTTTCCTCCCCTTTTTTTTTAAGTGTTTAAAGTCACGTCCAAGATGCTCTTGGTCTCACTTTTTTTCTTGGTCCGGATCAACGTGTCAATGGTGCTCGCCTTTTCCCCCGGTCCTAACCCGCACCCCCCCTTCATCATGCTCCCTTAGACCGAGGATTTCCTAGGGTAATACCTCAGAGCTCTTAGCAACGGCACTTCCTTGGTGCTATTGCGACTTCTTACACCTTCCTGACGATCCACCCCCCCATGCGCGGCTACTCGGCCAGTGCTTCCTGTCATGACCTCACCGATTCAACTATTTTCGCCTATGGTCCCTCTGCTTTCTCGGTTTAGTGCGGGTCGGCGGGGGGGCTTCCCTGACAACGTTTTTAATCGTGCCCTCCCGCGACCCACCCCGAACCCCCCCTATCACTCGATAGCGGTAAAAACGTCCCGAACAAACACTCCACCGCGTGAGCATCGCACTGTTCCCCGGTTGCATCAACTAAGGAGTCTTCAAAAATAGTTGGTACAGAACACGAATAATGGCCCTTTCGTTTTCCCCCTCCAGAAGGTGATCAAACGAGCGCCTCCTATTGTACGTCCCTCTTGAGCATAAAGAGTCCTCTGACATACGCAGTCTTTCCCCCGCCATGCCAACGCATGTTTTTACCCCTACTACGGTCAATCGTTTTCTAGACACTGATAAAAGTGGAAGTCCGCGCGGCTCGGACCCGTTTTTTTCCGTCGCGTCGACTAGCCCGGCGTAAAGATGTTACCGCAGGAGCAGAAGGAGGTTTTTAGACTGCCCTTCTTTTCCGACGACTTTCACACTCCGCCTTTCGCTGCCCGCTTACCCTAGCGAACAGATATAAAGGAGTTTCCTCAGTCGATATCCGATCACCGGCGCCCCCCTTTTTTAGGCCCCCGCTCAGCTGCTTTGAGCTCGGGTTCAATCTCCCTGTTAGTGTTTCGGACGCGCGCCACTCCCCTTTTCCCTTCGTAGATCAGTTTTAGCTGTTCCCTAAATTCTTATCGCATCGAGTCCCCGTTTGGGCGCTGTTGCTTTTCGCGTCATCGGCCTCGAGGTTTGTGGAGTGTAGTCCCTTCAGGTTAGTAGCTTGGAAGAGCGCTATTTCTCTTTTTATGTGCACGCGTGTGGTTTCCAGATAATTAATTTTGGCGCTGAAGAATGGCTGGCCTCCATTTCCCATGACTTTGGTTCTGGAAGTAGTAGCGGATCCTGTGTCGTGTTTGTTCTTGTGGGCTTCTTTACGGGGGTCGTTGCGGACGGGTGGTCTACTTTTTTTTTCGGTGCCGAGCTGCGCAGGTTCTTGCTGGTGTTTGGAGTCTCAACTGTCGGAGTCTTTCCCCCCCAGTGACCTCGCAGATTTTTTCTTTAATTACTGTTTTACCACAGTTCGTTCCGGGTTCTGCGGTGTTTTCAGGAATATCTTGTAGGTCAACACCTAGTTCTTACGTCCTTTTACAATATGTTTTCCTCACGCCAGTGGTAGTACCCTCTTACGCGGTGTGCTTCTTCAGATTGCCTTAAGTTGCGAACGCCGTTTTAGCCTAAGAGGACGTTAGCCTAAGAGAAGAGGTGATTGAGAGGCCTGGT
>Ga0179593_1554423_pt1 | contig 10850 bp, 12 predicted proteins | sample CZODoug2_1_08_16_FD_185931 | JGI IMG/M metagenome (GOLD analysis project Ga0179593, IMG submission 185931) | Vadose zone soil fungal communities from Angelo Coast Range Reserve, California, USA - CZODoug2_1_08_16fungal (PacBio error correction) | ecosystem: Environmental > Terrestrial > Soil >... | reverse complement strand
TCTGATTGCAAGATTTCGGCGGAGCTGCTTTTCTCTGCCTGCAGACCTCAAACGTTTTTTGCAGAGAGGGGTCCGTCACGTCGCGCGTCAGTACTTAGGGTATCTCATCCATCTACATCTCTTTATAGGAAGACCGATGCTGGGTCTTTTCTGGTGTCCCTGTTTTTCTCCTGGAACCCAGTGCGGTGGCTGGTGAGGCCATTCCCAGCGGGCCATCCTCTCAGCCCCGTCTCCCTTTTTTCATTCCCTTAAATCGCCTGCCCCCGTTGTTCCTCAGGAGTAGAGCGGGCGCGATCCCCCCCTCCGCCCATCGCCGAACTTCATCGCTTGATGTCACTTAGTCCCGTGCCTACAACCGGTGCCGCCTGTTTGTTGGGTTCTTGGGGAATTTTACCGGTCAGGATTTTCAATCGCAAGCGTGATGTCTCGATGGTGCCTTCGACCCGCCTTGCGTGTGCAGGATATCCGCATAGGAAGATCCAGATCCCCTTTTCCTCCCCTCTCCCCCCCCCCAGCTTGGTGAGGCGCACCCTATCCCTCTTGTTCTTTAGTTTTTCACGGCTTAATAGCCCCCCCTGAAGGGCGACACCGCAAAGGCGGCCAGTGTGAAGCCTGCACGTTCGATCCTCTCGAGTCTGTTTTTCTCTGTCTTCTTCGGATACTCCTTGCTTCACGCATTCCGAGGCGTCTCCCCTTCAACCATCCCTTTCCCCCGTTCCATTCGCTTGAGGTTGCAGGCCCCTCTGTAGGTCAGAACTGACCAGTAGATGTCGTCCTCCTCTACGGTTAGTTTTTTTCGGTTTTTTTTTTTGAGGGTCTTTGGAATTTGCCCGCATTTTTGCATTTGCGGCCATTCTGGCGGGCTCGATATGGAGACACCATTTTCACCTAAACCTTCCCTCGTGGAATTCGACCAGGTTGGCGCTCATCGGCTTTAGAGCATTCTCAACGGCCCCCCGTTTTTTTTTTTATGCTTCTCGTGAGACCCTTCCCTAAATATCAGGTCCCTCCCCTTTTTCTCGCCTAGTCTTCCTGAGACCGGATCTTCTTATGGCACCCAGTTTTCTCTTTCCTATGTTTCCTCCTTAGCCGCTCCTCATAGATCCGAGATTTCTTTTTGGGAAGTTTCGGGGTCATTTTTATACGTTTATATTCCTCTCAGCTGCAACTCCTTTTCGTTTGAGTTCCCCTCAAATTCTTTCCGGCCCTCCTCCAGGAAGTCTCTCCTCCCTCCTTTTCTGTTGTCTCAGTTCTTTGAGTTTTTCATCGGGTCTGGCATGCCTGCGTTTGTGAATCACGTTTTTTTTGCTCTTGCGAGACGGAAGACTTTCCCACTCCCTTACTTTTTTTCTTCCCGATGGAAGCGATCGTGTCGCGATTGAGGAATCGTCCCTCTTTTGGTTAGTCATTTCTCGTTTGCGGTGCTTCTCGATCGTGACTCGAGCGATGCCGTCTTTTGCCTCCCTCCCCCCGAGGTCCCCCGCCGAAAGCCACTTTGTTCCCCCCGATTTTCGCTGATGGCGGAGCTTCTCCCCCACTTCTTTTCTTCGGTCATATCGCTTGAGGATTGCTGGGCCAGATCCCACTGACGCTTTTTCTTCCCCCCAACTGCACTCCCCCTTGTTCTGCCTTTCCCCCCGAAGCAAGAGAAAACCTCATGATTCATCCTTTTTTCTACGCCTTACCTCATGTTGCATCCTCCTCATTTCCCTACTGTGTGTGGACGACGCGTGAGGGTTACCTGATTCACCCGCCTCGCTCTGCTGCAGCCGTCCCCCCTGCCCTGCCCCCGACATTGACCGATTTCTTTATTCGATTCCCGCCCACGCTCGAGACTTCAACGCTGCTGCTGTATCCTCGAGTTTTTTTGTGGGCCGTCGCCCTACGGTACCCAACTTGGTACGTTTCTTCTCTTTTACCCCCTCCTTAAGCCTTAGAGGTTGTCGCACTGGCAATTTTTTCTGTGGGGGGGGTGCATGTTTATATCCCTGACAAGAGGAGCCGAGCCCGGATTCACCCTCTCCTCCTTGCTTCTCGTTTTCACCCCGCGACCCAAAGCAAAGTCCTGCCCAGCTGAGGCCCCTTTGATGTTTTCCCCATCTTTGCACGTTCGTTCCTTCTGCGGGCTATAGTTGGGTATCTTCCGCTCTACTCTGCGTTCTTTTTCTTGAGGCGGCAATGTGGGTTCGGCGATTCACCGATTTTTTTTCTCGTGTCCGGTGAGCGATCTTTCTCCGCGTGGTGTAGGCCTCGCTGCACCCACTTTTTTCCCCTCTGCACGGTTCTTCTCCTGCCATCTTCCGGCGCAGGCCTTCAACCCATTCTCCCCTATATCTTGAGTATTGATGAACCGATTTACTGCTGCGTCCCCTTCCCTTCCTGCGTCCATCGTCACAAAGATCTTTTGCGGTTTTTGTTCCAGCCCACACTCCTTTTCTCCCCTTTTGCATTCCTTCAGATCCTAGACCACTGCCCTCTTACCCGTTAGTTTAGGAAGCGGGCAGGATCGGAATCCGCGTTGGATCCTTCTGCGACGCTTCTTTGCCCCGAGCTTGCGTTTACAATTTCGCCCCCTCTTCGACCCCCTCGGCCGCCGCGTTCGGGCGGCAGGGTGTCTTTCTCACGAACCAGTATTGCAGGATCTTACAGGAGCTCGACGGTTCGGTCTTGTCACTGTGCCCCCTCCTTTTGAGTTGAGACTACAGATCTTTTCCTGCAGTTTCCAAGAGGCAACTTTGCTCGCCGAGTTGCTTCGGTTATGAGCGGTATTTTCCTTTTTGGTTGAATTCCCTTTCTTTTATATCACTCTTTTCTCGCGGTAGGGTTTTTTTCGGTGGTTCGGGGAGCATGATGGAAAGCAGTTCTTGTCATTGGCGTCTCTCCCCCGGTTTCTCTGAATACAATGTTTCGTGGATTTTTGTTGCTGCCGCGCTTTGATATGAATTCCCGGCCTTCTTCGTCGGTGCTGCGCGCTTGCCTAATCTTACTCGCCCTTCCTTTTTTTCCCACATGATTGATTTTTCTCCTTCTTCCGCCTGGAGCGACGACAAGACGGCGATTATGTCGCTATCCTTTTAGTCTTCTTGCCTTGTCGCCCTTTGACCTTTTTCTCCATTTTTTTCTGCCGTTGCTCTCTTCTCTTCTTTCCTCCCTCCCTTGTGTTCATGCTTTCCTCCCACCGGCAAACTTCTTGAGTAGGCTCTTGGAGTTCAAATGGTCCCTTTTCTCTCTCCCAAGTTGCTTTGAAGCGCAGTTAGCATTTTTTCGCGCCTTTCAGCCGATCTTCACCCCCCCCAGGCTTTTGTCCCGATGAGCAGGGGCTTCTTTACGCCATCCTTCTTTTTCTGAAGGGCCAAGTGTGTGTCTTGAAGTCGCTTTGGAACCGCGCGGCATTCCCCATTCTTTCTGTTCTTCCCCTCTTCTGGCGAGCCTTTCCTCCCGGAGGGTCCGCACTTCTTGCCCTGTCTTCTTCTCCGAGCCCTACCGCTTCCTAGAGATCTTTCTAGAGGCTTTATCTCACATGCCGCTTTGCTTCGGTTTTGAGCAGCCAGGTCGCTTGCCATTTTTTTCCTTTAACTAATGCAGTTCCTCGTTTTCAGCTTCCTCCACCGTCGAGAATACGGTCAGAAATGGCCAGTTTTTTTGCAGCCCCGGTCCCCCTTCCCTCACGCCCGCCCTCGCTTCGAAGCTTTTGCCAGCCCCTTCCTCTCCCCCCTCGCGTTGTCCGAAAACTTTGAGGCGCGTTCCTTTGCATATGCAGGACGACACCCAACGAGCGGCAGTTCCTTTGCTCTCGTCTTTTTTTCCCTATGCGCAGTTGATAGTCAACTCGTCTTCGCGCACCGTCTATGCCCCTTTTTTAGCGCTGGTCTTACCCGGCGCGCAGCATACTGTCGCTTTTCTCCCTCCGTCTATCGATATTTATCCTTTTGAGGCCTGTCTGCCCCTGTTTTCGTTTTGCTTGATTTTTTGTATTTGCATTATGGAACGTTGTTCCTGCTGGGGGACCCTCGCGCCAAGCCGCCTCGGCTTCGACCCACTTTTTTTCACCCGTTTTTCCCCCATCGATTCATTGAGCCTCCCGCCGCGTAGCACTTGCGATCCCCCATTCACGAACACTGCCCTATGAATGCAACTCGTCGCTGAGCTTTTTTCTTCTCGACCCCCAAAGCGTGTTTTTTTTGTCGCTTTTCGACCTTGATGTCCTCGCTTTTGTAAACAGCTAAGAGGATCATTTGTCTCCCTTCGTGCGCTTGGGTCAGGATCTCGCCAGCGGTTTTTCCCTTAGGCCCCTCTTCTATCACTCTCCCTCTAGGTCGTCGGGGCCATATCAGCAGTCCCCTTTGCACGGAGTTATTTTGCTTCCTGATGCCCCATCTGCGAGGCGACAATTCCCTCTGTTTTTTTTTTTTTGTAGTCCATGTTTTAGAGTGCCTCTCTCGGCGATTTGCTTTTTTATCGGATTGTTCCCCCTGTGCTTCCCCCGAAGAGAGGGGGTTTTAATTCCCTTCGTCCACCCCTGCTCGTTCTTAGGAGGTATGAAGGTTTATTCTTTCATCAAATTTCGACATGGTCTTCTTTCGCTTTTTTTTTTTTCGCTGTCGAGTTCTTCCAGGTATCCCCCATTTGGTATTGCCGCCCCCGGCCGGCCAGCTGTCGGTTTTCTATGGAGCACCCCTCCAATCTCATTTTTCCCCGGCTGGAGAAGCGTTGTTTCTTCTCTTTGAGGCTCGCCCTCACTCGCGGGTGCAGAGCAACCGTAGGCGTTTTCGTGCTTCTTTTTCCCTGCCATATTCACAAAGAGCTCTTTCCCTTCTTCTGCTTAGAAGCGATCCTCTACCCTAACCCTTTTGATCTTTCCTGTTAACATTCGCCCCATCTGCCCCCCAATAGAGAGAAGTCGTCCGAGAAGTCCTTTGGAATTTTTTTGATTTTCGGCCTCCCTTTTCCCCCGCATTAGTTTGCAGAACTGCGCTGCCGTATTCCCCCTCACTTTTCTTTGCCCCTCTCTTTTTCCCTCTAAGTGTGATAGTGCGTGCCGTGCGGATGGCCGGGCTAGTTGGAACTCCAATTTCCAGGCTTTGTTGCCTGATCTCGTCGCGGCTCATCTTCTCCCAACTGCCCGGCCTTCGCCTCGATCTTCTCTAGGATTGCGATACGTGTTCGTATTCTGAAACATCTCACCTCTTTTTTGGTTAGTCATATGATCCGTGTTTTTTTTTTTGATAGTGATTGGGCTTGCTTCATGGCGATTCCCTTCTTCTCTGCCGTTGCAAGCCCCCCCTGGTGAGATTCCGTTTGGGCCCGCACGTTGATCGCCCTTCATACGTAGATATCTATGGGTGCGTTCTTTTGAGGGCCCTATTTCCTCCCGCCATTGTTTTTCCTTCGTTTCCCGGGCCACACAACTGCGCCACTACCCCCAGTTTCCCATTTTCTCCTCCGAGCTGCTCAAAAGCGCTCTGACAGAATTTTTCCCCCTCTTGGCTAACTCACGTTTTCGACCTCATCGCCTTCTTTTGGAAGCTTCGTGCTTTTCCACGAGGCGCCCCGCAATGCTCTGATTGCAGCGGCTCTCCGCAGATACAGATGACAGCCTCCTCCCTCTCTTGTCGGACATGCTCGATCCGGCCCCCCCTTTCTTTGCTTCCTTTTTTGCCTTAGAAGATGATTTTTCGTCCTTGCAAACGGCCGGAAGGTCACCCTTGCTTATGATCTGGCGCCTCCGAGGTCTTTTTCGAACCTTTTCCTGATCTTGTCCTTTTTGCCGCTGGCTGCCTCATACTGACAGCGCCGGCGAGCCCGGATGTTACACCATCGCGCATCGTTCGTTACAGGGGAGACCGTCCCTTTCCTCAATAGACGCCTACCAGTTCGGCAGTTTCTCTCGTAGCTGCACGCCGTGCATTCTCCCGAGTCAGGATGGGAGGGGCAGATGGATCGCCTTGAAGATATCCCCGAGGTTTCGTTAGTGGTCAGTTCCCAACTGGGTTATTGGCTCTTTTTCAAATCTATTGGACTCGTTCCCCCCACAGTTAGGCTTGGCTCCGTTCTTGGCCCAAGATGCACCTCACTGTTCTTTTTTTCCCGGACAGTCCGTTCCGCCCGCGGCCGGCCTTCCCACACATTTTTTTCATTCGATATAGGCGATGGATGACCCTCCCCCATTTACTTGCGCGAGCCTTGCCTCCCCTCTCCGGTTTCTTTCAAGCTTTCTTTTTTTCTCGAAGTCCCCTTTTTTCGTTTGTTTTCCTATCCGTCTCATTTGCAAGTTCGAGATACCAGAAATCTTATGTTTCGGTTGGTCTCCGGCCGTTTTTTGGTCCGGAGAACTGCCCTTCTTTCTCGGATTTGTTTTTCTTTATCCCCTGCCGTCCTGGCATTTCCTGGAACTTTCTCCCTACAGCTAGTGGCGGCCTCTCTTTTCAGTTTTTTTTCACTTTTTCACCCGAATTGTCTTTTTTTTCTTGAGATTTCCCGGTCTGCTTTTTCGCGGCCTTTTTGTAGAACGAGATTTGAGTACACTATCTGTTCCAGTGGCCCAAATTCCTCTCCATGCTCGTTTTTCGTTTGGCTTTCCGTCGACTAGGCATGTCGATCGTGCCTCTATCACGGAGCAGAAGGTTGAGGGCGCTCTTCCTCCTGGACTGGCAGAGGCTGGCATCCGGGTTTAGCTCGTTTTCTTTCCCTCCCCCCTCATTTGACCTCACCCGGTTCAGGATTGTTTTTCCTCTTGTCTCCCAGCGAGTCCCGCCAGGCCTATGTGACCATCCTCTTTGCCTTTTCCCCGATGCAGTCGCTTCCTGCGCACCCGCCCTCCCCCCCCCCCTTGTTTGTTCTTATCTTATTGGACTCATTTTTTTTTCTGCCCTGGCGATGCGAGATGTTGACTATGTGGAGAGATTCATCCTTTGGTCTCTTTTTCGAGTCCAGATTCTCATTTCCCTTTTTCGGGACTTTTCGACTACTAATTTTGTTGCGAGATCTCCTATCCTACAAGCAAGTTCCCAAAAACCCCCCAACCCCCTCCCCCCCCCCCCCCCCCCCCCCCCCCCCCCCCCCCCCCTTTTTCAAGTTACATGGCAATCGATAGATCAAAGACTAAGCGAGTCTGCGTTCCTCGCCATTCTGGCCCTCGTCCACCAAGGCTTGTTTCTGCGCAGGGCGCGCCCACTGTCGAATTTCGTCACCGCTTTCCTTAGGCCTGGTCTTCTTCTCTGGTGAAGCGCGGCAGGTCACCCTTTTGCCATTGTGACCTATGTGTAGCCCTTGCTCTTCCTCAACTGCTTAAACTTTCCAGTTCCAATGGCTCCCTGCCTACATCCCACTTCCCGTTTTTTTCTTTCGTTCTCATCAGCTCTATGCCTTCTTAGTCCTTTTTTCCCAGCCCCCCCTAGGATAGCTTTTCTCCGCTGACAGCATCACTGGTATTTTCCTCCCAACTCGGTTCCATGTTCCCCTCGCAGCTTCCGCCCACCTTTTCGCGATCTTTTGCCCGTTTGCCAGTGGTTTTTGCAACCTTCCCTCTCTGTCAGCTCGCCGAGCGCGCCGCTTTGAAATGTTTTGCTCCCCTCCTTTCCCCGTCGCGAACGAACCACTTCCTCTTTGATTTCTCCGGATCCTGCGTCGCGCCAACGATCGGTCTTAGTATCGTTTTGCAGATGCGACGAGGTCTCGTCCACGATTTCTTTTTCCTCCCCTCCCCCTCCCCCCCACGCTCTTGGTTTCACTTTGGTTCCCCCTACGGCACCTGGGCGCGTCAGCGTACTTTCCTCTGTAGTTCCATCCGCCATAGATTATATGTAGCGAGTTGCGGTCCGATGGTCGGGGTTCGTCCCCCTTTTTTCTGCTTCTCGTTTTTTGCCCCAGATTTTAAAGTGAGTTTTTCTTTTTGTTTAGCCTGACGCCTGCTTTAGCCCTCGTCATGCCTCTACAAATGCCTGGTGAAATCGCGAATCCACAGTTGCGCTACTCCGTCCCCCTGTCTTTCGCTGCCCGCCCCAGTCCGCCTCGCCCACTCTCATTTCCTGACCTTTCGGCAACTTCGGAGGAGAGAAGACTAACAACGCGTCCCCCTTGGTGGCGCGGCTCTTGCAATTTTTGGTGCCCCCCGGTCTTTTTTGTACGGACTCCCTGATTCGCCGATGGGTTGACGATTGGCTTACGCGCCCTGTCGTTATCAACCTCCCCCTCCCGTGCATCCCCCCCCCCCTCCTTTCCCCTCTTCTGATCCCCTGCGTCCATATTCTAGAGAGTTTTCGAAGATGCCCCTCACGTGTCTCTTTCACGTTTTATTTTTTGTTCCCCCTTCTATATATTCGAAGTCGACAAGCACAGGTCCTTCTGCCAGTCCCAGGCCTGGGCTCGGAGCTTTTCTCCCCTCTTGATTTTATTATCGTCGGTATTCGTTCTTCCTTCAAGCGCTCGGTTGCATCGTGTTTTCCCACGGGCTCCAAGGCATTTCGCTATTGATGGTCTGCTCGAGGATTCTCCCCCTCCTGTCTAAGTCCCCTATTTTTTCCCGTGTTTCCCTTTCTTCGAGGTCTCTTCCCATGGTTCCTTTTTTCCCCTCCGGGGGGACTTACCAGTGCGGTCCTCGATCTCTGTAATTGCCTCACTTTCCCCTCATCGCGACGGGACTGGTTCGGGTGTGACTCTTATGTGCTGCGTTTTCGCCGCCCTTTACAGCGAACAAGTAGTGGCCCGGACTCTAGCTTCCTCCCACCTCTTCCCATAAAAGGACTTCCGTTCGCGTATCTTTTTCAGTCGTCTTCTGCTCTCCCTCGTGTCTTATGTTTCCTCGTCCTCTCTCCCATCGAGAGATCGGCTAGTATTTGGGAATTTGGTCTCCTGGTTTCGCCAGCCGTCCCCCGGCTTTTTGTCTTGCAGCACCCCTCGCTCGAGCCCTCCCGCCCTTCCGCATCCTCCCTTTTCCTCACTCTCCGTTGTTGTTTCTCCTTCTATTTTTTTCGGACCCCTCTTTCTTTCGTCCCGCGTTCCTATTCAACTCCAAGTCGTTTTGGACGATTCTCGGTACCTCCCCGGATCCCCCCGCCCGGACCTTTCTCTCGATATTCCCCGGATTGGAGCGTTTCCGTCGTGTCGCTAGGAGACCCTACACTCACCTCGTATTCTTTGAGTCATATGCTCGCTGCTTGCGCTATTTTCCCCCTCTTGCTCGCGGGGCCTTGTTCTTATGGCTTCGCTACGAGGATCCCCCCACTCCGGTGCGATGGACCCTATTCCGATGGCGCGGCCTCCGTGATCTCCCCTGTCCCCCTTCCATGTCGATATCGATTTTCTTCTTGACTTGCTTTAGCGCATCTGGTCTCACGGAACCCAAGGCACCACCCATGCGGGCTCCTTCTTTCCTTCCGCCGCAGCGATAGCGATCTTCCCTTCCGCTGGTTTGTTTGCTGACTTCGTTTTTTTTTTTTCGACCCCTCTCCGTCTGGGGGACAGCCGCGTGAGTTTTGTTTGGACCATTTTGCTTAGAGGCTTGAACTCCCATTTTTTTTATCCCAGCCCGCCTTTTTATCGCGATCCGATTCGGACACTTGCCGGCATTCCCACCCCCCTCCTGCTGAAGGAGTCGCCTCGAGATGTGGCTTAGCCCTTCCATGGACCGTGGCAAAAAGGGGGACGGCTGTTTGACTGGCGTTCCCTACCGGTGCCTCCCCTTGGTACTGATTTCTGGCTGTGATTCGCTTTTCAGGATACCCAGAAAGAGGGACGTCCTCTCTTTTACCCCCACATCGCGCCATCCGTTTTTGGTTTTCTTCACCGCACTGCCGTCCCACTCTCAGAGAAAGGCTTCCCCTTCAGATTTCTGCCCTTTATGGTCTTTCATTGGCTATGTGCCCCTTCTGAGGGTTTCTCTCCCTCATTTCTTTTTAGACAAATGTTCTTCGGCTCTCCTTTCGGTAGGGGATAGTTTCATTTTTCAGCTAGGGGTCTCCGCTGCCGTCTTGAACCCTGCTGCCTTTTTTTTTCATGTTCCTGAAACCTGCAACCCCTTCCCCTCCGTACCCTTTTTTTCCGCGCTTTTTTCCTTTTTCCACATTATTCTCGAATCAGGCGATGGGACTACTCGACCCATCTGAGCGCCCGTTCTTACCGCGTCCCCTTTTGTGGTCCTGTTTTTGGTTGGCGTCCCCAAAGTGCTTCTCCCCCCTCGTCGCCTTGAAGCTCGATCTCTCCGCTCTACCCTTCTTTCGTCCCCCTCAGTTTTCTTCTTCCTCCGCGCTTTTTCTTTCGTGACTTCTGGGCCTCGCTTCGCTTTCTCATTTCTCCTCGAAGACGTCGACGAGCGGTGAGGTCCTGAGGGTATGTTTCGTCCTTTTTTTTTGCCACCTTTTGGCCACCCCCTTTCCAGGATCCTGAGCGGTCCTACTGTTCGGCCCAGTTGTTGAGGGGAACTTGGCCCGACTCCTTTTATAACCACTTCTTCTTTCCAGGCGTTGCCTCGACCTTTTTTTTGCCGAGTTGGCGTTTTTTCTTTCGACTCGGCATGGTCGCCTCTCACGATTCGCGTCCTTCGTGAGGGCGGGGGCGCTCTCTTGGTTTCTTTTCCTGCATGCTTTCCTGGGTTTTTTGCGCTGCGCGCCCTTTTTCGATTGGGCATAACAGTTTAGGGCTGCCTCATCCCCCCCCTCGACTTACTTTCCTCTGTTCCCCTTCATCTCCTTTTGTCGCGACTTTTTTTTTTTTGCCGTCGGAGCCTCCCGCGACACCTGGGTTATGCTGCCTTGTCCGCATGGCGAGCCGACATCCGGACGGCGTTTCTGTCCTTTTGATTTTCTGCAAATTTCGCCCTGAGCCGACTCCCCAATTCCTTTTGTCGTCGCTCT
>Ga0179593_1462933_pt1 | contig 10850 bp, 16 predicted proteins | sample CZODoug2_1_08_16_FD_185931 | JGI IMG/M metagenome (GOLD analysis project Ga0179593, IMG submission 185931) | Vadose zone soil fungal communities from Angelo Coast Range Reserve, California, USA - CZODoug2_1_08_16fungal (PacBio error correction) | ecosystem: Environmental > Terrestrial > Soil >... | reverse complement strand
TTATCTTATCTTTTTAGTCGATGTAGTTTTTTTCTTCAAGGTTGTTTTGGACGCCCTGCCTCCCCTCTGCGTCTTTCCCCGCCTGGTTCCCCGTATTACTAGCTGGCTTCCACTATGTCTAGGTTCGGCCACACCTTCATCCCTTTTTAATTGGCCATCGCACCCGAGCATTGACCCTTGTGTCCAGGGATGGTCGCGCTGCTCCCCCCCCCTCTCCATTACTTCTCGTCCTGACGCTGAATGGACTTCCCCCCTTGCCCCCGGTCAGTTACCCGGCCTGCACTCACCTTATTGGCGCCCAATGAATCTACCGATCGGGCCCCACTTTTATCGTTGTTCTGCTCATCCTTCTCCCCCCCTTGGTTCCCTATCCGAGACCCCTCCCACCGCAGGAGTCCTTGTTTTTTTCCTTAGATTGGTTTTGTCCCACAGTGGCCGCGTCACAATGCTGACCCCTGCCATGCCCTCGTGTTTGAGCCCCTTTTTTCTTCCCCCTTTGGGCCCGACTTTCTTCTCCCCCCCTCTTCTGCGATTATGCCGTTGGCCCTTTTCTATCCCACTTTGGCTTTTGGGTTTTCTATCCCTCCTCCTCTCTCTGCGCGTAAGTTTTTTCATCCGACAATGCCCCACGCGACAACCAAGTTTTCTTCCTGTTTTTTTTTTTTTTCCTCCCATCTCCGACCGCATCCCCCAATCTTTCCACGCCCCCCTCACTTTTTTAGCCAGTCACTGTATTCCAAGTACCCGGCTTTTTTTTACGAAACTCCAAGAACGGCTGGTTTCCCTCCCCTTCTGCCCGGTTATGCACACCGACTGCCCCGTCGGATTTTATGAACCCTGCTCCAAGTCATGGTGCGTCGACGTACCACCCCTTTATTCGTTTTTCACCCCCCCCCCCTGACCCAACTTTTTGTTTTCCCCCCCTTGCCAACAGCTCTTTTGACGCAAATTCGCTCCTCGCAAAGGCCCCGTAATTGCCCTTGTGTCGTTTTCCGCTTTGATCTTACTGATGGCGGGCACCACATTCCCACTTCCAACTCGATCAACGGTTGAGAACGGTTTTACTTTTCTGTCTTTTCTTTTCCGTTAAATTGCGGATTTTTCCATACTGTAACCCTCCATTCTTTCCTCTGTATGATCTGCGCGCAGTTTTTTAAGTTCCATCCTGATCTTTTTTTGGATTTCCGTGTAATCTGGACTGTCTTAACCCGTCTGCCCCCCCTGCCAGGCAAGTGGGCCAATCTCTCCCCCTCGCAAAGAGTTTTTCCCCTGTTCTGGAATCGTCCCTTGACCATTGATGAAACATGCATTTTGGTTCTTCCTTGGTGAGTCATTGCCTCCCTTTCCCTTTCAGGTTTTTCCAGTTGGTTTTTGGGCTGGATGTGGTCAGCCCCCCCCGTTCCTCTTTCCCCCTTAATTGTATTAACTCGTTTCGATCCTTTTTGATTCCCCCCCGGCTTGCGCCCCCTTTTTTCTCCTTGGAACCACTTTTCCCGGTCGACCCAGCCATATTATTTCCCTTTTTTCTTTTTTTCAATGTTTCTGTCTCTTTAGTTTTCTTTTAGTGGGTGGACCCCAAAAAACATTTCCCGTGACAGCCGCTCGACTTTGTTTCCTACCGCTTGGCCCAAGTTTTTTTTGAGCCAATGATGAGATGTTTTTATTCCCCCCCCGAGACCCTCTCTTCGGCCAGTGCGGTCCCCTTCAAATTCTCCTTCTCACCAGATTGAAATGGTCTGTGTCGTGGGTAGCCCCTTCCGTTGGGTGCTTTCTGCTCCATTAAGGAATTGAGGGATTTTGTGTTTGACTGGTTTTTTTCTCTGTAAGGGAAACTTTTCCCTGACCAACCCAACAAACCAGCCCCTTCATTTTCCCCCTTCTTTTATTTGTTTTTCCAGTCTGTTGTTCCCTTTTTCTCAGCTTTTGAGATGGTTCCCTGTTTTTTTTTCGTTTGACTGCTCCTGCTAGTTTTAGTTGCTAGGCTTTTGTCTCGTTTCCGTTTAGTTTGCCCGCTATTGCTTCTGCTCCCCCCCCCACTGCGCTGCGTTCATCCGGTAACCTAGTGTTTTTTTTCCTCCGATTTCCCAGTTCTTTTTGGATCCTCCTTGTTCTTTCTCTATTGTGTCCTTGTTGTTGTTTTTTTCCTTTTTTTGGCAGCTTCGGGTTTTTTTGGATTCGAAGAACCCCGAATACCCCACCAGCGTTGTGATTGGCGACGACCATAGTTGCTGTTTCCACCCCCCTCCCAATCTATTGCCTGCGATAGGCTTCTTCTCGGTCCTTTACAGATAGGTTGCAAATTGATTGCTCTTTTTTTTCCTTTTTCCTCCCACGTTTTGATTGCCCACGTTGTTTGGTTAAGATAGCTTCCCCCCTGCCAATCACCGGAGATGTCTCCCTTCTCACAGACCAGTGTGGGGTTTTCAAGCATCCGCGTGGTTGCGCGTTCCTTTTCCCGACCTCAGGTGATTTCCTGTTTTGTGCCTGGGTTTTTTTTGGTGCCGGCTGTTGTTCCAATCCTCATCTTATACTCCACCGGCAATATCCACCCTTTCGGTCTGACTTATCTTTCCTGACCACTCTTTTTTGGACGTGGGGGCTTTTTTTTTATAATTACAACCCTCCCCACCTGTTTCCAAGTCCGAATATTCCTACTCTGCCAATCGGCCTTCTTTTTCTCCCCCAGACCTCTGTTTCAGACTCGGGCCCTATCGGGGTTGTTTTCCCCGCACTTTAATGGTCGCACTAGTTTGGTTCTTTTTGTAGCTATTTAGGATTCTGTCATAACTTGCTTCTTTTCCAAACATGCAATGGCTTAATGCTCTTCTCCTCGATGAAACCAGTTTTCAGTGCCCCGCCCTTTTGAAAATATCAACTTTGTGTAAGTTAGTTTCAATTGTTACCCAACCCCCTATCATTCCTGATGGTTTTTCCTCTCCCGATTAGGGCGTTAGTTTTTGTGGTACCCCCTCCCGCCCCTCCCCGTTTTTAAAGCTTTTTTCGCTCACCCTCCATGGCCGAATTCCGCCATTTTTCCTTGATTCCCGGTTGTCTCCCTTGCAGATTTTTGGATGGCGTGCATTGTTCGCTCCCGGTTTTCCCTCCCCTTGACTCTTCACATGTTTGTGTGTTCTGGGCCCACCCTTGGCCAGCGATGATGGCATACTTGCAGGATTTTCTCATTTCTTTTTTTCGTATTTTCCGAACAAAAAAGATGTTCCCCCGTCTTTTGTTTAGTACTTATTCAGTCCCCCCCTGTGGGGCTGATGAGTGCGAGATTTTGGTTCGCTTTGGGAAAAACTTTTTCTTAGGTTCCGTTGCGTTCAGCTTCTCCTTTCCCCCAACCGCTTGTCAGCGGGTTTTTTTTGATCAACCTGTTCCTCTCTGGTTGTTTCCAGTTTTTCCTTTTCACTTTTCTATTATACTCCCAACACATCCTCCCCTCCTCCCTTTTTTTTTTTTTGGGATATAGATTTTCTCCCCTCCTTTTCCGGCAGCTTTGGAGACTTGAACACTATTTGACAGGTTTTGATCCAACGAACCCTACAGCAAAGCGTCCTTTTATCGTAGAAACTCCCCCCGTTAAGTCCTAAAAAAATTGGTTACCAACGACCTCTCCAAGCCCCTCCCCCCTGCCGCTCGCCCACATATTTGCGAATCCCTTCCACGTCCCTAGGTCCCCGGCGTGGGTTTTCAAATCGCCCTGCCCTGTTCCCTGCCCGGTACTCCCCCTATAGGACCCTTTGTTACCCATAACCCCAAAATAGTGCCTCCCCTTTTGGGGTGACCATTGCTTCGGCGACCACTTCGATCGTTGCCGTGATCACCGCTTCAGGCCAACCCCTTCTTTCTTATTCTTTTTTCTGCGTTCACACTCTGCCCACGGCGGTTTGCTGTGTTCCCCCTTTTTTCCGAAAAACGAACGCCTTTCCCCTTCCTTGAGCGCCCAGAACGGGCCCAAACCCCAATGAGATGCTGACCCTCACTTTCACTTACAGTTTTTGTTCCATTGTTGGGGCACCAAATCCCCCCTCGGGCATCGAATTACTAGCCATTTTCTTTCCCCTTTGCATGTTGTAGCATCAGAACTCGATCCGCCAGCAGTCCCGACGTTTGAATTGCCCGTTCCTCCTCCCCCCCCCTCTCTCCAGACTGACATTTCAGGATCGGTAGGGCTACACCCAGGTCTTTCTTTCTTTTGCGTCGAGACATATTCGACCGTTTAACCAGTGTGTTTTTTCCGTTTGTTTTCCTCAAACCCCCCCCACCCGTCCTTCCACCCCCCGAGTTTGACTTCATTGACCTGATTCGGTGTGAAGGGACGAGCCTTCTTGGTTGAAACGACGCGGCCCCCCCACTTTCCCTCTATCCCAGTCTGTTTAGCGCTTTTGCTTAATCGATTTTTCCCGTTTTTGCTCGACCTGTTCCGAAGTTGAGTTAATTGAGGCTTATTTGCTTTTTTTATGCTTCCCCCCCACACGGTCCAGCCGTGCCCCCTTCCCTCCATGACCTGAGCCGTTGGACCATTTTTGATTCCCACTGTAGCCGCTCCTATTCCCTTAGATCCCGTCCCGCTTTTGTTACGACCCTCGATCCGCCCATCCCTTCTGGCGCTCCCTTCCCCCCCACAACTTACCGTGTGGTGTATTCGTTGTCCTTTTTATTTGGATCCTGCCGCCCCCCCCCCAAGGTCAAAAAAAGGCCCCCCTCCCTCAACGCGGCCCCATGAGGCGACTTCTGCAACTGTGATCCCTGGCTGGACTAGATTTGGCTTGGTCGCGACCTTTGACCCCCCCTCTGGTGTTTTGTCCGCCCCAATCCCCTACGCGGGATCAGCAACTTTCTCCATTTCTTTCCCTAGCTTTGGGGAGCCTTCGCAATTTAATGAGACACGACACCGCTCTGCACCAACCTCTTCCCATTTTTACTTCCGAGACTGCTCCCCTTTTCGTCTTGTTAAATTGAAGCAACCCCCCCCCCCCTCCTTCCCACCCCACCCCACAATTACATGCTTTTTTATTTCTAACCACCTCTTCCCGTTGCGTGCCCGCCCACTGACCCCTTCCGTATATTTGGACCTTAGATTCCTCTTTTTCTTGTCCCCCCCTTTCCTCCTCTCAAGCTCGCGCCCCCTTTGTCCTTCTGCCCTATCAGCTGTAATATTGGCCCTTTTTTCCACCTGCTGAACAAACACCGTTGCAGAGCCCCAGAATCTATTTGAACCTTCCCTGCTTTTCTCCCTTTGCCTTTTGGTCCCTCTTTTTTTCAGCCGGTGCTGCCCCCCCCTGCGTCTCTCTTTCGACGGTTGATCAAGTTCTTTTGGAACACGTGGACTTTCTTTGGGCCAGCCCCCGTTGGGAGATTGTAGTACTTAGTCTTCCTTTCTAACCCCGTTCGCTTTCTGCCAACGTCCCTCATTCTCGTGGCGTTTTGACTGGACCACCTTGCCTTTAACGTCTGCCATCGTTATCTCCTTCATCTGCCCCCCTGTACTCCCGATATTTCTCTCTTGCCCTTTTTCCTCTCCTCGACCCCCTTTTTGGTTACCGGCTTTTCCTTTAGGTTCCTTTACCTATTTTGAAATGATACCTGTTTATATGACCCTCCCCGGCCCCTCCCGTTAAAAGAGTCTTCATTCCCCTGCCGCAGGGAGCCCTTCCCTGAAGGTGACCCTTTTTGCTTCTGTTGCGCGAAATGTTCGTCTGCACACCAAGTGATTCTTTTGCCCCCTTTTCCTTTTTCAGTTTCACAAATCGTGTTTAGTCGTCCTTAGCCCCCATCTTCTTTCGCTTGGTTTAATCCCCCCCCTATCCCGAAGTCGTCTTTTTTAGTGCCCACCCACGGCATAAGGTCTTGAAATCGTTTTTTGTTTTACAATCCTTTGTATTATTCCTCCCGTACGATGTCTGTGGTTTTCTTTTAGCCACAGGAAGTAACGTTTCTTTCTAACTTGGTCCCCTTTAGTCAGTTGCCTCTTCTTGTTGATTGGTTTCGTTTTTTCTTTTGTTTCTTTTACATAGACCCTTCACCAATCTTGGGATAGAGAGCCCGGCATCATTCGATCATTTTTTGGTGAAGACCCCACCTTGCAAAAAGACTCTGGACCCTTTCTTTTCCCTCCCCACTTTCCACCTTGTTCATCTGGATGCCCCCCTTCCTTCAGCAGTACTCTGTTTTTAGTTCCTCTTTGATAGTGTCTTGTTCATTGTTTTTCGTACCAGTGTTCTCGCAAGCTCTGCCGAATACCTCTTCCGACTAATCCATTTTCATAGGTGGAGGACCCCTTTCCGCCAATCTGCTTGGCGAAATTGATGTCGGCATGGCCATTCTTCCGCGTTATGACCATTCGTCTCAAGAATTTTTGTTGGTGATCCCCCCCCAGTTTTTTTTCCTGCCTGACCGAACGTTTCCCTCTTCCTTTGTCTGGACTTTGGCACTTTCACCGGTTTAATTAGTTTTCTGCCTCCCATGAATTTTACCCTTGACAGTTTTTTCATCTATCACGTACAAGCCATGTTTCTCTGTCCTTGTATTCTTTCCCCTGTCGGTCTTTTCTTTTACCGCCCCGTGAACCCAATCCCCTCGTGATACCTGCGAGAGTCTCCCTCTCTCAGTTACTCATTATCCTGTGTTTTCGGTTTCTTATCCTTCTCATCTTCTTTTTTAATCAACCTGGGTTGAGGCGGCCTTTCCTGTCCTACCACCAATTGGACCCCCGGCTTAGGCTTCTTTCATCTGCTGCTGTTCCAGTTATTTACTAGCATTTCAGTCTTCCCCTTCCTTAGCGAATAACTTTCCCATTTGCCCTTTAGCCCACTCCCGCACATCCTTCCAAGTCCCCCCCCTTTTTCTCTTTTCAGGATTTCCCTGGAGACCGCTATTTTCGTGGCGCCCGAGGCCTCCCTGATTGCCAATGCGATGTTTAACTTTTCCTATTTTTGCCAACGGTTTCCACGTTCCTCCCCCATGAATCTCGCCTACCTACAGCCCCTACTCCCTACCAGTCCCCCTTCCTTCCTGACCTTGTTTTCTCCTCTCCTAATAACCATGACGCCCCATTCCGACTTAACTTCCCAATTGTTTCCCCTCATGCTCGTTTTCTTTTAATACAGTTTTGTCCCTCACTGAAAATCGCACGTATGCACCTAACTGTGTCAGATTTCCTCCCTCTTTTGGATTCCCCTCGATGGTTCGCACTCCCGGTAGGGACACCCTCTGATCGAGGATGACAGGGAATCCCTTCCCAAAGATTTCTGGACCCGTTTCTCTGTCCTTGTCAATCTCCCCCCTGATTTTCTTCTAGCGATTTTCAAGTTTTTTTTTCTTCGCCCCCCCCCCAAGGCCAAGGCCGCCCCCATCATAGGTATTCACGTTTTCTTTCAACCGAAACCCATATGAGACCCCCAAAATTAAGTCCCCCATCCCCCCCCTTCGCCGACCAATCCTTAAATAGTTACTCACTTTTTGCTAAACTCCAGACTCCTGGTATTGGCAATCCAATTCTTCATGCACATCTCCCTGACGGCACTCCGTTAGGTGTGCTATGACGTATGAACAAGCTCACGTTTTGCGATGGTTCTTCAGCCCCTGTCCAAAAACATTCTTGGTTTTCAACCCCGAAAATTCACCCTTTTTTTTTACTTCCTTTTCTTTGTGCCAGACCTCCACCGCCTTTTCTCGCTCAGTGACTCCTCCCCATGACGGGGGGTTTTCCCCCTGCGTTGCCTTGCAATGTCCCTTTCTTTCTGTGACCATGTGCCTTGCCCAAGTTTTGACCATGTTCGAGCATTATCTTTTATCGAACTTTTCAACATGGTTTCTGGCTTCTCACCTTCTTTTTGGGGACGTGCTTCGGTCCACCCCTTTTTTTTTTAACATTGTCGCTTACGCTGCGTTCCTGCCAGAAGTCAGAGAGAAATAAGACCCCCCCTTTTTCATCTGTACGTCCTTTTCCCTCTTCCCTTGCTACCCTTTTTTTCCCCAGGTTTAGGGCAGTTCCCCTTCCACCTACAACTGAGGTACTTTTTTTTCCTTCGCCCGGTTTTTTTCCAAGTTCCCCTTGTGGCCAACCAATGGTTCTCGCCGTTTTATAGACCAAAAAGTATTGTTTATCGACTTTCTTGTTTCTTTTCGACACCCCTTCCCCCTTCAGTGCTTTCCCCCCATACTGATCCCCTTCGTTCCCCGCTTCCTTTTTTGCGCTAACCTTCTGCACACAATTAGCGGTCGTCAACCGCCGGGCTTTGCCTCCATTCTTTTTCTTGACTTTTTCCCCCAAATTTACCTACATAATCTGGCGCATTGTGTTTTCTCCCGCATCAGGTTTTTACACCCTAGGAGCAGATTGACAGCTATACGCGTTTCGCGATGCCCCATGGGCCGTCCAGATCTCAATCCTTCTGATTCACAGTGTCATTCCCACCCATAAGATTCCCCCGACGTGCCCCGCCATCTCGGCGTCCCAAGGATTCTCCTACCCGCTCACCCCGGCACACTTGCCCCCCTCCGTACCCCAGGCCTTTCCCTCAAGGTTCCCGTGGGCGGGGTGCCCTTTACGCTTCTTTCGCGTAGCTCCAATTTTCTCCCCTTCTTTTAAATGTGATTGGGGTCTTTTTCCTGCCGTGTATTGGGTTGCTCGGTAATTCTTTTACCGAAAAGTTTCCTCTTTTCATTCCGGGGAAAATTACCTTTCTCTTTAGAACCTTGATTTCCTTAGTTTCCTCGCGTTTCTCCCTCTTCTGGGACAACCCTTGATCCCCTTAAGTTGCGCTTCATGTTTGTAGTTCTTGTTCCAGCTTCGTTAGGCGACCCCCACTGCTTTGTTGCTGTTGTTTTGTTTTTGTCCCTCCCTATTCGCTACTCTGGCAGTGCCTCTCTGTCCAAGCCCCCTCCCCTAATGGAGCCGGTGTTATGATCCTTTTTTTTTTCGCCCCTTGACGTCCGTTTTATTGCATTGTTTATTGGTGGGGCAGCTATCGGCTAGTTTTTATCCGACCCCCCCACACGAACCCCCCTCCCTCCAACCCTTGCGGTTCACTTTAGCTTTTTGAGTTCGAACTTAGTTTTTTTTCGAGCTTTCATAAAGCAAGATCTTTCCATCTGAGCAACGTTTGCCCTTCCTTGATCTGCCTACCACCCACAGATAGTTCCCAACCTTCTGGTTCTTGCCTTTTGCCTTCCCAGTTGTTACCCCCTTCTTCACTTGCTTGTACCTTTTGGTCATTATACCGCTAACCCCCCCCCGTCCCCCAATCACCACTGTACGTCTCACAGGCGAACAGCAAGTTTGTGTGGGTTCGTATCTGCCGGTTTCTCCCCTCCTTTTTTTTTTTACCCCACCTTTGTCTTGATCTTTTTTCGCCCATGCTGTTGGACGGGTGGTGCTTTTTCTTTTTCCAATTTCTACTTCCTCTTTCCCTTAAATATAGGTTACCTAATGTCTCTCCGTTCTTCACCCTCCACTTCTGTGTGTTTTTTTTTCTTCTTTTTTTTTTTCATCTCCCCCCCCCCCATTGCATCTTGCACTATAGTCTTTTTAGGTTACCCATGTTTGTTCTCACCCCTCCACAACTGTTCACTTTTATTTATATCTACATATTCAGACCTGCCCTCCCCAGTTAACCCCCCCCACGCCAACCCCAAACCGCGACTTTTTGTGTCCAGTATTTGCCACCCCCAAGTCGATCCCCCCAATATCGGGCCCTCTGCCCCTCTCATCGGTGTTGTGTTCGCCCCCTCACGGAAACCCCCCCAACTGCTACTCTGCACGACATTTGTGTGAGTTGACTTCTCTTTTGTCCCCCTTCTAGGGTTTTCGGAATTACGGTTTTGCGCGCTTGGGTGATTTTGAAAAGGCGTTTTTCTTTTGTTTTAGTTTTTCCAAAAGTCATTGAAATCTTTTTTTCTCCAATTTTCTTCTATGATGACAAAAACCCATGGCCGACCGAACCATACCCGCCCTTCTTATTTTTTTCTTCCCCATCCCGATTTGGTCCCTAGTGTTTATGTTGCCCGCCCCCCCCCCCAGCTAACACGAATCCCCTTTCGCGAGAATATGTCCGTCCAACCAGTCTGGACATTTGGAAGTTTGTTTTTTCACGTTACCGAAAACGTTCATGCGCAGTTATTCGTTTAGCTACCCTCCCGGCTGTTCTGTACCAGGGCGAATTGGCCAATCAGGAGCCTCTTTTGGACTTCCACCAATCCCGTGTTTAACTAGTTCAGCTCCCTTTCCAAAAAGATGCAACACGCCTTAGATTGGAATGAATGTGGCCGCCCTTCCGCTTCAATCAGGCCATTGGGCACACCCTTCCTATAGGTTCGGTTATTTTTGCCCACCCATTGGCACAACCCTCTTTCGCCCTCTTATTGGGGGGACCTGGTTACATGGATGTGGCCAACAAATTGGCCTCCCCCCGATATGTTATACTTGTCAAATACTACAACCTTCCCCCCGCTTACCCCGACCTCGGTCCCCCCCGGAATGCATTTTCATGGTTTTCGGCGTCTTCTTTGGCAAACCATGCTTTCTTGTCGATGAGGCTTTTTTTTTTTTCTTCCCTGCCGTTCCCCCCTTTGGTGCCCTGTTTGTATCGGACCGCTAGAGATAATTTAATGTTTTGGGCCCCAAATGATAGTCGTCATCGTTTTCACTGGTTCTTCCACAACTTTCTTCGGACATTGACCAGGTGTTGTCTTATCGCCCTCTATGTGAAATCCACACCCCTCCTTTTCTGGTCGAGTGCTTCGTAGTCGGTTTAGTTGACTCTATGCACCCTGGTGTTTTTTTATTTTCCCATTTTCCCCTCTCTTTCCTTGTGACCCCCGCCTTTTCTAGTCGCGTAAAAACA
>Ga0179593_1407867_pt1 | contig 10850 bp, 13 predicted proteins | sample CZODoug2_1_08_16_FD_185931 | JGI IMG/M metagenome (GOLD analysis project Ga0179593, IMG submission 185931) | Vadose zone soil fungal communities from Angelo Coast Range Reserve, California, USA - CZODoug2_1_08_16fungal (PacBio error correction) | ecosystem: Environmental > Terrestrial > Soil >... | reverse complement strand
GCTTTTTCTTTTTTCCCTCTTTGGCATCGGGGGGAGTTTTTCCTGGTCATCGAGAATGCGCCTAGTCGTTTGCACGAGTTCACAGGCGGGCAGAAACCATCGACCCAGCCTCGATGTTGTCGTGGTCGGCGCCGGATTCCTTTGCAGGCGCGCCACCTTTGGATGTCCTTCTCATCTTTTTTCTTCTCCGTGTTCATACCGCCTACCCCCCATTTTCTTGCCATTTGCATCTCGGCTTTTTTAGAAAATGGCCTCTTGCTGGCGATGGCAAATGTATCACATCAAGGTTTTCCCCTCATGGTAGAACTGACGCCCTCGAATGCAGTCTCCGACGGTTACGGCGATCAAGTGCTCGAGAATTACGTCCCCCCCCCCCCCTTGAAGTTCCTCTTTCGGTTCGTGGCTAAGATTTTTCCGTACGTTCTGGCGTTCAATTTTTCCCCTGAACTGGGCAAGACGTCCAAGCCGCTCCCGGCCATGCCATCCTGACCTCCTTCTACCCTCCTTCTCCCGCACAGCGAGTATCTTCTATTTTATCTGCTCGACTGCTCTTCGATTTCTGTGCCTCTGCGTCAGTGTCAAATATGAAGAGTCCCCCCATCCCCCATAATTACGAAGTAACAAACCGGTGAGCCGAACGGTTCTACGGCGGTGATCCTTAACCCCCACCCCTCCCCCACTACAGCGACGGCGGTCTCTTAGTGCGTATTCCTTGCCTTTATGGAGTCATCAACTCTTCCCCCACCCTCCTTGTCTATGCGCTTTTTTAAAAGAATTGGGCGCGGCGAGGGCTGTACGTTCCCAACCCCCCCGCCCGGCTCTTTTTGCTGATATCTCCGTCGTTCCCCTTACTGTCCTCTCTTAGTTTGTAGCTTTCCCCCGTATGTTTATCAGCCTTTCCCCCGCGGCTGCTTTTCCAACAAGGACCCCAGCGATTTTTTCTCCCGTCGTCCCCTCCCCCACTCCGAGCTCTTGGACACTAAGAGGATGCGTGCTATGTAGAAGAGTAGAAGTTACTTTTCCCGCCACCCCATCCTGCCGCACATGCCCTACCCCCCTTTCAGGTCCCCCCCGCCACCCTTTTTAAGAAGTTTCTTCCGTCCCCCCCCTCAAACGTTTTTTGCCTTCTTAGAAGGTATAGATTACAGGTCTGATTTAAACTTCCAATCTGCTGGGCTCCCCCCTTTTTGCTTTCCTCACTCGTGGTTTAGTTTCCCATTTAAGCGAACTCTCCCTCCCCATATGCTTACTCATTTATGACAAAATCGCAAAAGAATTTGATGGCTTCTGAAGTGATTCTTTCTATAATCTTTATTCTTTTTCACAGTAATCGTTTTGCACCGGCAAGGAGTTCAACTTGCGCTCCTCTTTTTTAATGTCACCTGACAGTCCTGCTCTTTGGCGAACCACAAGCCCCTCTCAACTAGGGAGTAAAGACTCTTCCAGGTTTTGGATCTGAGGGCGTCTTCCCCCTTGGAAGTTAATGATGATTGGGAACTAACTCCACGGTTATTCCTTATGGCGAGAACTCCCTGCTTGGAGCGACCCTCTCCCCGCCGGCCCCTGTAAAACTGATCTTGCATTGGTTTCCAAAAATCCAGTGACCCGAAGACGGAGAGAACCGTCCCCCGAGGAATCCCTCTCTCTCCCGACCTTTCACTGATCCTCCAGGTTTTGTCGCATTAAGGTGCCAGAACAGAATACGTCCAGAGTAAACATGCAGTCCCGATGAACAACGACGTGCCCCGGTATCTATATATTTTCATCCCTAGTGTTGTGTTTCCCTTTTCGGCTGCAACTTCCCCTTTTGCTTTTTCATGGACTAGTCCCCCATGCTTTTCTTCCCCCTATGTGCGACTTTTCAATGGTGTCTTAATCAAGTTCTTGTTTCTTTTCGCTGTTGATCGTGATGAGCTCCCTCCCCTTCTTTCCTTGATTTTTCTCCTCGAGTATCGTAGAATGTCGGCATGTCATTCCCTTTCTCTCACTCCAGACGTTCTTAGTGTTACCTTAGCTCGAGCGTCCCCTTACCCTTCTGTTGATGCGTAACTGATTCCCTCTTCCTTTTTTCTTTGTGCTTCCCCTTTTTTGTTTCCATTTTTCCCTCTGTTTGCATTCGGGCAGTTTTCGCCGTGAAGCAAAGAGTTTTAGGCTTTTCAGGCGGGCGATCGCCTTCCCCCCCCTAGCCTTCATTTGCCTTTTTGTTATTGGCCGTTTCGTATTATGGTTTCTCCATTCGGACTTCGTTTCTGCATCCCCAAGAGTTTCGTTAAAGAATTGAGTCCCCAAGTCACCTTCTTGCCGCAGACGACTTCCTCCCTCTCCTATCTCCATCTTCCCCAGCCGTTTTAGTTCTACGACTCCCAAACTTCCCCTTACGTCTTCCGTGGTAGGGTCTCGCCCATGTTTTTCGTGGCCTTTTCTTTATTTGTTGCCTAGGTTTCTCTTACCTTTTTCGACGCCTTCTGTCCATGTTTTTTTTTCGATTGGGGCAGGCTTCTTTCGACCCCTTTTTTTTTTCTCAGCCATGCAGCTACATGTTTTTTGAATACTATGTTGGGACCGAAGCGGAATTCGCTTGATTGACCCCGTTCATCTGAGAGGCTTCCCTCCGTAGCGCTTGACTTTTTCCGCTTTTTTTATCTCTCCATGACCTTTTTCCTTGTTTGTCTAGCCGCAATTTTTTTGCACGGTAGAGTGACCTTCCCCTCCCCCGAGCACATCTACGCGTTCTTGTTTTTGTTGCTTGTGAATCCATGTCCTGAATGGCCCTCCCTGCACGCAACGTAAACTCTTTTTTGGGTGCTGTGGAGCCTCTTGTTTTTTTCTTTTCCCGCTCCTTAGACTCCGTTTCAGCCCCCTCCTGTGGGCGATTTTTCACCCTTCTCTGATGGTGACTTTTTAGTTACATTCCCCGACCGCCTGGTCCTCGCCCTCGCCCTTGATCCTTTCTCGTTTTTTTTCATATCCCTCATTCATCGGGTGGTCTTTTATTTGGACTTTGTCATTTGTCTCCTTGATGGCATGGCCCCATCTGTTTGTTTAGCGGCCTTGCAGGGGCGATGGGCGTTTTGATTGTCATGCGCCGCACTGTCACTCTTCTTGTCGATATTGCCCCCCCTGGAGTTATGCAAGTTAACGCCGTAATGATAGAGTTCTTTCTGATAATTCAGATGCCCCATTAGAGGTCCATATTAGATGGAGTCTTTTCCTAATCTCAGTCTGATCCAGAAGGTGTTTTGACCTGCTCCCGATAAATGATCCGTGCCATTTGCCGTTTCCGGCCGGACTACGGAGCTCCAAGTTGTTCGGATGCGTTCCTTTTTGTTTGCTTTAGTTCCGGTGATTCCGGCCCTCGATTTTCCCATTCCCAAAAAGGTGGCGCGCCTTACTCTACGAAGCGTTTTTCCACGCCCACCCCCCCAGAGTTCATACCTTTTTCTACCCTCTGATTGTTTCTTTCTGTATCATGCCGCGCCGATATTTTAACCTCCATGCCCGGCGCGGCGCCTTTTCTCCTCCAGATTCCGCCCCAAAACCCCCTCATTACTCCGGATTTCACTCTGGTCCGGCACTTTTTCTCCAATTTCATGAAAACATCTTCTTCTTACTCCCTTTTTTGGTTTAGTGTTCATCGCTTTCTCATTTGGACCCTTTAGCAATCGTGGTTCTTCGTGTCTTTCTCCCTTAGCAAGGAGCGCCCTTTTTCCTTCTTTGCCCCCTGTTACGAGATACACCCTCCACGCACAAAGAGTTTCCCCCTCTTTTTTTTGGTACTTAGAGGCGGCTGGTTTAGAAAACTTTTTTGGCTTCATCGAAATGTCTGAATCCACTCTCCTCCCCCCCAATTTGTCCCCCCTACCCGCAGTAAACGTACGGCGCAGGGCGTCCCTTCCTGAGTGCGCCTTCCATTTTCCCTCTTCTTTGATTTTGGAAAATGGTCTTAACGTCCCAATTTGACCCTTCTTCTCGGAGAAATGAACGCTCAACTGTTAAAGGCATCTAGTGCTCTTCCTCTCTCTCGAGATTAATTGTCCGATCAGCACGACAGGTTCTTTTCCCCCCCTCGGTTCTTCTCTCCTTCATCCCTTCCAAGTGGATCTGACCGATCAATGCTCCCCTTCCCCCTCGCCGAAAGGGCCATGCACTGCCCGCTCTACCATCATTCTCCACAGTAACCCCGCGAGTCACCTTTAGACCTAATGGACTCTTTTTTTTGAGTTAGCTCTTTTTCCCTGTATGAAACTAGTCACGACCACTCCTATTACGAGCCCACAAGACCCTGTGTTTTTTCTTTTTTCTTATCATTCCCGAGTCTACTGACCCCTCACTCTTCTCCCACCTTGCACATTTCGTAGGTTGGTTTCTTTAGTCGGACTGACCCTTTGACCTTTCTTTCATCCGTCCCCCCCCCCCTAACCCAGTATATGCAAGGGAGGCCTGATCACCGATTTTTTTCGTCCGTCACCAACTCCAGCTTCTCTCAGTTTCTGGATTTTTTCTCAGGCCAATTCCCCCCCCTTCTTCTCTCTCCTTTTCTTTTTCTTGTCCTCTCCATCGAAATCCAGTCCGAAGGCCTTGGCTTGACCCGAGTAAAACCAAGGCTTAAATAGTTTTTTTTTCTCTTTTTCTCTGACCCAGTGTCATCCACTCTCCTGCTTTACGTCATCGCGCGACTTGCTTACGGGTCGCTCTCCCGCCGACGATTCCCCTTCCTTACGACTTCCCCCACCTGGAGGCATAAAGAAAAAATCCCCTAGACCTGAAGGGGGTTTTGAGGAATTTTACCGTTGTGCCTTTCTTTATTCTCGTCGTCGTACTTCTTCTTTTCAGTTCGGTGTTTCCCCCACTGTTGGAATTCTTTTTGCCTTCAAGAGCGACGCCCCCGGCCCCCCTCTTCCTCGACAGGCCATAGAACCATACGGCTCTTCGTTCGAATGTTCTTCTTCGCCTCCTTGACCTGCGTGTTCATAGGTTGGCCGGCACTCACCCGGTACTCGGGCACACTCCCTTCCTCCCCCAGACCCTCAATGCGATTTTTTTCCGGACACCACAAAGACCTCGACGATCCTTCAGCATTTATAGATAAGTTGATCGGCGGTAGATCGTCCTTCCGGTTTCCCTTCACCGCTCCTTTTTTGAACTCCACTTGATCTCATTGATTTTTTGATTTCTACCCAATCTTTATGGCGCCGGCCTCCCCAGATAATCCTTCGAAAACACTTTCCCCCCCTAGTTCCGTGATTCACGCGCACGAGTATTCTCCCCCCCTCAGCTCCTTCCTCCAAGAACTGCCCGAAAATTTCTTTTGTCGACACAGCCCGGCAAGCCTCCCGCCTATCGCCTTCGCCTCCTAGAGCAACGAAGTCAGTATCTCGCTTTTCCTACTCCTCTTTTTTCTATATTTTAATCAAGTAGTTCCGTTGTTCGGCAATTTTTTTTCCCCTGTCTTAGAGTCCTCCCTCCTTTTCGGACCGATCCTTTTTCTTCCTTACAGTCCTTGCGTCGGCTCGGTTTATAAGAGGAGACTTTTGATGCAAGGAGCAGCGGCTTTGTGAGGTGGAATCTCAGTTTTAGTTCTCCTCGAATCCGTTCTAACTTTTCTCGGACCCTCATATGTCTCCTGCCTTAGGAGTTCCATCCCTTTTCTCCTTTTCCTCCCCAGTTATTACGATGTCCGTCACGTCACATTCTTTTCCCTCCTCTTTTCTGGCAGCCTAGCGAGAGGTCTTTTGTGTGAGGACACCTCTCATTATTTCTCCCTTTTTTGCGTCTGATTTTGTCGTCGGTTGCTCTTGCGGTTTGCAAACCATAGGCTTGTCCTTTGTCACTGCGGTCCTTCTTCCCCCCTTTAGTTCCGACCCGCTTGTTTGTCCATTTTATTCTTCGTAAGTCATATTGTCGGTTTGGGAGGCCGGCGGGCATCGGCAAGCCACCCTATTTCCTCTTCCCTCGTGAGCCCATCCCCCTATTTTCCTACGTTGCCACCGACAGCCAGACGACATAGTAACTAGAGCCATAAGGAGTTCCCCACGGTGTATGATTGTCAAGTTCCTCACAGTTCCTCCATTCAGAGTGATATTGTTCTTTTTTCCATGTTTGTAGTGTTTCAGACTGCCCTGCTTTGTCCCTGCCTGGAGAGTACAATCTCGCCTAAGTGCCAAGAGAGAGATTTTTCTTTTGATCCTTGCATGCGATCTTTTATGACCTTTGGTGTTCTTCTTGCCTATAGATGTCAAGTTTTTTTCCCCGTCCAGGCAGAGTCCCTTCTGATTGATTTGGTCCTTCTGGATGACCGACTAGAGAGATTGCTTTGGTACTTCCGACTTTCGTTTAGCTTTGACCTTTCCTCTGGGTGGTGACGTCTTCCTCCTTTCTCCCCCCTCCTTTATAGTGCAGCCGCGCCTGAGGAGGTCGGGTTGACCTGGATTGAACTCCTTTCGTTCAATTTTTGCAGGCCGGCAAGCCACCATCCTCCCGCCGTCTCCTTTGCCTTTTTTAGGTGGTTGAAGTCTGACGCGTTTTTATCCCGCGGTCTCCCCTCCCCCTTTTTTGGGCGGAATTGACTGATTTTGCGTCGCTAGGTTCCATGGCATGACGCCTACAATAGCATATTTCTTCCAGGGCGAGTCCCTCCCTGGAAATCCTCCAGTCTTCCTTGTCAAACTCTTGCTTTTTTCTTCGATCCTGTGGTGAGTATGGATGGATTTGGTCGGGACGTTTTCCTTCCCTTTGGCGCTCTTGTTCAATTTTAAGTATAGTTTGAATGACTGCCAGTGCCCTTGTCCTTGTAGATTTGACATCAGGCGTGCGGCTGACCCAGGCACTGCGTCATCCCTTCTCTATGATCGCCGCCTTCGCTTCGGTATGTAAAGATGCTTTCCTTTTTACCTATCCGTGGAGCATTGTACGTGTTTACATTTTCCCGATCCCAGTCTCAGGGGGAAACCTGTTGTAAGATTTTGACCTCCTCAGATTTCTCCATGTCCGCCGCCACGGTGTGGCTGTTGTTAATGGGCTGGCTCAGGCTTTGCATGCCCCTTTTTTCCCCCCTCTTAGATCGCGGGACGACCAAGACCCATCCCCTTCTCGTGATTCCGATTTGTTTTTTTCTGCGCGAACTTTTCAGGCGCTTCGAAGTTTCCCATTGCTTTTTATCGGCTTTTCCTAGCCTCCCCCCCCCTATACGCAGGATCAGACGTTGAAAATTAGTCCTGCGATTTTCCTACCTTTTTCCTCCTCCCCTTTTTGTGTTGTTTCCTGATAGCTGTTAATCGCAGTTTTTTTCGCCTCTTGTCCAAAAATTTGTATAGGGTTGGAGGTAATTCGATAAGATCCCCGGGCTCCTCGCCGTTTCACTAATCTTGGACATTAGTTTACTTTTTTTTCTTTGCCGGAGGTCGTTCATGCGCTCCCCTTTTTCTGGACTAGAAGGGCATTTCCTGACCGCCTCATAACATTGTTAATGACCAGCAGCACAATCTTCTGGTCCCTTCTGGCGCTCGGTAACATTTCCTTTCCTGGCGCTGTCACCTCTGACCGTTCCGATGTAGTTTTTCGTAATACATGTGCCTCCGTCAATTCATACCTTCTGTGGGGGGGGTCCTCTTTCAGAGATTTCAGGCGTTCGTTCCAGCAGCCCTTCGTTCTTTCCCAGATCCCCTAGTCGTTCGGCATTGGAATACCTTTCTTTTCATTTGCGCACCTGCTCTTCCCTTCTCGTCCATTTAAATCATGCCCCTCTTCCAGGTCGCCGGTACCCCCTCCGCGTTCTTCATCCTGAGTCATTTTTCCTTCTTTTTTCATGACGAGGGCGAGTGACGAGTTTTCATGGCCCTGCCCTATCCTACCGGCACCCTCCATCCCACACCTCCGTGCTGGCGAACTTTTGCTGGGGGGGGGTCTTTCTCTTCTCTTTAAACCTGCCACCTCCTTCTCCCCCCATTTCCCTTACCGGCGGGGCTATGGCTTGCGTCGGTCCCTTTCAATTGAAGGACTGTATTTCCTTCCCAGGTTCCAACCGTACCTTCGTCCCTTTCGAGTTTTTTTCTTGATGAAGGCGTTGCGCGTTTGAGGCGGTCACCTCCCCAATACAGGCGAGTTCATGTCGCGCTACGCGCCGTCTGCCCTTCCATTTCTCTTCTTGACGTCGTCAGTCCTCTCCCGATGACCCCCGATTCCGCGGATGTCCACCCCTTTACATTCTCTCCTCTTCCCCTAGTCTTTTTTCAGACCGCAAGTAATAACCATCTCTCTTCACGGAATTCTCCGGGTTCCCCATCCTGAGTTCGCAGGTGCGTTCGACTTTCCCTCGCCATGCCTGACTCCCCTTCCCTCACCCTACACCTATCATTCACTCCAATCCTAGGAGTTTTGCGGTGAGTTCTTCCCCATACCCCTCAAACCAGGGTGCCGGTGCTTGATTCTGATCAGCTATGATTCGTTTAGGTATTAAGGCGCCATGGTGGGCTCAACTCTTTGCTTCTAACTTTTTTGTTCGGCGCCGCCGCCCTTTTTAAGATGCTGAACTTTTTCCCTCGCACCATGAGATGGTCTCCATTCTTCTCGGAGGCGCCGCCCTCCTTGAACTGAATGAGCCCGGATCGGGGACAAAGGCAAGGTCCTCACCTTTTTCATTCCGGCCCCCCCGAGCGAACGAATGCCTTTTTTTTTTCGCCCCCCCCTACCGAAGTATTGTGACAGTCCTCGAGCAGTTTTTGACGGAGGGAGCTCGATGACCCTTTCCAGGGACGCTCGATATATGGACCTCCCTATACTTGGCTCCTTTTTTTCTTTAGAGTCCCCTCCTTCGGAGTTTTTTTCTCCCCTCTTCCTTCCCCCCCAAGCCAGAAAGCCCTCAGTCGAGACCTCCCCTATTATTATAAAGTTACTCCATACCCCTGATTACTTTTTTGTAATCTGGGTCGAAAGATGCAAATTTCCCCCCTCCCCATCGTTCCCCTCCTTAAAACTAAGCCGATGTTCACCTACGGCAGTATCTCCCTCAATCATTCCAAGTTGTTGGTGCTCTATCTTTATTCACTCTTTGATCATCTGCTGGAATGGCCGATTTTCTCGGGTTTTTCCCCTCCTTTCCTTTCTTAAACAGATGGAAAGTTTGCTTAATCCAGTTATTGTCGTGCGCTCTTTCCTCCTTTTTTGTCCAGAATGCTCTGACGCTGATTTCCCCCACAATTCGTTTTGGGAAGGGTTTCTTTGTACTCTAGCCCATGATACTGATTCTTTCAGGTTCCCTGTCCCCTCCCCTAGTTCTCCATGCGACTTCTTCCAGATAACTTTCTCTTTACTTGCCCCTTATTCCGCATCTTTTCAAGTCTTTTTTAGTTCTTTCCCTCTTCTGTCTCGGGTTTGTTTTTTGAGGACCAACCGCTCAGTCGTAGGCCTTTTTCCTGACCTGGATTCTCAGATTTTCGCCTTGGACAGGTACCGATAATGGTCCAGGCTTTAAGGGCTTTCCTTCTTCCCCTTCCGAGCGCCATTTTTCTTTTGCTCTTGTCGGGGAGTAATCTTTTTTAGCACGGTCGGAGGACGTCCTTCGCATTCGAAACTTTTCTCTCCAGACGTCCTTTGCAATGGCCAACGGCCCTACCCCTCACGCCCTTCATAGACGATCGCCCCATTCAGGCCTTGAACCAGGGTCTTGGCGTCACCAGAAAAGTAAGAACATTCATGATTTTCTAGTTGGTCTTTATGCCCCTCCCATGTTTATCCTCGTTTGGATGTGGAGCGCGTTTTTTCCCCCTTTCTGCAGGCCTACTGAGCGCTCAGGTTCTTCTTCTTCCGGGCATCCCCTTTTTTCTGAAATTGGTAGATAGTATCGACATGTGCATGCTCCTCTACCTCCTTTCGTCAGACCCTTCCCTCGGATCTTCCCTTTTTTCATCTCTCGGCTGAGACGGCGCGCTTTCGAGGTTTGTCTTGCAGCTTCGAGTAGCTCATGATTACACACGCTGCTGGAGTTGTGTAAGTTTCCGCCCTCTTTTCGCTTCGGGATCCTCCCTTCCTCCTCTACGCCTTTCGTTTCCGTAGAAACAGTTTCCCTGAAATGGTAGGACCTTCCAATTAAAAGCCTCGACCCCTCCCCTTCGCCGGTGTCGGTTTCCCTATTGTACTTTTTCCCTTCTCCTGTCCCTTGCCCGGTCGCAACGAACCGTCTTGTGTTCTCTTGAAGAGCTTTGTTCCTTCTTCGCGGTTCCAGCCTTCTCTTTCTTCACCATCTCCAAATTTTCCATTCTTATGTAGTTTTCTCTGCCACTCCCATAGATCCAGAACTCGGCGTGGTCCTTTGATCAGATTGTTGGTATAGCAGTAGGAAGGCTTTCATGGCACCGTTTTGTTCTTTCGGCCCTCTCAGTTGCTATTGCCCTTTCAAGTTCCTTTTTTTTCATCGCCGAACTGGACTCTGTGTTAGCTTTTGCCCTTCTTCTTATCCCCCAGGACGTAATGCTTGAGTTTTTTTTTGATCGCAGATATCTTAGTGCGTTCTTTTCCATCGCCTCTCCCCCACCTTCGAGACCTTACCATGTTTAGTAATGTTCCATATATTCCCCTTCTCATCTTTTCAAAATGTTGCCGAGAGCCGAGTAGCTTGGCAACTGCTTTCTCCACTTGTGTATGCGTTCTTCCAGGTACGTCTAAAGTAGTTAGGGGTGACGAGCGCCTTTTCTCCCCTTGTATCTCCCCCGACAACCCCTCGTAGTATTATCTTCTTCTTTTTTTCTTGCTCGGCCTCAGAAGCATGTGCAAGGAGAGTCTCCTTTTATCTTTTATCTGTCCCACGATGACTTTCTTGGTACAGATGGTTTCCCCCGGAAATGCGATAACATTTT
>Ga0179593_1342315_pt1 | contig 10850 bp, 16 predicted proteins | sample CZODoug2_1_08_16_FD_185931 | JGI IMG/M metagenome (GOLD analysis project Ga0179593, IMG submission 185931) | Vadose zone soil fungal communities from Angelo Coast Range Reserve, California, USA - CZODoug2_1_08_16fungal (PacBio error correction) | ecosystem: Environmental > Terrestrial > Soil >... | reverse complement strand
CCCTGAAGAATGGACCAAACACTTTTTCTTTTTAAGCGCATTTACGTTGATTCCGACTTCTCTGGGTTTTTTTTCCGCCTGTTCAGTGCTAGGCCAGATGGCCCCCCTCTCCTTCCCCCGTGGACTCCCGGGGAAGCCGGGCGAGGCTCAATGCTTTTTTTTTCCCCCTTATATTTTTCCCAGTGCCCCGTTTAAACTTTACTTGCAGACTTCCCTGTGATCCCCTTTTCAATGTTGAGCCCTACCGTTTTTCTCGTAAGATTCCCTGCACGACGGAACCTTCATATCACTTCCCCCCTCCTCTCCTTTTTTTCATTTTTCCTTTTATTTGACATTCTCTATATCTTGTGAATCGTTTGATTCCCCCCTTGCCTCTGGCCGCGAACAACCACTAAGACATTCGGAGACCCCTTTTTGAATTGGAAAACCACTCTGGCACCACTCAAAGGCACCTAATGAATTCGGTGCAGTTCTCCCCCCCTCCTTTGCTCATTTTTAATCTTTTGCGGGCCTTTGTCTACCTACCGTCCCCACTTACACTGCGTTCCCATGCTTCCCCCACCCTTTCCACGACATGGCTCCTTTCTGGCCCCCCCCCCCAGCGGCTTTTGATCTCATATTGTATAGCTTTTATCTTTTTTTTACCTTTTTTGTCTCATCAATGGTTCGGTTTTCTTCCTAGCTTCCTTGTCTCACATTTGATCAGTCTTTCTTTTCTGAGTGCTACACTAGTGGTCACTTCGTCCCGGCTCTTTTCCCCCCCCCCCCCCAACACAGGTTCTTAACGTAAACGCACTTGGTTAGTTTCCAGGCAAAATTAATTGATACCTCCCTTTTCCCCAATGTGGATTCGTACTGCCCGACGACAGTTTTGTCTTGGCGCGCCCCCTTTAGCCCCTGCCTCGTTGGGCTTCTCCTACCTTGTCCCCTCCCCCCCCCGTTTGGCGCAAGTCTCTCATTCATGTAACTTTGGTATCGTCTTTATTAGAGACGAGCAAGGCCGGCTTTTTTCTCACCTTGACATCCCACCAGTTCCGACCACCGATCAGGCTCTCCCCCGGTTGCGTTGCCCCTCCATCTAGTCTTCCATTCTGCTTTTTTACAACAACCCTCATTGGTTCAAGATCTCCGCTGTACGTTCTTTTCCACTCCTTATTCTTGTGCCAAATGTTACCCCTAACAAATCCGTCACCCATCCTTCCTGATGTGCCTATCTGCACGAGGTCCGCCGCGCAGTTCCCTCTCCCACCTTCGTATTTTAACTGCTGCATGCCACTGGTAGACCCCCCTTCTTCTTCGGGTTTTTGGGCGCCTTGCACCCCTTTTTGTGACCCTAGTTCTATCCCCGCGCAGAACCGATGAGTTCACCCCGCCTCCCCCCTTTCAGCAGGCCTGCAACGTTTATGTTGCAGGCGCAGATCATGTTGACCCCCTATCCCCCTCCTCCCACAGATTTTCGGAGTTTTTTTCCACCTGGCCTTGATCATTTGATCTTGTGTTCGCGCCTACTTCCTTACCGAGCTTTCTGAAACCTCGCTTACCAGTCCGACCTTTTTTGCTTTGTGGTTGAACTTGACGCTGCCTGCCCCGATCGACATTTTTGTATATTAGTGCAGCGTGGAAACCAATGTGGTTCCGATCGTCTGCTGCTCAGTGCCACCGCTGTTGTGGTCCTTTTCTCGGGGCCGGATTTTCAATACCCACTTGTTCAGGACTCCCCCCCCCCTTTTTTTCCCTTCCGGCACTGGGAGTCAGCCTCACAATCCTCTTACCAACCCGCGTGGCACACCCGAAGCTCCAGTCTTTTTCACGTTCTCTCCGCTTTTGTTTCTTTTTATAGGGATGACCCCCCCCGAGATCGGCGATCACGAAGAATTCCCTTTCCCTCCCGGCACCCATCAACGATGCTTAAGCCGCTTCTCATTTCTGAAGATGACACCGGTCCAGTCCCACCCGTTCATTTCGCCCTTCTCCCCCTTCTTCATAGGTCCCATTGCTGGGGAAAGCACATAATCCTTCTGTCTCTCTTTTTTTGAGTCGATTCTATGTTGCATCCTCTACTCCCCGTTCTGAAACGGATCGCTTTTTTATCACGATCTCCTTCCCCAACATGGTGCTCACGCGCTTTAGCATGGGAAACGTCGCCAGTCCTTGTGTCTGAAGAGTTTTTTTTTCTTGCGAACCTTTGGTCTCCCCTCATTTTTTCTTCTTTTTGCAGCACGCTCACCCCCCGCGGGATTTTTCCTCCCTTCAATAAATTTTTCTGTCCGGGAACGTTTTTTTTTTTTTTTCCTGCATCGGAGGCCTGGTTCAAGCGCGGCCCTCCCCCCCCCTCCCCCCAGTCCCCCCAGTCTTTCTTTGCAATGGCCCTCCCATTCCCGGGGGTGGTCGTTAGCTGGCTTCTTTTCCCCTGACCACATTGGATGAAAGTGTCAGCCACGCCCGTCTATCTGGCATCTACCCGTTGCCCCTGCAACCCCACGTCTCACGGATGCAGCCCGCTTTTTCCCCTATTTACTTTAGATGCAGGGAAGATGCCTCGCTTCAGCAGTCCCTCACCCCCCCTATAAATTCTCTTCGACCAATAAGTGACCAACCCCCTCTCTCTTTTCTTACCCAAAGGAGTTGCGTGAGTAAAGGGTTTTTCCACCTACGAGTCGGATCTTTTCCCTCCTCCTCCTTTTTTTTTTTTTACTCTCTCTAAGTTCTCTTGTCACTTTCCTGCATCCGCCGTCTTGCACCGTTAGCCGGTGTGGGACCCTTTTTGCTAAGATTTCGGTGATGCATGCGCGTCCTCTCCTTTAGATCCGACCTCCTCGTATCCCCTCAGGGCATCGCGCGTTTTGGGGTTTTCTGATGGATTCGATCTCTTTTTATTCCTTCCCTTGTCTCGCAGAAGTTAGACGTCGCCAACACCTCGTAATCCTCACAGAGGACGGCCTTCCCCCTCCATCTGGGTGGTTTTTTTGGTTTTTCATTTCTTTGGCACCCCCTCCTTTTTTCTTCCAGCACCCACCGCTTCGTTCCCCAGTCCAGAGACGGTCCCCCCCCCCCCCCTGTCAGATTTTCTGGCCTTTTCCGCTGGGGTTTCTTCTCCTTTTTCTGCCCGGCACGCTCTGAAAGTATTGTTCCCCCTCCCGCCTCACCCAGCGGTGACATACCCTCCGTCCCCCTCCCTGTTCCCTTCTTTGTATGTGAGCGGTTTTGGATCAGCTTGGGAGATCGGTGTCCGCCGCGAGATTCAGTGGTTTCGCCTCTTCACTTTGCTTTTAGACTTCCCAGCCCCTCGCCCGACGGCTCCCGGGTCCCTTTTTTCCGTCCCTCATTCTTGATGTTTCACATTTTCAGGTTACAAAAAGCCTACTCTTTGCTTCTTCTAGCCGGAAGGTTGTTGACTTGCCCTTTCCCTTTTTTTCTAGCCTTTCTAGGCTATACTCGTGATGTTGGGTTTTCTGCCCCCAATTACTTTTGTGAGTAGAATTGCTTCGAGGTGTTTCCCCAGAAGGCTAGACACCGTCACTTGCAGGGATATTTACAAGTTCGATTTCCATATTGTGTTGACCTCGGTTTTGGAAATGCTTTGCCACTCTCCTTCCCGGTTTTCTTGAAGTATGACCGCTGGGCGTGTTTTTGGGTTCTGGTTTTTGGGATTTTGTTTTTTTTCTTGCATCTCTTTAAGTTTTTTTTCACGTCCCCCCTCTCCCTCCTTGGACATCAAGCATGTTTTTTCTCTCTTCCGATCTCTTCCTACTTTGTTCGTTCTTTCCCCCTCGCAACCCCCCTTTTCGAAGAAGATCCAGGTTTCCCCCTAGTGAAGGAGGCCTGGTTGCGAGGTCACTTTCTTCCGCTCGCCGAGAAATAGGTCCTGGCTTCTCATGTTGTTTGCAGCCGCTCCTCTTGGTGGAGGCCTTTATTTTACCCTTTTCTTTCTGTTCCCAGCCTTCACCCCGCTCGCCCGGCGTTTTGCTTTTCTCGGTTGCTGCTGGGGGCGTCTCCCTTCTACGACCTTATTGATACTCCAACGCCAGCTCTGCCCTTCCAAGGGGGATATTAGCACTTCCGGCGCATGCCTTTGCCCCCGCACGTTCTTGGAGCGTTGACGCGTTTTTCCACGCCCTGCCCCCACAAGGCGTTCCCGGTAGCTTTTTCTTTTGCCCCTTCTCAGCCCCATTCCCCGACAGGCGGCAGGGAGATTTGTAACACCTTTTCTCTTTATTTCCGTCCTTGAAGCTCGTTGTTGAATTTGTTCCGTTTCTTAGGCTGGCGCTGTTGGTTTTTTTCATGACACCAGCTTTCCCAGACCTCTTCTGCCTCCCCTTAATTTGAAAGTGCGTAGCTCGTGCCGTATTTCTCTCCTACATTTTACGCACTTCTGCATGGCATTTTTTCCTCCCATCCCCACTTCAGCCGCTTTCCACCGGCGCTTGGGTTCGAGTTTTCTTCTTTCCCCTGCGGCCTGAACAACCCACTCGGAATTGGAGTTGATCAGGTATTCCCGGCTTTTCCTTTGTCGTTCGTGTGTGCCCCTCCTGTAGGAGCCGACGCCCCTTTCCCCCGATCGTATTACGCGACCTCCCTGAGTACCTGGATTTTCCGCTATGCCAACCGAACGCATTGTTTTTTCACACGAGGTTTTCCCCTCCTTTTCTCTTCCCGTCATGTTCCTTTCTGATGGGTAGCGTGGTGTCACTCCTCCCTGTATTTACCTCTTTTTCCATGTTTGAAGTTTGGTGGTTCCTTTTTTGCCTCCCTCAGGGCCCCCTCTGCCCACGAGTTTTGAGTTGAGTGCCGGGCGTTTCGACTGGCAACTCCGTCTTCGGTTCCGATTAGTTTTTTCGATGTAGCTTCGCTCACGTTCACGCCGTTCATTCTCACGGAGTACTTTGATGGTTGTTTTGGCTTTCCTCCCTTTCCCGACCCCAACCTGAATCACCCGTATTTGAATGCATCCGGGAGTGCCCGTTGTTTTCCCGCCCGCCTTCGTAGCGGGTCACTGCGATCCTTCTTGTCGTTCTTCTTAAGGTTATTTTTAACCCCCCCAGTTCTGCGTCGGATGGTTCAAGGTGTTCTCTGCCGTGTTTCTTTGTAACGGAGACACCGCCTTGTTGCCTTTTTTCATGGCTTTTGGCAGCAGCGCCGGCTGCCCTGGCTCCTTGATCGATGTGGGTCGAGACGGGACGCCCCTCCTTTTCTCTCAGTTCTAGGCGAATCCGCGCTTAGCTTGGCCTTTTACTTTTGTCCTTCGTCTGCCTCTTCTTTCCTCTCTTTCAATACTACGTTGTTTTTTTCTGCTCTCCGCCTACTCGGACAGGGCCCCCTTTCCTCGAGAGAATAGCCTCTGAGTAGCCCGCCCCCTGCATTTTTTTTCCGGGCCAGATGGACACACGAGACCAGCTTCCTTCTGCCCTCAGGGTTCCCGTTTGTTTGCAATCGCACCGTGCCCGTCGCTGTTCGAAACCCTTTCCTTTCAGAATTTCCCTGACAACGCGACCCACTCCCAGTGTTCCCTCCTCTTTCCCTTCCTTCCTCCGCGCCGTCATGAATGCTGACAGACTTTTTTTTCCCCCCCCGTGTACGGATGGACAGCTATATCGTGAACCTAAATCATGTCTCCGGCTCCCTCCGGCCGCGCCACCCAACCTTTTTCTGCACCCCTCTTCCTTTTCTCACCACGATCTTTTTCACCACTAACCCCCATATAACGTCTTTTTTTCCCTTTGTCATCAGCACGCGTTTTTGAATCTGCGTTTCTCCCTTCCCCCCTTAACAAAAATGGCTTCGCCTTATCCAACTCTGACACTCCTTGAGCGTGATGCTACGGGCCGTTTATCGCACTTACGCCCTCTTTGGACTTGTCTTCCTTCCGCCTTTCTTGGGACCAGACGCGTGCTCCAACTTTCTTTTTTTTTCAGTAGTCTTCTGTCACCCTTTTCAGGCTTTTTTGCGAAACTAGTTTTGAACCTTCTTCTCCCCGTCCGGACCTCGTTTAGATAAAGTAAAGTCACGTCCCCTTTTCCTACGTGACCCAGGGACTTCCCCTCCCCCCAATTTACGGTTGGAGGCCCGAGGGTAACAGAGTTCTTCGTTTTTATCCACTGATAGCTGGGCTGGGTCCCGTTTTTTAACTGGGCACTCTTTTTTTCCCCACCTTCGTTTCTCCAGTAACTTTTCATCGAGCGCATTCCCCCGTTCCTCTCTTCGCCTACTTTCCCAGTTGTAGATCCGGTCTTCAGAAGGCCTGGTTTATATGTAGTGCCTTGCTACCCCCCACCCCAGCTAGCTATTTTTCGACTTTCTCCTGGCCATCAAGGCGAGCTCAATTCCTTTTCTGGGCTACCACTCACTAGGTTTCATTTCTCTTCCCGCATGTCGGGCCACCCCCTTTTAATGGCTTCCCCCTGCCAAGGTAACAGAAAATCCCTTTTGCCAGTTTTTGTGTCCTCTTCTCTAGGTTCTGCGGCGCTCCCCGTAGTCTTCATTTTAACACTGCGATCCTGGCTCCTCCCCTTGTCTGAATGCGGCTTTTTTTTTTGCAGCCCTGAAATGGTGTCATCCGGCCGTCGCCAACTCCCAACAGATGCCCACCCCTCCTCCGCCTACACTTTGACCGAGTCCCCCTCCGTCACGTCGATTTTTTCTTTGTTCAGATCACTGTGTTGAAAAACATCCGCCCCACACCAGATGCGGACGGCTTCCCCCCCCCCAGGGCGCCCTTTTTCGAGCAGACTTTCCTCCGTGAACCTTTTTTTAACGGCGCCTGTCAATGATTTTCACCTTGTCGGCCTTTACCTTGGACACTGTGTCACTGTTTTGCCGTTCGCACAATCTTTTTCGCCCTCTCAGTCTGCTTCGCCTTCCCTGTTTTCTGTTTCCCCGGTTGGATCGGGGCCGTTGGGACGGGGCACACACTCCACAGGCTTGCAGCTGACCGCCCCCCTTTCCCTTTCGGTACCACTGCTTGGCAATCATTTGCCCCCCTCCTTACACCGGTTTTGCACCCGTGTTCCGTCGACTTTCGATCTGTGGTGGCTGTCTGACGACAAGGTTCTTCTTCTTTCTGTCACCCCATTAGTTTTTTCGTCTTCCCGCAGCCGAAAGCTGACAACCTCACGAGGCTCTTTTTTGGCCGCAGTCGTGCGATGGCCTTTGGCCATTCCCACCCATCTGCGCGTATGCGGCCTTTTCTCCCTGATTTCCCCAAAAAGCGTACTCATCGGGTCCTGAGCCCCCAGCTGCCCGGTTTTAGATACGAGCGCGTCTTCTTCCGTCCATGCTTTTCTCCCCCCCTGCCTCGAGTTTTATTCGTGCCCCAGACGACCAACATGGTGAGCTCCACCCCGCGCACGATCAGCAGGGATTTCATCCGTTCCTCCTGATTTAGGCGCACCTTGTCGCCCCCCTACATGTTCCAGACCGGCAGCGGCAGAAGAATACCTTCCCCCCGCCGGCGTCTTTACCCTGACAGACCTTTTTTTCTTCGGTCATTTTCAGGTGTGGTTTGGGGATTGCATTTGCGGGGTCCAAGGAGCATTTCTCCACAGCACCAGCATTTTTTTTTCCACTCCAGTCCCCCTTTTTTTCTTCCTTTCGGTGTGGGCGGTCTTAGTTTTTTTTCTTCTGACTGACTCCACATCGTCTCTCCGGCAAACACCACGATCCAGAATGAAACCTGGGCCCTTAAGCTTTCCTCCTCAAGGCGCGCGACTTCCGCTCCCCTCCCCCCCCCCACCGCTTTACACCCCATGAGGATGCTTCGAACTTCCAACACTCCGAGCTTTGGTCTGCTTTCTTTCGCCGCACTTGCTACCCGATACTGGATCTCTCTTTTCCTACAGTTGTGTTTTCGAGATCCCGTTCGTAGTGATCACCAGGTGCAGCTTTTGGGCCAGCCCATTCCTCCCTCCTTTTTTTGATCCTTCTGGTTCGAAAGCACCTCTTGTTGTCCTCGGTGGTTGCTCTTTTATCCTGCCGTACGCTCGGTTCCCGTTTGCTCTGAGTGGGGTGATGCAGGAGTTCAGTTTGACGATTCTCGTCGGTCTGAGCGACGTTCGACCCTGTGCGCCCACCCCTCCCAGCCTCCTTCCCCCCCCTCTTACTTCTAATGTGGCAGTTTTTGGCTGTTTTTTTTCGGCCTTCTAGTGATTGCTGGATGAGATTCCATCGCACAAACAGCTGACGTTAAAGGACCCTCCCTACTGTTCGGTCGGGGTGCCGCAGTTTTTTTTCTTCAGGGATGGTTTTTGCTTCTGTTACCCCCTTTTTCCCCGACATTCTCCAAGAGGCTGCCCCCGGAGTACGTTTTTCCACTGCTTGAGAGTGCTCGTCGTTAGATCCATTGTTTGAGAGAGCTTCTTCCCCGCTCTTTTTTCGCTCCGGTGTGGTGTTGCCGTTTTCGCGGGATGCTCGGCCATGCATTGCCGTCTCCCGTTTCATTCGTTGGGGCGCCGCGTCGATTTTTTCCCTCCTCCCTTTTTCCAGGCGTTTTCAGACTACTTTTGGTTGGAACTTCAAGTCCTAGACTTGCGCGCGTCGTAAGTTTTCGGTTTGCTCTTCGTGACTTAGTTTTCTTCCCTTTCTCCTGATCAGATTTTTGTTACCGTAGTCAACTGTCACCTGCCCCGCTCTTTCCTATAGACCGTCGCTGGTCCACTCGTGGTTGCCCCCTTTGTTTTACATTCTGTGCACTGCTTGCCTTACCTTCTCCTTCATTTTTTCTTTGTCATGGATTTCTTTCTTCGTTACGTAGCGGAAAGATAAACGCCTGGTTTTTAATCCACCAGCATGAGGTTTGGAGACTTTCCGGATCGGCTTTTTAACACTGCAGTTTTAGCTGACCAATGTCTAAACAGTGTATCTGTCCGGCGATTTCAAGCGGTCACGGCGTACGGCATCATCTTTTTCACTTCGCAGAGCGCGCGCACTGACCTGTGTCCCCCTCCTTTGGTTTCGGTGTTTTTCTCCGAAAGAGGTTGTTTTTGATGTCCACCCCTTGGTCTGACTGCGTACTTTTCGCTGCTAGGGCCCGGTTTAGGCGTTCGGCTTTGGTTTTTGATCGACTTCTTCCCCCTTTCCGTCCGCTTTAGTTTCGCATGCTTCCCTTGGAGTAGAGCAGTATGCAAGTTCATTCGACTACGTGCGTTCGTTTTATATGATCTTCTCCCCGGAATTTTTTTTACAGGATTTGTTTTTCTTCGTCTCTACATGAATGGCAAGTGCAGTTTTTTCCGCGGAGATCTGACACTTCTTGATTTTGTAGAAGATGACTTTCCCGCCTTGATTGGCCGCCCAGGAATGTGTCTTTTTCCTCTGTTTTTTGAGGAAGCAAACTCCCTGGCTCCTTGCCTCCTTTCCACCTTGCTTAAGTTCATTACTATTCCCCCCATTTCCCTTTACCTCAGCGTTTCGTCCCCCCTACACCGATCTTGGGGGAAGTGCCCCTCTATCCAGTCCAGCGATTCCTTGTGCCTTCCGCCATCCTCCCCGCGGTTTTCCTCCCTTCATTGCTTTTTGTTTCGTCACTTTCCTTTCATATCTGGGCCTCCCGCCCTGTGTGACTTCTATTCCTAACCGGACTGTCATTCCCCAGTTGCGTTATGTCTTCTCCAACCTGTCTTTTTGCCCTAGTTCTGCCTTCCCCCCCGTGGCCTTACGAAGTAGCTCTTCTCCTCCGGCTGGCCCTCACTCCCGATCCCCTACTTTTCTTCTTTAAACACCGTCGAGTTGTCGACGGGTGCAACCCACAGACTTTCCGCACCGTTCGAGCGTATCGCCTCCCCCTTCACTTTCCCATTCTCCCAGACTCCTGGGCCGCGCTTGTTCTCCCGCCCCTTATACCCCCCTGTCTTCCGCAAGGACTTGCTTTGGTGAGCCTGGGGAACAGTTACCCCTGGCGGTTTTGTTATATCCGATTATGTAAGACAGACCCCGATCGCGCCCTCCCCCATACTCCTATTTTTATGATCACCCTTTTCACCGCCTCTTCCCCCTTCCATCCTCCTGGTGGCCTCTCCGTGGTTCGATTGAGCTTTTCTTTTTCACGTACTTCGTCTCTCCGCATGTCGTGTTTGTCTCTCCTTTCCTTCTATTTCTCGGGCTTTCCTCCCCCGCACTTATATCATTTCTTTTTTAGGTATGGCTATGAAGGGCCCCCTCGACTGGCTCGGTTGTTGAACACCGCCACGCTTTCTTTCTCCATGCCTATTCCGGTTTCTCCCCGGCCAGTACCTCCTCCTTGTCACTGTTCCCGGTTCTTTTCCTCTTTTAAGCCATTGCGGTTCCCACGGTTCTTAAGCAGTCCCCCCTTGTTTCCTACAACCTCCTTTTCCTTTCTGCAAGTCAGCTTTCCGGACAGAATGCCTGCCCCCCCTTCCGTTTTAACTTCCCCTCTTATAGTCGGTTTCACTTCCTAGCACGGCGCCGGTCCTTCCTGTTTCTACCGGTATGCGCCGTAGATGATCCCCCTCTGCACCATGCTCCCGTTTTTCCTTCGCTAGGCTCTCAGCTTTTTCCCCCCTATAGCATCCACTCATTATTTTTGATGAGCAAGAACATACGCGATCCCACCCCCCCCCGAGCCTCAAAGCGAATTCTCTCTCTCTCCTCCATGTAGATCCTGCCGCCTGAACAGGTCCCAAGGCTCGGCCCCCCACCCTTCCTTCCCCGCCACTCTCTCCCCCTCGTGCTCACGTCTCATTCTCCGGAGCCTTGCCCTCTTCCTTGATGCTCCATCTTCCATTGAACCTTTTGCTTTTTCCATTCACCCTTGACCTGAAGCACATTTTCTTTGGATCCCCTTTCCAATCGCCCATCCGCCGTTCTCTCGGTCCCTGACCTTCAGACCTCCTCCCCCT
>Ga0179593_1313720_pt1 | contig 10850 bp, 6 predicted proteins | sample CZODoug2_1_08_16_FD_185931 | JGI IMG/M metagenome (GOLD analysis project Ga0179593, IMG submission 185931) | Vadose zone soil fungal communities from Angelo Coast Range Reserve, California, USA - CZODoug2_1_08_16fungal (PacBio error correction) | ecosystem: Environmental > Terrestrial > Soil >... | reverse complement strand
GCGAGTTAAGAACCGGGTAGCCTCCTTACCCTTTTTCATGTAATGCAAGGACTTGAACTCCCGAACACCGATGAGGTAGCCAGGCATAGGCTTGCGCCCCACCGCCCTCTTTATACACGTCAAGGGGCCCTTGTTCGGTTTGGTCATCTCGACGAGGGCAATAGTTGTCCCCCCGTCTTTAATACACAGAAGAAGTAATCGGTTACCCCTCCCCCCCCATTTGAATTCCCGGACGACTCCCCCCCTCACCCCAGATTTTCACCAGGAATTCCCGTACCCCCAAATACAGGAACCATAGTTCTTCTGTTCCCTGTTGCACACCGATGACTGACGCCCCCTTTCCCCAAAAACCGTTATCAGAGCCCTTTCTGTCCCCTTCGCGGAAGGTTTTTCTCTTTTGATCCAGCAAATAACGCCCACAAAAGCTCTAACCGACCCCTCATGGACGGAACCCATTTTCTATGAATGATTTACCGTCCACTGGAGCTGGTTCTTCTTTTATCGCCTGGAGCTTGGTACACCAAGAACAGCAAGGCTGACCGACGGCCCCTCGTTTCCTAGGACAGAAGCTGATACCCGTCCCTGCGGCCCTCGTTAGCTTTTTCTCTGCACGTCCTATTTGAACAACCAGATTAGTCTTCCCCTTCAGAAAACCCAGAGGCGAGATTTCGCAAATTATCCACACCTCACTTCAACTCTCAAGTCACGTTTCCCCCTCCATAAATCCAGCGGCCTATTTTCAAAACGTCCCCCTTTAGTTTGAGCGACTTTGTTGTTTTCTTACCTGGGTCCATTTCGGTTTTGTGTTTGTTTTTCGCCTCCACCGCGTTTGTTTAACCTTCCTCGGCTCTCTCGGGACTGTTTTTGTGGTATACGCAGCAGTTGCGCCAAGCATCTACCTGACCCATGGAACACCCCCCCCCTCAATCGCGGCTCGCGCCGACCTCCTCCTCTGGGTATTATTGGGATGAATTGGCCCGGGACAAATCACTCCAGCACGCGGGTTTCCCCGATGCCCCTCCAATGCGTTTTTTTTACCACACGTGCTGTAAACCCCCCATTTTGTCCTTGCCCCTTTCGGTTTTTTCCTTTTGATTGGCCCCACCCAGATCGTGCTTGGCTACCGCTTACCTAACCCCTGTCTCCCCCGTCTGTAGATCATTTTGTTCTCTCCTTTCATTACGACCCCCTCTGGTTGTTTCCCCCCTTTCTCACCGTCTTATAGATCTTTTTAACCCGGTATGCATCGGGGTTCTAAACATTGCGCCCCTCTGTTTTTTCCCCGTAATTATTTTTTTATACTCTCAGCGTAGTTCTCCAGCCTCGTTTCACCTTTCATTTCAGTGTTTACTATCACTGGGGACGTTGTTCCCCCCCCCCCCTTAGTCGTGATCTACGATCCTGGGCGGAACTTGCGAACACCAAGGGATGGTACATCCTACTATGCCTTGTTATCATTCCACGCCGCATAGTCGATTTAACTTCCTTTTTAAATTTCCCTTCTAAAGCCCCGCGTCGAGTATGCCAACCCTAGTTCGGATCGAAACACGCTAAAGTCTGATGTGCCGTGTGATTCCACTTTCTCCTCCTTTTAATAGGAGGTCGATTCAGGCTAATGCGTCACAGTTACCTTTCCCGTGCTGAACAACTCCTTTGTTGCCACGGAACCAGTTCGTGTTCCGCCTCCTGCTTAATGGAATCTGAGGGATCTTCCGATATTTTTTACCCCTTCTTTTTGACCTTGGTCTTTGAGACTGTGTGGGCCAGACACGGTAGGCTTTCTAGCAGTAAGTAGCGTCGTTTTCTTTTTTGGTCCTGACGACCCTCTTCGACGAAACAGAGTCTCGGTGATATGTAATTTTTTCAGAGTACTCTTGGTCTTTACTCTTTTTACGAAGAGGTCAGGTGACAATCCATCACTACCCTCCAGTATCGACGGTGGTTGGCTTTACGGTTCTCTCGATCCCAAGAAGACTAGGTGATACAGTCTTGCTAATAAATTTTAGCACCAAGAATTTTGCGTAATGTAAGATCCCAGTTCTTTTGATCCTATTTCCCTACTCGTCCCATTTTTCACCTAGTGAATTGTTGTAAGACGCACATTCCACGTTTTATGTTAGTGTCACTCCCCCTTCCGCTTACAGTTTACCAGTCGATGTTACTACCTTCCGCCGGACGTTCCTATATCTAGTCCCCCTGCCTCCTTGGACCCCTGTCTCCGAGCGGAGCTTTCCCCGTTTTCATTTAACGTTTTTTCCCCCTTCTCCTAATCAGCGTAGAGACTCTCCTTGATCTGGACAGACTTTGGCGCAAAAGATCCACGACCCTTTCTTTTGCAATCTGCATACCAACCGGTTACGAAATGTTTCATTTTTTCTCTATCACCCCCCAGTCGGAAGAAACCCAGTTGTGGGCGTTTTACAGTTGTAGTTGCCCCCCATGTGGCATGTTCCCCCCCCCCGGTTTAGTCAGTTATTGATCAAAAGCAGTGCGTCTAGATTTTTTGTTTTTCCAGTCTAGAGTTTTGAGTGTTCTTCCTTTTCATTCTTTCTTTTCGCCCGCGCGTCGCTCTTTCGAGGTATCCGGCGAAGAACAGCCGGCTCAGTTCCCCGGTTTCTTTTGGACTGGTATTTCAGAGAAGTCCGTTGTTGTTTTCTCTTCCGTGCCCCTTTCTTCCCCCCTCTCTTTTAATCACCTCCGTTGTTTTATCTCTTATCTCTCTCCCTCCCCCAAGCTGCCCAAACCCAGCCCAACCCCCAAAAGGAAATAATAAGAAAGTACTTCACCCAACAGGATCTTTCAAGACCCTTTTTTTTCTCTATCCCTTCTTCTCCAGGCTGGACCATCGTACAACGTCGTCCCACAACCCCACAGTGCGCAACCGAAAAATTCCCTGCCTTGGGACAAACCAGACGGAGCCATCCCCTTTGTGATTCGTTCCTACCTGCCTAACTTCAGTGTTGCAGACGAACCATTTTTTTGTACCCCCCCGGTGGGGAACTTGTCCACGACCCACCCCCCTTTTACCTTTTTGGTGCCTCCAAAACGCCCTCCGTTGTTTTACCGTTGGAGCGCACAGGTGTTTCCCACCTCGTCTGTTCGACGCCATTATGGTTCTTCCCCTGATGACATTTCCACAAGGCCGGTTATCTTCCTTCCTGACGATCATCTGCGCAACAAACATCCGGGTTCATGTCTGCTACCCGTTTATTCCTCAGTGAGGAGTTCGTGATCGGCACTCGGTCATGATTTGCTTTCTGTAACTGCGGCTTGCTCCATGAACCTTGATCGATATTCTGCCACCCCCATGAACCCCCCCCGTTTTCTCCGTGCACACTGCTACTTTTCGGAACTTGAATCCCTCCTGTTTCGGAACGACGCGTGCAAAGGCTTGAGCATCCCTTTTTTTCTTCACATCTGACAGTTTTAGTCCTCCATAGCCCGCTTTCCCCCCGATCTTCCCTTGTAGCTTCCTTCCCTTTCCACATATACCGCCCACGATGAATAAACCGCGACTTTTGTCCTTTTCGATTGTTCGGTCCAGAACCGCCCTTTTACTTCCCCTTCTTGAAACCTTCTCCCACGACCAGAGTTCCCCCATGTTCCCCCCTTTTTCTTTGAAGCCCCGCCCAGTAATCGACGTATTAGGCGCCGCACGCTAGGTGTTTTTTTCCCCATTTCTGGTTCAGTCCCTGGATTCCCAAAGGTTACGCAGTCTTGCCCACCCCTCTTCTTTTTTTCCCCCCCTGTGTGACACCTTGATAAAACCCCTTTCCTATCGTTTATTAGCTTTTGGAAAAAGATCTTTGTTAGAATCGACGCGATTGGTCAATCCCTTGGATAAGTAAGCTCCTCCCTCTCGTCTTCTGATCAAAAGTTTCTTAGCCGCTAATTTCCATCCACTTTTCTGTTTCTCTTCTGCCGTGAATCACCCGACGACATTTTGGTCCGGCACCTGTCTTTTTAATTACTTTTTTCAGGCTCTTAGTCTGATGGAGAACTCCTTTTCCACTCTCTCCCCTATTCACGGCCAAATCAGCTGCTGCGCTTTCGCCCCACCCCGGCCGGCCTCCCCACATTCCTTTTTCTCAGCGAAGTAGGCCCACCCTTTTCAATTCTTTCCATTGACAAATCCCCCAAAATCTAAGATTTCTTTCCGTAATCTCGTAGACCCAATTCCTCTCGCTTTTTTCAACAACTCCCCCACCCCTTTTTAGTCATATGTGATATTACCCCACATTTTTCCCCCAGGTTTTTTTACTTATCACTGTTCCTACCCCCGCTCCCCCCCTTTTCCTCCTCCCGCCCTTACTTCCACCTCCACCCCCTCCCTACCCTTCCTCTACTCGATTTCTTACCTCGCCCCTTCTCCCTGTGCTTGCCTCTGAAAACGCGGATGGTTTCCCATAGTTCTTCCAAGGCATACCCCAGCAGTACCAATGCGTGATGATGTCTTCTCTAAGCGCCTTGACGGGGTGTTCAAGTGTTCTTGCTTTTTACATTGGAGGACCCAAACTGCGTCTTAACCCCACCCAACCCTCCGAAGCTCCCTCCCTGCATGTCCCCCCCCCTTTCCGTGCGACCAGAAAACCCACCCAGAAGACCTGAGTAGACCTGAACACCGACTAAGACGTCACATGTTTCCTGGCTGGGTTTCTCCCACACGGGCCCCGTATTCTAGTTTAAGGTGTCCCAACCCTTTTTGACATTGACGTCAGGTTTGTTTTTTCTAGGATCTAAAGCTATAGAAGACTTATGGGTTCGCTTCCCGTTACTCCAAACGATGGGGTGCCCCGATTTTGACCGAGTGAGCACCAAAAACCGCCCCTGGACGTTTCTTTTTCTCTTGCGTTCCGCCCGAAGAGTGGAGGCTTCATTCTTGATTTGCGTGGGAAGTCTGCAAGAGTCACTCCCAGGTCCAATAAAAGACCCCCGTTAGTTCCAAGTAATTTCAGAGGACATTTTTCGTTTACCGGAAATATTTTCGAGCTGCGTCTTTTCTGAGGTAGGGGATTTCTTCCCCATCCAGGTTGAACAAAATTTCCCCATCGACCGGTCAAGAAATTGCTTCTGCTGAGTGTTTATTTCCATTTCAGCCGTTGTTATTCCCCCCGTACCACCAGAAAGCCCCTTTTGCTTTCCGTGTTCTGGGTGGTTTTTTGCATCGCCCCTCTCATAAGGTCGTCTGTCGTCGTCTGTCCTCCTGCTCCGATCTTGGTGTGTATTTCAGCGGTGATCAAAGAGACATTTTGCGCTGTCACCAACCCCACAGAAATGGAAGGGTAGTAGAGTCTTTCCCGCAGCCGATGTTGATCGTCAGTGCCTTGCTGTACTTGGCTCTCCTTTTCTTTCTCCCAGTTCTTTATATGATGTAAGAATAATAAGTTGTTTCGTTTTAGAAGTATCTCTGTCGACTTCCCCCCTTTGACTAAGCAAAGTCACAGAAAAAGTTTTTTAAAGTATCCCAGCCCCCCTCCCGTCAGCTGGGAAGGCACTCTCTACCTACAAAATCGGACGGTGTTGGTGATCGGCCCTTTTCTCTTTGTCACCAAGCTTCATACCCCACCATACGAGGTCGAAAGAGAGGAAGAGCCCCATCTCCCCCGAGCCGACCTGAGAACCCAGGCAATTACAATCCCCCCCAAACCCCAACTCAGGAAAGAGTTCAGGGGAAGGGTAACGTTGTTTTTTTTTTATTCTTGAAACATCTGAAAAGAAGACTACAAAAAACATAGTCCTCGCCTTGGTCCCCCCCTCTCTGGAAGTTTTTTTTCGTTTGTTTCTGGGTTTTTTTAATAAGTACCAACCAAAGACACTTTTGCCCCATCCGAAACAGGTGGGATGTTACCTTCTTTTCAACGGTCATGCTCGCTTGTCAGGCCTCCCCCTTTAGTGTTATTGACCTTTGGATCGTCGATTGAGTATTAAAATTCAAGACAAGTGCTCCGCCTCTTCAGAGAGCGGCCTCCTTTTCTGCCTACCGTCAAGGGCCCCCCCCTTTGGTTGTTGCTAAGAATGTTCCTCCCCTTTCAAAAAATATTGGGATTCATTTCTCAACCCCCGATCCGGTAGTTCCCCTTATATCTTACTGTCTCTTCTCAACAACGACATGACCTGTTACAACTGGCAACCCCCTCCCCACTCCAAGTGTCCCGGCACAGCCGGCCCCCCGGTTTATTTTCCCCCACCCCGTACAGAACGTTCTTGTTCGACTTTGTTGATTTTTTACGAGTCCGAGTTACTGCTTTTTGTGGTTTGGTAGAAGTCAGACGGTGTTTGCACCCTGCTTGCGCGTAGGATTTTTTTTCTACCTCATACGTTTGTTTTTGCCCCCAGACGCCACGAAACAGGAGTGTCCCCCCCAGCACAATCCCCTTTTGATATTTTAGCCAAAGAACCCCGCAGGCCGGCTGTATCCCTCTGTGGATTAACTGCTGATCTTTGGGGTTTCCCTCCGTTCCATCCCGGTGTTCCATGACCCGCAAGAGACCCACCTTGTTTTTTCTTCACCCCCTTGTTTTCTCCCCGCACCGGGATACCTGTCTGCTTTTCACCACGCTGAGTCCTTCTTGGTTATCTTAAGAGATCCATTAACGCCCTAACTGTCGTATCGAGGTTTGCTTATTTGCAGTCGTTACCCCCCTCCTGAGTTGGTACAAAGTTATACCCTTCCGTCTCTCGCTCGCAATTTTGATGGTGTGTTTGTTCGAACAGGACGTCTCCCCCCGCGATTATTGGTCCAGTTTATGGACATTCATGTTAGACTCCCCTGAATCAAGAAGATTCCCCGCCCCTCCTCTTCTTATAATTGTGTACGACCAGTGGGCTCTTGACAAATTGGTTGGTATCTCCCGATAAGAGACACTGTGGCACACCCCTTGGATTCAAACGTAGTCTCGCTTGTCCTGGGTTATAGAAAGCCTCCTTCTAGTGCCGATCTTATTCATGAATTCCTTTTTTCAAGGTATTTATCCAGCTAGGCCTATTCTTTTCCCCTGAGTTTGTGGGAAGCCCTGCGACCTACCGACTAGTGAGGGTGTGATTTCCAGGTTTTGCGCATGAGCCGGATCCCTGTTCCCTCAATGAGAATTGCTTAACCTTTCCTCCGTGCTGCAACACGGGTTTGGCCATTACCCAATTTTGAGTTTCCCTCCCCATTAAGTAGTGCTACTGCGGTGGGAGTCAGATATTTTTTCCACCCCTGGTTCAACCTTCTTGGTTTTTGTAGTCCGGTGGCAGTCCACACAGTAGCCGTTCGTGGCCGTCCCCCCTTTCGTTTTGCCTGCAGAACATCGTCTTAACTAAGTGTGGTTGATACGGAATAGTTTGGCTTTGTTCCTTGTATTACGTTGTATTTTTTTGGTTTCTGTCACGCTACAAATTTGTTACGAGGTGGAAATAGTTCTCAGAGAAAAAGTGAAGCCGGTGGTCCCAGAGTTCCCTCGGTTTTAATCAAACTCGTCACATGCCTTGCTCTAGTAATTTCCGATTTCTTGTTCTATTTGCCTAATCCTTCTTCCTTTCTGCATGTTGGAATCCCGAGTGATAAATTTCTACCTGTCTTTTTTTTCCCCGCCCCCAGACGACTGACCCTTCGTAAGTTTTCTTTATTGGCATACTCCTGGACAGCAAAGCATTGAGCATAGTTTCAGCCTGCATAGGCATTGTACCAAGAGATGAAGACCGCGAGAAGGATCGTGGTTTTGACTTTCCGTTCACCAATCGGAGTCGAGACAGCAGAGTATTTTTTCCTCCGGTCGCAACCACCTATCACAAAACACTTGTTGTTGTCTCCTGACTCCAAAAGTAGGACTTTCCCTACCTTTTTCGCAAATGTAGGAAAGAAGTTTTTTTTTAGGTTCAATGTCTTTGTCCCCACCATGCCTGTTGATTCTGGTCTTTCTCTTTCACGACTTCCTCCTGCTGGGGTTTGGATCCCCTTTCTCTGTTTTGAGGCTTATGTCAGTTTGAGTTTTGGGTGTCTTCCCTGTTCAATCGGCGCCCAGAAGCTCCCTTTTCCTTGTTGTCCCTGTTTGGGAAGTATGTACTTCGTTGTCTTTACTTTTTTTTTCCCTTTTGGTGCAGAGTTGTCCATGTTGCCTCCCCCCCCTTCCTCCTTTGTGTTTTGTTCGAGAGGATTATTCCCTGTTCAAGCGTCCCCCCCGAAACACCAAACCCTTGTGCCATCCCTCCTTTTTTTACTCCCCCCCCCATGCACCGGACCTGAGCGTTGTTTTTCTTCCTCGTTCACTCTAACCAACGTCTCGGGCCAACCAACCCCCTGCCCTCCAACTTCTCAACGGCCTCTCTTTAACCCAACAGCAGTGGCGGCACTTCTTCTTCCCCTTCCCTGACCCCCTGCTAACCCCAGGCATGTTTTCAAAGAAACAAACCACAACCCCACACCCCCCCCCACCCCCCTTGAACCCCCTCCCCCGGTCGTTAAGTTGTGTAATCCCCACAATTAAACATTTCGCCTGTTGGAGAGTTTTTTTCCTTCCACCACCGGGTGTGGATAGTTTTGAGCGCACCGGTCCCCTCGATTACTGCCTACTTCTTTCGTGATGACGTTCCCCATTCCGTCCTCACGCTCGCACTACTTCTTGGTGTCCACTTTTGCTTCAAACGAATTTTCCTGTTTTCGGGAGGAGTACCTCTTACCCCTTTTTTACGCATGGTCGGCGTCTTTTCCCTAACATTTTTGACTAGCTATGATTCCCCAAACCCCCCCCCCCCCCCCCACCCCACACCCCCCATGACCGAAATGCAACTGCTACGGTAGGGCAACTTCTGTCACTCCCGTACTTTCCGGACCGGACTCTGCAAGGATTCTTAGTCCTCAGAATTTGATACCTCCCTGTCCCTTTTTTTCTTCCTGTGCAACTGCCAGCATCGCTCCTCATTTTGCTTTTGACTGGAAACCGTCCCACCCGATCCCCTGCACGATGACTCTTAAACTCTGCCTTCGTTTCGCTGTGCCAGAGTTTCTTCTTCCTTTTTCCCCCTCCCCCCTTTTCTACTTCTACGTGGCTGACACACCATTATCCCACCTGGTCACAAGAAGTTAACCTTTTGTACAATCTTCCGGGACCGATACCTCCCTTCCATCTGACCGTTATTCGCGATCGAAAGGCTGGCACTTTTTTGCGGTTTTTCCCATTCTTGTGTTAAGCACTGTGATTCAACCTTATTTCTGTGACAGCAGTTCTGCTTTTACGAACCCTTCGTCGTCACAGTGCCACCTTTCTCCCATGTGCCCATCTCTTTCTCTCCTGTTCGGACCATTTTGTCCCCCCCGACTGACCTACGCGTCCTACTCCCTGATTTCATCTCATCGAATAACTTTTCCGGTCTGCGCTTTTATCGTCCGATACCGCTCCATACAAATTGTTCCCGCTGGTTTAGCATTTACCCGCGACTTTCGGTCCCATTCAATGATTCTCCACCACCCCCAATAGTTTCCTGTTTCTCTCGCTTGTCCGGTCCACGGTCTGGCATTTATCCCGTATTATATTGGCCACGACTCTATGCGACCTTCGACACCCCGAGGCTCCTCTTTGCAGAGCTCGCTCCATTTCTCGGTTTTCTAACCCTTTTACCAATCCCGCTATCTAATATGCAAAAGACCGAGCCAACCCACAGTCGACGAAGAAAAGGGAGCGGGCTAGGAAATGCGATGATCCCCCCAGAGAAAGAAAGGAGGGGCCTGGTGGACACCCTCACAATTTTTCCGCCCCGTTTTTTATTTGTGCTATTTTACCCCCAAACGTTTTCACACTACTTTTGTCTTCTATTTTGTTCTTTTAACACCGCTGAGTTCTTTGTCTTCCATCGATTTAGCGTCCCATCCCAGACTAGTAAAAATGACTTTTGCTGATATTTCGGCTGGGATAGCCCCTCTCTTTTTTCTCCTACTTTATGAGGCAGTTTTTTAGCTTTAAGGCCCAAATTGATTTTTTTCTTCCTCTACTAACCAACATCCCGCCTCTGCCCTCCCTTACTGGAAACCATGATGACAGGAGTCCCCCCACACAAACCCCTCCATAACATACGCGCAGAGACATCCCCTAAACGCACGCTCAAACGGCGAACGTTTTCCGTCCCCCCCACTGGGCGTGGCTTGATGGGCGTTTCTCCTTACCCGGGTTTCTACCCCCATTGTCGTATGTTTTGGTGCTCATTTTTTCGCCCGTTTCAACTTAAAGCCTCTCGTGTCTTGAGGTAAGTGGAAACCACGTTTGTTTTGTGCCAACGATGTCCATGTGGAGGGGTCCGAGTACTACACCTCTTGATCAAACACACAGCACCATTTCGTTATTCCTGTCGGCGCGAAGAGGTGGCCTGCTTCCAGCTTTGGTGAATTGAGCATTATTAAACTAGTAGAGCACAAACGGACAACTCCCACTCCTTCGGTCCAAATTAATTCTTCTTCATAGAATTATGTTACGTCAAAGTTCTTGTTTTGAGGAGTGGCTAGTGTGGGGTGCGCTGGATTCCTCATAAAAACACACAAAATTCCCTCAATGGGAAGACAAACTGCATCGTTTCCCCCTTTCCCCCATGCTCCCTGTACATCAGTTTTTTTCCTCCCCCAACCCACCTGTCAAGAACGTGATTTGTCGTGTCTGAATTGGTGTTTTTTTGAATAATGGTCCCCCGGGTTAGCGTAAGATAGCGATTTCCTCTCCCCCCCTTTTCGCCTGTTATTTGTTCCGATTCCCTTGGTGAACGATTCCGGAGCTTCTCCCCCACACAGCCAAGTATGGGACTGGTATTCTCCTTTTTTCTTTCCCACGTGTGAAGAGTTGCACGGATTCAGCATTGATGGACTTTGTCCTTCACTCGTCACG
>Ga0179593_1664626_pt1 | contig 10851 bp, 15 predicted proteins | sample CZODoug2_1_08_16_FD_185931 | JGI IMG/M metagenome (GOLD analysis project Ga0179593, IMG submission 185931) | Vadose zone soil fungal communities from Angelo Coast Range Reserve, California, USA - CZODoug2_1_08_16fungal (PacBio error correction) | ecosystem: Environmental > Terrestrial > Soil >... | reverse complement strand
ACTACATAGGAGGAGGCTCCACCATCCCGATGGAAGAAGGTGTTCTTTTCCCCTTTTTTATTTTTGTTCTAGCCGCCATTCTGGAGGAGAAAGGAGAAGACCGGCCTCGATATGTCTCCCTTCTGCGAAAACGAAGGAGATGACCCTTTTTTTTTTTCTTTTTTGTGGAAGGGGTTCACTATGTAGTGAGGGAAAGACGCCGTCCCCTTTTTTTTTTGGATGAAGAAAGAAGAAAGGAATCGAACCGCTTCCCCCGACTCTTTCCTTTCGCAGAGCTTCCGGAGGTGAGGTCAGGCAGGATTTCTTCCTTTTTTCTTCGTGCTTGCTTATTTTGCAGTTAGCAGACGGGAAGTAATCGTACGGCCCACCTCTTTCTGGTCCTTCGAGCGTCCAGGCTCGATCTGCCCCTTTTTTTCCCCCCCTCTTCTTCGGCAGATACGGGTTTCAACCCTGGAAGAGGAAGATCTGGTTCAGTTTCTTTTTTTTCCTGGCTTTCGCCTGCATGAAGGGAAAGAGCTGATGCCTGTTTTTTTTTCTTATTTTGGGGCTGGCTTTTCGGCTTAGTGAGATTTGAAAGAACGTTGGGCGCGCCTCTTTTCCCCCCCCTCCTCAACGCTGCGACAGCCAGGGATTGAGGTCCGATGAGTCGAGGACCGCCGTTTCTTTCTTTTTTCCTGCGGGCGGGGGTCTTTTTGTCGGCGGCGGCCTTCGCGTCCCTCTTTGGGCGTAGTCGCCATTGAGCGTTTTCCAGCAGGATCTTTTCTCTTTTCTTCCTCTTCCCCTTCTTCGAGCAGCGCATTTTTTCGTTATAGTAGGTGGAGACACAAAGCGGACTCGTCTTTCTTTTCAAAGGCGTAGGGCGGCCGCTTTTTTTTGTTGAGAATCTCACTTTTTTCCTCAAGATTTAGGTGGTGAGAGGTAGACCCAGGTGGATTCTCCATTCTTTCTCGCCATCTATGCGAAGGCAGCCAGTGAAGAACGGATTCAGAGCAGAACCACCCTTTTCCCTCCCCCCCCCCCTCTTTTTCCCCCTTTTTGCTGATGGGTCTGTAAGTGCCCTTTTTTTGGAGTCCATCGGAGGTGTAAGAGGTAAAGAAGACCGTGGTGGGCTTGGTTTTTTTTCTCCCGACCGGGGGCCGAGACGCTAGGCGGAGGCGCTCCCTTTTTTTTTTTTTTTCCCCCCCCCCTGGGTGGTCGGGGCCACCCCCCCCCAGCAGGGACAGGGAAGAAGAGATGGTCCTTGCGTGGGCCCCCTCCCCTCTCAGCGGGCCCACGATCGAGGAGCGCAGGCGGGGGTCGCTTCCCTTCCCCCCCCTTCTTTTCCCCGCGGCTGCGTATGCGTTAATTACTAGTGGGAAAAAGATGGCTGGCCGTCCATTCCCCTTTCCGTGCACGGGTCCATGCGGCCTCCCTCCTTCCCCCCTTGCTTTGGTGGCCCTTGCTGGTCGTGAGGGCGAATTACGAAGGGTCATGATTCTCTATTTTCTCTCCCGGCGCGTGACAAGAATCTCCCCATTCTCTTTTCACTCGCAAAGGCCCCCTTTCTTCCCATTATTCGTGCACGCTTTTTTTATCGAAGTAGATGCAGAATTGCCAGCAGCGGTCCTTCTTGTGCCCTTTCTTTTCCTGATAACAATGTGGAACAGTAACAACCGGCTCCGCTTTCCTTTTTCTATTTCCGTGCCTACTGTCAATGTTGAGTGGGAGTCCTTATTTCTCGAGCGGGCGGACGGTCCGGGGATTTCTTTTTTTTTTCCCCTGCGAGAATTGGGGATGCCCCACCCCCCTTTCATTGGAGCCTGGAAAATCGGTTTGTGAAGATCGGGCCTTCTTTTCTTTTTTTTTTATTCCAGGCATTCCCTGTTAGGAGATCATGATGGGGCTGGCCCACTTCCCTCGCGGGCGCATCGCCGCGAACTGGCGGATTTGGCGCTTTCTTTTTCCCCACCAGCGGCATTTCTTTCCAGCGGGAGAGAAGGAGGCTAGGCGCGGTCTTCTCTTTCGGGGCCGTGACGCGGGCCGATCGTTTTTTCTCCTTTTCCCCCGTTGAAGGTTCCGCGGGGCCCTGGACCGCGAAAGCTAAGGGCCAAAGGCCGGCTGCATCTCGCTCTTTTCCTTTTCCTCTGTATGCAGCCGGTGGGAAGTTGGAATGATGTAGATTTCCTTCTTTCAAACATTCTTTCCCTATGCACCGAGAGATCGCGGCCGCAGCTCCCCTTTTCGTGCACGTTCCCCCTTCTCCATACCGCCGTCCTCATGATATAAAGCTGTCTCTCATTTCTTCAGATGAGAAAAGGTGACATGACTCTCCCCCTCCCCCTTAATACTTCAGAGAAAGAGCCGCGTCTTCCCTTTGGGCCGCCCAGAATAAGGATCGCCTTTTTTTTTCTCACAGAGGAAATAAGTCCCCCAGCCTCTCCTTCCTCTCCAGGCTCGCCATTGCAGGACGTGAAGGTGAAGCACCCCTTCCTTTTTCCCCCCTTCGGTGCCTTCCCGCCATACGTGCCAATAAGAGAGAAAACCGACAGCCGCCTGCCCCCCTCCACAGAAACAGTTCCCCTTCTCCCCCCCCTGCCGCCCCAACTTGAGCAACGCGGAGAAGGTGGGTACTGTCCAAAATTGTTATCTACTATGATAATACGCGGTTTTCTTCCCCCTCCCTTTCTGCCCGTACGGCATTCTTGACGATATCCATCCCTCTCTGCTGCCCTATCTGGATCCTCTTTTTTTCTTTTTTCCCCCGCGTGCTCGTTTCTTTAATTCTCTCATATAACGGAATTGCCCCTCCTTCCCCCCAAAGCCGATTCGACAAGACCTCTTTTTTCCCTTTTCCCTTTCTTCCCCCCTCGATCGCCCCCAAACTGACGTTAAGGAATCAAGCTTTTCCAACACGTATTTCATCCGCGGTGAAGACTGGATAGGCGACGAATTTCTGGCCCTTTTCTTTCTTTCCCCCCCCTCTTTTCTTTGGTCCCTAGTGGCCCCCAGCCAAAAGAGAGTGAGTCGACGACTCGGAGTCAGCTTTTTCCTTTCCCCCCTTTCTGCTTTTGGTGATCCCCCCCCTTGGTAAAACGGGACCTATTGCTTCCCCTCCTTTCTTCTCTTCACGGTCTGTCCTTGCCGGCTGTCGGACCAAAAAACCGCCCACCCCTTTCTTTTCCTCCTCCACCCAGTCCCAGGCCTTCAAGACAGCTCACCAGCCTTTGTTCTTTTTTTCCTTCTCTGCCTGTGGTTTCCTCGACTTCCCCACCTTCTGGCGGTTAAGCATCTATGGAGAATAAACAAATATGGCGCCTTCTTTTCCTTTTTTCACCACCGAACTTCGTGCGCAGCAACGTGCGATTTATACATGAAAACGTTTCTTTTTTTTCCCCCCATTCCTTCTCCCTCTTTCCTGCTGTCTCCACCTTTCCCGGCATGCCCAAAGTTAGAAGGAATCGAAGCTTGGCTCTTTCTTCCCTGCAAGAATCATGCTGGAAAACCCCAAAGGGCCCCCTTTTTCCCCCTTTTTTCCCTTCTTCCCTCGGCCGCCTCCCCACCCAGCAAGCAGAAAGAAGAAAGAACATTCGCCTACTCTTTTCAGCGGACATTCAATCCCTGGCTGTCGCAGCGTTGGAGCGACCATCTTTCCTTTTTTTCTTCTCCCATTTTTCCCACATCGGCCCCGCCCTTCCCGAAAAGACAGACACAACGACCCTTCTCCCTCTTCCTACCCGCCCGGAAGGCGGCCTCCTTTTTCCCCTTCAGCATTGACATCGGACACGAAACACGTAAAAGCTCTGCATCTGTAAAACCCTTTTTCTTCCAGCCTCTTGCCGCCACCAAAACCATGGGCAGATCGAGGCCTCCCCTCTTTTTTTCCTTTCTTTTGTTTTCCCGCTACGAGTACGGGCCTTCTTCTTGAAACGAAAGAAAGAGGAAACAAAAAATTTTTTTTTTCCCTCTCTCGCCGTCGGCGCCCGCCGCTACTGGCCGATCATGAGCCTCCCCCTTTTCCCCTCCTCTGCTATGGCGGCAGCCCCAACGAGGATTGATGGACCACCCATCTGAGGAGATGAAAGGCCCCCCCCCCTTTTCCCTTTTCCTCCTTCCGGCTTTGTTCGCAAGGTTAAAAAAAATAAAGGTCATCCTGATCCCTCCTTTCTCCGCTCTAGCCTGAGGCTCGACAACATCTACCGCCGGCTGCCTTTTTCCCCTTTTTCTCCCTTCGGACCATGTTCTTTTTTTCTCCGCCGATGGAGGAGCCAATATATATGGATTTTCCTCCTCCTCCGGTTGTTGTTTTTTTCTCTTTTTTCCACCAGACATGGTCGCGGATTGTTATACTTCTTTTTTTTCCCTTATCCTCCTGCTTCTGTCTTGTAGAGAAGAAAAGGCGGAGCCTTCTTCCCCCCCCTCGATCAAGGATGACATTGAGGGTGGGGAACCTTTCTTCCCTTTCTCCCCTGTGGGCCCCCATCCCTCATGGAAGGTCTGGGAGTGGAAGGTCATCTCCCGCCTGCCTGTGATCGGGCGCCGCCATAGCGAAGGCTTTTTTTCTGGCTCCTGCGGAACTCATAGATCCCGGCGTAGAGGAGGAGCTTTTTCTCTTTTGTGATCTTGATGAAGAAATAGGTTGAACGGAGTGCTTGCGGATTTCCTCGGCCCTCCCCCTCCTATTTACCCCTTCCCCCCACTATCTCTTCTACGTTATGGTAATTAGAGGTAAAGGCCTCGATAGGCAAGTGGTTTTGCCTTTTTTCTTTAAGGTTTCCGGTTTTTCCCCTTTTTTTTCTTTTACTGACCTCTCTTTTCCCCCCTTAGGTTAAAGATCTGCGCTGCCATTCCTCCCCTTGCGGCAGAATTAGGCGGTTTCTTTTTTTTCTTCTTTCTTTTAGTGGTATTCTTGTTTTAAATTCGAGTGTAGAGAGGACCGATTTGACTGTAACCTTTTTCCATGCCATGTGATTGATGGTCCGATGAGAGCGGAAAGCCGGGTGTTATTTCCTCCCCCTTTCTTTTTCTTTTTCTGTTTCTTCTGTTCGTCTTTCTTTCTTCATTCATTGGAAAGGCATAAAGAAGGAGGGCGTTACCCTTTTGGTTTTCCCGCATGATCTTGCGCACGAGTACCTCTTCCCTTTTTTTCTCCTCGTTCCCGTCGGTACCCGACAAAATGAGGATAGTAGGGGGAGAACAGGTCCGAAACCTCTTCTTTCTTTCCCCTTGTTGCACCGGAGCTCGGGAGGAGCCCCCCTTTTTCCCTTTTTCCCTTTTTTTTTCTCCCCTCATTTCGGGGGTGCTCTTTAGGAACAATGGGGATTCTCCATGCGCCCCCTTCTTATTTGGTTAGGCGCAGAGATGAGAAGGAAGACAGGTTCCTTTTCCCCCATTCCCCCCTCCTTTAGCGGCTGAAAACGCCCCAGGATGTTTGAGCTGGAGTTGGAAGGAATGGGACTGGGATGGGGTCTTCCTTTTCGGTGTACGAGGTACAAGACGGACCGGTTTTTTTTTCCCTCTCTTCATGGCTTCCCCCCGGTTAGGCAGAGAAGAGAGGCTGCGGCCCTACTAGGCCGTTTTCCAAGGGGTTGGTGGCCATTTTTTTCCTCCTCCTCGCTTTTCCCTTTGGCGCACCTCTTTTCGTCTCGCAACGCTCGGGGAGTTAGAATACCGGACCTTCTTTCGCGGGCCAGAATTCGGCGGAGCTCCCCTTTTCTTCTAGGTCGGCTTCCATATAGATTGTGGAAAAGCTGGATGCTTTCCCCCAAATTGCGATCGAGGTGACGAAAGGAGTCCAGCGAACTACGCGCCGGTTTCTTCCCCCTTTTCCCTCTTTTTTTTTCTTTTCTTTCGCATTCTGCCGGGCTCCTAGAATTAGGATACATCGAGCCTGCTGCTTTCCCCTTTTCTATCCAGAAACATAGTTTTTCTTTCTTTCCTTATCTTTCCCCCAGTCTGAGGAAGCATTGCAGCAGAGAAGTCATTTCCTTTTCGATAAACAATTTTGGACATACCAAACCGGTTTTTTTTTTTTCTTTTTTTGATATTATTGCCCGATAGGGAAATGGTTGAGATTGCGTCGCCGGTATGTTTTCCTCTTTACAGGACGTTCGGGGATGGAGATTAGGATGGTCCCTTCTTCTTTCCTTTTTTCCCGCCGGCAGGCTCCTTGCCACTAGGTGTGAAGAGAGGGAATGAGAGGTTTTCGTCTTTCCTCTCTTTCTCCTTCCTTCTTCTTGCGTCCCACCGGAAAGATCGAGGTCGGACTTTTTTTTTTTTTCCTCCTTTCTTGGCTTTACTCGGATTTAATTGCGAAGATGAGGGACACCCAACAACCTCCCCTTCTCGGCGGTATGGATCTTTAGTGTGAGTGAAGAGGGCTCTTTCCCCTCTCTTCCCTCTTGACTTTTCCGTGACAGACTTCCCCTTCCAACTTCCTGCATGATCTTCTCTTCCTTTTTCTTTTTCCTTCCGTTGTCACTTTTTTCTGTGAACGCGTGCCCGGCGGAAACTCCGAATCGCGGCCAGCAGATAGGCACGCGGGAAAGGACACCTCCCCCTTCCTTTATGATTTTTTTCCCACGGTGTAGCGAATGGAAGCGTTGTGTTTCCCCCCCGGTTGACCCTGCTAGAAGAAATGACACAGTTAGGCATTCTTCCTTTTCCCTCCCCCCTATTTCCTTTGAGGCCGCCCTTTTAAGGATAGAAGACAAAGGTGAACTGCTTTCCCCCCCGATCTCTCAGGCCCTATCTTCACCAAGAGTTAAAGGATCGCCCCCCCCTTTTCCCTCCCCTTTCGCCTAGGCGGGACCATGTTTAATGAAATAAAAGGAAAGTCACCTCCGATTTCTCGATTCCATCCGGGAGAGTTTCCTCTTCCCTTTACATCTCCCCAGAAGCCCAACATTCGGCCCCCCCTTTCCCTTTTTCCTCCTCCCCTCGCGGGGCACTGAAAGACAGGCGCTTCTTCCCCCCTTCTTCGATATCCATACAGCAGTGCCCTTTTCTTTCCTGATTCCGTTCGAGATATGCTGCGTAAAGAGAGAGGAGCGATGAGCCGAATTCTATTTTCCCTCCCTCCCTCCTTGGCCCCAAAGCAGATTTTAGCACGCCTCCGGTGCCCTTCCTTTCTCTCTTTTGGACCCTTTAGGCACAACTACCCTGCCTTTACGGCATCCAGAGTTTCAAAAGCTTTCTTTCCCCTTTTTTCCTTCCCTTCCAGCGCGTGAACGGCCTTGTATCTCCTGTTGCCCGCGACCCCCGCCGAGAGAATAGGATCGTTTTTCTCCCCAAAGCCCCCCGACTGTTGAGTAGACGAAACTCTCCCCCCCCAGGGACCCGCGTTAGTACAGGTCCTGCTTGTTTTTCCCCCTTTCAAAACGGGTCCTCTTTTCGATCTAAGCCGAAGCAGAGCGTGCTCGGCTCCCCCCCTTTTTTCTCTCGTACCCCCCCGCCAACCCAGGTAGGATGGAACTCGTTACACCCTCCCTCTTTTTCCGGCCTTCAGACACAGATCACCAGCCTGGTCTGCTCTTTTCTTCTTCTGCTGATTTTTTCTACTTAATCCGGGTAAAATGGATGCCTTCGTCATCTTCTTCAAATAATGGTCGCGGGCGTGAGAATGGAGATCTTTTTTTTTTCCCCCCCCAAGAAATAGTTGAGCCAGGCAACTTTTTCCACGTGTGAGAAGCACCATCTTTTCCTCTCTACCCCACTATGCAGTCCCTAGTTAATGCTGTCTTCCACCTCTGTTCTAAGGATTTCCGAGGGAATTTCCACTGACTCCTGTGCAAGATCATGATGGGCCCCCCCCTCTCCTACGCCTGCTGGAGCACGTCCCTTTCCGGTCAGAGAAGAAGGCCGCCGTCCCCCCCCCTCCAGCCTCCCTCCTCCTCGAAATAGCAGAAGGCGGACATCCACCCCTTTTCGTGCATCGACCTAAAGAAAGGGATGTCGATCTTTTTCCTTTTTTTCTTTTTTCCCCATCTGGCGCGTCCCTTGTCACAGCGGCCAAGACGAAAGAAAAGCCTCCCCCCCCCCCGCCTGGAATGCGGGCCCCCCCTTTTTTTTCCCTTCCCCTTTCCTCCTTTTCAGATCTGGACCTAACAACGTACAGATAGGAATCCTGAACCCGTCGTCCTGAAACCCTATCTGAGAAGACCTCGTGCCAAAACAATGGCCCCCCTCTCCCATGTCCACTAGACCCCCAGCGGTGAAAGGATAGAATGTTCTTCTTCTTACCCTGCGGCGCGAAAGCGGACGAAAGAAAGTTCCCCCCCCCCTCTTTTTCTTCCAGGACCTGCTCCCCGCACAGCAGAGAGATCGGCGCCCTCCTCCCTATATTGAGCTCTTTTTCTCCTTTTCCTTCATACCACCTCCCGCCAGGGAGCGCAGAACGAGAACCGGCGGAGGCTGGCCCCCATCGAGGTAGATGAAAGGAAAGAAAAGTCCCTTCCTTTCTCTTTTTTCTTCCTTCCATTCTTTTTTTTCTGATTTTGGGGGGGCTTTTTTTCCCTGTTCCCCCCACCCTCAAGGTCATAATGATAGAGGCGGGTTCGCCGGTTTCTTTTTTTTCTTTTCCAATACAGAAGGAGGAATGAAGAAAAAACCCGGATTTGGCCATCGGAAGACAATCGAGAACAATGTCTGGTGGTACTTTCTTCTTCTCCCATCTCTCTCTTTCCTTATAACTAAGGGGTGTTGGGGTGGAGAGAATGATGGCCTCCAGACATGTCTTTTTATTCCTATGCCAGCCTGGTCAGCCACGAGGGCAGCAAGAAGGAGTAGATTTTTCCTCCCGTGTCGAGAGGCGGCGCCCCCGTCCCTCCCCTTTTTATGACCTTTAGGGGGGAAACGGTTTTTTCCGTCCGCAATGGAAAGAAAAGACTGGGCAGTTCTTTCCGTAATATAATACGACTTTTTTCCCCCCCCCTCCTGTGATCGGATGAAGCCATAGCCCTCTTTTGACTCCTCACCGGGCAGCCGGAATAGACCCGCTTTGGCAACTGAGAGCGACAAGGAGCGGCTTTTTTCTGCGGCTTAGGAGGGGGCTTGTTGAGCAGCATTTACGAAATCGGGGGGGACGGCCTTTCCTCGTCCGCAGAAGGTTTCCTTCCCCCCCTCTCCGAGCCTTTCCTCTGGTCGTCGAGGGACAGGCCTCCTATCTTTGCACCGAGGGGCGGCGCAGAGATCGGGGTCTGCACGCCCTTTCCCTTTCTTTTTGTTCCGTTCAGAGATGGAAGTGTTCTTTCCTAAGGTACAGGCTGCTGCACTGGATTTTTCTCTTTCTTTTTCTCGCCGCGAGGCGTTTCTTTTAGGGTGGAGGGAAGAGTTGAAAGAAGTTGGCGCGCACTCTTCCCGAGATTGGTAGATACCCTTCCCCCTTTATTTTTGGTCCGCTTTTAGACCCGGGTGGAGGTGAAGTAGGCGATGCTATTTTGGCGGAGAGGCTTCGCGGAACTTTCCCTTTCCTTTTCCTTCTCCTCCATTCTTTAGGTAGAAGTGGGTTTTACAGCATGGATCTTGCGCACTATTTTTCTGTCCCCTGCTTCGAGGTCCGTAGAACTGCCAATCGTCCTTTTTTTCCTCCCCTTTTCCTTCATATTGGTCTATCCTTTCAAGGCGTGGGCGGCGATCAAAGGGTGGCCGGAGAAAGCCGCCACGTTTGTCTCCTTTTCCCCTGAGGATTATACCTTTTTTTCCCTCTTTCTCCTCTTCTTCCGAAGTCATCCTTTTCGTTTTCGAAGAAGAAAACACCTTCAGCCGCCGCTCATACCATTTGGTGAGCTGGGTATGGAAGGCCTGGTCCTTTCTTTTAGTTCTCCTTCTGTAGAGGTAAAGCCGACCTGGGTTTTCTTCTTCATTGGCTTGAAGCAGGGAGGCCGTCTTCTTTTTATTCTTCCCCTAGGACGTGTTTTAAAAGGGGTTTTTTCCCCCACCCAAAGATGACCTGGAAGAAGCGCGTTTTCCCTTTTTCTCAACGCTATTTCTCAGACGCAAAAGATCGGGGCTTTGATCGGGACCACTTCCGCGGGGGCACTTTTCTTCCTCCTTTGCTCGATCCAGTTTCCAGAGGCTGCGAGTGCGTTTTTTTTGCCAAAGCTGGGGATGCAGAAAGGAGTTGACAAATTCCTCTCCTCGGTGACGAACGTGTCTCGAGCGGAGGAGGCCCTTCCCTTCTTGGAACCTTACGGGGGAGGGTTAGTGAGGGTCGAATTCTATCGGTATCGAATCGGATAATCGTCTCCTTTTTTTCCCCCTCCCTCTTCGGGCCCATCCGGATAAAGATAGGGCAGAAAGGGATGCCCAGATGAGGCACGTTGCCCTCCCTTGCAGGCAGCGCCGTAATGAATGCGTACTTTTTCTCCCCCCCCTTTTGGACCCCCCCTAAAAAAAAAGGCTCCGCTTTTGCCCCTTTCTTTTTGGGAGATGTAATGGGTCCTCTTTTTTTGTTTTTTTTAAGTAGAAGTAACTTTCTTCTTTCTTTTTTCGAGCGGAAGGAAGGTATTTCCTTTTCCCTTGTCCGGCGCCCCATCGAATTGGTGTGAAAAAGGGCAAGAAGGGCCGGTTGTAAGATAGGGGCAGGAGAGATGTTTCTTCTTTTCCTTTCAAGCCACGTTAAACTGTGCGGCGATCTCCCCCAAGGAAAGCTCGCTTCCCCCTTTTTTCTTTCGCATGAACTTTTGAACTGGAGGATTGAGGCGAGCCCCCCTGGTCACCGTTGCGAATATATGAAAACCCCCTTTCCTTCTTTCCATGTCTGTCGTTCATAGGTCGGCGGGAATGGATCCTTTTTCCTTTTGCACGCGGGGCGATATGATGGGTCCCTTCCTCTTTTTTCCTCTCCCCGTCGTGTGCCCTGTAAAAGATACAGCA
>Ga0179593_1544028_pt1 | contig 10851 bp, 10 predicted proteins | sample CZODoug2_1_08_16_FD_185931 | JGI IMG/M metagenome (GOLD analysis project Ga0179593, IMG submission 185931) | Vadose zone soil fungal communities from Angelo Coast Range Reserve, California, USA - CZODoug2_1_08_16fungal (PacBio error correction) | ecosystem: Environmental > Terrestrial > Soil >... | reverse complement strand
GGGACCCTTATTCCGACAAGACACTACTGGCATTTCCTTCATGCCGCGCCTGGTCTTGCTTCGCTTTCGAGTAGTGGTTTTTCACTCCTTGGAATTCTTGGGTGGAAACCAGTGTCTTTCGCGGTTTGTGCGTTTTTACGATGGCCCGCGCTCTTTCGAAGGTTGAGGGAATTTAAAGTGTGGTTTCTTGCTTAAGTTCTTCGCAAAGTAAAGGAGTCCATCTCGTTGACAACTGGTATCGTCTTTTAAGTTTCCTTTTTTCGGACTCTATTGGGGACAAGATACTCCCGGTGCGCCTGGTTATGCGGTTTGCGGATTTTTTTAGTTTAGGGGCAGTCAGGTCCTGAGGACTTTTCACTAGATGCTCTCTGCGGCTCGTCTAATTTTTTCCATCAAGAGACTTTTGCGACGGCCCCAGGGTTGCCCCCCCCCCGGATCTACGCAGACAGATCGGCAATTTCCTTTTCCCCGACGTGGGGTCCTAGAAATGGGCGCTGTTCCCTGTAATTTCGTTCCTGGTGGAGGAGTCGCGTATGTGGCGCCTGACTTTGGCAAATTCTCGACTACCGTGGGACTCGTTTCTTTTTTGGTGTGAGGTGCCTTGTCCCAATTACTCGTTTTTACCTCGCCGTTGCCAACTCGACTTCTTGTCAAGATAATGTCTTTTTCAGAATTCCCATTTCGGCTGTTGATGGCTCATGCGCGGTGTTTTATTACCCAAAACCCCGAACCGGCCCGAATCGGCGCTTCCTGGGACGAGGATGTCAACTATTAGCTTTGTTTTTAGTGCCCCCCTCCGACTTTTATTTTCTCGTCTTACCTAGTGATCCTCTCCTCCCCTCCCCCCAATCGGCCGCCTCTTCTCTGTGTTTCTGGATGGGCCTCAACTGCCTTTAAAGTTTTAGAGGAACTTCGCTTCTCATTTGGAGCTCTATGACATTTTTTTCTTTTTTCTATAGCCTGAAGGCTCGGGCTTCCACTTTGCCCCAGCGGTTCTTTCAGAGAACAACAGTTCAATCGGGCATTCACAGGGAACCCAAAGAGGTGGTCCCTCTCAGACCAAGGCCGTTCGACAACAATTCCCACCCAAAGCTCTTCTAGTCGGTGGGGGGTTTTCCAAAGGACTCTTTGGGTTCTTCATGCTTTTTTGGCGGTATTATTCCGCTCATTGCCGGGTTGTATAATGCAGGTCTTCGAGCTTGTCTTTTTTCCAGATCTATGATACACAACCATCCTTGTTCCGCCCACGTGGGCCGCGTCCTGTCTAGCCACCCTGTCTTACCTCTTTTCCTTTTTTTTGCTTTCTTTGTATTATTTGATACTGTCGGGGAAGTTTTGCGCTCTAGCACTTTAAACCCTCGGGGGGTAGGATGGCCCGCACTGGAGAGCCATCCTTCCATTCGGTCCTCCTTTTCCCAACGGCCCTTTATCGTTCCGTTTTTCCTCCGAAAGCTTCCTACATAATTGTGCTTCCTTAATAACAATTAGACTTGCCCTTTTCCTCTAGAAATCTTTCTTTGTCCCAGAACAAGTCTCAACTTTTTTTTTTTCCTCGTTTCTCAAAAAATCTGGTTTGCAAAGGCGTTAGGCCCCCTACCCTTGTATCCCCGGGAAACACACCCTCCCTTAATGGCTCTGCTTCTCTTTTTGACCCAGTTGGAAGCTCCTGAAGCCGTGAGAGCCGGAAGAAACGGTTGTACCTTGTATTAGCTTTTTCCCCCAAGTTCGCTTTTCCTCCAGAGTATCTGTTCTTCCCTCAGACTATCTCGATTTTAGTCCGGTTCTTCTCCCCGCTCGCTCATTAGTGAGTTTTTCGCGAGGGAAACATTAATTGTAGCTTTCAGCTTCCTCATGTCTTTGTAATTTTGCTGAGGCCTCCGCCCCCATGCCTCCAAGCAATAACCGTCCTGGACTACCCCCCCTAAGTTTTTTGTTGAGATTCACCTCCCCCTCTTAGCGCGGTCGTGCTTTGCTCTTTGGGTCGAGGAACCCCACCACAGATCCAATGCCTTTCGAGGGCTCATAGTCGTTTTTTCTTTAGGCCCCTGCGCGAAACAAATTACGATTGATTGCCTGTTTTATGTATAGTACCCCGAGTAGAATATATTCGCTTTCACCCCCAACCTTTCCGCGTGCGAACTCCTTGTATGGTTTCTTTTCTCGATGGTAGTGAACCCTTTCGTCCGACCCCCTCCTGCTCGCCTTTCTGTACCATTGTCCCTTCCCCCCTGACAACATCTATACGCTCGCACTGCAGGATTTTGGTTTTTTTTATACCAAGAAGATTTTGCCACCTCCTGGTTACCTCCGAATTGTTGCGCAAAGCAGATCCTAAGACCCCCGGGTCGTCTTTTTTGAAAAAAACCTAGGCGATTGCCTACACTTCTTCCTCGTCACAGTTTTGATGGAGGCAGCCCCCCAATGATTGGCCGCTTCGGATTTAACTACATATTCGTTCTTTATGAAGATTTTTGTCTGAGTCCCCTTTTCCTACCCCTTGCGTCATGCGGCCCTTCACCCCCCGAGGCCTACTTCTTTCGAGTTATAGTCGCCCCCAGTCATTCCCCCCCCGGAGAAAGAAACTTTTCTTCTTTTCCCCAACAACGTAGGTTTTCTTTTCGTTGCCTCCTTAATTGCGTTTTGACGTGTATCGTTGAACTTCGGGCGTGGTTTCCTTCAATTCTTTGGGCAACCCCCGCCAGCTTGCGGTCCCCGGCATTAATACAACCCCGATTTTCATTAGACCGATTTAGCAAAACCTCCCCAGTGGATAGAAACCCTAGTCCCCTACCCGTCACTGAGCATTAGCTTTGCCGTTGTTCTTTTGCGCGTGGGAGCTTTCCCAGGCATCCCCATTTTTCCGAAATGGCCGTTCTGCGTTGACTTTCCCTGTTCTTTTCCCCCGTCTTCGCGCGGGGACACCCCTTTCAAAAGCCCAGGGCGCTCTTTTTTTTTGTTTTCGAACCTCAGCCTTCTTTTCGCCCCGAGGGATTTCCACCGAGAGAACTCTCAAGCTTAAGAACTTTCTTTTACAAAACCTAACCAAAGAACTATCTCTTCCCACTTCGGCCGATGGGTTTCGTTTACCCTACTTCTCCCATAGGTATGCCGCAATTACTTGTGAGTGACGCTTTCAAACTCCCCCTCTCAAAACTCTTGCGAGCCTCATTCTTCTCCTGATTCTCCGTCCATAATTTTTTTTCACACACCCCCCCCTTCAGGTTTCCCATCCTCCTGCCCCCCCCCCATCTATCTCTACTGTGACCTATAGCTTCACAGTTTTTTTCGACGCCGCCTGCTTTTGCAGACATCAATGGAAGGCACCCCTCCCCCCCCTTTAAGCCCCCATGCTTACACTGTCTCTACGTAGAATAAACTTTCGAAACCCGACCCATAACAAAACTTTAAAGGAAAAGTTGCCCCCACTCTAAACCAGAAGACCCTGCGATACCCACCCCCTTCTTAAATTCAAGGAAGGGCGCCTTATCGGTATCGTCTCGGCAACCGTTTCTTCATCCCAGTCCCTATTTTCCCAGTAGTACATTAGGAGATACTTCTATGTCTGAGGCTTAAAGTACCACTGCTGGATGCCCCCAAACCATCGACATATCCCTTATCTAAAAATATCCCTTGAGTATCTTTCCCCCCTCTTCGAATGACTTGCACTTAGAGTCGAAAGTTGTATTACTCTATTGTAAGCCCCCTTGTTCCAGCGGGTACAACTTTGAGAAGTTCCCTCCTCCCCGCCCCAACTCTCGTCCCCTTCCGGAAAAGAGTAGAGGCCCCAATCTGTAGAACACGAACCACATAGTAACCCCTTAATCCCTTGTCCACCCTCTCCGTTCGTTCCTCCTCTCCCTATGGGAAACTGAGTTTCTCCTCATAAAGTCGAGCTCCTGCCTTCAGCCAGTAGTTTCTTACTTGCATAGAAATAGAAAAGGCCTTCTCTTTTTTCCGGAGATATTCGATCCTGTTGACCCACACGGCCCAATTTTCACCCCACCCCACACCCCCACCCCCCTAAAACCCGAACCTTAGCATTACTATAATTCCTTCCCCTTAGATTTTTTCCTCCTCAAGACGTTTTGGGAGAACAATCGCCGGCATGTCCCGTCCTGTAACTGGGTACTTGGGGTGTGTTGGTGACAGGGTAAACTTGACTGAAGGCTCTGCTATATGTGAACCTTTTTTGCTCGTCCCCCCTATCAATCCGGGAACCTTTATTGAGGGGTGAGACGCGTCTTTGCGTCAACTCTGAATTTCCCTCCTACTGGTCCGGACATTACGCCAGCAGGTTTGGTCCCAGTCGTGGGCACTACGCAATCTTGTGACCCAGGAGGTCCGAGTTTTTCTTTTTTTTGTGGGTGGCTGTTTTTTGATCTCTCCGCCTTCGGCCAGGTGCTGGCTACTAAAGTGTCGTCTTACAGGGCCTTTTTTCGACAATTGGCGTTTCCGGGTCCAGCTAGGTGCTGACCCCCCTCACTCGACTTTGTCCGCTCTGGGAAAAGATCCTTTTTTAGGCTTCATTCCACGGGGAGCGATGGATTTGTTTGGGCGGAAGAGGACGATCTAGTTTTGCGGGGTGAAATCCTCTCCAAGACCCCAACTAATTCTTCTATACGAAGGGAGTACCGTATTATTTGCTCCGCCAGGTTTGCAGTTGGACTGACGAGAAACAGTCCTCCTCTGCTTTCCCGTTCGAGTGGGGTCCTTAGTTGGGTGATCTTGAAGGGTTCTGTTGTTTAGGAGGGAAGTTTTTCCGAAAGGGGATGCCTAGGGGAAGTGCCCCGCTGGGCCCGAATGGTGGATGGTGACGTTGCGTCTTATTGAAAGTACTTCGTCCGGCAAAGCTCCTTCAAACTCGCCCAAATAGTTTGACAACATCTCTTTTATCCAAATTAAATGCCGGCTGCATTGAGCAGACCCTGCCCCTCTTCTTTGTTGTTCCCCAAATTAGTCCCTTCCTTGACCTCGGGGCTTAAGTTTGAGGCCCCCAACGAGTTTTTTATTCCGAGTTTGTGCCTTGTGAAATCACCATATCCCCTTTTTTTTAGCTTATGCCTTATGCTTAATTATCGTTAGCATTCCTTGAATGTGAATATATTCGTTTGCTAATGGATGTTTGACTACCCTTCAGATGATTTTCCATTATCTCTATTCCCTACCCCCCTATGGTGATTAGTTACCGACTCGCCCCCAGCTCCCCTGAAGGCTTTGTTTTTTGTACTCACCTGTGCACGCTTCTGCCTAAAGTAATCCTGCAGGCCTTTTCCTCTTGAACCAAAATCTGGGAAAGACCTCCCGCCTCACAGTCCTCACTGCCCCACCCACCTGCTCTGTGACGATGTGCGTTCTTTTTCCCATTACAGGGTTTATATCCATGGCTGCCAGTAATCTTCCTCCTCTTCACCAACTGGCATCTCGGGTTGTATGCATGTCATTCCTTGAGCGTCTTTGCCAAGATCTCTTACCCCCCCCCACTCTGCCAGATAAAAGTATCACCTCTCGGTCCCTCCGTTTAGGCCCCCAGACGCGAATACCTTTCTTGCACGTTTCCTCTGAGCAGTTGTCCGTTTGCCTTTTTTGCGCGCTAGAACTCGACAGTCCTAGTTTTCTGGGACTTTTTCGCCCCTTTGGCGTCGCGTCCCCCCTGTCTTCCCCAAAGGCCTTATAGGGCTCGGCGGCTCACCCTTCTCCTTCCACATCCCTTTTTCTGGCATTCCTTAAGTTATTGCTTTTTTTTATTGCTGCTCGCCCCCCACCTTGCCCACACTGCTCGTAACACTGAGTTTTCTCTTAATCGTTGCCTAACCCTTGCGGCCCCAAGTTATTTCCCCGCCGTCCAAAAATTCTTCATAGGTTGTTTATGATGGGCATTTTTTCCCGTACAGACAGTCGGACTTTCCGTCTTCAGCACGTGCATATCCTCTATTAATAAAAGTTAGATGATGTCCACTTTTGGTCACCGACCTCCGATGATCTGTTTTAAGTTTTCTCCTCCGCCTTTCCATCTTTCTCTTTTTTGTTTCCGATGAGTCTCAGCTCTTCTTCAAGAGACGAACCTTTTTGCCCTTTGCTGGGACTAACCAATAGAAAAATTGCCAAAATAAAAGCTTTCCCTCGTAGATAATCTCATGTTACTCACTCCCAGTTGGTTGTTGTGATTTCTCGATGCGAGCTAATTTCGCTGATGTTTGGTTTAGTAGGTTCGCGCCCAGCCCCCCTTACCCCTTTCAGTCGCTTTTTTTTTATACTCTGAACTCCCTTGGTCGCCGCATGCCTCCCGACGACAGGAGCGACCTTTCCCCCGACTCCCCCGAAGATCTTGGCAGGGTTTTGACTCACTCCCAACGAGGTACGCGGAGCTCTTTTTTTTTTCAGCTAACCCCCTCTTTGCGCGTATGGAGAGCGCCCCGTTGGCGTGACAGTCCCCTTCGACGACGTTCCTGTACCCCGTCCGGGGTGTGGTGTGGTTTTTTTTGGTGTGGCAACCCGCCCCCCAATACAGATACCGATCGAAAAATGACCCGGGAAATTTGTGTTTGCCCAGACTGGGGTGGATAAGATAGAAAGTAGAGGATTTCCGCTACCTAAAGTCTTCGCAGACCATACGGGGGTACACAGTCTATTTTTCATCCCCCAGACCCCGTTGACCCGCCTGTCTTAAGACACAACCCTGGGGTTCTTCCCCTTATTCAGGACAGTCCCTGCATTTATTGGAGGTTCTTCTGCATCCCCTGAGATTATGCACCTTCGTTTACGCGTGGCAGCGGTTTAAAGTGAGGCGGGCCCTCGCCTGAGTCTTTATTTCAGTTTCCCCCCCTGGACCCTCCACAGACGAGCCCTTCTCGTAAACCCGGTCCCCCCCACTCTAGGGTCGTTCGTGGAATATCCCTCGGGAATCTTCTTTTTTTTTTCCGTGCCCCTTTTCGGGAACCGGCTTTCGTTTCCCACCTTCTTTCCACCACTTTTCCCAGAAGAATCTCGTGCATTAGAATACAAATTAAAGAGTTGGTGGAAAGGCTAGGAGAATAGCGCCACCTTACAGTGAAACCCTAGTAATTTCCCAACACACGAACCCACAAACGGTCCCCCGCTCCTTCCTATTTTTTGTGCATTGATCTATGAGATTTTTTAAGATTTTGGGCAAGAATAATGCATTTAGGTGCAATACTGTTCCTGACGTAGGCACTCGGGAAACGTTTCCCCGAGGGTCAACCCGGTCAGGCTTTGAGTGGAGAAAAGGGCTCGAGGCCACCGTGATGACGTTTACCTATTTCCTCCAGCTGCTTTGGGCGGCCCCCAGGCCAGTTCCCGAAACATCCTCTCAGGCTTCGAGGTGTTTTCGTCCCGAACCGCGCTACGGCTCAAGAGGCTAGCTTGTGTCTAAAATTCGCCTAACCAATTTGGAGATCTTTCCTTTCCCCATTTGAGCAGCCTATTCGGGGACTTCCTCACCCCAAAATGCCGGTTAGCCCCAACCCTTCCTCCCCCCTCGCCGGGCCTTTTTGACTTTCGTCCTCCGCTTGCTTTGCCCGTTGACAAGTCGATGCCTACGTTATGCACCGTCCTCTCCTTTCCCCACTGTTCGTCTTCAGGAATCCCCGCTAAGCCCCTCCAACAAGGCTCGAACACGGGTGAAAAGAGATACTGAGATAGCACAAACCACACCACCCCCAAAACCGCCCCCCCCCCTCAAAACCACCACCCCCCCAACCTCCCCCCCCCACACACCCCCCCCCCCCCCCCCCCCCCCCCCCCCCCCCCCCCCCCCCTCCCCATGCCATTTCACAGGCGATCGCGAGGTCCGTCTAACTTTGGCCCTTTTCCTATCAATTTTCTCCCGGTCGCGAAGCTCTTTTGACCCTCTCTTGGGCTTTCCCGTTCACCCCCTGGACTTTCCGGAACGCACCCAATCCGCCTAGATCCTCGCAACTTTCGCCTTTTTTACCAAGAGGAGCCTTCTTGCACTCTTTTCGGTCTCACGAGCTGGCGTACCCACTTGTCCACCCCCCCCATCGTGAAAATTCTCCGAAGCCCACACTCTCGTCCCTCCAGACTTTTTACTGCGTCGGGCCATCGTTCAAATTAAACTTCAAGGTATCTTCCCCACCCCTTTTTAACTATCGTTTTAGCCCCACGACCCTCGTCCTTTTTTTCCAGCGATGGCTGCGCTTCCAGTCGCTGACAGTGTCGTTATTTTTTTCGGGCTTTACCTCCATAAGAGCATTTGAATTCTATCCTTGCGATTCTGCATAGCAATCCCCAAACCCCCCAGGAGAACAACCCCCCCCCCCCCCCCCCCCCCCCCCCCCCCCCCCACACCCAACCCCTTCCCCTTTTTCCTTGCTCTTGTATCTCCTATTTTTCATCCCCCCTTGTATACAATCCTGAGATAGGCATTGCTAAGTGCTTTATTTTTTTCGGCCCGTCCCCTTTGGACGTTTCTTCCTTCTACTTATCTAAGCGGCCAGGCCCCCGATGCTCTTCGGTTGACGGTAGACCACCGGCTTGCGCCCGCCTGGTCGGAAGAGCAGCCCTGCCTGTGCACTGTCTGAGTAGTGCTACGACTACACTTCCTTCGTCCACGGGATGGCGACTCCCCCCCCCCCCTGCGTTCGTGGGGGAGGTGGCCTCGCTTGCCCCCTGCCTCTTCCGGCTTGAGGGGACCTAACCGTGTGCGGAATGGCCCTGCGAAAAAGTTTGACCCCCCCCCCCTCCCCCAGCGGACCAGGACCGGCGTCTCCCTCCCACTTTAGCTACGCGAAATGCAAGTTTTCTCGACCCTGACTCACGGTCTGGGCGATTTTGATAATTCAGAGGCGGATTTTGTGGGCTTTGTGCGGCATACGGTCGATCGAAGGCCTGCCCCCGAAGACCGCAATATATTTTAGACGGGATCAACCCAGTACCTGCCGAAGAGGAACATTTTGGGGACCACCTGTCGATCAAGAGTAATCTTGGGCGCCCTTGACAGGCGGTTCGACGTGTTTTTTTTACTTCTGTTATGGGGGGATTGGATCTTTTGTGCCAACGGTCCTGGTTTTGTAGGGAAAGCCTGAGTTCTTGGTCTCTCGTTTTTCTGAGAGTTGCCTCGAAGACAGTGCGGTGGTGGCTATTGTGTCGGTTCTGAAACGTCTCTTTAACTGACATACGCTTTGCAACGCTAACACTCGTGAGCTAAATTCCCTACCCCTATCCAGGAGTTATTGGGAGAGAGGGGGGTTTTTTTTTTTTTTTGTGGGTTTTGGGTTTGGGTGTTTTTTTTTTGGGTTTGGGGGTGGGGGTTTTTTTTTTTTTTTGGGGGTGTTGCGACGGCATTTTTTGTTGAAAAACCTGCCGGCTTTCATTCGCGTCAGACTGATCTCGCCACCGATCTGTTCTTGCCCTGAGGACACCCACAAGTTCGACTGCTTCCGCCCTCTTGATATGTTCACCCAAAATCCTAGCCGAATCTTTCGTTGCCGGTGACATGGTATGTTACCCCTGCGTTCCATTTGAGGAAGCGCTACCTTCCATCCCCCCTTATGGAGTGTTGCTGACTGTTCGGACACCACTAGCTCACCGCGTCTTGTTCACAATGTGTCCACTCGGCGGACGGTCCGAACATTACTTAAGCAGACCCCCCTTGGGCCGATTGACCAAAATCTTCCCGCCATCTCTGACAAACTCCCCCCAAATCAGGTCAGGAACGTGTTATTAACTAGGGTCTCTCTGCGTTTGCTTTGCTCTTTTTTCCTCTTGCACCAAACGAATCGGTTTTTTTTGATTATGGACCCCTCTCGGTTTTTGCCCTCCTGTATAACAAAAGAAACCGGGCAAGATAGTACACGCAGGACCTGCGGTATGTATGCCATCACGCCCTCCGCAATAGTCATTTGGCCGGACGCTGTAGCCTGGGGAGAAGCTGTGGGTTAACTTCGCTTAGAACCTCCCACACATACATAGAATAGCTCTTTTTTTTTTTTTCGCGGGGCCTAGTTTGCTTAAAGAGCATCGCCAGCGGAGCGCCCACAAGGCCCCGATCGTTCTTTTTTTCAGAAGCTCAAATAAATCCTGTTTCCCATTAGACTTGCTGGGTACTCAGGTCGCCTATCTTTGGACCCAGCACATCCTGGTAACACCCGTAGATACTCGTTTACAATCTGCGGAAACCAGATCTTTTCACGCTTCGGTATCCGAAAACCACCTTACTTTAATTGGAGGTAATCTCTGGGCCTCGCCCTACAGAAGTCGGAGCCGTCGTTGGACGCACCGGTGCATTTAATCGTTATCCGATCGTTTATCTCCAGTCTTGATCCAATAGATACTGCTGGCCGTCTAGGTGCCATTAGAATAATTCGTCGTTGTTTGCTTCGGAGACCCAGGTCCTCGCTTATTCCAGCGTAACCCCATTTTTCACTTTTGGTTTCGACACCAGCGCAAATCTCAGTATGCGAACGCGGGCTTCGCTCCTCGTTTGTTGTTGAGATTTGGAGATGCCTCTTTCTCTATACTGGTGGCGTTGTGTTTTGCCGGTTGTTGTAAGATCCTACTCGTCCTGGGTAGTTCATCATGGCCCAAAGTACACCTTGACTATTTTAAACTGTTTCGTGTGCAGCATCCCTTTATTGCTGAACTTGTGCTCGTGGCTGACTTGTTTTAGCACTCACGCACATAGTGATAGTTCCCGGTGCGTCGTGCTGGCCTGTCTATTCCAAGATACTGGTATGTCAGGGTAAAACACACACGATTATTACACGCCCCGCAGGAGCCACTTTCCTGAGGGGTCCTGATCGCCCAGTATGACGCCAGACCATTCTGCGACGCCCCAAGCATCCTGTGCCCCTCTTTTCAACAACATCGGTTTTC
>Ga0179593_1156566_pt1 | contig 10851 bp, 9 predicted proteins | sample CZODoug2_1_08_16_FD_185931 | JGI IMG/M metagenome (GOLD analysis project Ga0179593, IMG submission 185931) | Vadose zone soil fungal communities from Angelo Coast Range Reserve, California, USA - CZODoug2_1_08_16fungal (PacBio error correction) | ecosystem: Environmental > Terrestrial > Soil >... | reverse complement strand
CTTCGATTCGACGTTTTTTCCATACAGAGTATTTTTCGGGGCGACGTTTGTAGACCGTCGTGCCGCTCGAGCAAGTGCTTTCCCGGAGTGCTAATCAGCCCGCACAGTTGAAGTTTTTGTAGTGGCACCTTTTCAGGGGCCTCTTTTATGGGTATGAGTGCCGTCCTGGACTTCGTTTCTCGCTTAAGATCCCCAGTCATTCGCCACCCTCACCCTGTTCCAGTTTCACCATTCCCCGAGTTACCCTCTTATACCCGGTTGTCTGCCTTTTTCGCCGCCCACAGCCGTGCTTGTTTCGCCTCCACTCGTCAATCCCTCCCAATTCAGCCCCTCGCCCACCCCTTTTCAACCGACGATTTCTCGATTGCGACCTTGAGTCCCCCGCCGATTTTTTGTCCTATCATTTAGTCCCCCACCTCCTTGTTTCCTCCATATGGCACAACGGCGAACTTCTTGACTGTCGCGACGCATCAATGACAATTTTAACCTCGGACGCTTATAATTAGCCATACGCCTGGCTTCCAAGCTTGGTCTCACCCTCTCCTGGGTTTCCCCTCTTCTGTTTTTTGTTCTCCCATGTCAGCCCCCCTCCTAGCGCTCTCCACGATTTTTGCTACATCCCATTCTGCTCCCGGCTCTTGCTTTCCCCGGCCAGTAAATTCGTTGGCGGCGTGACTGATTTGAATCGACCTTGGATCTGCCGTGTGGTGGACTCGTTTGTGGGTCTTTTCCCAACTTCCACTCTACCTAAGCGTTTCTTTCAATTTTTACCCTTTGATCAGGTTTCCCCACCCCCTCTTTCCCTGCAGACCCGGAACGATTTTTAGCTGATCATTGCTCGGCTCAGTTTTTTTTCCCATTGACACTGTTTCCTTGTAAGTACACTCTTTTGACGGCTGCCATTTCTGGCCCTTTGTCCGAAGACTGCGTTCTTTATTTTTTGTGGCGGCGGCTTTGGTTTCTGTGGCATACGGAGGTTGTATCCGTCTTTCCGCCGTGTTAGAGCGCCAGTTTTTTGCCCGCCCCCGTTATCGTTGTGGCTCACTCTTTTTGTTTCTCAAATCACCCCTTGCCCCATTTCTGCGCGAATTGGACTTCCCCTTGACAAGCGCGTGATGTCGCCCTTTCCCTCGCTCTCGCTTTTGACAGCGATGGGGCTGCCCTGGGATTCTCACACCGGCTACCCGTATGCTCGAGTTGCCTCTACGCCGGCGATCGGCCGCTTAAGAAATCGGTCTGCCCGTGGGTCTGTTCATCTACGACGGACCGCTAACTCACCATCCCTCCCTTCCTTAACTTCCGCCGGCGATAACATTATCACCAACTGTGGCTGGACGTCTCATATCGCTGCGCGTTTTAGCCCAATTTAAATTCTGATTTTCTGTCGGCTTTATAGTTGGGGTTTTGGAATGTGTCATCCAAGTTTATCCGGGTGCCCCGACTCGTATTTACTAGCCTTTTCGGTATCTCTGAAGTATTTTCTCCCCGGCCCTGAGAATAAGCCTTGCACGAATATGATCCCTGCCTCTTTAACCTATTCTTTGCTTGAATTCGAGAAGATCTGCACATTGGACTAATCCCTGTACGATTGAAGTAGCGGCTTTACCGTTCTCCCAACACTCGGGAAGTCTCCCCCGATCTCACTGACATTTGAGTCACCCCTCCTCCCTGAACCGCCCAATCCCCATCAGCGGCACAGGGTTCTCACCCTTCTCGACGGCCTGTCTTATCACTTTCCAAATACCCGTTGTCAACGTGCGTTGGAACCCTCACTAGTTAGAGTCTTTATCGATTCCTTAAAGTAAAACCTTTGTTCGAGGGTCCTCACAAGCACCTTTTTGTTAAAACGCCGCTTTTTCACCAGCTCGCCTAGTCGTGGTGATGACTTGTGTGTTGTTCCAGGAAATGATTCAGGGAGTCACCAACTATTCATGCTTGTTTCCTTGTTGGTGGCCTACCTCCGAATTCGACGAGCTAGTTTCCCACCAAGGGCCCCTTCTTTCAGAACGTTGGTTTTGTTTGTGGGTCTTTTCGATTATTTCTTTAAGCTGGGGTCCTTCCCTTCCCCCAGTATGGTGGATAGTAAGGGTTCATCCGGTTGGGGGGGCGGCCCGGGCTCGTGGGTTGAGCTTTCATGGGTACGTCCGTGAGATGGTGGCGCCTGCGGCTGGCCCCATTGGGATTCGTGGTTAGGGTCGCAGCCATTTACTAAAGTTGTGGGTGACGAGTCCTTTTTTCCCTCTTTATTTTGATTTAGCCAATCCTCCGTTTTTTTGTTGAGATGCTCTCAAAAAACTCAGATTCACCCTGTCTTCTGGCCCTCCCTATCGTTTAAGCTTGGCGGCGAGACCCCCCCCGTCCCCGTGTCCCGGCCTACTTGGCCACCAACCTTCTCCCAAGTACCGTTACCCCCATTAATGCCGTTCTACCCCCACCTCTCCCGGTCCTCCCGTCCAACCCCTGGCTGCTACCACTCATGACTGGCCACTCCCAAGAAACGGTCCCTAAAATAGAGCACACACCCCCCACACCCCCTGTGAAGGCTCACGCCGCTCCACTCTCCTCCGGGCGGCGGCGGTCTGAAAACAAAGCCGACACCGCTGCATTTTCTGTGACCCTGATAAGGTGAGACCAACACAATTTCCATCCCGTTCCGCGCGGCTTCCGTTATTCACCTGCTGAGTTACCAACTTAGTTTGTTAAGTCAAACCATCTCCCTTTGATTTACGAACGCTACCTCCCTAACGTATTGTCTTGTACCACTTGACGTTTTGTCCAGGATTGTACTTTTCCCAGAGAGCATAGTTCTATCTTTAGTGACACCCTTTAGTGCTATGGATTGTTCATTGCTGGGACTTCTAGGGTTCAGCGGGGCGAGATGCGTTCCCTTAGGCGTCAAGATTTGGAGTCACATTATCGCGCCTTCCCCCGTCTACTGGCTATTAGGAAAGTTGTTTTTCATTAGAGATCGGCATTATTCCCAGTCGGGCTTACATTTCCCTGTTCGACGATTAGGCCCGTGTTCCCATTGCTGTAGCTACGTTGCCGTCGCCAATACTGTTCCTCTCTAAACTTCTGCGATCGCACCGTCCCGGCAAACATTCCGGTCACCAATGATCGTTTAGACAAGGGCAAAAACACCACTTTTAAGCGACCCTCCCGACCCGGCACCTCCACGATGTAGCCCTGGTGTTTCTGAAACTGGGAAGCTCTTTCCCGTAGACACCCCCTTGGTAGATCTTTTGACGGCGGCATGTCTTATTGTACTTCCTCTTATGTCCGCCGAGTATGCTATGACACCCTCACACAAACTTTTGAATCTTTCTTCTTCGGCCTCGCCGTACGTGTGCACCTATTGCTCGAAGAACAGACTTCGTACTTCCTCACGTCGATACGCAGTCGTCACTTTTATCTGTTGTCGACCGGTCAGACATCGTGCCGGGACCATTATCTTTCCCTTTTATTTCTGAGACATTGTGAAGTCAGATGACACTATTATTATCTTGGGGAGCGGTACATGTCGCTTCCTCAGATTATTAATGACGGATGACGGGAGCCACGGGCACTCTGCTTTAGTGATCACTTCCTTTAAGCAAGTGATGCATTATGGCTCCTTTTCGGTTACCCTAGCCGCCAAAACTCCCCTGTCTCCTCCCCCGGAAGCCCGCAGCCGGAAATTAACCATTATAGATCCCCAAAACTCGGTTAGCCTTTTCTTCCGAGTCTTTCCGCAAACCACTTGGGGCCGTGCCAGTCTCCGTAAGGCCCTTTTCCAACTTCGTGACCCTGAGAAGTAATTTCCCAGCATCTTCCGCTTTTGCGGGCTCTTGTGGGCCTGACCACCTTACTAATTGTGACTGACATTCTTCGCCGTCTGCAGATTGACCGATTCCCTTCAAAAATGTCCAAACACGGAAGCTCCACCTGTAGTTGGCTTTATCCCTAGAGCGAACGCTGGCGGTTTCCTAGTCACCCGGGCGCTCCGGTGATTTCCCGTTTCGTTCGTGGTAGCGCTTTGCGTACCGTTTGGCGCAACAACCTACTCTTCCGCCCGATCTTTTCTGCTCTGTTTGAAATTCCTCCGTAGCCTCTACGTTGAGAGGTGGCATTTGATAGGCTCTTTTCCGTTTTTGTCGCCGGGAGTTGCTCTTGATTGCGTTTTGTCGCCCGGGAATGGACACAAATCTGCCGTTGTGAATAATTCGTAATAGCGGATCTCGCGTTTTCTTTTTTTTCGCGGATTTCTTCTGTCCGACCCTTGTTGGCTGGGTAGGTTTTTGGTTTTCTGCGCAACTTGACAAGCAGGTCTCACCGGGAATGGGTGAATTTGAACGGTTTGTGTTTTCTTTGGCAGTATTCGGCAACGACTATCAGTTTCTCGCCGCATTCCCCCACCCCCCCCCCAGAGTCACTTGACCGCTCCTTAACGGTGCGGCTTGCGCCCTGTTCCCTTCCCTAGGTCCTTCTCGGGCCCTCATTTACCCTTATTCGCCCGAAACCTCAGCTGCGCCCTCAGCTCGATCTCCCTCTTTCCTATCCTCCGTTGTTTGGTTTTCTCTATCCTCTCTCGGGGTTTTTAATGCTTTTTCGGATCTCGTGCGAATGAGGCCGTTCGACCGCTTATTTTTTTTCCTTTTCTTCCCGCACCTTTTGTGGTTTCGCCTGTTCCCAGTTCGTGAAGGGACTCCCGGTGATTTCTTCTTGAAAATGAGCTGTTTCGTTTCCTCGAAGCTCCTATCCCCCCTTCCTTGCCCCACCGGGTACACAAAATTCCCTCGGTACTCCCCCTCTTGGCGGTGTTGCGCCAGAGACACAATAACCCACCATTTCCCTCATCAGTTTTCCCGAGCGCCCATCAACGAGATAGCCGCTTTCTGACGTTCCTTTAGAAGACGATTTGTTCCCCCTCTCCCTTCAGGTCCCCCCAGCCGGGTCCCAACCTGTCAACCCCTGCTCCATGACGCTTCGATTTTTCCCCCTACGCTCGCCCTCTCAGGCGCATGCAGTTTCAAGTTAGAGAAACTTCGCTGGGCGGCCGATTTTTTTCCCTGAACCCCAATTGCCGAAACCCCCCGGGCTCCCTCTTTCCCCCCCCACGGACGAACCGCCATCAAATTGTCCTCCCCACAATGGCGCTGCCCCTTCCAGTCCCTCCGTTACAGATGCGGTCGAAAAGCCTCTTTATCTACTTGTGGACACTATTTGTGCTACTCCCCCTTCTAACTGCGGTCGAACTTAAGTCGTTCACGTTACAGTCATGTTGATCCTGTCACCACCGATTCCCACCGCAGCTCGTTAAGATACCAGAGACATAGGCCTCAGTTTCTTTTATGGGGAAAGTACTATGTCATATGCCACCCCTTTGCCCCCCACCCCCCTTGCGGTCGGAAGGATCTTTTCCCGCGGCGCCTTAAGCCAGGCTGTTCGTTTGTTCGATATACGGTTCCGCGGTCTCTGGTTGACTTCCGTTGAGTTGCGAAGATAGTCTCCAGGCTCACCCCTGTTCCATTGCCCCCCTTGATTTCTCGAATTGGGTTCACTGACCCGAGCCGTGCGGTCGAACTAATCCTCTCGCTCCCTCTCTGAGGCTGCCACAGGCGCTCTCACCAGGGACGGCAGCATAGCTGTCCTCGGCTATCGGTCGGCCGCAAGTCAGGAGCTGCAAGTGTGGTTTTTATTTTCAGCACTGAAAACGGCCTTTCCACTGGCCCTCCACCAGATAAAGGAAATGCCGCCCTTCCCGATAATTATCCCGCAACTGGTGGCGCCGAGACTATTCGCTCGTTTGCTCCCCCCCCCTTCGAAATCTTATGCAGCGGCGGCTCTCATTCGTGGTTTGTTTTTTTTTTTGCCGGTGTCCCCTTTCCATCTTTCATTTGAGACGGGTTGTCGCGAGACTTTTTCCTCGGGTATCGCTCCTATTGGATTCTCCCGAGCAGCAGTCAATTGTGACCGCCTCTATTTTTCCTTCTGACTAACTTTCCTATTTCATGGCGAGCCTTCCGGTCCTCTTTGCAACGTGACTTCCTTGAAGCATTTCTCTATTTTCAGGCGGGATCTTCGCCCCATCGGGCTCCCCTCTCCACTAATTCCTTTCCCTTTCTTACCTGCCGACCCGTCAATGACCAAATCCAAGCCGCGCCTGGTGGCACCCTCTCCCCTCGGAGGATTAGTTTTTCCATACACGCCTGTTTTCCACGTGATTGGGAAGCCCGACTTAGATTCTTTATTCTTATTAAATCAAAAGGGTTCCCGTTTTAATTCCCCCCAGCCCCCATTGGTAACGATTCCCTGGCCTTCAGCTCAGCCGTCTTGATTTTTCTGGGTTTTTTTCGCGCCTGATCAGGGCCCCCCTATTCATTCTTGTGTGTTTGTGGCGGCAGCCCCCCCTCGCGAGTCGAGGTCATGCTTTATCCTTCCAAAGGTTTCGTGTGTGGGTTTTAGTTTCTATTGGAGCTGGTTCCGGCGGCTTCCCTGATTTAGTTCGGGCCATGGGGGCCTGTCTTTCCCTTAATAGATTGGGTAGATCATTCATTTTCACGGCAGGGCGAGCGTTGGTGCGGCTGAAGGGAAATCTGAGAAGGTGAGTTCTGTTTTAGTTTTGCTCGCCCTACAATTGTTTTCTCATCCCGCGCGTGTGGCCCAGGGATTCTTACTTGTGTTGAACTCTCTGCGTTTTTTTGACGTTATAACTACGTTTTTTTCAGGAGGATCAAAAACCTCCCGAGAGTTCCCCACCTGGCATGGCCCCGCCTCTCGTTCGTTAGCCTGGTATTCTAGGGACAACTAACCACGCTTTCCCAGTGACGCTCTTCATGCTCCCCCCCCACTCAAATGCATGACTCGAGACCCCCAAATGCTGCCGGTTTGTCCTTACCCAATGGCCCTGCTATCCATCATGACGGCTTGACGAACCTCCCCCTCCCCTAGCCTCCCCTAAAAACCAAAAAGTTGCCGTGCGCCCCAACGCGCGACTTTCGCATAGAGGAGTCTTTCGTCGCCACCCCCCCACTGAACCGCCCTCATAGTAGTGGACCCGGATCATTTTACCCTTAAAAACCCACCGTCCCTCCCTCTTGCCCGGTCTAGCTGAGGCTGTGACGTCATGGTGGTTCATGGACGAAACTTTTTGTTTATTTTAAGAACGGATAACGACTCTAACTTTTATTTAGTAACCTACGTTGAAGCTTATGTGCCCTCTGATCTTCCCCTCTTCGTCTAGTGGGTAGATGACTTTGCTCCTTCTTGTCTTTGTCATTTCGGCTTCGTTTCGGGGATGAGATGTTTTTGTTTCGGCGCGCCCTTGTTTTTTGCGAACGTCTCGCGCCTCCTTCCCCTCTACTGGATTGGCCCCTTTTTCCCATGAGATTAGAGGAATTTTATCGCATGAGGGTTACATGTCTGAGCATCTTCTCAGGCGGTCAATTTCTGCGGTCTGACCTCCAACTAACGGTAGTTCCGATACCCGTCGCGAAATCGCGTCGGCCCTTTTCCCTTGTCTTCCCCGTTAAACGTTACATCTTTGACACCGGTCCCAAAACACAACCTTTTTTCCGTCATCGCCGTTTCACTAACGGCTCTCCTCTTTTTCCGGAAGTTTCGCACGCGCGACTCTTCGCCTTCTCACCTTTTTTTGTTGCTTTTATTCTTCTGCTCGTTTTCGTTTATGGCCTTGTTTAAGCCTTGCGTGATGCAACATCCCAACCCAGGGAGTTTTTGCTTAATTGATTTCCTGCATTCTCACTATCCCGACTTCTGTTTAGCAACTCGATCTCCAAGTCGCGGTTATAGAGACGTTCATTCCCGGTCCGCCCGAATCTCTAGTTTCTACATCGCTTGATTCCCAGTTTCTCAATCCGAACGAACTTGGGCATTAGGACTCCTATGTTACTAGCTTCTAGCGCAAACCCCTAACACTGCCGAGCACCCGGCGCACTCCGGGAATTCCGCCTGCTCAGATTCCCCCCCGCTAATTTCGGAGACCGCGTACTTCTTTTTCCGCAACATTTGTTTCCTTGAATTTTGAGTCATTTTTTTTCCCCCGAAATTTGAAAATGCTTGCAGGTTCTCTTCCGGGCCCTTCCGCGGTATGCTGGAATCGGGTTGGGCCTTCTCAACATGTAAGTCCCTTGACTCCGGGTTAGCTTCCTTTTCGCGCTCTTGTTGAAGGGAGCCAAACATAGTCCACCCGGGATCCAACGAGTGCTTTTCTTCCTTTCTTACCCGTTACTTGCTTTCAGCGCAGCGTCCCTTGCGTTCATGTTCTTATTTGTAGTCGTGTGAGCGCTTTTCCCTGTTTCTGCAAGTTTCTCCCCCACACGAACTTCGGCCCGCCCAGCCAGTTTCTCCTTTTGAACCCTGACGTATTGCTCCTGCGACTGGGCTCAGGTCGTTTCCATTGATTTCGGCTGCTTTAGTTTCGCCGTGGTGCCGGTTTTCTTTTTTTGCTTGTTTGGGCCTCCGGGATCTTTTCCACCAAAGAGGAGTGGTTTTTCATGTAGCTAGCTTCTGCTGCCTGTTTTTGCTTTCTCTTATGTCCCAGTTGGTGGATTGTCATTGCTCTTTGTGTGCGCGCCCCCGGCGCCCGCTTGTTCTTTCCTTTTTCATTTTTAGGTGGTGCGCCTTTCCTTTGTTGTATAGGATGCTTCTATTGACACCTTAAGTTGCCTTGCCTAATACCATAACCTCTTTCCATTTCAGCTGGAGCGTCAACTTAAAAGGTGAGGGTGACTCCCCGGGGCAAGCGGTCTGCTGCCTCATTCGCACTCTTCGCCCTTAATTTTCTTCTCCCCAGACCAACCCCGTCGCTAGATCTCTCTCTTTTCCCCTTTCCTCTCCGTTTTTTTTTTTCGTCTCTCTCTCGCGAATTTTTTTTCGAAGCTGATTTTTCTGTTCTCTGATGGAGAATGATCCCTCTCTTCCGCGATTGCCTTTAGTAGGTTTCCACGCACCGTGAATTTGAGCCGTCCCTGTTTCCTTCTCTGTCTTTATGCTTCGCGGCAATGTCAGTGCATCTGCCTCTCCTCTTCACCAGTGCATGCTCACACCCGTACAACCCTTTTGAGGTACGATTGTTTCTTTGGCCGGTTTTGTCCTTTCAAACACGCGTCTTTCCCAAATAACACAATTTCAGTCCAGTTCCTGAAAATGCAGCGAAAATCCCCCCTCGCGCTCAGCTGTCTCCCTTGAACCTCCCCCCTGATTTGTGTCCAATATCGATTTCCCCCCCCCGAAGGGTCAAAAACTCCTGACCCCTTCGACCAATGACGCCGCGGAACTCCCCCACGACGCTCGGATAAGTAGCAATACGCCTGTTCCCCTCTAGTGGAAAAATTCTCTGTGGTTTCTGCCTTACTTTTTTTTCCTCAAAACCCCCCATTGCAGCAAACCCTTCAGCGCTCCATACTAAAACCGCCATTCTCGCAATGGCGCTGCCGCTGCCAGCCCCCTTCCTTCCCAGTATTGTGAAAAGCACTCGTGGATCTCCGGGTTTTTGTTACTTTTGTCTCTTCTCCCCAAGTTTCCCTTCAAGCTGTCCTGTAATCTCCCCCCCATGTGATCGGGCCCACCCTTCCCGTCAGACCTTTGAATTCTCTCTGCAATGAGCCTGCTCAGTGTCAGAATGTTGAACTTCCTTTCATAGGCCCCGGTCCCCTTTTTGCGGCCCGACTCTCGTCTCATGCTCCGGCTGGGGTTTTTCGATCCTTCGTTGAATTTCCTAGGCGCCGGGTGTCTTTTCATCGTGGTTCTTTTGAGCTGAGTTATAGCTGACCTGGCGCCCTCCCCTTGCTGCGCGACTTTGGCGTCTTAACGCGGCGTAGGTCGACCTACAGTACCTTTTTTCCCTCCTCTTGCGAGTTTTCCCCTAACCTTCGACGGCTTCTCTTATTGTCGAGCGTGCGATCGTTCTAGAAGCCCCATATTTTTTTTTCTGCACGTGGGGTTTTGTTCCTTCCTCCCTTCCCGGACAGTCCCCTTTCCCCGCTTTCCCTCCGGACATGCCGTGTATACCCCCTTACCTTTTTTGAGACGAGATATAGTTTCGCGCTTTCGCAGGAACCTCTGTGACTTATGGCGGCGATGCCTTCATTGGTTTTTTTGAAGGTACCCCTATCCTGGAAGTTTCTCCGGGTTGCCGACGCCGTTCGCTTTGATTTGTATCTTTCCCGTATTTTTTCGGCAAACGAGCAGCGCAATTCCGCTCGATAGGGAATCATTCTCCCTATTTCATTTCTTGAGAATGCCTCTCAGCTCTTTGAACCTTTCCGACCGATCGATTGAAGTCTCTCTTTCTAACACATCGGGACGTTTCCGCTCTTAATTCTTCCCCCGCCTAACAAATCCCCCAAAGCCGCGCACTTTTGGCACCCCCCTCTACTGACGTATGCTCGATACTCCCATCAACGGGTTTTTCACCCTTTTTTCCCTAAAGTACGTTATCTCATCCAAATCAATGTTTAGCGTTTCAATGCACCTAACAAGTGTTACACGCATCATTTTTTTCGTATCTGTGTGATTCATGTCCACTGTTTGTGTGGTCTTCCATGATTCCTTTTCCCCCTTCCTTCAGTGTTCTTTGGTGGGAGCCGCCGCGCGCTCGTGAGTTGGCGTTTCAGCACCTTCCCCGTTTTTGTGTGGGTCGGCTCCCTCTGGGCTCTTTTTTAGGCGGCTCATGAGTGGATCTTCGGACCATTTGTGTTTACTTTCTGGACCCTTTGCCTCCATTGGTTCTGAATTTTTACCGGAACGTTTTTTTTGGTTGGCTTTCTTGCGGGACACTGGGAGGTTTCTTTTCTCCCCCTCGACCCAGGCTTCCTAACGAGCGGCTTGAAAGTAACGAGGAAGTGTTGA
>Ga0179593_1551207_pt1 | contig 10852 bp, 15 predicted proteins | sample CZODoug2_1_08_16_FD_185931 | JGI IMG/M metagenome (GOLD analysis project Ga0179593, IMG submission 185931) | Vadose zone soil fungal communities from Angelo Coast Range Reserve, California, USA - CZODoug2_1_08_16fungal (PacBio error correction) | ecosystem: Environmental > Terrestrial > Soil >... | reverse complement strand
CGGCAAACTTGCTTCCTCCCCTCCATCACCATCACCTTCCCCAGGTGCCTGCACCCAAGGCTCCCTCCCCAGTATTTCCCTCCCTCTTATAACTTGAATGTCAAGGACGAGGCTGTGCGCACCCTCCGCACCCCCTTTCTACCTTTTTCAGCGAAATCTTTTAATTCCCGTTGTCCTTCCCCTGAATTTCAAAGTGTTAACGTCCCCCCCCTCCTCCTTAAGCCGGTTCTTCCAATTCCCCATCGGCAAGTCGACCGCAAGACCGGCCCTCCTAGCAATTCTCGCCCTGTTTGTCTATGCTTCACTTTATTGCCCTTTCCCCCCTCTATTTACCCTACGTCGCGTTTTCGATGTTCCTGATCCGGTTTTTCCCCCGGTAAACCTGCCCATGATAGTTTTCCCCACCTTTTGATTTGAAACTTCCCCCTTGCCCCTTTCTTTTTTCCCTTGGGTGTTCAAAGTTTCAGATCATCTTTGACGATTTCCCCTTCCTCTTCCCCGCCCTTATTCCTCTATTAAGCTTTACTTCTTAGGTCCCGGCCCTCCTCCTTTCACGGGATCTCAAATACTCCCCTATTTTCGGCAACCCCTGACGGCCCGGACTTTCCCCAACCAATGCCTCTCCGGTTGTGGCGTGCACGTTCCCTTTGTTGCGACTGCTTCGCAGTGCCCAAGGACTACCTCCCTTTTCCAGCAACTTCTATCACCTGAATTCGTCCTTTTTTGACCTAAAAACTCACCCCCTTTCTTTTCCCGCCCAGAGCAACTGTTCCGGACCCTGAAGACTCTCCTCTCTAACCTGGTTTCCCAAGAAACATTCTGGTTGTCTGGATATCTGCAGTGTAGTCGTTTTTTTTTCCCCCCCCCCTCTCCAGTGCCGTTACGGCATTGCAGACTTCAATTTCCGACTCCTTCAAAATTCTTTTCACCGACATTTAGGCACCCCTAGCACCACCCCCATCCGGAATGATTTATGCAGTCATCAGCTACCCCCCCCCCCTCAACTGGGATCACTCTTTCTTTCCATCACTTGGAGATTTGCCCTAATATCCGGGCCTGGCAAAAGGTTGCCTTTTTTATTTGGGGAACTTTCGCAGAGATTCGTTTACCCGGCTGTATCCCCCAGCCCCTTTCCCCCCCCTTCTCTCTCAAATGGAACATCAATCACCAAGATACTTTTCTCGGTGACAACTTACCACACCCCCCTTCCCACCCACTCCCCCCTCGCATTACCTTTACCTCCACCCCATGGAGATGACACATACAGACCCCAACTTTTCCCCCCCCCCCTCAACTGCCCAAATAGCCCGCAGCTTTTCTCCCCTAGATACGATTCGAACCTTCCCTCGTGTGAACACCCATCGAGGTCATCCCCTCGACAATCCAGCTGGACTTTTACCATGAGGTGCTACCTTGCCCCCCCCATGTCCCCCCCCCTGGTGAAACCGTGCAATGCTTTCCTTTCTTTCCCCCCCCCCGCGAAACTTTCTGCCACCCCGATTTTCTCGTACCACCCTGACTCTCGGCGATAGAACGTTCGTTTTTTTTTCTCTTTAGCGACTACGGTCAGCAATGGCCGCTATTTCCCTTCGTTTCGGTTCTAACCTCAATCTTCTCCCCATTTCCCCACTCAGATACAGCCGTGACGCGCGATAGAGCCTCACCTCCCCCTCTCCAGTCCAATCGCCGCTGACCGCGTCGACTTACGTCTTCCCTCCGTTTTTTTGACCGCTTTTTTACGCTTTTTCTTTAAGATTTCTCTCTCCTTTCCTCCCCCGGTGATCATCCGCGATCAGCTGCAGTCTCTTCTACCCAACGCGTTTTTTTTCCGATCGTTCACACACGGGCACCTGTCCCGAAAATCGTAAGTTCATCTCTTTTTTCGATTAGTGACTTCTTTCCTTTCTACTTGATGGAAGGCTTTTTCCCTCTCTGCTGGTAGTTTCTTTTAGGTGCGTTGTGATATTGAACTCACTTCCTCCCTTATCCCTTCCCGGGATCAGTACCGAGCTGAACCTCGCGATCTCCCCGCTCCATTTTTTCTTTCGCAGAAAACTCCTCAAAAAATTGTCGCGATGGCTGGAGTAAAGTCCAGGGGTCAATAAAGTCTCTACTTTTTCCCCCCCTTTTTTTAGTAGCCGTGCTTGGTATGCAATCTTGATTACTTTTTCTCCACTGTTGACCTGTTTCTCTCGCCCCACGTTAGCCCCCTTAGACTTCTTTTCGCAGTGAGTCTCATAAAGCCGAGCGAAGTTGGGGCCCTTTTCTTTTTGTGAAGACTTGTCGGATGTCTCGCGAATGTCGGTGGGATTCCGTTTTGTCGGCTTCCCCCTTTTTCGTTTTGAATTTACGTGGTTGCGTTTTTAAGTTGGCCCCGAGGACCTCTCTTTTATGATGCTTCAATTTGAACCAGGTCGATCCTGTCCTCCTTTCCCCCCTAAGAGTTCCCCCATAACCTGGTCCGGTTTTCCAAATCGCCCTTGGTCTTCCCTCCTTTTTCGTTTTTGCCCTCCTTTTCCCTTTTTCGCCGGTATTTCCTGAAGTCGAGCCGGCTTTGGTGGAGAACAGTTAGTCTTTTTTTCCTTCAGAACCCCGTCGGTCCATCGGGGGAGGAAGCGTCCTTAGTCTGCCCCTTGCAGCTATCCCTGACTCTGTCTCTCTTGAATTTCGAAATTTCCCTACTCCCCCTCAGACTCCTGGACACCCCCGAGGTAGACCCCCATAGGAGTATCGTTAGGAACGGCAGTCTTCTGTCTTATCCCTCATGTGTTTTCTTTTGTTGCGTTCCTTGCATTCGTTCTTGTAATACTGCTCGAATTTTTTCTCTTCAGGTAATAGAAATGCTTTGACCCCTCACCTCCTCCTTGGCAGATACTCACTTTCTTCCGAAAACCCAACTCATTGGGGAAAAGGAAGGGGTCCACTTTCCTTTCTTTTTGATCTTGCCGCCCCGGATACGTTCTGTCGCTCTTTGCCTCCCCTTGTTAAGGTGTGTCTGCCCCCTTCTAAGCCCTTCCCTATTTGTGCTTAAGCCACTCAGTTAGAGAGGTACAGTTTGAGATTCTTCCCCTCCTCCTTTCCCCCTTATTACCTCGAACGCTCACTTTTCCAGGGTTCACGCAGATTTCCCCAGCCACCCTTGCAGATCTCATGGCGTGTTGTCGGTCCACTTTCCTACTCTTCCTTTACGCAACTGGGTCCCAAGGAATTATGTCACCCCTTTTCCCCCCGTAGTTGCTCTAGACCCTCTGCTCTTTGAGTTTCTGCTTCCTTTTCCTTTCTTACCTGGATTCCTCAATGGGTGAATTTTTCATTTTCTATTCGAGTGACGTTCCCTCAATTGCTTTCTTTGTCGGACACTGAAGTTCCTTCCCCATTCCCCTGCCTGGTGGCTGATCTGCGCCCTCTCTTTTCCCTCCTTCCGGCTCCACGATGGGGCTGAATGCTTTTTCTGTTGTCCTGCACCTTTATTGGTCTTCTTTCTTGCTCCATTTGCCTGGAGAGCTCTCGACTCCGTTGTTTTTTGAGTCCAGTGCCTTCAGGCCCACTTGACCCTATCCGCCCAAGAACACTTCGGTGAATCCCCCACGGCGACGAAGTCCGTCCCTCCCTCGTTCAGGATCTTTTTTCTTTTCCTTCATTTAGTAGAGTCACCCCCGACACCAGGTTGTACTCCCCAGTCCCTCTTTTACATTAGTCCCCCCGGATGAAGTTTGGACATCCCACATCGCTGCAGCGACGTTTTCCCCACAAGTCCATTCGGCAAGTCAACGCCGCACTCCCTTAAAGCCGTTCCTTATCCCCAGTGGGTCGTATGAGACTACTTTTTTTTTTCCCCCCAAACTTACCCCTTTTCCCAGCCCCCTCGCGTCAGACTGCCCCCTGCTCTCTAGTTACCTTTAATACAAACGCCATCATTATACACATAATCTTTCCAGAGGCGTGTACAAATGGTTCTTATACCCCATTTCTGGAGGTTCCACCTCTTCCCCTATTTTTACCCGTTCCTTGTACGTTACTCTCTTTTCCCCAGCGTTCCCCCCCTCAGTTCGAACGGAGTTAGATTATCCACAATATTTTATTCTTCCAGGGCCCACCTCAACTAGGCATATTTAAAGGGATATTCCCTCTCTCCACGCACTGGGATATAATTCTTCAACATTAATGGATTAACCGCTTTACCTTTGAACTGGAAGTTGGGTAGTGGGATTAGAACGACTTGATCGGATCCTTCTTAGCAAGTGCCCATCTCCTTTTTTTTTCCCTCCCTGTAGCCTTCTTCCTTGCTTAGACCCCAATAACGCCCCGATCCCCCGACACCATTCGTCCTGTCCCCCCCCTCCTCTCTCCACTTGTTTGGACAGGCCTTCTCCTATTTTGCGCAACGGTCAAACTTTCCCTCGTTCGATTGTTGCTATTGACTTCTCCTACATGTTCACCCCCCCCATCCTTCCTTTCCTTCTCTTCCAGTTTGACCAGACGAAGAAGGACGCCTTCGCTCCAGATTAGGATTTATGAAAACATTTTTCCCCCCTGACCCCCATTAGACAAAACCCACCAAAGGCCGACTCAGCATTCTTTCACACTCCCTTCCCCCCCTGGTTTCAAAGATCCCCCTACAAAGTTGCGCTTGACCTATATCCTTTTCCTCGGAACACCCCCTTCTTCCTTTTTATGGGGGTTGTCCCCCTCGGAAGAGAATTTGCAGTGGACCGTTTCCTGATCGCGAGTCAGAGTCCGAGGTCAACCTGACGGTCAAGCTTTCCCTCCCTTGCAACGATCCCTCCCCAACCCCCCCCTATTGAAAAAATCAAAAAAAGGTTTTTATCTCCCTCAACTTCCGCCTTCCCACTTCCCCCCTGCGCCGCCCCATGGACCCCACCCTTCCCTATACTGCACCCCCTCCTAGACTTCCTCTTATGGATACTTCCAAAAGATCTTTTCTCGGTCGCTTAAGAACACCCCCCCTCCCCCTCCCCCCTTTCCAGTTCATCATTCTTCCTTGCCGACCTGGCTAACGTTCCCCTTTCCCCCATATATCCGTATGTGAAATGGAGTTCATTCGATGTATTAGCACCAAAATTTCGGTTTAACCCCTCTTTGACTTTGCGTCGTCACTGGAATATAGTCCCACGTTGACGTGTTTCACCTCTTTTCTATTCCTTCCTAGCCAAGTTTAAGAAGATCTTAAAGTCGTTTGTTAAGTATAAACACACATCGCACCACTTACATCTACCAAGACTCTCCCATGGTCCCCTGCCTTCCCCCTTCAAAGGAGCTCCCCTTTACCTCCACGTATGCGATGACTCGACCTTAATCCGGCCAGTCACCCCCGACTCTTGTTTGACCAGCTTGGCCCTGTTTAATTGAAGATTCGGATCCTTTCTCTTTTCTCCTCATACGTTGTTTTGATCTCTCTCCCTTAGCTGCCCAGTCGCTGACGTTTGTGAACATTTTTCAACGGGTCCCCCTGAAGTGTTTTTTTTTGGTCCCAAGTAGTCTTTTCGAATCTGGGAATGCCTCTTTCTTTCTTTCTCTTGTGACGTTAGGCTCAGCGGGTTTTCCTATTTATTTCGGTTAAACGTTGGTGCTCGTCGGCCCCTCCCCCTCCTTTGAAAAGTTTCTTAAAATGACCGGATCGACCGCTACACGAGTCCCCCCTTCCCTTATTTCTAATCCTTTTCTTCCTACGAAGCCAATTCCTTCTCCGAAATTGTCGGGTTGGTACAGGAATGTCCAACTTCCCTTTTTCATCAAGTATTCCCTTTACATGCCGCGTTTTCTTACAGCTTGATTAATGTATGGATTATCGAACTCTTTTCTCCTGGGTCTCCCCTTTTTTTATCTCCCCTGTTGAATGGTCGTGAGTTCTTTCCACTCTCACGAGGAGAGTCGGGAGGTTCGGTATATTTTCCCTTTTTAGTCTTTTCTCTGTAAGGGCCATGTCTTTGTGTGATTCTCTCCCTTGCCATTTGGTTGCCCCGTTTTTTGTTGGATTGTAGCCTTTTTTTTAAAGAGACGATGTGATGAGACAGTAAACCCCACCCCCCCCCCCCCCCCCAACCCCCCCCCCCCCCCCCCCCCCCCCCCCCCCCCCCCCCCCCCCCCGGTTCCCTCTTCTTCTGCGTAGTTTTGGCTGCAGGGTAAAAGGCACTCGGCAGCATTAAAAAAAATTAACTTTCCATTACTCCTTTTTCCTCTCCCCTTATTTCTCCACATATCCATTTCCCGTTCTTTACCCCACGATCCAGTGTTAAAGGGTCTTGATCGCGAAGTCTCTCCCTTTCTTTTTTGTTGGTGGAGCCAGTAGGTCAGTCCGTTTGTTACTTTCTTTTGCCACCGTTCTCCTAGTTTCTCGCCTTCTTCCCCTGATTTCTTCTGCCGTAGCGGCATTAGCGTTGAGTGGAATTGGAATCACTGAGAATCCTCCTATAAAGGTCCATGGTTCCGTTGCGGCTTGCTCTCACTTTCTTCCTACCCTTTCCCATTGGCTATTTTTTTTTGTCTCTACGCCTGTTTTTGGTCGTGTCCCTGATTCTTACTGACTCCTCCCCCCTATAATGGAGGAACTGCTTGCACGGCGACCCCCTTTTTCGCAGTCTCTCCAACTCAACCTTCCGCGTCTAAAAGGCCGGGGTTACCACTTGCCGTGGATCCTTCTGTCCAGGATATCGTGTTTTCCATGGTAGACCGACGATGTGGTTCTTTTCCCTTCACCTTGCAGATTCCAGCTTTGTAGGCGATCCCCGTACGTAATTTCCTTCGACTTTGTAACTTCAAAATTCCTCGATCTTTTGAACCTTGTCCTTGGTAGCCTTTTGTTTCCCTCCCCCGACAACAGCCACATTTTGTAACATTCTGTTGACCTTTTTCCCAGGCGTCTTGTGCATCGTCCCCCCTCGACGCCGGTTTTTTTCCCTTATCTTCGGGTACTTCAAGTTCAACCCGACGTGTGCGACTATCCCCACTTTGTGATCCTTTGAAGTCCGGTTTGGTCGGACCTGCTTTTCGAAGACTTACTTTTTCCCCCTTCTTTCTATTATTTTTGCCGTGTCACGAAAATTCCCCGGTTCGGACGGAAAATTCTCTGAACCAGTATTCCCGGCCCTTTCCCCCCCTTAACTTTTGGCGGATTGCGAAGCCTTTGCTTGACATCACCCGGCTCATGACGACAAGGCTTCCTTCTGTTTGCCGGTCGTGCTGACCTTTTTTCTTGTTATTGGGTTAGGTCTCCCCCCCAATTCCTGGCTGTCGAGCATTCCTCTCCCTACTTCTTTTCCCTTCCAACCCGGTCCTTTCAGAAATGACCCAGAACTCCCCATTGTGCAGGCCCCCCAAACTTATCCTCCCCCTTTTCCCTTTCAAACGTTGATACTTTTCCTTGCCTAGATTGCTCCGCCCACTTTCCTTTGTCAAGGTCCCGACCAATAGTTCCCCCTCCTTTTTGTCCGTACTACCGGAATGTCCGTTGTCCCTTTCCCCGCAGTCGGAATGCGTTTCTTGAAAAAGCATCCTGCAGCAGTTTCAAGACGCAGGCATTTTTCATCTCAGAAAAGTGGGTTATGTGCGCACCTCAGGTTTTTCCTTGTCCACGTTCCCTTTTTCAACCCAACTTTCGTTCCGTCGCGAGCGTCTCCGGTGCCCTTTTCTCCAAGAACTTCCCTTTTTTCCCTAGCATCTTGGATTTGAACTCGCGACATGGATGTCTCCCAATTTTCTTTGAATTCTATTGTTAACTGTAAATTTTTTTTTCCTCAATTCCCTTCCCGCCGTTTCCCCGGCGTTCGCTTCCGTCCTCCTTTTCCTTCCTTTTTCTTTTTCCAGTCATAAAGCGGAATCGTGCAAGTTGCTCCAATCCTTCCCAAGGCACCGGATATTTCCCCTTCACCAATTCCTTGAATGCGAACCCCCCCCCCTTCCCCGCTCTGGCTTTTCTTCTCAACGTGCTGAGCTGCCCGCTTTGCCGTGCCAAGCGCAGTTCTAGCCCATTCCTCCGAGCCTCACAAGTCAACCCAATTCCCCCCCACGGACATCAACCGCCCACCCTTCGTCTCCCCCAAATCCGTCCTGCAAAGCAAGGCCTTGGACGCTAAAGATGCAGACTTTCCCCTACATGCTCAACCCCCTCTTTTGGACCAAGGTCTGGCTTCCCGTTTCTTCTTTCTCCTTTTTAACCTCACAAAGCTCATGCCGCCGGTTACGGCTGAATACTGAAACTCTTCGGTCCCAAGATCCCCCTTTCTTAGGATCAGCAGTTCAACCCCTAGACTTCTACCCCCTAAGGTTCTCCTTCCTGCATTGAAAGGCCTTACCCTTTTCAACTTGAGTTTTCCAAGATTTAAGACAATTCCTCTTTTTTGACCTTTCTTGGAGAGATGATCTCTCGGCCCCCCCTCTTTCTTCTGTTTCTGGGAAGGCGTCTCGGCCTTTTCTCCGGCTGTATCCCGACCCGTCAGCCCCTTTCGAGGTTAACTATTGACGGCCCACTTCTCAGCCCCCCTTTCCACTATACAAGCACCAACCCACCACGTTTTCACCCACTGCCAAGGGAAGTCTTTTTCCCCCCTCCCGAATCCCGACATGGCCCTGCGGCGACTCCTCCCCACACTACCTCTACCCGTACCCCCCCCCTCGAAGATTCGATAAGCCAACACCCCCGCCATTCGCTGGTCTTTATGAAATTTTCCCCAGATACCATCGAGGTCAATCAGTTATAGCGTGGCCTCCCAGTCCCGTCTTTCCCCACTCGGACTTGGAAGTGAAGGCAGCTTTATCCCCATCTTTATAGTCCCCTTTCTTCCCAGAAAGCTGGATTTCCCTTATGGGACTACAAGACTAGTCTATTCGCCCTTACGGGTCCCCTACCCGGTTACCTCCGGTCAGCCCTTTCTCGTTCAAAGTCGTGTCATACCTCCCCCCTCTTCAGAAACCAATTTTACTACCATGCAGCTCAACTTGCTTTCCGCTTGCACGTCCCCTCTTTTTCCCCTTCCCAAGTATGTATGAACGAATAGTTTTCTACGATTTCGCCAGGTTACGTTGTTGACCGAATAGGTGTCCCAGTTTTTCCCTCCTCCTTCCCGATTCCGAGTTATCTCTATCTTTTCGTTTGTGTTGAGAGACGACAGCTGCCCACAAGCTGGAACAACCCTCTCTTTTTTTTTTCCCCCCACCAGGTGCCTGGTTTCCCTTAATGCTTAGGCGCCTCATTATTTTGGGACTGACTGTAGGTGACGGCCCTTGTGACCTTTTCCGATTTCGACTCCTCTGGTAGCTGAGGTAAGTGTTGCGATAGTGCTCACAGCACTCCTTTCCCTAGCGGATTCCATTTCTTGACAGCCGAGCTGTAACACGGCCGGCGATCGACTCCCAATTTTTTTCTTTTTCCCCTCTCTGCCAAATCCCGAGTTTTTCCATTTTCGCGATAGGTGGGTGAACTGCGAAGTTTAGAGGGTTTCGATTAATGGGTTCAATGTCTTGGTAGACGCTGACCAGCGGTTTTTATGTCGAACTGTGACCTCGATGGTCCTTTGGTCCCTTTTTCTTACGACACTGGTGGCGAATGTGCGGGTTGCGATCGTCTCTTTATTTGTCCTTTCTGGTCTCTTGGAAGGTTGATTCTCCAGGGACATGTCCGTGGCCTCTTATTTTTTTTTTCCCTATCAAGGAAGTTGGTGCCCTTTGGTTTTGTCGTTTTTGAAGTTTCTCTCTGTTTCAAGGTTGAAAGCTCGATTGAGCTGACTTTCAGCCGGGTACGGCACCGCAGCGCGACGCCTCCCCCATCACCCTCGACGTTTCCCCCCCTTCCTGCCTTCCAGGCTCTTCGGTCAAATCGCATCTTTAGGAGCATGGACGTCTTTGACTTTTCTGTTTAATGCATTCCTTCATTGTTTTTTCGTCCAGCCTTTGTCAGGGGGTTGACCGTTCCCTCCCGTAAAGGGATTCGGGGGAGCGAAGGTTCCCCCCTTTTTTCAAATGCCGCGCACTGGCATGGCGTGGTCTTCGAAGAAATCATCCCCCTCTCCTCCTTGACACATATGGTTTCGTTGACCCCCTTTTGAATTTTTTCTTTTCTGACTCCTGCCAAGTTGATCTGCTTTTCTCTGACGTTGGTTGTTGAGGCCGCCTTTCTTCCGGTACCTCTAGACCCTAATTTCTCACTGAGGAATAGTCGCGCTCAAGTCTTTTTTTCCTCCTCACCTGTTTTCTGCCGCCACTCCTCGAGGGCAGGGGTCACAGTTCAGAGGTAACCGTGCAAGGTCTTCTTTTTCGGTTTCTCAAAAGTCCCCCGAATTGTTTTCTCTCTATGGCATAGCCTTGTTTGCCGCTTTTTTTTCCCCCCTCCCCCCCCTCAAGTACCAGAGTGTATCGAACTCGTGAGCCCGGAACTTTATCATGGTCTGCCAATCTTCCCCCTCCCAGTAGCCTGCTAGTTTGAACGTCCGCAATTTTACATCCCGTCTCTCTCACCTTATATGCGATCAACCGATTTCGTTTTCCCCCCGTGAAACCTTCTCGAGCGTCTCCCTCGTGGTAATCGTCCTTGTCTTTTCCCCTCAAACACCCCCGAAGTGTTTTCGTCCTCCCCCCTTGCATTTCTTCTGGACGGTCTTGGGGCTTTATCGTTTCCTTCCAGAAGATGCGTTTCTTCCGAACCTTTCTTATTGGTTCCGTGTCACGCTTGAAGTAAGGTTTACGGCCAAAATTGTTTTCCAATCTTCTTCCTTACCACTATCGTGGGGAGGTCGCCCTTTCAGTTCTTTCCAGTCCCTTGAGCCATGAAGATGGCAGCGGACTGCTGTGCTTCTGTGGCCCTTGGCTTGGGTTTCCTGACATTACCCTTTGGCTTTTG
>Ga0179593_1450478_pt1 | contig 10852 bp, 11 predicted proteins | sample CZODoug2_1_08_16_FD_185931 | JGI IMG/M metagenome (GOLD analysis project Ga0179593, IMG submission 185931) | Vadose zone soil fungal communities from Angelo Coast Range Reserve, California, USA - CZODoug2_1_08_16fungal (PacBio error correction) | ecosystem: Environmental > Terrestrial > Soil >... | reverse complement strand
CATCAGGCTTGTAAGTCCTTTTCTCGCCCTGATCATTGTACACAGGTCCCGAATTGGACTTTACTTATGGTCGAATTCGACTGATTTATTTGTCACCTGCGCTTACTTGGTTGCTTTAGTCTTCTGTTATCTTCCGATGGTTGCGGCCACTAGGCCTTTTTGTATCCTTAAATACGGCTCGTTGCGGATTCGCGGACCACTATATAGCTCCCCAGCCGCCTCATTTTCCTCCGGTGATCAATCTTCCTTCAGGCCCCCCGCTTTTTTTCCCAGTCATGTCATCACGGGATAATTTGTCCCTTTTTTCAGCTTCTTTTCTCGGATCGACCGTTGTTCTTTGTACTCTCTGCTAATCCCCCTGCATGATTTGAATCTACTTTTGGACCCCCTCTTTTCGTTAGCCTAATCGTTTCAGGGATAAGAAACCTTGTTAAGAGGACCCCCGTCTCCCCCTTTTGTCTGTTGTTACTGGATGAATCTTCCCCCCTGGGTTCTTGGGCCCCAATTCGCATGTCAGGCGGGGACGATTCGTGCCTTTGCTTTGCCCCCCGAACCCCGTCGACTTACGTCTCGTTTTTGTCACATAAGAGGCCCCCCCTGCAACGACGATTCTTTCAAAAGTTACCTTCTTTTTTTCTTTTTGGGTTTGATTCTTAGACTGCCCGGAAGACATCCGTGGCTTCTATCCTGCTGTTGAATGCCCGACACCCCTCCTGCGCGTAGAAATTTCCCCCTTTCCTGAATCCTCACTTTAGCAAATTTCTCGTTTTTCATCGAGCGAGTCAGCTACCTGTATCCTCGCCGGTGATGCCCTTACAAGCCTTTGCTTCCTCCCCCGGCTTTCTCTGGAACAGGCCACGGTTAGTTTCTTTTTTGTTGTAGGTCCATTTTCCTTTCGCACCTTTCCTTCCCCGTTTCTCGGAGACCAGGTGCTTCTCCGCACTCAAGCCCTTTGCTGCTCGTTCATGCTGTCATGGTCTTCCCTGTTCCACGTCCCCTCTTTGCTGGGGCAAGTAGGTCCCTCTCAAGAAAATTCCCCCCCTTTCCGGTGGTCCCCCCCCCAAGCTTTTTGCCGATCCTCAGCCCCTCCTAATTCCGCTCATTTCGTATCAAATAGGCTCGACTACCCGAAGCAAGGATTTTTAGCACAGGGTCTATCTGTTCCCCAGATAGTAAGTCACTTTCTTTGAAGTCTTTCGCCCCGCATATTAGGGCCTTCCCGAACCCGCCCCCATCCGTACTGTGTCACCGGTTCCAGATCGTCCTTCACCCTTACTTTCATAACCCCCCAACAATAAATTTTCTTCCTTAGGTATCCACACGACAGCAGATGGTTACTCTGTCCTCGCAGCCGTTTTGTACTGTGAACGGCGTCATTGGTCTGGACCAATGTGTGTGCCTTCGGACAGAACCTGCCTCTCTTTCCTCTCCCGCATGCCCCCCACCCTTTTTGGCCAGGGCCAGAGACGTACTTCACTCAACACGCCCCCCAGCCTCCACTTCCCTTGGCCTCAGCTTTTCCGAGCCTAAGTATGATTGCTGAATAGACAATCCGAAGTTCCCCCCTTTCGGCATGAGTATCTTGGCTTTTGCCGCCCTCCCGGATTTCAAGTGATCATGGAGTTAGACCCATTTTATCCCTGGCGTGGGTTCTCCCTTCTTTGTTGATGCCATGCTCTACACTATTTCAATCCCTTTCTCCGACTAAGTGATCAAGTCTTTTTCCCTGGTCTATTAAAGCTCTATCTAACACAACCTGCGATCGGCGAGTTTCCTAGATCTCCGGCGTGAATATCTTTTATTATCCCCGATCTTCCGCCCTGAGTTAAGATGATGACCAAGTAGCGAAATCCTAAAAGTCCTGTTTGTCTATGGCGCAACCGCCCTTTCTCCCTCCCCAGTTCATAAGGCGGTTTTTCGACGCCTGATTCGGTCGTCCAGCTGAAATCGGTATGAGCCGCCTATTTGGCTGGAATGAAAATTCAGCCTTGCCGCGATCCTTCCTCTGGCCTCTCCTTCTGGGAAGACATTCGTTCCCACCTTGTCGCCTTCAAAGACGGGAGCCTGCTCTGTCGAAAACGGTTGCCCCAATGGGAATTTGCCTTCCGGCACCCCCATCTTGGCATGTGGATATTCTCGTCCCCTCACTTCCCGTGATAAGCCGGTTTCCACCAGCCTTGCCGGTTCGCCTTTCAGTGAGAGATCCCTGCGTCGGGCCTTTGCCGAGTCAGTTCAACCCTTTTTTCAATCGACACGAACCTGATATATTTCTTTACCTCGCGTTTTTCGATACGGCAGAAACCCCCTTGACGTGAGCAGCTTTGCGAGATCCCTCACGACGGTTGCCCTGTCTTTGGGACTTCGGCACCGGTTCGATTCTTCTCCTCCATTACCCCATAGCCGAGCGAAGGACCCCGCGACTTTTCCTAGTGACCACCCCTTCCGAAACCGTCATTTGCCCCATCTTTCTCGTACTAGGTTTCCTGTCCCCTACTTTTACAGTTGATTGACATATTTTTCCCCTGCCCCTCCATTGAGCACGGCTTCCGTCCTCGAGCTGACACCTCCCGCCTTGCGGAGACCACCCCCCCTGTCACTAGATTTTTCGTGCAGCCAGTCTGTATCGACGTTGCCGCCTTAAATCGATTGGCACCCGCTTTGAACCCACCTAGAATCAGTATTTTGCGCCGAACCTTTCTGCGATTCTTTCCTCCTCATCCTTGTTTTTTTTTTCTCTCTCGCAATTGTTTCCTTCTCGTCGATCGTGCTTGTGTTTTTCGCCTTTCTGCCTCTGGTAAGGAGGCATCTTCGCTCTCTGTTTTTTCCCCTAGTATACTGCTCGCCGCTGGTCGGTTCCTCTCTCTTTTTCTGGGAGTCTTTTTTAATGTGCCTGCGTCATGTGCCCTAGCAATCCGTTTTCTGGCACCCATTCGCCGCGGTACCTCTACAGAGAGTTGGCAATGCCGCGGCGTTTTTTGGAGATGTCATTTTTATGTTCTCTTCTCTCGGCTTCCTTACCGATCTCTAGACGACCCCTTGCCACCGGGCCGCAGTCAAAAGCTTTGATCGGTTTTTATGATAGGCAACTCTGCCACTCGTGTTTTTTCTTTCCTCGGCGATTTCCAAAGATCTGGGGTTCTTCGGTCGATGGTGAAACCGACCCCCCCTGGGGGCTGACCCTTTTCTCGGTTGACCCGAGAGGCTTGACTCTCTCCGTCAAGCTGCACTTTTGTCCTGTGATATCCGGAACGCTGAATCTTTAAACAACAAAACTGACAATTTTTTTAACCTGCCTTCTCACGTTTTTTTGACAGCATGCCGCAAGTATTCTGTAGTAATTTTTTCTTCGAAATGTCTTCCAGATTGCTGTGTGCAGTCTGACTTCGCGGCCGCTCTTCTTTCATTTTTCACTGACCTCCCAAGGGGCTGAAGGGCCCCGGTTTCAGCTATCTCCCCACCCCGCAGCTCGCGCGCCAGAATTAGGAACGGTCTGTTATACGCCGTCGTTGCGCCCATAGACCTCTCTGATAGCGTGCGCGGCGGCCTTGGTGGCGTCATCATTTACGTTATTAATAAGCCTGGATCCGTCTCGATCTCGCCTCCAATGACGCGAGAGCCTCGCTCTTCTTTTTTGTTATAGCCGAAGCTGTTGATCGCCGTTATTTTCCACCAGTCCTGATCCTTGTCCGTTCTCTTCCGGATCCTCTTTCTCCATGGCACTTCAATTCTTGTCCCCAGCTCCATGCCTCTCCTTTTGCACTACCTGCCCTTGAATCATCACCGCCGGAGTTCTTCCCCCTCAAAAGTTCAGCCTCGATTTGATGCCTGCGCTATTTCTCCTTCACCGTTCCTTTCAGGCGCGCCGTGCCTTGAACGAAGAAAGGTGAATGGATTTCTTGGTATGGTCCGGAGCGGTTTCCCTCCGGTGCCGGCTGGAAATTGTTGAGTCATTTGACTGCCTCTTCCTCCACAGGAAATCTCCCATGCCAAATGACGCCCGACCCTTTAAAGCCGAATTGTTTCTAGCCCGCGTACATTTCGGCGTTTTGTCACTAAGGCCGCCTCTTTATTTTGGGCTGTTATTTCCTTTAGGTAGATTTCTCCTATCTGAAAAGTCATTTCTTGAAATCGTGTATCGTGACTCAACTGGGAAGCTCTCGGGCACGAACTTTCTCCCGTTTCTTTAATAAGTTTGCATTCTCTGCCCCTGTTCTCAAATTCCTTCTTGTAGTTTGTCGCCGATTTCTACGAGGCGCTTGAGGGCTTATTCTCGGCGGTATCCACTTTTCCCCTTTTTTTTGTCAAGCCTCCGGGATGGTGTTTCCCCCTTTTTCTGGTAGTCCGGACCCCGAGCAATCCTTAGTCGGCGAATAGACCCGACAATCAGAACCGTGTTAAAAGGCTCCCCTTTCTGCGCGGTCGCTCAGCCCGTGGGTGGGGGTGTGTGACTTGTCTCCGAGAAACCGCATTCTACCGTGAAAGTTAAATTCACTGAACAAGACCACGCAAGTACCCTTTTTTTCCAGCTAAGAATGTTTGTAGTCCCTTGCTTTTTGGAATTCCCTTCTTGCGCTAGTTGTTCCGTCCTCTCTGATGAAAAGCCGCTCCTTTTAGGTTTTATCGATTTTCTTTCCGTTGACGATTGCTTGGGCTGCGGTTTGTCTTTGAATTCCCACGGCATGCGCATTGATTGTCCTTGGCAGGACTTTTGAGAATCCGGGAGAACCTCTTTAGAGAAATTCGTTTTTCCCAGCAATTCTTTTCAGATTATTTTTTTCAGACTGGACCCTTTCCGTAGAGGAGTGCACGAAAATTGTTGGGGGCGGGCACGCAGGCACGTTGAAACGCCATTCTGCGAACAGCCGCCCCTTTCTCTCTTGGCCCCAGCCCCGTTTCGTCCAATCCAGTCGGTAAAGTCCAATTTTTTTTTTGCTGTTCCTCTTCCCATGGATTCTCGCCTCGATACCGTTATCGCTGCGAAAGAGGGTGTCTCCTGTGTATCTCCTCATGCGGGATTCTTGCGAGATTAAATCAACGGTGCGCGCTCTCTCTTTCTTGATACCAACGTACCCCTGCCGTTTGATGACATGACAGGACCCACGCTTCGTTCCGCACGAGACTCTTGATCACGTCTCAATTGCTCTTAGGTTTTGCTTTCGCAGCTTTGTGTTCCCTGCCCCCACGAGACCGTTTGGGGATCAGCCCAGTCACTCGGTCCTTTCCCCAACGCTCATTTTTTTCCCATTCATCGCAAGACTATGGGCTGCACGTTTTCTCTCGGTTCACCTTCTCCCCTCTTCTCCGTAATTTCTCCCCCTCCTTGAAAGGCCACTTTTCGGGAACCTTTCTGTTGTCGAAGATTCCCATATACAAGCCTGCTGATCTTTTCTCTCTCCGTTGTTTTGTTTCTCTAGATCATCAGGCTTGTATCTTAGGTAATCTGCCCCGATAGACCATTTTCCCCCCCCGCCCCACTTTCCCCTTTCGTGATGAAATTTGGAGACCTCGGGACCTTTTCGTTACGTGGGTCCATAGTCTTTTTTTTTTTTTTTGTAGTCCTCTGAATTTTCGACAGAGCGTGCGGCCTCTCAATTTCGTCTGATCCCCCCCTTCCGGCGAGTGCGGATCGTGTTACCCCTTTTTTTTAGCTGCTTTTATCGCCGCCTCTTTCAATTGTCGGTGGCTCCCTCTTTCTCGCATGCTTTGTCAACCCCATCCGCGGATGTCCTCTGTCATCACCGTCTGCTATGATCCGTTGTAAGCAGCCCGCCAGTATGCACCCGTTGTTCACGTTCCCATCCTAAGTGAGTTCTCTTCAGTCGCACCAGTTCGGACACATCCCCAGACTTCTGTCTCCGTTGCAGTTCTTTTTCAGTCACTCCATTGCCTTGTGGCCATCCGCAAATTTTGCTGTACGCATTGATCAAGAACCCTTTGTTCGGGTCTGCCTCTGATCTGCAATATTTATTTTCCCTTCGGACCGTAGGTTTATTACTTTTCGGCTTACCGCCCCAGCGACGACGTCTCGTTTTTTTGTATATCTGCGCAACTCCTTTTTTTCACAAAGGTAAATTTCTCTCGGTTGCTTCCCAAGGATTTTTCCCTCTACTGACTTGCCCCCGGAGACATCTTGTTCTTCAGAGCCTGCCGGGTAATGCCCGACCCCCTCCCTTACATTTCGCAATCGTAACCTTGTGAAGACGAGCCCAGCACTGGTGCGCGGTTTCTTTTCATCGCGCGTTCCCGTTTTTACCAACCCGACTCGCCCTCCAGGTGCCAAATTACAAGCCCTTTTTAGTAGGCATGATCTTCCACTGCACTTTTATTTTCGGTTGCGTTGCTTCCCATTGTCCCTGAGCACTTATCTTAGAGGTTTCGGAGAAAGGACCGTCGGAGATTAAAGAACTCCTTTTCCAATTGAATTCTGGAAGGTCATGTTGTTCGAGGTCTACCAATTTTTCCTACTAGATTGTTTAGGTTCTTAGGTCCCAGCTCAAGAAAAATTTTCCCCCCTAAGGCTAGGTTGTCAACCCCTGCCTTGCTACCTCCTCTCTTAATCAATCTTAGTAGCCATTGCGTAGACCCTTTCTTCGGGCCACACACATCCCTCAGCAAGATTGAGACCGGGGCGTGGACATTTAAGATAGTAATTCACCGTTTGCTGACCCCGTGAGTTTTGCTCCCCGAATCGACTTTCCCCTATCCCGCCGTTCCAACCAGAGGTGGCACCCCAGGTTCCCCCCAATGCTCGCGAATAGCCCAGTCACGTGCATACCCAAGCCCAATCCCCGTTCTCCTCGTATCCACCAAAAGACAAAAGTTTGGTAAGCGGGCTGAGCAGCCAGTAGATTGTTATTGTGACCACTCTTTACTTTTCCTTATTGTCTTCCGTTTCAGCATTGCATTACTCCCCATTTGAAAGTTATTTAGATAAGGTCACGGTGGGCCCATTGTCCCTGAGCCTTATTGAACTACATCGACTCACCTTTATTATTCCTCCCGACGTAGATAAGAGTGTATTCATAGGACCATCCTCCTCCCTAAAACCCCCCTTAGGTTTCTACTTTTTGCTTTGCCTGCCTTTTACGAGGAAGTTTCGTTATCTTCCAGCTGATTTTCCTGTAGCCCCATTATCTAATGAGCTGGGTCGCCACTTTCTTTTTTGATTCTCCCCTTTTCCAAACCTCTTCATCTGGTATTGACCGGATCCGACTTCCATTCCGCTCCCCAGATTCGAGACCAAACACATGCCTATCTTCTAGGCTTCTCGCCACTGGCAGTGAATATAATTTAACTGATACGGTCTATTACTCCCGTTTTTTTCTCTCTTAAACCGCCGCCCTCTCACAGCTTCCTGTCCGTCGTTGTCTTGTTCCTAACTGACCCTGTATTTACTATTTTTCCTCAGTTTGGTTCTTATTGAGATTGGTGTTTTTCCCTTGAACTCCTTTTCAGCCTTTAGCGTCCTTCCCTGCCCTTATTTTCCCGAGAATTCAGCGTTTATTGCCGGCATTTCCTATGTAAGAAAGCTTCCCAGGCTTGTCCCTCCTCAAAAGAATGGTTTCGATGCTGTCGACCCCTTTTTCCATGCTTTGCAGTTCTTCCCCCCTATTGTTTCCCCCCTTTTTTCTATTCCCTATTTTGATATCAGCGATCAAGCCCCCTATCCCCAGGTGAGCACAGACTTTTCCCCCCCTTTCTCATTGTACGTTAGTAGTCCCGCCACTTCCCCCCCCCACCCCCCCCCCCGCCCCTCCCCCCCCCCTTCTCTGTTCCCAGGACGACTGCTAACTTTTAATCAATGTACTTCCTCCCCGAAGAACACTTCCTTTTGAACACATTCTGTATAGTCGAAGTCAAGTCACCCCAAGAGGGCTTAGTGAGTTTTTTTCACAATAATATCCACAATCCCCCATTTTCCCACGCCGCCTGCCTTTATTGGACTTCTTCAAGGGTGAAAGACTAGTAGTCGACATCCCCCCCCCCGGTCCTTCCCTGAGAGTCAACTACCAGCAGATCTTCCTACGAAACCTTACGAACCCTTGTGCGACCACTTATATGAAACCCCCACGCGGTTAGAGCTCTAAGAGGTACTGGTCACTGAGTTGCAAGTTTGATTGACCTCTTTTTTTTTCAACATGCCAGCACTTGATACAGGACTAAAGAATCGCGAGATTTTGCAACCGACCCATACTGCCTGGACCGAACTGTGACCCAACGGTTTGTCTGGAGCCAATATATTAAGAGTCCTCTTACAAGATTTATAGGGTACACCCCCTCCTCGCGGAACCACACTCGCGCCTTCCGCGAAGAACCCAAAAAAGGGCGACCCCGCTTAGTTATTTTCCTCATCAATCCGTTTTTTTGATAAGATCTCCCTTGGTTTTTCTCCCCCCCCCCCCCCCCTGTCGTCTTCTTTTTTAGCGGCAGGTTTTCCCCTCCGCTGTCTATATTCGGTTCATCGTTTCCCTCTGGCTCCTCCCACCACACTCCATCCCCGTCGCTCGCGTTTCCTTTCAATCTGTAATCCTGTCCCTTTAGCCGCTTTTTCTTGCTTCCCCTTCCGGCTTCACCTTCCTTCCTTTGACAGATGTCATCATAGCTTGTCACTATTTTCCTAGCAGATGGTCCTCCTCTTCCTAGAGGGGGTCCCCCACTTCAAGATTCTTCCTTTTTTCTTAGTGACTCGTCCTGTTGCTCGTTACTTGCCTTAATCCAGCCTTTTCCCGATCGAGTTATCACCTTTTGTCCTTCCACACCCCATCAATTGGACCCCCCTTCCTTTTTTATGTGGTTTCTTTTGATCTCTCAACCAAACGTGTCACTTGTGGTTTTCTTGGTGTTCTGCTCCTCATTGTTGTATCTCCTTCCGCCCTCTTTTCCACAGATTCAGAGGTTTCGCTTTTCTCTGGTTCCAATTGGTGATCCCCTGTACCGGACTCTTTTGACCCTTTCGATCCCTGCCTTTACAGTCATGTCCCCCCCCCCCCCCCCCCCCACCCCCCCAACCCTGCTTCTTTGAAGCCCCCCCCTTTCTATCCTTCCTCTAATATCGTAGTCCAAAACGGGTGACCCCCCCCCTTCTTTTGGATCCAGTCCCCTGAAAGCCCCTTGTGGGTGGTTACCACGTTTTCTACCCCACAGCAGCTCCAGTCTTTTTGCAGTCTCTCAAGTTCCCCTCACCCTTGTCTCCGCTCTTCTTCCTCTGCCAATCTCTCGGCATTCGTCGGTCCCCATTATTTCTTTTTCCGTCCCCCCCCCCCCCCCCTTCCAGGTGCTCACCGAGGCCCGGTTTTCTTTTTCACGACGCCCTGAACCCCCCCCACCCCCCCCCCCCCCCCCCCGCTCGCTCGACGCCTTTCTTGAAGTGATTCTACGTCCGTTGACGCCTGAACCCGCCCGGGACTCTTTCTTCGGCACGGCCCCCCTTGTTTTTTTTCTTCCTCTTCAACCCGTTCGTACCTCTGTTTCTCGCCCCTACTTTTTTTCCCTCAGTCTCACCGGGTCGACGCTCCTTCGATCCCCCTTCCTTTTGGGGCTTTCTGAATGTTTTACATCGTTCATTGCAAATCATGATACTTTAGTAGTTACCCTGTTCTCTTTTTTATAATTTTCCCCTCACCCAAGGACGGCACCCTTCCCTTCTCTACTATTGCGATGTCTCCTTTCATCGTACCTCCCCCATGACCTTCTTTGCGCTCCACGCACCTCTCTACACCAGCCATTTTGCTGGACCTTATTCTCGCCCCTTCAACGAATGCGTCGTCCGTTCATTCCCCCCCTCCTACAAGGGTCTTCTTTCTTCTTGTTCTGTTCCTAATTGTCGCTTTTTGCATTCCCAAAAGGTTGCCTGCGTCCTCCGAACCCCGTTCGTTTCCGTTTGTTCCCTCCCATGCTTTTCCCCCTTTAAGCACCAATCACCCCCCCCCCCCCCCCCCCCCCCCCCCCCCCCCCCCAATGCACAGGACGTCGTTTTTTTGTCACCTTTCACACGACCTCCTTGGCTCCTCCGTAAGCCGTACATGCTGTATTTTTTTTTCTAAGTGTCCCTTTTTCTTGTGCTTTTAGTTCCCCGTTTCAGGACTGGAGCATTCGACTTTGAAACACGTTTCATTCTTTTGATTTCAACAGTTGTTTGTACTCTTTGAATTTGCACATGCTCGGCGTTCGCCGCAATGCCGCCGGGCCCTTCCATCTTTTGCAATTTTTCCTCCCCTTGATCTCCTTTTTCTCATTGCTTCGGGTAGTTTTCCGGACTTTTTTAAGCATGTCCCTGCTGTAGGGATCTTTCGCGGGAGCACCGTCACCTTTTGGACCCAACCGAGCTTTCGAGCCCTTGAACTTTTTTTTTTCTTCACCATACTTTCACCTACGCACTGAAGATACGTCTGTTCATTTGTACTAGTTCCGAACCTGCTCCACACATTCTCCTCCTTATGAGCACCCTGTAGCAACTTGCCCCCCCCTGCCCCCCCCTTGAAGTTGCTGATCGGTTCATCTGCGCTCCTGCCCATATTTCCCCTTTTTAGTTTCCGAGAACATGCCTCCCCTTCCTCATAAGAAATCTGAACTTATAGCGTCCAGGTGCTTACGGCCTCAGCCATCCTGCTTTCTCCGCACAAGCCCCCCCTTTTTCCCTGCTCACTAGTCTAACCAGCTTTTACCTTGAGTTGTGCAACAGATGCGCAGGAGTGCCGCCCAATTTCTTGTAGCGCCGTCCCCTCTGTCTTATTGCCTTTAGTTGTTGCTTTTTCACCACGCCGCTAGTCCTCTGAAACCAGTCGCTCCAGCGTCTTTTTTATTTCTACAGATGAGAGAATAAGTGAGAATGGAGGTCCCTTCTCGATGGCAC
>Ga0179593_1445837_pt1 | contig 10852 bp, 12 predicted proteins | sample CZODoug2_1_08_16_FD_185931 | JGI IMG/M metagenome (GOLD analysis project Ga0179593, IMG submission 185931) | Vadose zone soil fungal communities from Angelo Coast Range Reserve, California, USA - CZODoug2_1_08_16fungal (PacBio error correction) | ecosystem: Environmental > Terrestrial > Soil >... | reverse complement strand
TCGTTCGGGTCCTTCGTCTTCACATTTCAATCAATCAATACCTCTGAAGGACGGGTTGCCCTTTTTCTCTTTCCCCCTTTCCATTTCACCTGCGGTTGTAGGAGAATGACGGCGACGTTACTGATTTTTCTCTTTCCCTGCGGATGTGAGAGTGCGCGAGCCAGTTTTTGATGTGCTTCCTTCCGACCTTCCCCCTTCCCCTTGTTGTAACACGGAGTCCCTTCCGTTGACATCCCATTAAACGTAAAATCCCCTTCTCCCCTACCTTTGCTACGTAGGACTTCACCGATCACAGCTTCACCCTGGTTCTTGCATCTTCTTACTTCATGAGAACAGCCTTTGTTTATAAAAAAATCCTTGATTGGGATCCTCTCTTCCGCACGGTGCAATCGATTGTGGTCGCAGATCTTACCACACCAGCCCATCCCCTTTCGCCTTATTTCCATGCCGTCTTCAATTTCAATTGAATTCGTCATGGAAAAGAAGCAAACGAGTTTCCCCCATTCATTTCCCTTTCGCAGATGACGCGAGACCTTGAAGCGTCCGGATACATCCCACGTTGGCTTACCTTTGACTGGATGCATTGGAAAGGTCCCTCTTCTCTACCTCTCGCCGAACGGACCGTCAGGTCAGGAATGTTCCCTCCTCGTTCTTGCCAATACTTTTTCCCCCCCTGGTCAAGAAATTCATAAATGATGGCATAAAGATTGATCTCTTTACCCCTTTCCGCTCTTTTTCGATTTTCCTCCAGAACCCCTTCGTTTGTCCTTTTGTTGTACAAAGAGGTGAACTGAATGAGACGCAGTTTCTCTCTCATTCCTCGTTATTTTTCAACAACGAGCTGTGAATGACTCGAGGAAGACTTGCCCCCCCCCCCCCCTTTTTCACTTTTCTCCTCTCCCAATCGTGCCTCGACTACACCTGGGTTTGTCATCCTTGAAGACAACTTTCCTCTTTCCTCTCTTTTTTTCTTTTCCGGTGGAAACCAAATTTTCGAGTTACTTGGTGCGGGCTCCCTTTTCCTTTGCCTCCCCCTCCGCTCCTTTCGAGGATCCTTTTTTGCTTATTTTCAGTTTAAAAGACGGAATCAAAAACCCCGCTTCCTGCACCACCCTTTCCACATTCGCTTGACAGGCAAAGAGGGAAACGGCTTCCTTCAAGACGTTTTTTTTTTTTTTTTACTGGCGCGCCCTTTAACTATTCCCGTCAAATCAACCATGTACGAGAGATGCTAAGTCCCTTTCTCTTCTCCCTCTTGGGCCGACCGGTCAAGGGCCCGATGACAATCAATCGCCCTTTCTCTTTATTTCGGTGTGTCCTTCCCACAAATGATTTCGCCTGCCGTGAGTTTGGGCTTATGAGGTTTATTCAAAAGCCATGTTTGTGAGGGGCTTCAGACATCCCCCCAACATTTTTTTTCGACCCACTTATTCGGGCAAGGGAGAGCCTTTCTCCTGACAAAGCTTCCTCCACTCCTCTGAGTTTTGTCTTCCTCCCTTTCCCCTGAGACGCTGATTTTTTTTGCCCGACTGGGCCGTGGCTGATGGGTACTTCGAGCGTTTTTCTTGCCACCTTTCCTTTGACGAAAAACAAGACGACGATGGTCAGTCCGTTTGCCCCGGGGCGTCCTTGTAACTGTACGCGGCGTGGCCGGGGGTGCCTATTCTTTTTATTTTTTTTTCATCTCTTTTTGGTTCGGGTTGGGGCAAGGAAGTGGTACTCTCCCCCATTGCTTTTTTCTCCCGGCTTCCACGGGCTAACCAGTGCTGTTGGGATGGACGTCGAGAAGACGAAAACTTTTTTCCTTTTTCCCCCTCCTTATTTGTTTCACGGACCAGCGCGCGCGGAGGTCGATAATCTCTTTTTCTTCCATCCCCTTTCTTAAGCCCTTGCCTTTTTTTGATGCTAGTAGGATCCCGCTTTTCCCACACTTCTGTCAATTGAAGCCGTATTTGCGCAGATTGTGCTGGGACCACTTCTCCTCTAGCTTTTTTTTTCCCCACTCACATATTCCATCAAAATCAGAGATGATTTTTTTATGGTTGTGTTGATTTTTTTCTTCGTTCGAGGCCACTCTTTTGTCGGTTTTCGCGTGATGATTACTCGGAATAGGGAAAGGACACTTTTTTTTCTTTTTTTTCCTCCTTTTTGGTCTTTTTCTTTTTTGCGCTGGAACTCCTTTACCTTTACTGACGGACTTCTTCTCTTTTCCCCAATCTTCCCTTTTTCCAACTCGCCATCCCATTATTCAAGAGACCCCAATCAGGAAGGTTACCTCCTTTTCCCCTAGGTCCTTCCTGGGTTCTTTTATGCTGTATTTTTTTTTTGAGGGTCTCTAGTGCCCGGCACTTCCCTCCCTAATTTTTTGTCGCCAGTGAGTCATAGTTTTCCAGGTGGAGGGAGCGTAGGGAAAGGTGACCGTCTATTCCTTTCTTTCTTCGCCGTTTTCCCACATGTGCTTCGGACTTCTGTATTTTGTCAGTTCCAGAGACCATGTTCTTTCCTTTTTTACCTCCCCCCATTTCGGGGGGGTTGCGTCCAGTCTTATTTTTCCGGTTCAAGTCGGAGGGGCAGGGTATTGTTTCTCTCACCTGGCTTCCTGCGTTTTTCAAGGTATTTATGCATTTTCTCTCTGAACTTAAGGGGACCCTTGGATTCACTGGTCCTCCTTGGCCCCTTGATAGAAACATATGTATCTCTCTCTTTAAGCTCCTCCGTTTGTTGTGTTTATTTCCCATCCTCCTCCCTGAACCCTTTTTTGCATTCCGACGATCTTTTCCCCTTCGGTTCCCCCGATAAAATCACTCCCCCCTTTAACTCACTTACGGGCGTTGGAGACCCGTTGCCGAAAGACCCACTTCCCCCGCTCCTGAAACGGAAACATCATTCTTGTACCCCCGCCCCGACCTGCTTTAGCTTATAACTTCCCACCCTTTTTCTTAACATCCCGCTTCCCCAAACGACTGACGAGGCCCATTTTCCACCAATTAGTGACCACACTTCCACAAGTCTGTTTTATAATTTGGGCAGACCTACTTTACTCTACCTCCACCGCAACGGTCCGAAATTGGTCGGAAACAATTCGGTCTCCAATTTTTTCCCCTCTCCCCGCACACCAGACAAGCCCCCTTCCCACCTTCCAAAATTCCCACTTTTTTGCTTTCCCTTATGGAACCTTCATGATGGGTCGCGGCAGAAGTGATGCTGATCTGAGGATTTTCCCCGCTATGGCCGCCTCCAACGTCCTGTCTATGTTCCCTTTGAATTTTGATGACAGGCTAGAACTCTCAAAACCAGCCCAGTCTGCCAAGCAACGACCCCATTTCGTTTCCCAGTCGGACGAGATAACTTCCAGACTCACTCTCCGTCTGACACCTGGCTACAACTAACTCCCCAACCCTTTCCCCTTCATCGCTGATTTGATTCTTCATTTTTTTCCCCCTCATCAGGCGATTGTCTGCTCTTGGAAAGCCATTTAAACTGGCTTCCATTTCGAAGTGACCAGCGTTAGCGTTGATTTTTTTTTTCCCCTTTTTCTTCCACGAGCTGTTCTTAATGTCCTACCCTGGACTCTCCCCAACTTCTTTAGTCACTAAGTACGGTCTCTCGCAGTTTTATACCTGTTCCTATGGTCCTTCTCGTTCTCGGAGTCAGCTGACCAGACCAAAAGTTTTCTCGGGGAATCCTTTGGACCCCTCCATTTTTTAAACACTCCCTAAAGACCGACCAAACGGCTTCACAATCCCTTCTTCCACCACTTTCCCCCCGCCTTAGTTCCATGGCTGCCGCGGGGCACCCTTGACTGAAAGTTTTCTTGTTTTTTTTTCCCCTTTTTGCTTTTTTTCCCGCTACTTTTTTTTTGTCCAGTCCCATCATAGACCAGTTAAAACCGCCGACATCATCGTCTCCTTCACCATTTTGCGTCCCCCCGCCTCCTTGAGAGTGCTGAAGGATTTGTAGTCGAACCTTTTCCGTCTTTCGGTCCCCCCCCCCCACTTTTTGTTGATTCTCCACTTCCCCCCAACACGGGCTTATCCACTCCTCGCATCTTCCTTTTTTTTTTTGGAATTTAATTTTTCTTTTACCCCTCCCCACCCCCGAAATGCCCTCCTCCCCCCTTTCCAATGTGATGATTTGTCTCTTTTTTCATTTCCACCTCTTGTGTCAAAAACCACCCAAAAACAAAACCAAAACACCCACCCCCCCCCCCCCCCCCAACACCAACAAAAAACGCAACCTCCACAACCCCCAAAAACCCCCCCACCCCCCCCATCAAACAAACCCAACAACCCCAAGTGCAACCCCAACCACCCCCAACCCAACAAAAACAAACACCCCATCCTCAACCACAACCAACCCCCCAAAACCCAAAAACACCCCCAACAATGGGAACTTTAATCCTCTTCGGACTGTTTTTCCTTTTTCATCTTCCCGTTCCGATCCTCCTCAAGGAAGAAAAAAAATGCTGAAGGAAGCAGTGCCTCCGTGGCTTCCAGCTCTTTTTTTACAGGTGTGTCTTCCGAGTTTTTTGGTCCTTCCTCGGGTTTGAACCCCCCCCCCCTCCGCAGTTATACTCGAGACAACTCCCCCCTCTATTGGACTCCCGCTGCGGACAGTCAGACGACCCCCATGGAACTCATCCCTTTTTTTGACCCCATGTGAATCCCCCCCCCCCCCAGCGCGAACCTCCTTCTGATCGTCGCTTCCTTCCCCATGTGTCTCAATATCTTCTATTGGAGGCGTTGCCCCCCTTGAATGATTTTACTTTACGTCCATCGAAGTCATTCCCCTCGCGTGGATGAAAATTCCCTGTTCGTTTTCGCTCGCCTTTCTTCTCTGCTTTGTATTTTCTCCCCACCCCGGATTCTCCAATGGTTTTTTTTGGCCAATCTGCTAAGGGGTTCCCTCTAAAGACTTATTGCCCTCTCGGAAATTGTCTTTCCTTTTTTTTTTTTCTGACCTTTCCTGACCTTTACTGAAGGACGTCGTCTTCCCAGTTTGACCTGGAGTACGAATATTTCGACCTCACCCTGGCTTCCCTTTTCTCCCCCGGTTGTCCATGGTCACTTTCCCGTTTTTTTCATCGTTCCTTTACTTTTTTCGTCATGCGGAGCAAGTTCCTTATGAGGTGCTCCCCTTTTGTTCTTTGACTTTCCCATGAAGTTCGATGAATTGAATGTGCATTCTGCCTGCCGGTTTGGTGTTCTCGCGACACCATCGAGGGCTACACTTTTAGAAAGCGTTCCCCCCCCTCTGTTTCTCTTACCCTTCTTTTTGCCCACTTTAGGACTTCAACTTTTGACCGCGCATCTCTTTTTGAAATATTCAGCCGTCGTGACAACCGTGCTTCGCCTTTTATTTGATTACGGTGACTGATGTCAACTCTTGGGGACCGTTCCTTCCGACTTTTAAATACCCCCTTAATGCCGAACGCCCACCCCCCCCAGGGATATTGTCCACCCCTGCACCTCCCCCTCCCCCCCCTTTTTCCCTGTGCGATGAATTTCCCTACCCCAGAAGTGAGGTTTCTGTTGTAAGGACTTCTTTTTTTATCGTTAAGAGTAGTGGGATTTGGAACATTTCCGTACCGGGATAAACCGTCCCCCCCGAAGAATCTTCTTTTTTCTCCTTGTTGTGTTCTAGAGTTTACTCTTGGTGAGGTCTCCTTTTGGACCTGTTACCATACTGAGGGCTATTTTCGTCGATTAATCAACCCTTGAACCGACTTGGTGTATTGCTCACTACGGCACGTGGCAGAGATTTTTTTGTTGCATTTTGCGTATTTTTCTAGAGCAATTTTTTGGGTCGGAATTCTTCTTCCCCCCTTTTAGAATAGGTGAGTTAAACAGATGCTTCCCCTTCCTTTCCCTTTCATCACTGAAAGATTCTCCCCTTCCCTTCGTACTTCCCCCCCCCTCACGTTCTTACCCAATCGCGCCCCCGTTTAATTTCTGAGCGGCTTTCATGAGTCAAGCGTTTATACCAACCCTCCATGAGTTTTTCCTCCGCTGATAGACCGTTGTAACACCGATTTTTTTTGTGTTCCTTCTGTCAAATACACCCCGTCCCATGCGAATTCTGTCAGGACAATGCCGGCCGTGCCCTTCCATTGATTCGTCCCGTTACCTGACAGCCCCGCATGGGTTACGCCCCCCGCCTGTTTTTTTCCTTATCCATGCAGCGGACGATGAGCTCCCCCGACCGCGACATTCCCACCCTTCGAGAAGGCCCTGGGAACCTTTTTGACCACCTCGTTTGGCTCTCGACGATCAGTCTTCAGGAACTCCAATTAAGCACCGGTCCATGGCATCCCACTTTGGTCCCTAACCTTCATCAATGATGGCATCCTGGTGCCGCTGGACCCTCCTCTTTTCTTCAAGAAATGCAATTTAGACCTTCTGTACACTAGCGAGTTTTCTTTCGCTGTTTTGACTAGTAGAGTCCCCCGCCTCCCCCATCTTTTTCCATCCCTTTCAATGACTTCTATTGTCGACCTTGTCCTTTCCTCCTTCCTTCCCCCCTCCCCTATTCGACCCTTCCACCAGGTGTGTAAGCCTTGAACGCCCCCCCATAGTTTCTCGCTTTTTCCCCTCTTCAAAACATTTCACCGAAGCGTGAGAGTGACTTGTTTTTCCTTCTTTCCTTAATCTGCTTCCCTTCTATCTTTCATAGGAGATTCAGGGGTTCTTTTCTGTTTTCACCACAGGATTATTCAAACCGCTTCAGGAACAACCGTTACAACAAGTGCCTTGCTTGACAGCCCTTTTCAGTGATTGCTTTCCTTAATGACGTTTTGGGCTCTTGGGCGTCTTCCATTCTTTTCATCACCCCAAGGTCGACGGATGAAAGCCCCCATGCGCACCCGCCCGTGTCTGTCCCGCCGGTCTAAAGAAGATTAATCTGCCATTTGCTGCTTTTTTTTTCCCTTTCAAATAAAGGTTACCTTTGCCTGAAGAGGATTTGATTGACCTCTTTGTTTAGTTTATCCCCCTTTTTCCTGTCATTACCCTAAACCACCCCAGGTTTTTTCTTTCCTCCTACCTGAGGAATTCTCCTTGAACTGCTGCCGAAATCTCTTTGTTCCCTGTTTTGTCGCATTTTTTACTTCTCCCCCTCTTCTTTTAGGATTTCCCTGGGCGTTCTGAGGGCTTCGTTTCTGTTGATTGGACCTCGCTCAACCCCAAGAAGTGATTTCATTCACGTTTGCAAAGCGGTTTTCCTTTTCCCCCCCTTTTTTCGTTTCGTCCTTTTTTTGTAGAGAAAGCGTGATTTGTTGAAGACTTGTTCTTTCGTTGCCACTGGTGTAATCCCCCTTTCTTTCTTGTGGCTTCCCCCCCTTCTTCCCGTCCCCACCGTTTTTTGCTTCGGATGAAGTAGAGGCAGCCTTGACATTCCCCCGTATGTTCCCCTGAACGACTTTCTCGGGCGGAACGGAGATTCCCAGTTTGTTTCTTTCCCTTTTCATTTCTCCTTACGAACCGCGCTTTCCATCCTCCTGCTCCCCAATCTCCACTTCGAAATGGAAATCTTTTTTTCTCTTCGTTCATTTCCCTCTTTTCTTTTACGTTTTCCAGCCCGCATTTCAAATCAACTACCTCGATGATTTTGTCAATTTGACTTTTTCCCTTCCTCCCAAGGAGGCTTGCTTTTTTTTCTTTGCATCTCGGCTGACGCGTTTGGACTTCTTTCGGCTTGGCCGCAGTTAGGTGGTCCTAGGTTACTATGAATTGATTTCCTTTCGCTTCTGTGAGTTCCTTCCCATAGTGACTGGTGAAAAATAATCCGCCCTCAGCATTCTTCCTCCTTACCCCCCCACCACACCTATCCTGTCTCGGTTTTCCATGGTAAAGGGGGCCCGTTTGCAGTTTGTATGGGAAGGTTTTGTTTTTGTTTTCTCCTTTTTTTTCCTCAAATGAATGACCTCTTAATCTGTCGGCCCCTTTGCGGGGAAAGTGGTGTTTATTTTTTTGGTCTTTCTGATTTCTGTCAAGAGTGAGAAAAGCCCTTTTCTCCTGCTTCTTTTTCTTTTTTTTTTTTTCTCGTTTTTCAAATGGCCTAGGCTCTTATTTGTCTTTTTTCTCGCCTTTTTCAATGATTGAAAATGTGTTCCCCATTGTGAACCTGGGTTATACATTTCTCCAAGACTTTTTTTTTCCCTCCCTTTCAGCTGGGCAGGGGATGTGTTGGCTGTCTCACCGGGTATTAAGACCCAGCCTTTTCTTTTTCACTCTTTTATTCTTTCGAAATTTTCATTACCCCTCCTTGCGGTAATGTCACCCGTTCTTTTCCTTTTCTAGAATCCTCTCTTTCCTCTTTCCTCCCCCCCCCCTTTTTGTTTGTATATGAACAAGGAGTTACCGTCCAATTTCACTTTTTCCTAAGCTCTCGGGTCCCTCCTCGGATACCACTCCCCGTCCTGACGGGCTGGGTTGAAACCTTTCCCCTCACCCCCCATCCATGACCCCCGCGACTGACCATGGACCCCCCCCATCACTTCTTTTTCCGCCCCCCCCTTCTTTTCTTTTTACGTGCACAAGTGGAACCAATGTTTTGATTTAAATTCGAGACCACTCCAATAATCCTAGCCCAGGGGGGAAAAGGCTACCCCCGTCAACAATCCCCTTAGAAGGAATATACTTCCCTTGCACCTGTCCGAGTTCTCCGCACCCTTCTTCCCCACCTTGGCTCCAAATTCTTGTAATTAAAGTTCCCGGTCATTGATTTTTTGCCCCCCTCCCCTCATGTCCCAGTGCCCACATGCCCAAGTTCTGACTGGTTATTCCTGTCCCCCCTTCGATTTGGGTAGAGGACCCTCCAGTGATGCTTGAAGAGGAGGATTTTCTGTCTTCCCCCGCCCCCCAGCACATTAAGGTCATTTAAATGTCCATGGGTCGTCCTCCTTTTCCGAGCCAACTCAAGAGGTAACCCTCGTACCTTATCTTTCTGCCCTCTCTCATCCGATCCCCAATCCGCCGAGTGTCGTCGCGACCCTTTCCCCCCGACCTCCACCCTCACCCCTCAAACTCCGTGATTTTCTTCCATGCAGGTGATGGGACACCGTCCCCAAGGTCCATGATGAAGAGGTCCAGCCCTCTTTCCCCATAAGGCCCTACCATTTCTCCTTGTCAACAAGAGGGGCGCTTTTTGCTTTCTGTTCCCTTTCCCTTGTTTAAGGCGAACTGGACCCTGAAAGACAATCCTGAGGCTCCCTCCGTGCGCGTTTGATTTGAACCCTCCTTTCCCCCCCCTTTGACATTTGCAAGACTTACTCTGTCTAGACTTTCATCCGGTGAAGGACCCGTTTTGCCTTTGCTTCCTTTTTTTACCCCCCCCCCCTTTGATCTTAATAAAATTTCCGTACACAAGAAGTAACGCCCAACAAATAGCTTCAACCCCAATCACCTTCCTCTCCACCCCTTCCAAGCCCAGAATCATTCCCTGAGCTTTGCCCGCTGGGTACCACCTGAATGTACTTCTTTTTTTTTTTCCCCTGATTTCCTCAGACCCAAGCATAGAAGACCCTTAAGACCCACGCCCAGGCGTTCAAAGCCCTACCATCTCCGTTTCTCCGTCTTTCTCACCCCCCCCGCGAACCCGATGATCGTGCTTCCGAAGTGCTGCTCAACTTCTCTTTCCTTTGGCCCCACAAAATTTGGGTTGAGGGAGCAGACCCCTTCACCAAATTTAGTGTCTCCCCCCCCCCAATCCGACATCCTCCTTTCATGCTGGAAATAATGGTTGACGACCCCCCCTTTCACCTCCTTCCTCTCTTTTCAATCGTGCCATTGAGAAGGGAGGCCCCAGGAACACCTTGCTGGTGCCGCAAGTTTTTTGACCTTCCTTCTCCTTACCAGGGTGATTTGCAGTCCCTATATGGAACTTTCCTCCCCTCCTTCCTCCAAAAAAACGGAGAAGGAAGACGTTAGACCCCTTGGCTTAAGCTGATTTTTTTAACGGTTTTGACGGACTTTTTTTTGATTAAGCGTGATTTTCCCCCCCTCCCACTCATAAATTTCTCTCAGTGAGTAACCGCGCGATGGAAGCAGCCAGGCCGTGCCCTTCCTCTCCCCCTCATCGCACCCTTGTTTTCAACATTCCCTCCAACAAGAGACCGACGCTGCGATCTCTTCCTCCCCCCTGTCAGATTTCGATGTTGAGGCGTTTTGAAAACGATGAACCGAACCCGGTGGCTCTCTTTCATCCAACAGCTTTTTTTCCCCCTAGTAGTATGTTCCGCTCTTCCTCTCCTTTTCTTGATCGGGTTCCACATGATAGACACCTGGAGTTATTCACCCGCAAGCTCGCGTTATCAAGCCTCTTATCACTCCTTGATGACAAGGTGAATTATGCTCCTTCCCTTTACTGTACGAATTACGTTCGTCGTAGTCTAGTTCTCCTCCAGCACTTTTTCCTCCTTCAATTGTTATTCCTTCGCCGGTTGCATTTGTAACCTTTACGGGCGACTCTTTTCTGCGGCCATTCCTAGTAAGCGGCGTAAGTTTTTCTCATTTATTTTCCCAGTCTGTTTGCCGTCTTTTGGTGTAATTCCTTTACGTGCGCGCCGGCCAGGACTGCTTCCCCTACGTGTTTGTGGGATTTTTTCCGATAGGCGCCCCCCCATTTAGTTCCCTCCCTTTTTCCTCATCGCCCAAAACCTCTGATTTTTTTATCCCCTTCTTTCTCCGCCCTCCTGCTCAGACTTCAACGGTGTTCTTTGAATTCAAGCTGAATCAGTTTTCCGTCTCGTGTCATGGGATCTCTTGTCTGACCCGTGAATGCTGTCCCCCTTCCTCTTTGAACTCGTTTTTTTGACTTACCTTCGGTTTCTCTGCCATGACGAAACCTCAAAAAA
>Ga0179593_1320852_pt1 | contig 10852 bp, 11 predicted proteins | sample CZODoug2_1_08_16_FD_185931 | JGI IMG/M metagenome (GOLD analysis project Ga0179593, IMG submission 185931) | Vadose zone soil fungal communities from Angelo Coast Range Reserve, California, USA - CZODoug2_1_08_16fungal (PacBio error correction) | ecosystem: Environmental > Terrestrial > Soil >... | reverse complement strand
AATCTCCGCCCTTTCCGATAAAGCCCCCCCTGTCTGCCCCAGGCACCTGTTTCGTTCCCGGTCCCCCAGCGAACAAGGAGTTTTTTTAACCGACAAACACACGTATTGTATTGGGTAGCCCTTTCTGCGGCATCTCCCCTGCACCTTGATTTGTTCGCATACCCTGATGAATTCAAGTCTTTTACCGTGAACGGACAATTTAGGGTCCATTTCGTATTTGGAGACAAACGTTCGTGGGCAGGCCCATTGAAGAGGCAGGTTAGCAAAACACCCCGTTCGTGGACGATAGATTCAGTATGACGGGAGTGGACCTGATCGAAGGAGACAAATCGCGCCCTGGCAAACTGTGGAGTGGCCGAGTTTAGGGTATTTGCTCGTTTCCCGTAGTTCGGTCCATGGTGCGAATAGTTGATTTCAGCTGTTTTGCTCCACCTTTTTTCCTCCGGGGCAAGCCGGCCAGGTTTTTTCACGCGGTTTGCGGCTTGAGCAATCGTGCTTCTTTTTGACCTTTCCGATTTGCATTTTATGTTTGGATATCATGCTCCCCTTATTCATGGCACCTGCCGCGCTCCAGGTTCGTTTTGAGAGTGCGCACCTTTGCGGTGTCCTAAGACCCGCCTGTAAGTCCTGGTTCAAACCCCCTAATGAGTTTCTTTCATCTAGCCGCCTGAAACCTTGACGATCGCCCCGACACCATCGTCTTTTCTGGCCATCCCACAACCCGTAGCAAAAGAATTTTCATCTGTTCGGACCCTTCCCACATTTTCTCAGCCCTGTCGCATTTGCTGAACACTTCTTTTCTCCCCGCCTAATAGGGCTCGCGTCTTTTCGTTCTTTTTTTTAAGGGAGGCTGCATCCCCCCGCTCAATTAGCGCTCCAATACGCTCCATTCGCCGCAATGATTAAAACGTTCCTAAACCTCGTAAGCCGACGAAGGCGCCCGCGCACTCAGTAATGATTTTTTGACCCAACGAGTGCAGGGCGGCCTTGCTGCGCTTAGACCCCCCAACAGTTAGACCCCCACCACCCACCCCCCCCCCCCTTTCTTTCCGTAAAAAACCACATTTTACTTCAGGACTACAGTCCTCTCCTGTTTCCATTCCATCTTTTTTGAATTCTTTCTTCCCCGAAGCGCGTGTTAGGCCCCCACTGCCCGAATATAATTTTGATATCAGATGTCCCCTCACCGCTTAACGCTGTTAGGTGCTCTACCCCCCCCACCCCACCTTGTTGCGGCTCTTTCAAGACCTGTCAGAAGGGGTCGCCTAAGTCCCCCATTCCTATCCGTCCGCAATCGTTTACTGACTTAAAGCATCTTTCGATAGCCTGTTTTTCAACCTAACCCAGACTTCATCTAGGTTCCCCCCGGCGCCCCCCACTTTTCGGCGTCTCACTTTTGTCGACCACCCTCTGACACCTTTTTGCCCCCTTGTGGGGGGCGAGCGCTTTCCCACTCCGCGGCGCACGCGTACCTTTGTAGTTCGCGTGAGCTGGCCCAAGCTCGCTAATATAGGAACAACCGACCCCTGATCTCCCCACACGGTGCGTCCGGCTGGGTGTGCTTTGGGGTTCGCGACCATGGCCCTTTTTTGTGTGATAACATGCTGAGTTTTTGGTTGGTTCGTGAGAGTGCTGGTGGTCAGTAATTTTACGCGCCCGTGTCTGTAGTTTTTTTTATACGAGACTCAATATGTTTTGTTTTTTATACCTCGGTTGCACCCTGGGTTCCAACGTATATGCAAGAGCACACCGCCTTGGGTCCGACCCCCCCCCCGTTCCACGTGTCTACTTTTGCCCCTGCCTCCCCCGTACCATCGAGTTGAGTGACCCGTATGTACTGATCCAAAAAGCCCGTCCCTGCTGGGTTGTTTTTTCACTCCCCCTCCCCCCTACGCTTCCCCCCCCACTCGGATTCTTACCGTGACCACCTAGCTGTCCCCATTTCCCCATGGAACCCCGAGGTCGGGTAACTCCTCCACTCCTTCGCTGGCATCAGCCGTTTTGATAGTTCCGTCCACCCCGAAGACCGGCCCCCCCCTCGTCTTAATTAAGGTCTTTTTTTCTCCTCGCCCGTCGGAATTTCCCCCCCCCAAGAAATGGCCAAATTTCGCGCCGTTCTTCAGAGCACTTTTCGTTCCCCTCCCCCAACCAAAAGCGTCTTTCTTGGGTCTGGTTTCGTTCGCCACCCCCCCCTCCTGCGTTCGCGAGGGATTCTCAATTTAGGTTCGCTCTTTTAGTGAGCATGGACATTCCTTTGCCCCGATCAGACGGCCGGCAAGAGACTTGAGAAACTTTTCAGCGATCATGTCTGCCTACACGCTTTCCATTGCAAGTAAAATGGTTTCCTTTTTGGTCGATCCCAAGGGAAGGCTTGGCTTCCTTTCGGCATCTATGATTTCTGCCGTAACCCCTTTTCCAGCGCCATTGCTGCCGTATCTCTCCCCCAACTACCCAAAGGGACCTACCGCAAGCAGATGGTTTTTCCTTTTTGAGGCAAACACCGCGGGCCAATTTTTATTCAGGCCCTAACTAACGTCACTAGTCCTTTTATCCTTCGTTGGGTGAGTCGGAGCTTTTCACGGTGATGACGGCTTCCCTTCGGCCGATGTGTGTTCCCCCCTTTGGTTCTCTCGTCGTGTTCGAGTTTTTTCAGATCCCTCCCTTTCGGCGTTGTAGCGAGCCCGTATCAAACTCCCCGGTTTCATTTGAAAATTCCTCCGTTTTTTCCACTGTCCCTTCCCGCCACACGATCCCTGAATTTGGAAGTGTGACAAGCTTTCTGCAGCCTTCCCCTTATTTTAGTTGTCCTCTGAAAGGCTGCCCTTTCCCCATTCGGCAAATTGTGACAGACTGGGTGACCGACAGGTCTCTGCGCAAGGAAAGCGTCGGGTCTTACCCCGTTCCCTGTGAAGACTTACCCCTTTTTTATCGATTCCCGAATTCCTGAGTTTTGCCTCTTGAGGTGAAGCCCAAAGTTGAGGCGAACTTCCTTCTTACCTGCACGACGCAGGATTCCTGCCTGTTTGGCCTTTTTTCGTTACCAGGGGCTTGCGTCTCTTATTGATTTCGTTTAAATCTGTAAGCGCCATGCCCCGCGTTCTTTGATAAGATCAGTAGAGTCGTTTTCGCTTGGAAGGTGCTTCGTACACCGCGTTTTCTTTAGTTGTTGGTTCACTGTGATAACCCCGTCGGTTTTCGGTTCTCCCTAGGTGACGGGTCAGTTGTGGGCTTTTAAGACAGTAAAGATGTCTGGGGTTGGAATTTTACCCATAAAGTGTATTTTCTCGCCGTCAGGTCGCCCGCCGCAATTTTCTTGGTTTATCGTGCGTAAGCCCTCAATACCTCCTCTCTGAGGTGCTTATAAAAATTCCCAGTTCCCCACAAGAGGGCTATAACCACCGTTTTTTAGTGCAGGGTTAGCCCCCCCCCCGCGGAGTCCCTTCTTTTTTTTATGACTGGTGTTTGGCGTAAGTCAATCAGCTTAACAATTAAAAACGCCGGGACACCTCCCTTTTCCTATCCGTAAAATTATTTTTTCCGGGTTACAGGCGCGACTGCCTTTCTTTGACTCTCGCGGCCGGTTTCCCAGTCTTCACGTCCCGTTTTAGAGGATTCTTCCAACTTTCTCAGCCATGCCGATACCTTTTGCGTCGAACGCTGCGGGGGGTGACGACAGTCGCCTTTTCCCCCGGCCACTTGTGGTTCCTAGCTTTGGTTCTTCCCAAAGGTCCTTTCCGGCTCTGCGGGTGGGTATGCGTTCCCTTCGATTGTACAGCTGTTGTTCGGTGAATTCCCCTGAGCACGTCACGCCCCCCCCTTTGTTTTGTTGACGATTTCCAGTCAGGCGTTGAATACCGGCCTTTCGATCCGGAGAGTGAGGGTCATCTACCCACCTTTGAGACTTATGCAGAGGTGCGACTCCCTGAGCCAAAGAATAATTGAAGAGGGGGGTGTGGTCCTGACTTCTAGTCCTTTTGAACCTTTTTTTACGAGACGTGGTACCCCCCCAGCGGAGCGTCACTTATCACGACGAAACCCGTTAGGATGGATTATCCTAACTTCCGGGCTTGCCATGGAAGGTATTCGAACAAAGATATGCGTCCAGCCCCACCCGAGAGCCCAACCCCCCTTCGCCCAGGTTGCAAGGAAGTAGGACAAGGGAAGGCAGGACCTCCTGCCTTGCACTCGATCCCGTGAAGCCGCACTGATGGGTACGCGAAGTCCCCGTCAGTTGGACAGTGGGTTTTCTCCTCTCGTTTGTCAAGCCCAATGAGAGAGATCTGCGGGAGGCTTTATAGTCCCCTGGCTTTCGAGCATTGCCAGAGGGGGTCGTTCCCAGTTTTTCTACGTGCGAGGATCTGGAGCAGGGTTGGGGACGCACCTTTTTTAACTGGATCTGGGCGTGGACTGCATCCCCCAAGAAGTTCCGGGGACGAGGAAACCTAAACTCGCTTCAAGCATGAATTATTGGGGGAGTCTTATTTTTGGTCTTCGACATTTTCTTCGCATTTTGGTTCCCGAGTCTGGCGAGTTGTAGTTTTTGGAAATCCATCACCTTTTCTGTAGTCGTCCCGATTGTTTTTACTTTAACTTAAACTGCGTTTTTAATTCTCTGGAAGCGTCAGACTTTTCACAGGCCTTACTTCCAGGCCGGGCATGAAACGCCCCCCCTTGCGTTTTCCCCGTTTTTTTCTTTCGAACGGAGTTTCCCCTTGGTCCCCTCCTCAGTCGTTGAGAACGTGATGCATCAACAGACCGTCTTGCGCATCGACCAACAGAGGACCCCCCCCCCCCCCCGGATTTCTTCGGCTGCGTTCAGACTGAGGAAACTCGGTTTCGGTCCCGATCAGCCGGGAGTCAAAACCCGCCTCGGAAAAGATTTTCGTCCCCCCAACAGAATTGCTGAACTAAATTTGCCGAGAAACCTTACCCTAGGATAGCTCAGTGCCAAATGAGTCCCGCATCACATATCTTGGCACCAGGAAGGATGCATCCTCGACGCTCCCCTACGTGCGGGGGCGCACTGATAGGCTAGCGACTTTTGTGTGATCGCCTTGGATTGTTGATTCTCAGAAAAAACCACGGGGGGGCAGACCGACGAGGCAAGAAATAGGAGAGTTAGGTCGGTAGTGAAGGGGACCCTCGCGGGTCTGTATGCGAAACCTTCCGGTTTTTTCGTTTTGCTTTTCCCCAACCAGCCCCCCAGAACCCCCGCCCTACTTCCCCCTCTTGTTTTGTGCGGGCCCTCTGTCGTGTGTGCCCGATTCCGGGACAAGCCGACTGTTGATGTTTCTTCCCAACTGAGCGGGGCGCCAGTGCAATTGGTCCACGTTTGACTATCTCTTTCCTTCGTTAACTCCGGGTTTTTGCTAGATATTATCTTCCCCGTTGTCTCCCGCCCTGGCTCAAACATTATTCCCTGTTGCCGCACATTTTTTTTCCGTCTCACGGAGGCGCTAACCCATGAATAGTTGAGCCTTGTTCTTGGGTAGAAACTCTGTTTTTTTTTTTGACCCGCTAAATGTCCTGTTTGTGCAGCTAAATCATCCTATTTCCCCCCCCAACTTCACCGGAAATCAAGCGTTGAACGGGGAGGCTCGGAGGGCCGTCCCCTGGTTGTGGTTTGCGTAGAAGGCGCTTTCCACCCCACCCGTCGCATAGATCTCCTCCCGAGCCCTTTGATTTTTCTGAGCCGACATTCGGAAAAGTTTGCCCGTCCATTTGTTTCTTTAGGATCTAACTTGATGACCGCGGATTGCTAAGAGCCTTTTAGTTTCCTTTTTTCTTGTTTCCACAGCCTTGTGGCGGAGATTGTTTCTCCACCCGTTTCCCTTCTTCGGTGCCTTCTCTAGTTTTTTGTTCCAGGGCACCTCTACTCGCTTGCTTTCCCGAGTTTTCCCCCTAGGGTGGTCCCGTCCTCACCTGTCAATCTCTAGGCACAAAAGTCCACCTCAGTTCGTCACGACCCCGGCTCCTGCTTTCCCTCGCGCGACTGGAACCATATCCTGGTTTTCCAACCTACGCGCTGTTAGCCCCCCAGAAGTCTTTGCCCCTCAAACTGTAACAGAGAGACGCACTAAAAAGCTCTTTGTTATCAAAATTTTTTACCCCCTTTACTGGGCTATTGTATGCCCCCTCCCCCCACCCGAAAACGCGTAAGGGCTGCCCCCCCGATTCCGCCGAATTTTACTCGGTAATGTGCGTAGTAGACCATCATTTGGGCCATTTTCCTCTTCAATTCCCGCCGGCACTTGACGAGCAAGACTCTGCCCTGCGACCTGATCTATAAGCCCGAATGGTACGGAGGGAAACGCACAGAAGGAAGAACAGTCCCCCCGAGCTGATTTAGGGGTAGAAGAGAGTAGGTCCAAAAACAGTCTGCAGATAACGTTGATCGTCGAAAACAGACTCGCGGTCACCCGGCGCACAGTGACGAATAGGTACTAGATCCCTTGGTGAAGCACTTGGCCCGCTTTTTTTTTTTTTTTTTTGATTGATATCCTTGCCGAGATTTTGGATTAGCGACAACATGATTACTACTAAGTTTCCCGGTATTTCTGTTCATAAATTCTTCGATTTAGGGCGATCTTCAACCAAAACACACCTTGCTGATGTCCCCCCCTTATTTCCTGATCCGCGGGGGGGGCACCCCCTCTTTCCCCCCCGCCAAGCGAATTCATTGAGATGAGGTTTTCGTTTTTGAAATTTGCCAGGAGCAGACTTTGTCTTACAGATTGACTAGGCCTTCCCATACAACCTGTCCGTCGGGTTTTACAGCGCGTCTCCAATCCCAGCGCTCCCCTGCATTTTAGAAAATACCCTATCTCTATTGCTGACCGGCTCCTTTTCCCCCCACGACTTCCCTTTTTTTCTTTTAATCCCCTGAATTCGGAATGGGGAGCTGTTCCCTACAGATTATACCTTGAAGACCCTCAGGGGACGATATTCACGGCAGGGCAGAGATTGACATTGACGAATTTTCTGGGGAGCGGGTACCCTGTTGTGTTCCGGTGTTTAATTGTTGTGTGATCGTGTCGTTTACTCTCGGTTATTTTCGGCAGGACGATCACGCTGCTCCCCGTATCCTGTTCTCTCGTTTGGCCCCCCTGGCTTCCTACCACCTTGCCTCATAAAAATCCTCTTTTCTGTAATGGCCACCCCGCCCGTTCATTTTGTCCCCGAGAAACCCGAATTGCCGTTTTGTTGCAAGAAACTTTATGGGTCACGATCCACACACTACCGAACATCTCCGGGTCAGGATCTATCCCCACCTACCGGACGTCCCCCGGGGAGCGAGTTTTTTCATCACGACTGGTCCCCCCCGCTTTCCCACCATTTACCCCCGCCGTGGGACGAAAGAAGCCAACATGAGACAGTGGCCGTCCCCTAAACCCAGCCTTTTCCGATCCCAGGCAGCCCACCCAAAAGAAGTCGGGTTTGACCTTCGCGAGGAAATCTTTGGTGTGCTCGTTTCCCAGACCACTGGGACGCCCGAGATAGACAAGAACTCTTTCCCCCCCAACCAGTTACCAGGGAATCCGCCGTGAAGCCTCTACTTTGAGTACCTGGACTTTTGCGTCTTGGTTTGTGGTCACCCTGCAAGATGACTCGCCGTCTTGGGTTTCCTCGGCTTCCTCCGATCTCAGCCGGGGAGGGTCCGCTGTGAGGGAAAGTACCCCCTAGCCCGTTCCATCGAAGTGAAGGTAGCCCATGTCTTTGGCACCAGAGGGACTTGAGAATTGGGGGGTACTCCCTAACGATGGTCTTTTTTGTACCAACCCCGCCCTGACCCCCGCTCATGATGGTTTTTTGTGAACGATTTATAAATGTACCCATTTTGGGACTTGGTGTAGGTTAATTTGCCGTAGAATGTGCGTGTCCCCCCGATTTTCGCCTGTCGTTTTTCGGACAACTTTTGGACTACCCGTTCCTTGGGCGTATTATTTTTTCACCCCAACTAACCAAAAGGCTATTAATGCCAGCAAGATTTCTGCACACTCGTCCCGTATTATTCAGTATTTCCCTCCAGTCAGATCTCTTCCTCATGGTTGTTCTCTTTTCGTGATTTGAGAAGGTTGAAGACCTCCTTTCCTCCTTTGGTGTTGTTCAGAACCAAGGGGATGTTGCCAGCTGAGTGTGTCGAGGTATAAGCGTCCGCCCACTTCTTGAGCTGTTTTTTCCTCAAGCGACTGGGGTCGACCCCCCGACCGGAAAACCAACGCTATTTTCACTCGGGTACCTTAAACCCAACCAATTTTTAAGGGCATGGAGGGATTCGTAGGTCCCTTACTTCTCCCTTGGTTTCTAATCTGACCCCTTTGTTTGCCCTGTCCCCCCCACCCTTGCTGGCAGGAAAGAGTTTTCCTTACATTTTAGCTCACCCCCCACTGCTTGGTTAGGTAAGTTTAGGAAAGCCTGTTTTCTCTAATTTTGGCTCGCGATCCTATGTCCCGAGCGACTCTTTAGATGCGGTTTTCCTTTGGCCAAACTACTTCTAACTTAGACTTTGACCTTGGCTATCAGGAAGTGTTTTGAGATCTTGGCCGTATCTGTTCGGCCGTATCCTTACGGGGTCTGCGTTTAACCCCTGATTAAGAAGAGGTTTTTTCTTTGGATGTTGAATTTAGAGGCGGCTGTATAGAGTCCCCGATGGAATTAGTTTTCTTTTATCCCCGTCTTGTGTTCGGTGTGTTAGCCCAGAGGGCGGGATCACAACGTCGGAGCAGCCTTTTGCGGACCCGTCGGTTTCGTATATTGGGTGGACGATTTTGATCAACCCTAAAAAGCTGTCTGTGTAAGGACATTGGCGGCTGGGATCTGAATCCGGGTCTGCTCGCGTTGCCCCCCTCCTTCCCGGGTCGCGCCCCAGCCAAGGAGGGAATGTTGATGGAAAGTTTGGTGGGAAAGGTCCTGCCACCCAAGTTCATAGTTTTAGGCTGGGCTGTAGAACGGGAATGCCCCCAGTGCTGGCCCACAGCGGTGTTATGAACAAGGGTTCGGGAGGACCAGAGGATGAGCCTTCAGAATCCAGACCCCCCCTCCGTCTAGTTTCATCCTTTTGCAGATCAGTGCCCCCACGGGAAAAATCCCCAACCACAGAGCATTTTCAACCCCAAGACATGGTAAAGCCCGCCAAAATGATTCGTAAGGCCGTTCAAAGATACTTTCCCTTAGATTTTCATCGCTGATTTCGTGTTTCGGCTTCAACTTTTTTCCGTCCCGGGGGCCTACGTTGGTAACGTCGCTTCTACCGCTGTTTGTTTTGGAACATCTTTTCCCCCCAGGTTTTGCAATTTGAAGTTTTTGCCAGACCCCACCAAACCAAAACGGTTCCTAAGTTGCATTTCTGTTTTGGACTGTCTCGCCCCCATTTGTTCCCTTCCAGAGGCCGGTCCTTTTATTCCTTTTTCTGAGACCGGATCACTTGAGTTTCCGGATGGACCTCCTTCGCGCAACTACTTCCCTTGCCGTTTTCTGCGCAGACCCCTTTTTTCGATTAGAGAATCTGGTCTCGGATAAATACATGACTTTTCCTTTTGGTGAATGAGACCAGCTTTTTCCAGACCAGGCCCTCCCGAGTTATTTTTTACAGTGCGACTGAACCTCTTCTATCAAGGGACAGTCTTTGAGGGCACCCATCTGGTGCCTTTTCCAAAGTCTTTGAGGATGGTGCGCGCAAACGGTTACCTGGTCGCTGACCATGATCTGGCTCCAGTAGGAATGTTTTCGTCCCCCTTTTAATCCTTTTTATGTGTTGTGCTAACCAGGAGATAGTTGAGAGCCAGAACGGTTTTTTGGTATCACTGAGTCGGCAGAGACTGACGCTCTCGGGGATGATACCGGCAGGCCGGGCGACGGGCGTAGGCTTACGATTCGTCTTGGTTAGTTTTGAGATCTGGTATCTTTTATCAGTTCGTACGCCCTGTGACATCTTTCTAAGAAAATCCCCCCCTCCCCTTTCTCAAGGAAGGACACGTTCCCAGCGTTCAAACGATTACTCTCGAGATAGTATTTTTTCCGTTCTTCCCTCGCCCCCTTTTTTCGTTGTGGGCGCCCCAATTCGCAGGATGTCTCCGTTAGTCTGTTTCCTTCCTCCACTAGTCTTGCGTTGTCAATTGACACATGCGAATTCGTACCATCCAGCTTTGGCCAAGGCACAATGGTGGCTTTCCGAAAGGCACCTTGAGCTTCCTCCGATTCCTAACATTGATCGAGCATGCATTTTGATCCCTACCCTGTGAAATTTGATGATGCTGATTCCAACCATCCGATTGCCGTCCCTCACACGCTCAGAACTTAAGTTTCTCCGCGATCTCGTGGAAGGCAACCCGGGATGGCTAGTTATCTATTCACGGGTCGTTGATGTCAAAACCGGCCTCCGAAAAGCGTCCAAGGATCACGACAACCCAAGATATCCAAACGAGTCCCCAGGCCGACAAGAGACGAGGCATCATCCCGGAAACTTTCGAGACCCTCTCCATATGGGCAAGGGACCGGATGGCGCATTTCGTCTTGCAACGCCCAATCAAGTATATTTTCCCCCCCAGGCTTTTAGGACGGGGTTTTGTTTAGCCTCACAGGGGATGCTTTACTACCCCCAACCCGTGTTCCGGCAACCCCTCCTTCTCTGACACATTTTCGGGACTTCGACTAGGGTCCCTTCCGAGTGTATGGATTACCCTTTCTCGGGTTAAGGTTCCTCGCTGTGACCTGAAGTTTATAACCAGAACAAGCTCGCTATTATCTTTTGATTGTTTTTCTCCCCCCCTGTCGTCTTATTACCCCTCCAAGTCGATTTTTTTTTATGGCCTTTTTTTTGGTTTTTAGCAGCCGGGCCTCCCTTTCCTCTCTT
>Ga0179593_1236404_pt1 | contig 10852 bp, 11 predicted proteins | sample CZODoug2_1_08_16_FD_185931 | JGI IMG/M metagenome (GOLD analysis project Ga0179593, IMG submission 185931) | Vadose zone soil fungal communities from Angelo Coast Range Reserve, California, USA - CZODoug2_1_08_16fungal (PacBio error correction) | ecosystem: Environmental > Terrestrial > Soil >... | reverse complement strand
TTCTTCTCTGTTAATTTAGGCAAGAACTCTCTTTTATGAAATATTTCTTTCCGGTAATTCCCCTCTCTCTCGTTGGAAACTGGATGCGTGGTTCCCCTACCTCCCCCCCGGCCGAACCTTAGGAGTCCTGTCCTTCACATTAGTTTTTCGCTACCTCCTGCTGGACCTTTGATTGACCCTAGTGCTCGACCATTGCAACGGTTTCCTGTTATTCCCGTTCTGTCCGCTTTCCTCCCCCTTTTGACTTTCCGCAAAGAATGTTTTGACATTTGTGGAAGAAGTTTCCGCCCTTTTCCTGGTTCCCCCGCCCTTCCCTTTACTTAAAGGCCTTCCCCTGTAGCAATTACGAGAGGCACAAGCGAGACTCTTCCGTTGAATTCCCCCTTCTTTGTGTATACGTGACCCATTGTGTCAAACTTCACCAGAGTGAGTGTTCAACCCCATTACGTCCCCCCTCTTACTTCTTCCCTTGGAACTGAACATGTCTTCCCCATAGAGGAGTGAAGACTCGAAGGCTGTCCTCAACGTAGGACTTTCCCCTTTCCCCCCAAATTCGTCCAAAGGCCAAGTTGCTTACAATGATATTTTCCACCCGTAACCCCAGATCTTTTTTTTGAACCCCTCTACCAGGCGGTGCAGATTTTTGCGACGCGTTTCCGTTTGCCGTACCTGGCCCTTCCTTCAAGACCCTGGACTTGGCCCCTACCTTTATTGCGTTTTCGTACAGTCCTCTATTCCCTGCTCCTCAAGTTCATCTTCCCGTCTCCGTTCAAAGGGCCTCGTTGCGGACTGCCCCACTCCTCACGGGGCCCAAGAAGTTCTTCCTCCTCTATGTTCTTTCCGCCCCAATTGTGAACTTCATCCACTCAATCTAATCGCCTCCTTTACTGGAACAGTCACACCCATCCGTTCAGAATGAGGCAGCTTTTTTTTTGTTCTCTGATGTTCCCCCTCTTATCGTTTCTACGATGGCAGGGACCTGTCCTTTTCTCCCCATGCAGAAAAATGATTGCTCTTATTGACTTTAATTTTTTATTTTTCGAATGGAAGCCTTCCTCTCGCCCCTTCCCGACCGCTGGGTTAGCCGATGGGTACCCCCCTTCAAGGCCAATCTGCAGATCAAGGCTCTTCATCTGTCCTTGACTCTTTTCCCTTCGTTCCGCAGATGGGGAGGTCTTTCTTGTCCTTCAGTATCTTCTACTTCCCTGTTCAGGTAGGGTGTGTCTTCAGAAACCTAAGCACAGTCCCCTGTCCCAATAAGGGTTTCCCTTTCTTGAACTTTCCCACCTTCCCCTTTTCCCCGTCCTTATTGGCAATCCTTTGATCCCCTCGCCCGATGACTCCCCTTGTGGTTCCCCTCCCTGTATTCCGAGCCCCCTCTTTTTTTTGGCAGGGTTCAATACATTCCCCAAGCGGCCTTTTTTTTCCCCCCTTGTTAAACGAGGCATCCTTTAGATCCCTTTGTTCCCCCGTCTCCTTGCCTTTTCCTTTCATCCACATCAAACTTTGTTTTTATTGACATGCAGATTTCCCGCGTGATCCTTCACCTCGTGAGGAGTTTTATTTCTCTATTTGCTTCCTTTGTTTTGGCCTCGTCCACACGAAAAAGAAAAGCTCCTCAGAAGACGATGTGAAAACATTTTCCCCCCCCCCCCTCCCTTCCTGACTTTTAAGAACTTCTCTAGAAATTTCCGTGCGACTTTCTGGTACAGGAGGACACTACTTTGTTTTTTGAGGAACCGACGATTTCAATTTTCCTCAAACCCTCCCCCCCGCCAGCCTATACAGCCACCCTATTCGTTCTTTCCACCTTATGGTGTTTTCGATGACGGTTCCCTTCTTCTGCATCGGAAGACGCTTTTGTTGATTAATTCACGTCATGGCCACAATTTTGCATATTCCCTCAGGGTGAATCCTCGTTTTTGATTACTATGCGCTTTGCCAGGCATCCTTTCTTGATTCCTTTTCAGGGTTTGTAGAACGCCTCAAGGAACATCCCTCCTCCCTCCCTTAACCTTTTTTCTAGCCATTTTCCTCTTATTCACTACGGTCTTTCTTATTCCGTTTCCCCCGCAGTACTAGGCAACCCATTTGAGTTTCATGATTCTCGTCTTATTATTTAGGAGATTACAGCCCACATCATGCTTCTCGAACACTGGCTTTCCCTTGTTTCGTCGTCCCACCCCCCCCTTTCCGCTGTCTCCGGGTCATCTACTTTTTTTTCAAACGTCATCCCTTTCACCTTGCACATATTGGAAGACAACGGCCTGCGCTTTCCGTTTTGCCGTTTAGCGCCCGGTTGTCAGATTAAGTGCCGCTACCCAAGTGGCCAACCTCCCTTTCCTCAACCCACTTCTTCTCAGTGTCCCGCCGATTAAACCTATCCCACGACGATCTTCTATCTTCCTTTTATTCGGGCTGCAGGTTGTGTCCCCTTTTTGCATCATCCTCCCCCTTTGTTGATGTTCTAAGCCATGCGCGAAAAACTTAATCCGAATGAGCTAAGATTAGAAGCCCTGATTAACCAGCCACTCTTCTTTGTTTATCTTCCGGCGACTTTCCTTTCCATACCTCCCTTGATACTGCATTCCTGTTTTTTTGGGTTGACTCTTTTGTACCCGGCTTGTTCCTTCCCCCCCCTTTGTATCGTTCAGAAGCCCACAGATTACGCCCCTATTTGCGCTCGCCCCGTCTCGCCCCGTTTGCTGCCCCCCTTTCCTGTTTAATGAGCTGTTCCTACATATTCATTTCACACATGATTCTTCGTTCCATCTATTTTCTGCGACACTTTATGCACTTTCATACTGTTGTCTCCTACATCGCATTGTCTTCTCTTTTCCATCCGAATTTTTGCCCCTCGGACGTTGGTCCGCATCACCTGTACTTGTAAGCCCGACTTCCGACCCTTACTTTCTTTCCAGAATCTCACGTGGCCAGAAATATCTACGAGCGGCGGCCTCTTCCCCCAGAATCTGGTTATCTTTTTACCTTACCGGACCCCTACCATCACTGCCCACGTGATTTTAAATTCACTTTTCACCCTGTTCGTCAAACAAACAAGACTTCCCCAACGTTTGAACCCCCTTTTCCCGGGAATATACATTGTCCCATTCCCGTTTTAAGATCACCAAAACTTCTGACCATATTTGCTATTCACCTCCTCCTCATTCCATTTCATCTTTTCCCTAGCCCTAGCCACCTACCCGGTGAACCACTTCACCCCCTCCCAGCTTCCTCCGTTTTTTCTTTTTCGTGCTGGCTCGGGGGGGGCGTGCTAGAGTTTTTTTGGCGTACGGTTGTCGGTCTTGCTTGAACTTGAACCCTCCAATCATTCTACTTCTTTCGTGTTCATCAACAAGTGCCTTTTTTCTTGTACCCCCCCACCCCCAGCTCCCCTGCGAACGCGACCTTGTCTTCTTTGTAAAACATTTCGGCTCCAGTTTACCTTGGTTCTCTTCCCCCCAACTTGTCCACCCCCCCCCTCTGTCTGTGGCTTGGAATGTTCAACCTCTTGTTCTGTTAGTGAATACCTTTCTTTTTCTTTTTGTCCGAGCCCTCTCTCAACCGGACCGAGTTAGATATGAAAAACTGCCCTGATTGCTATCGGTCATCATAGGTTGATTTCCCCTTTTGTGTCTCGGGGGTTTTTTGTCCATAAGCACGAACTTGCTTTTACCGGTCTTGTAGAGCTCGTTTCAATCTGGCGTGATCATTTTCCCTCACATCGACCCCCCTCGGCTTCCGCACGGTCCTCTTCTTCAAGTACGCTGCTGGCTCCTGACTTGCAAACTACACTTGTAACCCCCCCCAACCTCTTGTTTCCTTCTATCGCTTGCACCTCCCACCAACGGACTGGTTCGCATTTTTTTTGCCCCCCCCCCTTCCCGCGGCTGCAAGTAGTACCGTGGACCTTCTTACAGTTTGGCATTTCCATCGCCCCCACCCAGTTTTACTGTCACCCCTTGACGGTTTGGACGGTTTTTAAAAAAATTCGGCCTATTCCAACTAGATTGCCTCACCCAGTGCTGGAAGAACCGTACCCAGCTGTAAGACCTGGATCCTTGTATACATGCCATTGCATAGGTAAGGCAGGCTGACAGCACGCCCCCCCCCCTCTTCTGTCGACCTGCTTGTCGTCTTCTGATTCTTTTCCCGTGGAACGTTGAATTTAAACCGGAACTTATCTCTTTTTCCCCCTTTTTGCATTGATTTTATATCCCCGGGAGTTAGAGTCACAATTTCTCTTGTGACTCAGAAACGCGCACTCAGCGCGGCACGGATTTGGATTTTTTCCAGCTCCGCACTCAGTTTCCTGATTAGCCGCTGGGTTCTCCCTTTACAGCCTTCTGCCTTTCCGGAAGGGAGTACCGAAGGCTTCCCTTTGAGGATTCCCTCACCTTCGGCTTTGCCTCACTTCCTTTGTGTCTTTGCCACCACGCCGCCCCTTTCGTTACTCCCAACATTGTCGAGGGGACACGCCGCATCCCGGTAGGCCAGGCTGCACCCTATGTAATCTTTCCCCACCCACAATAATGCTCTTGCCCATACCTGTCTCCCGCTTATCCCGTCTGAGTGCCAAGTCGTCCAAGTTCTTTAGATTCTCTTTTCTTTTTTTTTTTTCTCTTTTAGTTTTTTTCTTTTTTTTCTTTTTTTTAGTAATTCCGTTTCATAAAGGAGGGTTGACACGCCACTAATTTGTACTCTCCTCTCCGCAACTCAGTATGGGATTCTTGGGGACTAATTATTTCAACCACGCGATTATCCTTCCTCGATGAATACCGTCCCCTGTTACGTTCGTCCCTTTGCTTTGATTCAGTTTGTATACTCCTACCTTTCGGCACGGGTCTTTGTCGGATACATCAGTATGTCCTCAGGACTTTATTGTTACAATTGACATGGGAATCCTATCATGTTGGAAGATTGGGTTGCCAGTCCCCATAACGATTTCCTTACCTGGTCTAACGGGCTCAAGTCCCCGTGCCGTCATTCCGACCAGGTATTCTATCGTTTCTGTTCCCGTCCTTCTACTTTTTATGAGACCTTGTTTTTTCCTTTTTACACATTCACACACTTCCCCGTCAAGGGACAGGGCCCCCGTACCCCTCTGTTTCCAACACGTTTTCTTAACTAAACTGCTGGCTCGACATCTTTTTCCTTCGGCAGCTCGTGATTTTTTCCGTAGCAGCTGCGCTTTCTAATTTTTTTGACCAACGATTGCCGCGCAACCCTTCGGCCTGTGTCATTATGTGTTCACAACTCCCCCCAAGTTTCCACAGCGCATTTATTTCCACAATCGTTCGTCACCCTTCTTCTGTCGTGCCAACGATTCCACCGATTTATGTCAAGAGCTCTCTTTCTTTTTTTTCATCTCCTCATTTTTTTTTCTGAGAGATCTAATCCGTAATAGTGTCCCCGCCCCCTGCTCACTGGTTCCGACTCTTTTTGCCCTCATGTAGAGGTGTTTTTTTTTCCATTGTCGCGCTCGTTGACCATTCGTACTCCGGCCTCTTCTCTTGAGCGAATATTTCATTTTAACCTTCCATCCGCGCGCTGAGGCTCCGCCCATGCCGGTATGAGGTTTCGATGCCCGCAACCCACCCCATTTCTGATCCGTTCCCCGCAGTTGTAGTCCGAAAAACTCCTTTTGGACCCCCTTACGTCCCCCGGCCGGCCGCCCTTTTGCCTTGTGGCCTCTTCACCCGAAAAGAGTCCCCCTCCCTCTATCATTACACAGATCGACAGCGTCAATTTACGTTGATATTCATTTTCGAGTTTTTTTTCACCCCCTTCTTTCCCCTATTGGACCAATGGCCAGCCTCTTTCTTTTTAAACCCAACGTCGTCCCCAACATTCTCTGTACCATTTTCCCTTTCACTGCCGTGCATAGTCTGCTTTCGCAGTCTGCCGACCACCTTAGTCACTCCCTCCAATCATTCACATTTCATGCGGTGTATTCGAGCTGAATTTGTGATTACAAGACCTAGCTGCTTGGTCCAGCTTTCCACCTACCCCTCCTGTTGTCTTTTGGAAGTCTCACCTCATTTTGCGTTCTCCGACCTGGGCGTTTTTACTGCCAGAACGTTCCTTGGGAATTAAGACTGGTCTTGCTCCCCGCCTCCTTCCCATCTCTTTTCCCCAGTATCCGCTTCCCCCTGTGACGACTTTAACCTATTCACCAGCTCCTTTTTTTCCCCCACTTCTAACATGAGGGCTTTATGCCCCGCCGCCTTTGTCACCACTCGAATTTTTCACCTCCTTGTTTCCCGTTCCCTTCGTCTTCCAATGCTGAAAGGCCCCCCCCCCCTGTTTCTCGCGCGTTCGGGTTTGCTCTTTATATTTAGACCCTCCCCAGCCGTTCTGTACTCTTTCGCTTCGGGTATTTTTTGAGGTCTAATGCCGGCTTTTTTCCCCCTTCGTCCGGCACCTAATGGTGCTCATTCCGAACAAATTAAGGCAGCGTTATTATTCCTTTTGCATGCCGTCGGTCTCCGGAACTTACTGTGTCTTCCACATCTTCTTTTCGCCCTCTTGATGGATCCCGGAACAAGGACCCGAAGGACATACTGTACGTGATTACCCCCCCCGTATGAGGGTTTCTTTATCTGACTCGGGATGCCAGATTTTTTCGGCACCAGATTGTGTCTAGAACCTCTGTTGATTTATCCTCCTTTCTTTGTTTGCATCAAAAACGATACCAAATGCACGGGAACGAGTCTGTAATTTTTTTGCTATTGTTTTGAAACATCACATGATCCCCCATGGATGTGTAGTCAACCCGTTTCTTAAGGACCTTCAAGTGACGCTCTAGTGCTCCCCGGCCTTTGTCTATCGGATTCATACACTGTTTTTTGTGTTGTTCGGTCTCATTCCCTCTCCCCGGGCCCCCAGGTGTTTTTCCCCATTTCGTTTTGAACTTTTTAGACCTTAAAAGTGGCTCTTTTATTGTCCTGTCCACAGATGCGGCTTCCTCCCATGATCCAAAAGTCGGTGCTTCCCCCTGACCACGATTATACCTTCACAATTTTTCTGTCTCTGTCTTATCGAATCTCTTTCCCTCTTGAGTACGGAACAAACGACAATGCCCCAATATAAAATCATACTCCTTGGTGTACACTCCCCACCAGTCCTTCCATTTGACCCAGACCTCCTGGCTTATTTTTAGGTGCCGCTTGGGTTCCCTCTTCACAAAAGGTTGAGGATTCCCCCCGAACTCTCCCTTTTGAAACCAGCCCCATCTCCACCTTTCTCCCTCCCTCCTTTGATGTATGCCTTTCCCAACGTATGTTTGCTTGTACTTATAGTAACGGTTCTTCTCCCCCGGCAGGCCTATCGGTCTCATTTTTTGGGGAGTAAATTCCCTCCTTTGGGCCAACCATTCATATTAAGTCGTTCCACACATAGTGGTCTTCTCCCTGGTTGTACCATTCTTCCCATTGCGTTCCTAAGGGTTTTGCTCCTTCTCCCTCTCACAACCATTCTTTCCCGCCTGTTCACCCCTTTTTCTTTTTTTCTGCTAGATTTCAAAAATTCGAATCCCTTTGCTGACATCTTTTAATTTTCTGGCAGATGAATGTACCGGCCGCCTACGTCCCAATTCGGATTGCCCTCAGGCTTCTTCCCCATCTCGGTCTGTACCCATTCCATCCGGGTAGTGATGTCAACTGCTTCGTACGGACAGAGAACCGTAAAGTATTGAACGGCGGCATTCCTCAAGCGAGGAGCCAACCACCACACGTCGTACGTCAACAACCCCCCACCCCAACCCCCCCCCCCCCCCCCGTTGCCCCCCCCCCCGCCCCCAAACCCCCCTCCCCCCCCTTGCCTCCCCTTCTGGCGTAAGGCGACGCCATCGGGTTAGCGACGTCGCTTCCCCAGATAACACCGTGCAAAGCCACTTTTCTACATCAACCACCCCCACCCAGTTCTTTTTTTCTCCTGGTCCCCTTATCCGATTTACCTCTCCTACCACGCGAATTCCACTCTTCGTCATCTGTATTTGAACCCGGTTTCTATATCTTCGTCGCCTCCTTGCCTTGTGTGTTTGTTCGTGTTATTATAATCTACCCTCTTCTCATCCCGGATACTTATCTGCCTTCTAGAAATCGCCGCTTGGTCTCTTCGTGTAATTCGGTGACCGACCTGCTCCGTCTATGTGTTTTCTAAACCGGCTTTTTGCCCCACCCCTTTGTTTTCTTTTAGGACGTCCCAATGCTCGCAGCCTTCATCCGATATCCCACCCCAGTACGAAGCCGTGCTGAAATTGCTTACCAGGTTTTCACTTATGTGTTCACTACGATCGGTAACCTTTCCTTTTCTAGAAGTAATTGTCCTCCGTCTCTCATGGAGTGTCCAGCTCTTCTTTCCCTCACACTAATTTAGAATCAGGACTTTTTTCCCAGTACGGACGGCGTCTGTTTTATTCTGTTTGGCTGTGTTACCCTCTTTGGCGTAAAAGTCCCTTCTCCTATTGCGATAATCTAGATCAGACCTCTCCCTGCTTTCACCTTAGCATTATTTTTCTGGCACAAGTAACCGGTGATTGTAGACGTTCCATTATCTCCATAAATCCCCTTTTTCTTTCCCCTCAAGGGAGCCTCCGTGCCACAAGCCCAGTCCTATACTCCAACGGTTGCCAGGCCTGCACTTTTTCATAGCAATGCTGAACTTTTCCGTCTTTTCGTACTTTCCTATCACCCACCTGTTGAACCTCTTTCTCCATCCCCCGTTTTCCATTCCTATCCTTCCTTCTCCCCCGTAACAACATTTGAGTTTAAACTTCTCCTGCTCGGTTTGGCTCGAGGTGGGCGTGTTGCCCAATTGGTGGGACGACTGTTCACCCCCATTCCCTGTTCTTATCCCTTCCACCCAAAACGTTTTTTTTTCTTCTGTACACCGCACGTCCTGTGCCGGAGGGTCTCTTCACAAAATTCATTCCCACTTGTCTTTGTGTGAATTTTTGTAACCCCCCACCTAGTGTCTGCGATAATCTTTGCTGTCTTTTGTTCAGATCCTCCCCTTTCCCCATCTCCACCCCATTCCCCGATGCTCCCATGCCTTTTGCTGTAATCACCTGCTTGTGTGTTTTTTTGCTGTCTGGGTGCGTCTTTATTCAGACCCCCACTCCTTTCTTTTTAGGCTCTAGTGTTGGCGTTGGATCTTGTTTTTGCGGTTTAGACCCTACACTCCTCGGCCGTGTAATTACGCGCCCCATTGGGAAATACCCTTTTGGCTCCGCCCTTTTTTGCATATTCCTGACCGCCAACAACTTTTGAATCCTGATCTTCGCCACCACCTACCCCCCGGCGTCCGCCCCTTGTCGCCTTGTGTGCATGACAGCGCCGTTTTTACCCTTTTGCCAAATGAGGTCCTGCAGGAAATTTGCCCTTTTACCAGTGTGATTTCAACGCAAAACATTGTACTCTCAAAGTGACTGGAGTGTTTAAGTCTTCTTGAAATCCCCCCCCTTTTTGCAGTCATTGTCCTTAGAACGCAGAAGGGTCTTTTCAACAGTCTCATCTGGATCCCCCCCCGAAATATTCAAGCTCCACCCTCGATACTTAATTTTATCACATTCTCGATTGCCAAGGAGGTGTCACCCCCTTTGGCCCTGGCCATGCACTTCTGCTGTGGCCCTGATGTGTTCGATTCGTTTTTTACCAATTTTTTGTACCTTTCCCAACTTGTAACAACGTTTCCCTATTCCGCGGCCCCTTTTCTGTCCAGAGGCAGCACCATGTATTGTAATTTTGCATCGGTAACCTCAGATTGAGTCACAATGTTTCCGCATGAATACTCTCCCTAGTCCTCCCGGATCGTTTGGGTGTTTTTCCCCACAGAACGCGCTTCGTGGACTTCCTTTTTTTTATCCCTTTAGTATGCCTTTAATCTCCTAACTCGCGTTCGTATTAACGTCCCTTCGTGTTTTCACTTGGCTCGCTTGGTCACGCCACCCCTCCCCTCCACCCCTCTGTTAGACACCGTTTTTCTCTGGCGTTCGTTCCGATTTTGTTCCTTTATTTGAAACGTTGGCCGGCGCACGTTTGGTTTCAGTTAATAGAGGTTCTACTTGTTATCCCCCTCACACGACCTTTTATGAGCCCCCGTTTACCGTTTTCTTGCTGTCAGCCAATGCGGGCGTGCCGCTAAACTAGCCTCGCGAGTTTTCCCAACATTCCTGATTTGCTACTCCCCGGGCCCCACTAAAGAGCTCGGATGCTGTTACAATGTTCAGTTTGCTCCGGACCCCCTGTGTACCGTGGGCTCTGCCCTAGTTAATTCATTAGTTCCCAGGTTGATCGGAACTCTTCCCCCTGTCGAGATTGAGTTTCGCCCCCCCTTAAGTTCAAGTAAGAGATGATGCCTTCCTTGTTTCATTGTGCATATTTTGACCCCAACCTACAGCCTGTTTGTGGCACGATTTTGTTTTTCCCTACCTCTTTGTCTTTTAAAGGTGTGGTCATTTTGTCCTGTCGCAAATTCAACTTTTTTCCTTTTCCCACCCGGAACCCTCTTGCTCCCCCCAGTTTACGACACTGCTTCTCATGCGTGCAGAGGAAAACTAACAACGGAAGGGTTTATTTCGGCACCGAATGGTGTTCCCTACTGCTTGTGTTTAGGAATCACCTGCGCGTCGACATCATTTTATCGCCTCCATGTTTGCCCTTCCTTCTCCCGCTTCGTTCTGCTTCTTTAAGGTGTGAACCCCTCATACAACGATTCCTTTTCCCCACCCATGTGTTTACACGTTTTCCTTATTGACCCGCACACACGCTCCCCTGGCCTTCCTGGCCCAAATAGTTCTCACCAATGAGAGTTCTTTCCCCCCCCACCCGATTACGAATGTGACCCCCTT
>Ga0179593_1722963_pt1 | contig 10853 bp, 12 predicted proteins | sample CZODoug2_1_08_16_FD_185931 | JGI IMG/M metagenome (GOLD analysis project Ga0179593, IMG submission 185931) | Vadose zone soil fungal communities from Angelo Coast Range Reserve, California, USA - CZODoug2_1_08_16fungal (PacBio error correction) | ecosystem: Environmental > Terrestrial > Soil >... | reverse complement strand
TTATGTGACCGTGGATTGACGCTGGGAATTGCCGCGCTCGATCAAACGACTGGAAATATTTCCCCTTAACGGCAGACCTTCCTGAAAGCTTCGATCCAAGTTTTCCTTTTAGTGCGGAGTGACCCCCCCCGGTTTTTGCCCGTTTCCACGCCCTTCCTTCCCCGGCCGATGCCTCACTTTTCAGTTGCGGAGCGGTTTCGTGGGAGTATTTTTTTCGCGGCCCCGGACCTTTGGTTCTGTGACGACTCCCCCTCCAATCCCGCGACGTGGCATACCCTAACCCCCTCGCCCCGCAGCCCCTCGAGCTCGTTCCGCCTCCCTCGATGCCGGTTCTTAGTTACACAAAGGTTTTGTGTGCCAAAGTCGGAACCTTTTCTTTCGAACCTCCCCGCCCCCGTCTCTTTCTCGCCGGCGGTTCTGAGACCTCCACACTGCGTCAGCCAGCGCCTTTCAGTAACGCGAATTTCGCCCCTTCGTTCAGGCATCGTTCCTTCCCACTCCGTTGGCATCCACCCTTTGGTCCCCACGTTTCGCCGCGCCCGCTCTGCCCTCACCGCTTCCACGCTGTTGTTCACATTGACCGTCGATTTAGTTTCTTTGGGGGTCGTTTCTATCTACGCGGATCTGCCTCAGAAATCCCCGTTTGCACGCGTACTTTTTCCCTAGGTCTTTGGTAGTAGTCTGGCGGCGGCGACTCTACGACTCCCACTTCGCCCGCTTCGTTCATCGGTCGCAGGTTCAAGAATTCTGTACGGACCCTCCTTTTTGTGTACTGTTTCACAAACTTTGCCTCACTCCCAGTCTCCCCGATCTGAAGTAGGAGCCCCCAAACAACCCGCATGCAAATTTCATTTTTTCTCAGCTCCGCCCCCCCATGGACCCCGCCGGATACTCATCCCACACCGGCCCCGCTCCCGCCCCCGTATCGCTTCCACTTCCTTTCAGACGCCTTTCCGTCGGGATTGTGCCCCCTTGGTGTAGGAACCCGAAGGGCTCCGTTTGAGCTGTGACTTCTCCCCCACGTGATTACCCCCTTTTGCCTCTTCTACCCGGAATGGAGCTGTTTTCTTTTCCCTGGCTCACTCTTCTCTTTTCGGAAGCAGTTTGCGAACGTAGTTTTGATTCAATGCCTATTTCCCTTCCTCCTCGACTGCGCGTCACGTTCCCCCCGACCTCTTTGAGCGTACGATCTGTCCGTAGCGATTCCCGATGTCCCCCCCCACATGTCACAAATCATCTCACCATTGACTTTCCTCAATCGTCATTGGTTTCCAAACAAGCCTGCGGGCCTTGGCCGGCAGTTTTCTGACGCAGGAGACACCAATCGTATGCTTCTCCCTTAATTTCTGCTCGGCGACACGGACTCGAGCCTCAGGATCTCGCCATTGTGGTCCTGTTTTTCCCCAGCGTCGCGTTTATCTTTTTCTATCCCCCTGCTCGCCCCGATTTGCCCCCTCACACTTCTGTCGTTTACCTTGCATCTTTTCTCTCCGTGACCGGGATCGAATTTTTTTTGTTTTTCAGTATGTGTACCTTTCCCGTTGAGTCGTCGATACACTTTCCCCAATTCTAGGTCGAACTTATACTGTGACACCAGAGAGTCATTCCTATTTTGCCCCCTTTTCGTTAGGGACAACCCCCGTTTCCTAAGCGCTTTCTAGACTCCCCATCCTCAGTTTTTCGAGTGTTGTCGCTTGCGGCTTTTCGCGGAATCTCCTTTGGTCTATGATCTCGTCCCCCTGGGCCCGTCGGGCGTAGACAGCTCACATGTAGGTTGTGGCTCTGTCCAGTCCTCGATTGAGCTTCTCTCTTGGTCTCTGCCTTGCTGCGGTTCCCTTCGATCTCCTTTGTACTCCTGGTCTTCCCCTGCCGTCGCTGTGCGTCTGTTCGTCTCGTCTCCCTTCCCCTTGTCGGGATCGGGATCTTTACTTACGAACGGACCTCCCGTCGGAGCTTTTAGGCATTGTCCCGGCCGCGCCGCGGCTCGGGACCGAGAAGAGGTTCGTTAGTGCTTTATTCTCCCCTTTTTTCCAAGTCAAAGATTTTTCTCTCCCCTTCAAAATTCCCGCCACATTCGCGGCCTTCCGGCCTGTGGGTTCATCTTTTTTTAATCTAGAATTTCTCGCCTTTGAAGCCGCGCCGCTTTTTCGCTGAGTACCTAGCGCTAGCCCCCCCTTTCCCCCCACGGGCGGACCCCGTGCTTTCCCTCGGAGGCCTTTTGGAAGCTCTTTGTCCGCGAGGGAACTTTTAGGGCCATGAGTCATCGTTCTCCCCTAACCTGCTAGGAGTCCGATCAATTCCCCCCTGTCCCACTTCCGCTTCCCCAGCGTTCCAGAGATTTTTCCTCAGTTAACGAGGATAGTCAAGTCTCACACTCCGTTAGATTGCAGTTGACTTTTCCCCTCCCCCCGTGTTTACCACTGAATGTGCGTTGGTGCTATTCAATGGTTTTTTGTCTTTCTTCGATCCCTTGCGTCTGGTTTTGCTCCCTGGACTCGCAGCTCGTTCCCCTAGTTTTTTCTCTTTTCGAAAGCCGTGGCGATCGATTCCTCCGAGATGCCTTTTCTAGACCACTCCGTTCGCATGCCCCGCCCCCCCCTTTTCGAGTTCACGCAGATCGTCCCTTTGAGTACGTGCTTTTTTTGGGTTTTTTTTTCTCCAGGTCGGACATTCCTTTGCGGCGAAAAATGTCACGTCCTCTTTGGTTTCTCTCGAGTCGGTCTCCTCTTCATTTTGTCCATTTTTTTTTTTTTTTTTCTATATCCCTCCTCCTTTTTTTTTGTTGTGAGATTTCGTCCCCACCCCTCAGCCCCCTTGCGTGTTGCCCTCGGAAAGGTTGAGCGCTCGACAGGCCTGTGTCGATCCCACGAACCGATCCACCCTCCTGCACCTGTCACGATCCCGTTGTTCTTTTAGAATCTTTGTTCTTTCCGGGTTTTTGTCTACTTTTTTCATCTTTTCTATCCCGGATTCGCGGCACTTTCGGAAGTGTTACCCTGGCCTCTTAGTCGGCGCCGAGTTCTCTGCTTTTTCACTCTTCCGCCCGGACTGCTGCCCAGTTCAGCGCTGGCAAGAACCGTAGTGAGTTTCCCTCTTGTCCAAGTCCGGACTTTTTTCTCCCTCCTGATGATGGGGACTCTTAGCTTCCTCCCCAATTCCTGCCCCCGCTACAGCCGTTCTTGGCGACTTTTCTTCCTTCGCGTTTGGCAACGTGGCTAAAAGATTGTCCTCTTCCTTGGCCTGATTCCGACCGGGTCAGGTATACGGCACGTGATTCAAGCTCCTGCGACGGGCAACCGCAGAGGTTCTGCATCGTCGGCGGTCGAGGCCTTTCGCAGTCCGCTGCTTAATCACTCCCGTCTAGATATTCTTTCCCCTGACACCCTTTCCTTCCTCTACTCTTCCATGTTAGAGGGCTTTCCGGTGCTTCGAAGAAATACTCTTGAGTCCTACGAGGCCGCGTTGTTATCCTTCCCGTCGAGCGAGTTCCCCTCGTTCGGGTCCGAGCATCTTGGCTTTTCGTCCGGTTTTCTCTTTGTTGTCTCGACGCGCATTCCGTGTTTCCGTTCTGCTACTCTGGCGTTCTACGAACCCCTAGATCTTCCGTGCCGTTTTCCCCTTCCGGACTGTCAGATAGGCCCGTTCTTCCCCGTCCGTCGACTGAGGGTTCTTTTCGAAAGCTCATCACGGGATCCTCCTGACCCGTCCCCCCTCCCCTTTTCTGTCCTACTGGCCGACTGCTCTTTCCGTCCTCAGCGAACCCCCTTCGAGCCCTGCACTCGGTTGACGCTTGCTTTTTCGTCCCTTGGTCCCCCCCCCCCTCCACTGGACCTGACCCACCTTCGGGTTCTTTTTTTCCGATTCCACTGGCTCCTCCGTCCTTTGCTGGCCTCCCCTCCATTGGGCCCCCCGGGGCTGCTCATTGCCCGCGAGTTTCTACACTGACATGCTCACTTTATCGCGTTAGCAACGTTGTTGCATACCGCGATTCGAACCAAGCGCAATTAGACAACTTTCAGGTTCTAGTTCCTTATGCCCCAAGGTGTTCGTCCCTCCAGATTTCAGGACTCGACGCTAGCAGAAGGTTGGATCCATTTCCTCGATCTCCATAGGTGCGCGTCTATCCCCCTCGCTTTGCCCCGAGGTTTAGCTCGATACTCCGTGAGCTGGAGCTTTCGATACGCTTGTACTCCGTGCAACTTCCGCGTACGAGGCTTTTGTTGCGATCGAGGTCGCGCCTGCAACGATGGAATGCTTTTTTTTTTCTGATGGCGTTTGGCGTTCTTCCTTCGGCTACTCCTCGAGCCGTACGCTCGAATATCGCCAATATCTTCCGTTGACGCCGATTCCTTTCGTCAGATCCCTTTCAGTCCCTTCTTTTGCGGCCTAAGCTTTTTCTCCCCTTCGCGCGTCCCGTCCTCTTCTCGCCCTGCCCCAGCGATGCTATCCTCAAGAGACCGTTTTTCTTCCTAGTGCAGTCTGCGCGTTTCAATCCTATTTTTCTCGTTCTCGACTCTACCCCCCCCTTCCTACCTCCACGGCCGCGGAACTGTCTCCGGTGTCCGTTGAGCGCACGGCGCAGTTTTGCTCGGGCCCGGGTGGCACTTTCTTTTTTTGTCTCTCCCGTTCGGGGGCTTCACCGGGCTGTTTTCCGCCCCCCCCACTGCGGCCCTCTTTTTTTGCAGCTTCTTCCTCGAAGTCCTGATCTTCCAACGACCTGGTGCAGAACCGCTCTTGGCGATGACCCGTCCACATCCTTTACTCCGTATGCGGCAGATTGATCGTTGAACCTATTCTTAGCTCTGACCGTGCTCTGCGTTGAGAAGGTAGGTACGCCGTAGACCGCCTACTCTACCTCTGACAGACCTTTTAACCCGATGCGTTCTTTCCTGTTTCTCTACACTCCGTCTCCTGAACCAAGGTGCGTCTCTTCGTCTAATTTCGACGCACTCGCGGTTGTTTTCTTGCCGTGCTTTTCCGGCTACGGACCGTTTTCCCCTTTTCAACGTTCCTTCAACATCATCTTTTTCACTGGCTATCCGGAGCGGTTTTCCTCTCGACGTGCTTCGACCTGTGCGTGCTTGCTTCCCCGCCGAGCGCGATGCTTCGGGTCGTTATCGTTTTACCTTGTCTCGACAATTTTTCTAGACCGGTGCACCTCGGCGGTCGGCTCGCTGACAGCAGGATGATTTTGCATTCTGGCAAGTTCGCGCGTGAGTTATTTTTTCAACGGCGTCTCGTCTCTCCCCAAGTTTTTCCCCTTGCTTTCTGACTCTCCCCACGAGGACCTGATCTCCCCTCGGCGACGTTCTTTTTTCCTTTTCAAGTTTTTCGTCCCTTTGTCGTTTTAAAGCGCCGCTCCAAGGCCCCACTTGGAAGTCCGGCGGGGCGCGGCTTCCAATTCCAGGGTGCTGATTCTCGGGCGTCGCTGTGTCCCCATTTTTTTCCCTTCTTTCTCCTTGTTGTGTGAGCCCATCCCTTGTTAGACGTTCCCAAGCCGCCTTCGATTTTCAATCCCTCGACTTCATGTCCCCTCCCCGCGTCGTCGACCCCTTTGCCAGCTGGAGCTCATTCTTTTTGGAGGATGTTCAGAGGTGCCGTTGCAGCCAACTTAGATTCTAGAGCCACTTTTTCCGCTTTGGCTAATTTTTGAGAAGATCGGCTCTTCTCTGTCCCCTGGTTCCTACCCCGCCGTTGCCCGAGCACTCAACTCGAACTTTTTCCCCACCGACCCCATGAGGCCCGCCGAGAATTATCATCTTCTAGACGCCTCTGCCTCATGTTGTGCACCTGTTCCTTTTCGCTACCAAGTATTCACCCCTACCGTCCCCCGACAACTGTCGCATTTCCGCGTCCCTCTTCCGTGCCCCCCCCCTTCGTCTATCCCCCCTGCCCTAGAAGCGAGATTCGTTCTGCGCATCGTTGCAGGTTTATTCCGTTGCTCCTTTACTGTTCCTGTAGCCGGCCCTCTTTCTCCCACAACTTAGCGCCTCTCGAATGCCGGAGCCCTCTTTTTCTCTATGCGTCGCTCCCTCTGGAGACGCGCGGTTGAACTCTACGGTTCGTCGAGGCTTTTAGTCGTCTTTCCTACGCGAGCGGTTTTTTCACCGATCCTGCCGCCTTTTTCTAACGTGCGAGTCCCTTCGCTTCATGTCTTTTTTTTCACGATCATCTGCCCCGCAGGTACTTTTTTTCGATAAAGCTGTACCGGTGCACAACTTTGCGAACGCGAAACATGTCTTCGTGTATACGACGTCTCTCCTCCCCCCTCTGAACCTCGTTGCACCCAGCTTCAGATGGCCCATCCGGTCATCCCAGCTTTCCATGGGGCCAGATACGGCTGCGCCTGGCGATCTCTTTCGTTCACCCTCGGCTCCTTCCGCGGGGTTTTCATCCTCCAAATAAGTCTAGGTTAGTCTTCCCCCGAAACTCTCACCTGCCTCTTCTGATTGAGCCCCCCCCGGGCCGCTTTTTGATAGACAGCGTAGATTTCCCCCTCTTCGATGGGTCGGCTCCACTTTTTCTCACGTCTGTTGCCTGAACTTCTTCTTTCCGCCAGATTCTCTTCGCCGATTTAACCAGACCCTTCCCCCCTGAGCTGTAAGGTCGTCGTCGTCTCGACCCTCAGAGGCAACAACCCCCGCAGCTTTCCTTTAATTCCACTGAAGCGATTCCTCGATCGTTCGCAGGTCCCCCTCGGATCACGTAGGTTCCCTCGACTCGATGTAGTCTCTATCGACGGGTCTAGGCTACCTGTGCTAATGACCCTAGGTCGTGGATCGCGCACTTTCTTCTTCATATAACCTCCCTCGTACAGTCGGTCGCTTTCCCTGCAACCATATGTTTTGGTTTCTGAGGACCCCCCCTGTTATTTGACCATGTGCACTGCTACTCCAGAATCTTCAGTCTCTTTTTTTCTCTAAATGGCGTTCCCTTTCGTTCTCGGAAAACAGCCTTTTCGTTTTTAATCTACCCCGCGTTGGATAAGCCTCTTTTCCCCTTATTGCATGAGGTCGACGGAGGCCCACACTTACTTCCCGTGATTTTGGCAATAGAGACTACCAAATTTTTTTTTTTTTTTTCCAAGTTGGTCCCGGGCCTGCGCTCCCCCCCGCGTGCATCACTTTTTTCCATGCTTACATTCTCAGCCCTGCGTCGCTGCCAACCGCCCCCCTGTCTTCTAGTTTGCCCGGCCTCGATGCGCTCGCGAGAGTGAAATCTTGTTTTTCGGACCTTAGTCCAGATACTACTTAAGTATATTTGTCCGAACCGCCCCCTTTCCCCCCCCTCTTTTGTTTCGGAGCCTCCCCTCTGCCTTCGCCACGCCCCCTGTTGGACGGGCTCGTTCGGTTTAGTCCGAGATAAATACATCTTTTCTAGCTCTTCTCTTGCTCCTTTCTCGCGACTTTAGCCCCCCTTCTTCGCGCAGTTTTGCTCCCCCCCCTCTCGATTTAGCTTCAATCCAAATTTCTTCCCTGGGATCCACCTTCACAGCCGACTCGAACACCCCATTCTCCCCTCATCTTCTGCGTCGTTTCTGATCTTGGACTCTACTCGCCGTTGATGTCCTCGTCTCGTGTACTTTCCGGATCTCCCAATCTCCTCCTTGCCGCTGCACCCTTCCCCCTTCGCTTGTGACCTTGTAGGCCCGGGCGCTGCGGGTTACTTCTGAGTCCTTCTGATTTATTACCCGGTTTATGCCCCTTTTCCCCCTTTCTCTTCCGTCTTCATCCCCGTCTCCCAAGGTTCAGTTCCGCTCGTTTCGTGATGCGTGTTCGAGCAGCTCTTGCCTTCCGAGTCTCGATCGTCCTCCCTTTTTCAAGTTGATCTCTCACCGTATTCTTGTTTTTCTCACGGGGTCCTCCTCTCTTCTCTATTCTTCCCGACCGCAAGGCGGCTGGCTTCGCAGAGGGCTCCTAGCTTTCCCAATAGTTCTTACAATCCGTCAGTCCTTCGATCAAGCGAGTGACAGTGTAGCCTCGCAGATCTGATTCTATCTTTCTGATACCGACCCGGTCCGAACGACCACTCCATCTCTTTGATAAAGAAGATCAGAACCTTTGTGCATGTAGGTCGTTGTCGGACACTTTCCTTCACTTCGGTATATAGCTGTCCGTCTTTTTCCTGAACCCCCTCGGGGTTTCTGAGTCGTCCCCCTCTTTATTGACCCTCTCTCTTCCATCATAGTGTTTTTTTGCTCTCTCGCCAGTTCCCAGACCGACTCGATGACCAACCCCGTACGGTTGCGAGAAAGTCCCTTACGCTTTTAGATCCCGTTTTTTTTTTTTTCCGACGTGTTCGAGCCTGACTCACACCGAAGACAGTGCAAACCCTCCTTCGTCGATGGGGGGGGCTTGCAGTGCTAGTTCTGAGTGGTCGTTCTCGCCCTTTCATTTCCCTCATCGTCTCCCTTCGTCGCCTTCTGCCTTCCCTTTTCTCGAGCTTTTTTTTCCCTCTTGCGGCCGGGTTTCTTGCTTCGAAGATCCCGATTTCCCCAGTTGAATTTCTCAGGGTTAAAACCTGTGACCCCAGCGTCACACACCCCTCCCTTTCCTATGGGCGTGACTCTCCGGACTGCAAGGCCCCGCTCCGAGCGAGCGTCGAACATTGGGAGACTTCTAGCTACAGCCCCCTTTTCACTTTGATAACGACCTTCCCTCCTGTTCATAAGACCGGTATGTCGGAAGCATAGTTCTGCCCTTCCCTTGGTCCGACCCACGGTCGGCAGTCGTCTTTTTATGGTTCCTCTTATATTATGTCCCGCCCCGATCGCGCGATTGACGTCTAGTCGCCGAAATTTTCTTCACGAAACTGACGCCGACGAGCTGCGGACCTGTCTTCGTCGCGCGGTGGAAGTTGGTAACTAGGGTAGTCTTTTTGTTATGCAGCGTTCCTCTTTTCCCCCCGCGACTATTCTTCAAGCAGCCGCGTTCCCCCGAGTTCTAGGCGAGCGACGGTCTCTTCTTCGCGCGTTTCCACGCAACGTCCCGACTCGTTCCCTTTTCCGCGATTGCACTGGTCGACGTAGCCTCTCTCTTTTCCCCCTTTTCTACCTTTTCTCGACAAGTAACTCCCTAACCAGACTTCCCTCCTCGCATCGAGGCGCTCTCGCCAATTGGTCGTCGACCTCCGACGGTCGATTTATTTCAAACGGTCGATCCTTTCGGGTGTTCGAAGTGATCGTTTACCTGACCCAGCCAACCCGGATTTCCTTTCGACTTTTACCTTTCTTTGTTGGCCCTTTCCCCTTATGGGCAACCTCCTTCATCGGAGGTCGAGCCGTCACGAAGGTCACTTCTTCAGATTTACGTCCCCCCTTCGCAGTCCGTTTGCCCAAGCGCTACCCCCTTCGTCATCTTCCACATGGTTAGGCCGTATTTTTAACCCCCTTGTGTTTTTCGCCTCAAGTGACGCCCGGCGATTTTCTGCAAGGTCTGAGACCTCCGCCTTGCCTCGTCAGCGCATAGCTAATGATTTCAGCTCCCCCTTCTTCGTCTGAATCAGTCCCCCAGTTTCTTCGAGGACCCGACAGTGACGCCCGGGCCTCCCTGGCGAGCTTTTTTTTCACGAGGTCGGCTCTTGAAGCGCTTCCGATTGCATGACGTGCGTGGTGCGCGCTTCGTGTCTCCCTACGTTCACTCCTCCCCGTAAGCTCCTAGCTGTCGCTTCCATGCGTGACTGGCGGAGCATTCGTCGCAAGACGGGCCTTTTGACTTCCCCCTTCCTTCCCGACTTTCGTTACTTCTGTAGCCTACCTCGTCTAGGCATTTGCCCTCCCCCGGCTGATACTTTGTTTTTTTCTTTTTTTCGACATTCCCTGGTATGATCAACTTCCTATCGGAGTTTTTGAGGTCGAGCCCTCTCCCCCCGGAGCCTTCTTTATAACCGATTTTTCACGGTTGCGTCTTCCGGTGTGACGATTGGAGATACGGAGCATGCTGGATTTTGCCCCTTTCCCGCTGCCCGTTGTTCTCCTGCGGTTTTAGTCCCTTTCCGAAACCCTTCCTTATTCCTCTTTGTGGGTTTCGTAGAATGAGACGTCAGTTAGCAAGTTTTGGCGAGGACCTTCCCGGGATTATCTTCGGCCAGGAATGTTTCCTTTTCCCATAGCTATCTCCTTATATAGAACTCTACGTGTCTTTTAGGATACCCCCTTTCCTCATCTTTTTTTCTTTTTTTTTTTTTATTGTTTTAGCCAGGCGATTCCTCCCCTTTTCCTAACCTACCTTCTCTTTTAACCCCCCCTGCCGTTTTTCTGCTCTACTCTGGGAGACACGCAGCGTTCAGCAGCGAGTCGCGGCATGTCGTCATGGTTTTTTCTGTTTTTATGTCTTCCTCTGGCGCTTTTCTATCCCCTTAGTGGACTGCCACCGGCAAAATGTCACTGTTTTTTCCCTCTCTCTCACGGCTCCGATTTCGCCTCCCCGTTTTGCTGGAGAAGAGAAACCTTTCCGTTTTTTTTTTTAGCCCTTTCTGGTCCCCCTCATTTTCCTCCATTGGTTCTTTTCCCCTCCTTCCAGTGTGACGCACCCCGTTTTTTTTAGGCGCCGGGAGCATTTTCTCGGCTGATTCCCTTCTGCTTTCCCTTGCCTCCTTTTTGGTTTCCTTCTCTGTTCCTTGGGCCCTTCTTCTTCTTTAGACAGGGGGCCGTCGCCTTGCTCGCCTAATTCCTCTCCCCCCCTTACTGCCGCGCGCCGTCTTGAACGTCACTGCCCCCGTTCGTTCCCGGCAACTCCTTGCGCCCCCCAGCAAGGCGATCAAGTTTTGCCTCCTCCGGAGTTCTCGCTGGCGTTGACATTTCCCTTTCTATGTCTTTTCTCTCTCCCTCGCAGTCGTTCCCCCTTCTTCGCCGG
>Ga0179593_1664632_pt1 | contig 10853 bp, 10 predicted proteins | sample CZODoug2_1_08_16_FD_185931 | JGI IMG/M metagenome (GOLD analysis project Ga0179593, IMG submission 185931) | Vadose zone soil fungal communities from Angelo Coast Range Reserve, California, USA - CZODoug2_1_08_16fungal (PacBio error correction) | ecosystem: Environmental > Terrestrial > Soil >... | reverse complement strand
AGATCGCTTTTCCTCTTCCCCCCTTTCTGAGGAGGTTTCCTCTAATATCGAGCGTGCCTGAAGACGGTCAAATGAGCTTTCTTCCTGTATGTTTTTCTCTTCCTCCTGTTTCTCACCTGCTTTCTCCAGGGACTTTGAGGCGTTTCTTGACCCTCCATCAACTGCTGTCCCCCCCCCCCTCCCCAGTTTTACCCACACCTTCGGTTGGTGGTGTCAGCTACCTTTCTTTTCTCGAAGGTCCTTTTTAGGAGGGCTTCTTTTTAGAAGGGTCAATCTGTTCCCCCTCCTGCTTGGTTTTTTTTCGATCTAAAAAGACGTTAAGCCGTCTTCCGATATGCATTGCCACCCTGCGCAACTCCCCTCATTTGACAGTGGCAACGGTCGAAACCTTTTCGTCTTGATCATTAAGTCCTTCCGTGGACCCCGGACAGGGAGTAAATGTCCTCTTCTAACCCTCCTTTTGTCACCTTTCTGTTGACGGTTAATAGGCAATTCCCTCGTTGGGGAGGAAACAATCTCCCTTCCCCCCTTCTTTCCAGAGGAAATCGTAGGAATTCTTGTTCGCTGCGCCACCCCCTTCCTTCCCTTTTCTGGATAATTTTCTGAACTCGGTTGCTTTCCGAATGAGGAATCCCTTTCTCGGAGTGCCTTTATCTCAACCAGGTTAAGGTCGTCAAGTGCTCTCCCCCGGCCCTTAACCTTTCTTTTCTGATGGCGAACGGTGTTTTTTCGGTAGCTCGAACTCTTCCTCCACCAATTCCTTTCATTTTTGCTAATCTAAAGACAGAAAGGTGACCCGAGTCACTTTTTTAAAGTCCGACTCAATATAATGTAAAGGAATAGTATTTCCCCGGAAAATTCCCTTCCTCCTCGCTAATGAAGTTGACACTTGTCCACAATTCTTTTCCTTTTTTTTCTTCCAGGGCCCAGGTGGACCCCCGTTCTGTAGATTAGAACAAAATGAGGGATTTTGCGTGTGTATCAAGATCCTTCCTAGTGACCGTACATCTTTCTTTATTCAGGGAGGGAAACACCCAGAATTACCACTTGTTCTCTGGGGGAAAAGAAGAAAACCCCCCCCCCTTTTTTTACGGGTGGGTTTCCCCTCTCTTAAGTAAACCGGTTTTAGGAATGGAGAATCTGATCGAGCTCCCCCCTACATCTTATTACGTAAGTTTATCTCCTTCCCTCTTTCTTTCGGGACGTGGACCGGTGTTTTATTCGAGATAAAGAATAATTAGCCTCTTCGGCCCCCTCAAACTTTCTTGGCCCGGCATACCTCTGTTTTTTCTACGACCGGACACGTTTAGAAAAGTCCCCCCTCCCCCTTTTGTTCTTTTTCGACGGTTTGAGATCCTCCTGATGGCGTACCCGTGGAAACTTCTTTCCTTGTAGGCAGTAGAAGACCTTATTTTTTCAATGGATGTACAGTCGGGTAATCCGGAGTGTTTTTCCCTTCTTGGTCGAAGAGGAGACCCCTTGCCAGGGAACAAAGCACTCCCTATAACGGGACTGGTAGAGCTGACCCCCCTTCGTAGACTGCTTTTTCCTGAAACTTGAGCGGAAGCCCTTTTCGTAAAGAGCTTGGAACGTCCCTTAATGAATCCAGTGAGTAGGGATAATTTCCTGTACTGGGCTGAGGTATTCATAGTTACTGTTTCCCTCTCTCCTGGCTTGGGTACTTTCTTTTTCCCAGTGGACCATCCCTGATCCTACATCGCAATAGGAAACTGGTCCCCGGTTATGTGTCTCTCCCCCGCCCCTCCTTTTCTCAATAAGGGGAAAGATCATCGATCCCTCCCTTTTGCCAGGGAGCTTCTCTTTCCTCTAAGCACGAGCTTGTCTCGGTACAGGTCGAAGTGGATTTATCTCAAAGCCCCCCCCTTCTTTTTGTCCAGCCCTGTCTACCCTAAAGAACGTAACCTAGATTTTTCTTTTTTCCTCCCCATTCGCCCCCCAATTGCAGGCCGCCCTCCCCCCCTCTCTATTCTTTTTCACCTACTCCGTCAGGAGTTCCCTTCCTTTTCCTTTTTTACTAATTGAGCCCGCTCGGGAAGAGAGATTCCTCCTTTCCTTCGTGACTTCTTCCCAAAGAGAGGGCGTCATTTAGCACTGAGGGAATACAAGGCTACTTCTTTTTTTCTTATATCGGTTCCCTTTTTCATTCTAGCCGGGCACATGAGGGAGACTTTGGTCTTTTTTTTTCTCCCTATCAGATTCCTTCCCCCTGATGACGTAGTTGTTTCCCTTTGCCGAGGTCGCTGTAGGATAAAGGGATCCCCGGAACTCTTTACCCTTTAGCCACCACCATAACGGGAATTAATCCTATTGACCCTCGGGGCTTTCTCCCTTCCCCCTCCGACTTGAGGCAGGTGTATTCCTTTCCACACGCAAGGGTCGGTTGTAATCCCGCTTTCCCCCTCACTTAGGTCTAGGGCTATAAAAGGCCGGACATATTGATTTTTTCTTTGTCGCCCTGGCGGGTGTTTTCCGATTCGACCCACGATCTTCCCTCACTCGGAGGGGAAACGGTGCACGGTCCCTCTTGAACCACTTTCCCCTGATTTCCGCCTGTTACAGCAGTGGCAAGGGGACGCCCCCCCTCTTTCGCACTCTAAAAGCCCCCCCGAGTTTGAGGTCGTCTGACTTTGCCGGGCGTCGAGGACTTTCTCCCATCTCATTATTGGCCGAAGGGCTGTCTCTTTTATTCCCGAACGTACCCCCTTGGGTCCCAGACGCCCGCTGTCCTTTGAGTTACTTTCCCCCTCTTCTCCCTTGTCAGGCAGAAGAGGTACGTCCCCCTCTTTTGGACCAGGGTCCCCACCTTCCTCAACCTCTCAAAGAATTTTTTTCCTTTCCTTTTTTACTGAGAACCTTTTTCGTCTGATACCTCTCCCGCCTGAGAATGATGGGCTTTTCGGGTCTCTGTTTTTCCACTGAAGCCAGCATGTTCCTCTTTCCTTTCCTTTTCGTAACGGTTTCCTCCGCCCGTTCCGTCCGTTAACCTGAAGTTTTGTTAAACCTTTCCCTTTGACCTTCCCAGACTTCCGGTAGTGGCCGAGGAGTTCGAACTCCCTTTTTGTTGAGATTTCCCCCGGGAAAAGGAACTTGACTTCCCGGCGAGGCTAAGATTCTACGCTCTCCGTGGGTGAGTCCGATCGTTGGGGTTTGGGGGGTTTGTTTTTCTTCGAGTGCTCCCCCCAACCGGTTCGCCCTCGTCCTGGGGCCTATGGCCAAGGGTGAATTTTCCGACTGGGTTTCCTCCCCTTGATTGAATATAAGGACGTCTTTTCCCCGGGTAAACCTTTTAGCAGCACCGCTCAGCCAGGATGTTTCCCGGATTCTCTTTCCCCCCCTCTTAATCGCGGAGCAGGGTAGTGTCATTTCCCCGGACGCTTTTACACTTGATTCATGGAGGCGTCCATATGGGTCTTCAACGAATCCCCCTCTTTTGGAACCTTCCCCCCCCCCCCCTCCCGACAAGTAGGTAAGCAGGAACTATCCCTCTGGTTTCGAAGTTTCGATGATCAATCGGTACTCATGGCGTGTTCGAGTTGCTGAGAAAGCGGCGTTTTTCCCCTTCACCGCTGAGTACAATATCCCGGAAACTGCGTTCGCCGATGCGACCCCAACCCCCCCGCATGAGCCCCCCCCCCACCCCCCCCCCCCTCCCCCCCCCCCCCTTTGAAGGGGATAAGGGTTCAAGAGGAGACCCCCAGAATTCCTCAAGCTTGTGCGACGAAAAGTTCCGTGAAATCCTCAGTTTGGGTGGGGGTTTGTTTTTTGTCTGGAGAATAAGTTGATGGACCCATCCCCTGCAATAAACTTTCCTTCCTCTTGGAACTCAGGTGACTCCGGTGCATAGGCTCCCAACGCACCCCTTAAAGTCTTCCCCCCCCTTTCTGGCAGGCCTATGACCAGAGTGGATATGCAAGCAAGTCCTCGGTGCCCTCCTCTTTTCTTCAGATATCTCTCTCTTTGGGGTTGTGGAGAGAACCTCCGGCTGGATTATCAGACCTGGAAGATCGTCTCGTTCTTTGAGTAATGCAGACAGGTGGTTTCCTTTTATTCCCGTCGCGGGATGAGTTTCTCGGGACTGTTTTTTTTCTTTCCCCGGCATATTTAAAGGACCTTCAGCTTCTTGGAACAACTCCACCCTTCTCCCCTAAAATCCCAAACCACTGCTTCCCCCCCAATGTCTTAGGAACTTAGAGGCCCTCCACTGGTGTTTCTCTCCTACTTCGGATGGGCGTTGATGTCCCCCCCTCTGCGACCTTCTCCCCTCCTTGGTTATAGTCGCATAGATAAACCTTTCCTGACGATGGTTTTTCCTTGACTAACCTCACTTTCCCCCTTTCAACGTTTCCTCGAACCCGCCATTTTTTTCTTCCTCCTCTTATTCGTCTCCTTCGGCACCCAGGACAGGTCCCCATCTTTCGCTGAACGTTCTTTCCCCGGTTCCCCTTTCCCTTGCTTTGGCCGGGGAAAGTCGAGGTCACCTACAGGTGTCCTGTCAATCACTACCCGGCTCATTGTTTTAGGGGTCTCCTACTCGAAGCCGTGCCGCTTTCTTCCAGGTCATCCTGGTTGAGGCTCCCCTACGTTACACACGGTGTAGCAGAAGGACCCTGATAGTCCCCCTTTTTTTTCCTCAGGTATTAAAGTCAGTGCGCAGAGAACACCCCTTGAAATTTCCCCCCCCCTTTCCTTCCACGAAGTTTTCCTTAGGAATAGACCTTCTGGCCTTCTTCCCCCTTTTCCTTCCTAGAAGCTAGACAGCCGTCGGTCAGAAGTAAAGGGCTTTTGCTTTCTCCCCATACCGCAGTCGTGCGAAGCTAAATCGTCCACCCCTTCCCTTCCCCGTTAGGTTCTTTCCCGTGTACAGTTGAACGGGACAGGCCCCTCCCTTCTCTTATTAAGGACGAGGATTACCCCCCTTTTCCAGAGAACATGCGGGCGTGGGCGTCCTCCCCTAGTTGAACGGACAATCGCCCCTGGCAGGCCCCCGACTTCCCCCCATTGGTTCGGCGGGGAAACAGGACCGCCACCCTTTTTTTTTGATGACGGGGTTTTTTCCCACGAAGTACAGGACCTCTGCTCCCTTTCCTTTTCGTTTACCTCGCGGAGACAAGCCCTTTCTAGACGTACTTTCCCTCCCAGGACGTCGGGGCGTCTGTCTCCGGGGGTACGTGCTCCCCTTCCCAGTTTTCTTACCCAACGCACAACTTGCTACCCCCTCACAGATCTTTTCTTCTCGGAACGGTGCCGACCTCACTCGGTGCGTTCCTTTCGAGGTGCTTCCCCTTGCTCACTGCAAATTATGTCCCGGTCTTCTTCGACGAACCTTTTCTAGGACCTCATTTTTTTTTTGCTGTCCCCCTTGACAGGGGTCATTGAGGGCTCTAATCTCGTGTTTTGTTCTGACGCCTGGTTCAACCGACAGGCGGACAGGGCCTCCTCTCCTTTTTTCCGTTCCTTTTCCCTGAGAAAGAGGCATGTCCCTTTCTCGTCCGATGGAGTATTTTTTTTTTTTTGATAGCAACAGTCCGGAAAGTCCAATTTCACGAACTTTTTTTTCCCCCTTTTAGGGATAGAGCCGTTTGAACTCCCCGAGGAGTTTCTTAATTCGTTCATTTTGTCTGGTGGATCTCTGCTTTTTTCCTTTTTCACTGGAGGCTTCCCCCCATCAACTCGTGATTCCCTCGCCCTCGGCAAGGGAACCCTCCTTTTCTCCGTTTTCCCCTGTTCCCCAGGTCCTCAGGGCCCAGATCAGCGGCCTCCCCCTTCTGGTTGTCGATCAGCAGATCTGGGCCCTTTTTCGCCGTGGCTTCCCCCTTCGCCTCTGTTGATGATATATCCCCTCCTTACATGTAGACTTCCCCCTTCCCCCCTATCTTCGAAGAGAGGTTCCTCCCGAGTTAAAGCCCTTAACCCAGTTCCCCTTCCTATAAGTGTTGTTGAGAGAGATGGAGGCGGCTTTTTTCCCTCTTTCACTGGATGTCTCTTTTCTGGAACAGGAGACATGGCCGGGTCCGCTTGAGATCGCCCCAATTGCCCGTTGCCCCCTTTCCTTCGTTATGATTGAACTCTCTCGGCGGATCTCGGGCCTTTTCCCTCCGGATTGATTTTCTCAAATGAGGGAGACCGGGGATTGTTTGGGCGATCAGAGCTATGCCTTCTTTTTTTTCCACTTTTCTCACTTGTGTTGATGGTACCATGGTAAGCCGTGTCTTTCCCCACAATTCCCAACGAAAGAGGAATAAATACTCCTGTCCTTCCCCTCGAGGGAGTTTTTTGTAGGCAGGTGGACATTTCTCTTTTCGGAATGTTGAGAATGGAAGGATGGTTTATCCCCGAACTCCGTCTCTACTTTTCAAGGTAGAGAGAAAGTTACAGCTTCCTTTTTGTGCCACTGGAAGTCCTTTCGTCTACCGCTTCGACCCCCCCCTCTCCCTAATTATGGCCCCAGGTCACGGTGGACATCCCACCCCCCCCCCCCCACCTTCCGTGTCTTTGTATACTGACGACACTTTTCCCCAGTACAGTGGACACGGTTATTATCTCACCCTCCCCCCCGGACCGTCGCCACGATTCCTGACGTCACCGTCCCTTTTGACATGATAGTGATGCCGGTTCACCCTTGGGTCGTGGACCTTTCGATGATGCGTTTTGCCACCGTTAAACCAGTTTTTCAAAGCCTCCCACTTCTGGAACTGACTTACCTTTTTCACCCTTTGCGTCTCTAGGCGAGGGTTTAGCGCGAAGGCGGTTGGGGGACCCCAGGGGAACAACTTTCCCCCCGAAGATAAGCCTTTTTCCAGGGACACGACCCCGTTGGGACTTTTTTCCGACCCTTAATGTCCCCGGTAAAGAGGAGGGTGGGTTCTGTCTGCGGAGTTTTCAACGCCGATTTGTTCCTTTAATTAAATAGTCCTGGGTGGGACAGGATTCCCCGGCAAGCGTCCTTCTTTGAAGTGATGACGCCCTTTTCCAAGTCAACTATGACATTACGCCCCGACTTTGGTTGTTTACGAGTGAGCTTCGCACGACTCTCGTGGGTTTTTTGGTTTTGTAAACACGGAAAAGGCCTTTCCTTCCAAGGGCAGTTTCTCTCCCATGGAATTCGTGTTTGTTCTCTCGGGGAGTGAGAGCCTCAGGAGGTCCCCCCGACAACTCTTTTTTACAGAATGGTCTGTGGCTCTGCGACTACTTTCTAATGGTTGAGATTTTTTTCTTCGTAGCCGAGCCCCTGTAAAGGCAATCACACTTTCTCATCCCAGAGGGTCAGTAGATCCAGCGGCCGGTTTCCTCCCAGCAGTTCCTCCCCTACGTCATCAGAAAGGCTCCCCCAGTAACGACGCCGTTTGTTTTCCTCTCTGGAGGAGTGCTATGGGTCTTCCTCCATCTTGGCCTGATGAAAGGAAACTTTTTCTTTCACTAAGTCGGTCAGCGGGCCCCCTTTCTCCTGGGCTGAGTAGCGGTGAGGGGAGAGAAGCTCCCCTCCATGGCGGGTTTCGACCTTTGGCTTGATGAGAAAAGATGTGAGTTGACTCTCTTCCTTCTTGAGTCATATCCCTTTTCCCTTCCCGATGCGATATTCTTACCCCCCGCTGAGGTGCCGGGTGGCTCCGGGGTCCTCTCTACATACACCTCTTCCCTCCTGTAACTGCCTGCCCTCCCCTTGCAAGTCCCAGAGCAGTTTTTTTTTCTTTCGAGATTGTTTGTGTAGTGGATGGTCTTTACCCTTCCTTGATTGGTTCCAGACCTCCTTTTCCTCGGAATCGAACTTGAATTAGGGCCCTCCCCCATAGTTCGAACCAACGCAATCCCGCCCCCATCTTACACACTTCTCCAATTTATTTATGACAGCATCGATACGCTTCTCTGCCAGCCCTTCAGGTAGGATAACTTCTCTCTCGATCATCTCTTGGTGTTGTGCTTGGCATTTCTACCTTACCGCTATACCCTTTTTTCTTTGGAGAGCGGATCGGTTACTCTCTCTGTGAATGCCCCTTAGCGTTTTCGGAGGTAGTCGTTGGGGCGAGGACGGTTTTCTTGTCTGAAATATTAAGGGAGTCCCTGCAGGGGATTTTCTTCCCATCAACTGATGCCCCACCCACCAACACAAAACCCCCCCACACCCCCTCCCACCACATGCATCTGGTGGGCCCCCCCGGCCAGTCCCTTTGTTAGAATGCGCAAGCGTCGGATTGCTGATTTCCTTTTCCCTCGCGACCCGGAGGCAACTATGTTTGGTTGGGGTTATAGATTCGCCCCCCCGCCTCTCGATAGACGAGTTGATGAAGTTCCCTTGATCAACACACTTCCCCTTTCTTGGACTTTGCACCCGCCATTATTTTTCCCTCCCTCACCACTTCCCCCTCTCCCTTCCCTTACAGGTCAAGGGAAATCTTGCCGTTCCTACTTGATGGCTTATCTCTTCCTCAGGACCGCCTTACTTAGTTTGAGACCCCCTGAGGCACGCCGCCCCATTCAACACGTCGGTTTTTAAATTCACTAAAGCAGAGTACCTTGGTTTCCTTCTTTCTTGCTTCAGGGACCCCCTTTCTTTCTGCAGCGGATCTTCTTCCCCTTTTTCTCGCTTAGGGAAGTGTAACAGTAGTTTTTTTCTGATAGTAAACTATAAAACTCCTTTTCCAGTAGTTTTTCCCCAGGACATTAACCCAACTTGACGTAGGCGTCCCCGTGGGAAGAATTAGTGTTTGATACGTTCTACAAACTCCCTGTTCCTTTCACTTTTTTCCTGCAAGGTATCCCTTCTCCTTTGTAGTACTTTCCTCACCCAACCATTAGTGCTCAAACCCCACTCACGACCGTCAAGGACAGTCTCCTATTCCGGACGTTTCCCTTTTCTTTTTTTTTTTGCAGCCACTTAAGTACTGATTGGTCCTCGGCTTTTTCCTTCTGGACATAGTGCAAGTGATACCTGTCATGAGGGCGTGGGAGTTTTTCCTTTACCAACCTCCTTTAACGGCACATGCCCCGTAACCCGCGGGTATCTTTCTTACCAACGGGTCGTTCTTTCGGGAAAAAGAAGGAAAAAATTTTCTTTTGCTTTCCCTTTTTTGTAACAGCCACGCTTTCCTTGCCGGTCTGTTTCCTTCCTCGGTAGGAGGTTCCCAAGCGGTGACATGTTCCCAGCTGAATGAGAACCTTCTCTGTAGTATGGATTCCTTTTTTGTTGTTGCCCCTTTTTTTTTTAAAGCCTACGCCCATCCCATCCCGTCGGTAAAAGCCCCCTTTTTCAAGGCATAACTCGGTTTAAGTCCTCCCGGTCCCCTTTCGAGGACGACCCGCACTTCTTTCTGTCACTTGACGCCTCGAAGAAGCCGTGGCACGTGCACAATTAGTACACCGGTCGGCTTTCCTCCCCCCAATCTGAATGTTTGACCCTTCTGGTCCGGTGGTCATACGGATCACTTTCTCACGATAGTGGGGTCGATTCCTCCCGCTCGTAACAAGCCAGGCGCCAGTCCCAAGCAGCCCTGATTTCCGTTCTTTTCCCCATTCGAGACCGGCCAACCGGAAAGACTTTTTCCACCACCCCCATTAAGTTCTTCCCACAGACACCTTTTTTTCCTTTAAAAATTTGATATGTTTAACCTCCTTAGTTACGGGCGGAGTCTACTCTACTGAGGGACGGAGGCTTCCTCGTTATGGGTTTTTCGGGGCGGTTTAGGTAAGGATGACCAGGGCCTGATACTAAAGAGCACAGAGGCCCCTCCTTCATCCGGTGCTTTCTTTCTTACCTAGGATCCCGACCCCGTTCTCCCTCAGTTTTTTTCCCTCAGAAAAGAGGTGGAACGGGAAGAAAGATGGCTTAGACTTCCTTTCTCCCCCCCTTCTTTGGATTAAATTCAGGAGAGGGGCCCCCTTCCCCCGAACTCTCTTGGGCTTCTACCCCTTTTTCTGCCGTAAATGTTTTTCTTCGCCGAGCGGGTCCTGCCCCTTTTCCCCTCGTTCAAGACCTATTTCCCCCCCTTCCCTCTCTTCCTCCTCTCCTTTCTGATGGAGGGCGCCTGGTAATAGGGCCCTTCCTCCCCTGGATCCCCCTCTGCTTGCCTTTTCCGGCGACCTTTTTTTTTCTAGACCAAACGAGATTGTTCGTTTGCCCCCGCCCTGAGGAAATTCCCCCCCGATGTACGGCCTCTGGCGGATCTCCCAAGCTTGCGCAAGTTGCAACGTCCTCTTTGGATTTGTTTTTTCGACCTTTCGCCCTTTCTGTTTCCTAAGAGGTACGAGCCATTCCCTTCCCCGTAGTGTTTCCATGGCCGAGGCAGACTCTTTCCAAGGTCTTTATGTTCTTTCCATCCGTAACCCAAGGCAAGCCGCCGAGATCCCCAAATGAAAGAGGACCCGTCCCGGCCAGTGACCCTCGGGTATCCGACGCCTTTCTTCTTTCCCCCCAGTTCCGGGCCAAAAGAAAGGGGTTGTGTGATGGTCCGGATTTCCCCCTTTCTTTTTCCCTTTTTGTCAGTCTTTTCATCATTTCCTTCCCCCCGTGCCAGAAGAGACCCCGCGTGCGGGGGGACATGGCCCCGCTTTCCGCAGGGAGTTACGCTAGCCACTATTTTCGGACCAAGTTCCCTGGTCCCGAGGTCCGAAACACTTGCTTTTGCTTTTCTAATTTACAGAAGTGGCAGTTTTTCTTCCCCAGGACTTCTTATCTCCTCGAACCCGGACGTCCGCGTTGCAGGTTCGTCTTCAACGCGGAGGGATTGAGACGCTTCCTTTCTTTTTTTATCCAGGTTTTTCCGACGGGCCTTTCCTGATTTTTTTTTTTTTTTTTAAATGCTTGCTCGAAAGTTACAAACAGGTCTCCGACTTCTTGC
>Ga0179593_1638864_pt1 | contig 10853 bp, 12 predicted proteins | sample CZODoug2_1_08_16_FD_185931 | JGI IMG/M metagenome (GOLD analysis project Ga0179593, IMG submission 185931) | Vadose zone soil fungal communities from Angelo Coast Range Reserve, California, USA - CZODoug2_1_08_16fungal (PacBio error correction) | ecosystem: Environmental > Terrestrial > Soil >... | reverse complement strand
ACAGCCTTATAATATCCCCTTCTTCTTTGCCAGCCGTTCTTCGAGGCATCACTAACCTTTTCTGCGCTTCATTGAGCCAAGCGCCCAGCGGCCCCAACATTTCGTGTCTCCCTTCTCTGGCCGAAAGATTTCGCCCTCTCTTTTTTTCCTGGGTCCCCTTTCCTTGCACTCGAGCTTGGACGACCGACTGATCGTAGGGATCGTCCGCGCGTCCTTTCTCTTTTCCGGGTCAGCGGCCTAGCTTCAGTGCGGCCAGTTCAACCTTTCTTCTTTTTAGAACCTGCGTGGTGCATCAGTGTTTCGACTGGCTGTCTACGGTTAGATCCTTTCAATTTCCTTTTAATAAGAATGTCCATATTATTCACAAGCCCCCGTCCCTTCTGAAAATTCCGTTACATTCCGTTCCACTTTCCCGTCCAGCGTAGTAAGCCTTTTTCCCCCCCCCCAGACCTCCTCCGCGATTTTGCCCCCCCCCCCCTTTTTCTCCTCCCCTCAGGACAACGAGCATCGGCACTCTCAGCGACTCTATCGTCGCTTTTTCTTTTTCGATTCCCCAAGGGAAAAACACTATGGGCCGCCACACCATAGCCCTTTTTTGTATTTCACATAGACCCCTTTTTTTTCCCCATTCCCTTTTTGGCCACCCCCGGCCCCCAAGCATCGGTTGGGACCTCCCCCCCCCTTTAGTTCATAGGTTTTAAACTCTTTTGATTTGGCGTTCCACGTCGGCCTTTAACTACCACCGCTGACACCTCTTCCACCAGGTCCGTGCGTGTAAATCTTTCTTCCCCTTCATTTTTCCCTCAGATCTGTTTCTTTCACGCAACCTATGGAACGGGCCTCCCGTTAAACTTCAGCCCCCTTTGCGTCGGGACCCCTTTTTTGTCCTTTTTTTTTTTTTCTTTTTTTGCGGCTTTTGTGTTGCCCGTTTGCCTCCCCCCGCGGTTCTTCCGCTTCTGCCCAAAAAACCCAGCCTTTTTGCCCTTCTCCCCCCTCTTGTGTTTTTTTTTTGTGAGCCCAATGATCGTACCTTTTGGTGAGGTCTCGATCATCTCCTTCCCGGCCGTCGTCTTTCGTCGTGATGCGACACAGCCCGAGGCGATGTTGTGAATTTTATTTCTTTCTGCAGCCGGCCCGTCTTTCAGTCGTTACCCCCCCCCCTTTTCCTGACACCATCCCCCCCTTATGTCGAGCCACGGATAGTAAAGTCGCCCGTCTCCTCCCTTTTTGCGGTTTTTTTCTTCTGTGTCGTCACCCGGTTTGAGTGGGAGTTTTTTTTTAGGGCTTTTCCCCCCCAAGACGGGCCCGTTGACGCGGCTGAAAATTTAAGTCCATAATCTTCCCTCCCTTTTCGTTTTTGTTTTCCCGACCGTAACATCCGCCTTTGTTTTTTTTTATGCTCCCCCTTCCCCGTTCACCTAAGCGCAGAAATCGTCCTTCGACGCCGGGCTAGTCCCCCCCACTTTTTTTTTTTTTCCTTACCTGTCCCGGGACAGTTTTCCTTCTTTGGATGTTCCCGCTCCTCTTTTGTAGTGTTTTCCCTTTGCATTCCCTGCTTGAAGCGGACAACAGATCGCCCCGCCACCTCCCCCCTTCCACCTACCCTAGCCGACGCGCCTGGTGAGTAGTTTGCTCAGGCCTCGGGCCTTTTTTTCTTTTTTTTGCCTCGTTTTGACAAGCAAGCGCAGGTGTGAGTTTACTCGATCACATTTGATCCCTGTCTCGATTTTATTTCTTCTCTAATTTCCTCCCAAGTTTGTTTGAGCCTTCATTTTCTTTCTCCCTCGAATAGTGCAGTGCTCCCTCGGTCCTCTTACTCCTTGCCTTTCTTTTACGCCACCTTCTTCCATTCCCCCCCTTTGCTTTTTGTGTGATCCCTCGCCCCCCCTCCCCGTGGTCGGAGAGTTTTTTTTTAGCGTTGGATGATCTGGTGCCCTCCGTTTTTTCCCCCCCTTCCCCCTTTGCGCCGACCTAAATACCTCTAACGCGGCAAGCCGGCCCTGTCCGCGTTCCTTTCTTTTCGAGAACCTCCTCTTCTTCGCCCCAGCAGACCTTTTGGTTTCTGCCGATTTCGCCTTTTGGCAGTTGAATTGGTGACTGAAGCAGGTTCCGAGGCTGTGATTTTTTACCAAGGAAGCGCTCCGACACTGGATTTTTGAGTCTTGAACCGTTTCCCCTCCCCTCCTTTGAAGCCCTTTCTTTCCATAGTCCCCCCTCATTCAAAGCGGTGACGTAAGCATAGAGACCTCCACGATGCGTTTCCCCCTTTTTCTGGAACTCCCCCTTTGGAGTGAAAGCACCTATCGTCTTGTAAATGGTTTTTTTGTCTTCTCCCTTCGTCCAGGAGGATCAGACGAGGAGGAGAATCCCACGACCCCCTCCCTTTTTGGTGGCGATTCATCCTCCCTTACCCGACGCCTGCAGACCCCGGCGCCGGTTTGCCCGCGCATGAACTTCCCGTCCCCCCTCCCCTTTGGGCTACCTCCCCCGAGCCCAGACCCTTTGGTCGCGGGTTCTCCTTTTGGGATCTCCCCCCGTCGGCCGCAGTCGTTCATTCTGGAAAATTACGTCCACTTTCCCCTTTTCCTTTCCGACCGAGCTGGGCGGCAGTGTTATTGGAGGCGTTCCACTTTTTTCCTTTCTTTCACGCTCTGCCACCAATGAAGTAAACCTGCCCTGAAGTGAGCGTCTCTTTGAGCCTTCTTTTTTCGTTTTTTTTCCCTTTTGCAGACGGCCGCTTCCGGATTTTTTGAACGGTCCCCATATTACCCTCCCTTGTTGGTTTTTCCCAAGAATGATGTATGGTAAGTTCCTCTTCTGTGGTCGGTATTTTCCGTTTACAACGTTACAATGTGTTTGTTTAACCCCCTCATCTCATAGGAGACCTTCTCCACTTTCTTTCTTCTTTTACTTTCTTTAGGCCTCTGAGCGCAGACGTGTATAGGAACGTTACTTTTCGCCTCTTTTTTCAATGATTTTTCCTCTCCTCCGAGAAAGGTGACTTAGCGCCGGACCCCCCTGGTCTCTCTTTTGCGCGCTTTTCTGCCCTACTGGAGTGTGAATCGTGGGACCTGCTTTCCCCCCCTTTTCAATGCGTTTGTTTTTCCTTCGAAACCACTTGCAGTACCAAGAGTTTCCTAGAAGTGCCTTTGGTCTTGTCTGGCACCTGTCCGTTCCTCTACCCTAACGATCAGTAAGCGTCCCTCCTCTTCCCGTTCCCAACCCCCCCTTGATCCCCATGTGCTTGCACCGTTTTTCTTTTCCCCCTTCCTGCTCCCCTTGCTCATGCCAGCTGCTGAAGGATCGAAAGGGTATTCCCCCTGATGGGCCCCCTTCCCCAGACCAGATTTCTCTTGTTTCCGCCTTTTATTTCTCCCCCTTGTTATTGCGAGAGAGACACGCTCCCCTCAAGTCGGTCCCTTCCCCCCTCAGTCTGAGGTCCTTACCTTTTTTCCCCCACTTTGTTTTTCCCCCTCCCCGACGACTTCTGGATAGGCGCCATTTTGACCGACCGGTCGCGACCCCGATCACCCCTTGACCTGGAGACCGGCCGAGGGAAGATCTTGCGTTTGACCCCCTGTACCCCCGTTTTTCACTTCTTCTCGGTTTCTTTTTTCCCTCTGTCCGCTTAGCCCGGGAAGGCGGTAAGACCTTCCTTGCAAGGACCTCCATTTTCACCGGCGATTTAACATCCCTTTGACCGTGTATCCCGTGGTGTCAATTGGAATGCTTCTCTTCCCCTTCGCTCTGACCTTCACACTCATCTTCTGTCTCTCCCCGCCCCCCCTATAGCTCGCCGTTATTTGCGGACGCCGACCTTAGCCGTTTTTTTTCCTTTCAGGTGATCCCTCTGTCTTGCCCCTGTCACTCTCCCTTTTCCGCGGGCCGCGCGAGCCGCAGATACACATTTTGCCCCCCCTCCCCCGACCCGAGCCCCCCCTCCCCCCCCCCCCCTCCCCCCCCCCCCCCCCCCCCCCCCCCCCCCCCCCCCCCCCCCCCCCCCCCCCCCCCCCCCCCCCCCCCCCCCCCCCCCCCCCCCCCCCCCCCCCCCCCCCCCCCCCCCCCCCCTCCCCCCCCCCCCCCCCCCCCCCACCCCCCACCCCCCCCCGAGGCCCTCCCCCCCGTCGTGACGGTTTTTTTTCCCTCCCGGGTCTTTTTCTTCCAGGCATTTTTTTCTTCTCCCCCCCCCCTTGCAGTTTTGTAACTCGGAACGGACCGGAACCCTTTTCGCTTGTTGAAGGTTTTACCCGTGCATTTGGGCGGTTTTCCCCCGACGTATTAACGATAGCCTCGTTCAAGCCGCTTTCCTCGGCCTCAGTTCCCCCCCATGGACCCTTAGAAATCTTTTTCCCGCCCCTGTGTAGTTTTCTTCCCCCCCCCCAGTCGTCGGACGCCGACAAGCCTTTCACTTTTTTTTTTGAATTCCCGATTCTCGTGACCCCCCTGGAAAGCCTCCGGTCAACTTCCTCAGCTCGTCTTTTTTTTTCCCCACCGTTGCGGCAGAAGGTGGAAGACCTTTTGTTTGCCCGTCCCTCCCTTCCCCCTACGTGTCTTCTATCCACCACAAGCGGGCCTGCGATTAATGCACCCCAGTCCTCCTCACTCCTGCGTGAGCTTTTTTTTTTCGGATTTCCCCTTCCGCGTTTCTTCGTTTCCAGCTGCGAAAAGCCGCTCCCTTCATTTTTTTATTTGCGTATTTTTTTTCATCGACGGCCAATGTTCGTTTTCTCCGCCTTTTCTTAGAGACGGCCGTGAGGAAGTCGCCAGCACTCCCCCCGTCCCCCCCCACGTTCCTCCAAATCAGCTGTCCTTTCACGGGACTTCCCCCGTTTTTTTTTTTATCGGGGTTTTGGATACCCCCCTTTTCTAGGGGAAGGTAGCGGAAGACTTTTAGTTTCCCCCCCACCCTCGGTTCCCCTTTTGCCCATTTTCCCTTCCATTCCTTCATCTTTCCTTGGTACCGTAAAAACCAGCCTCGCGCTCCCCCTCTTCAACCCTTTCTTCCGTTCCTTTTCTTTCATCGGTCTTTCTGATTGCCCCGGTCAACTCTTCTTGGATCTGACCCCTCCCGAATGCCCCCCTGAACGCATGGGAAGACTGGAAAGGTAGTAGGTATGGCTGTGAGTTTTCGCTTACTGCTTTTTCCCGGTCTTTTCTGAACCAAAGTCCGAGGACCTCCATCAACATCTCCTTGCATAGTCGGTCATTTCTTACCTTCCGGCCGAGAGGCATTATGGTGGAGCGGTGTTCGTCCCCTTTTTCGACCCTTTCTTTTTTAGATCCAAGATGATGAATTGGTTTTTCGGTTCCCATTTTACTTTTTTTGTTGTTGTCCGAGATTGTTCGAAATAATAGAATCGTGGCGAAGTGATAAATCAGATTTTACGGCCCGCCAATGAAGTCGAGGCGGCCCCCCGAAAAACGACGGAACAGATGGCACTGAGCTTCACTTCAACTTTGGAGCAAGCTCCCCTTCTTGGTCCCCTTGTCCTCCGTAGTTTAGGCTAGCTGGTGAGAGATGTTTCCGCTGACCTCCCTCCCCGCGAAATTACTCCTCCCTCCTTTTTCTTTCGGGGAAAGTGAAATGCACTTTTAATTTTTAGATTTCCCCCGCCTATGGGTTCCTTTTCCCCCTCCGATCTTCCTGCCCCGCTTTGCTCTTTTGACTGAAGAGGAGCCTGAGGATCTCTTTTTCCTTCTGTTACGAGCATCCGAGCCTTGCTGTTTTTTCTTTTGAACTTTTGGCCTCCCCCCCGACCCAATTTCCGGCTGTTTGACCTGCGTCGCGACCCCCACTTCCTTCCCCCTGATTCTTCCCCGCCCTCGTTCCCCGCTGTGCCGTCCCCCCCCCGTTTTTTTTCTTCGTGGTCCCTTTTTTTTCGGCGTGTCGCTTCGACTTCAGAGCCTTCCTCTTTAAGTCCTTTTTTCATTCTTCAATCCAAAGGCCTTCGATTTTTCTTTTTAACCCCTTTCTTTGCTCCTCCCCCTCCGGTTTGTTCCCCCCCGTTGAGGCAAGAGGACCCCAAGAACTGTACGTTTGGTCTCCCCCACCCATTTTTTCTTTTTTCCCTTAGAGGAGCTGCCCTTGGTTGCCCTGAAGCGCGCTTCTATTTCTTTTTTTTCCGCCGCCCTTATGGACTCACTTCTTCCCCTGGCCGGGCCAAACGTGTTTTCCGCGTGTTCCTGGATTTTTTCTTTTTTAGGTCAATCCGTGCTCCCCGCCCTTTACTTTTTTTTTCCCAAGACTCCCCCCTCCTTTACTGGTTCGCTTAGAGCTGTCCGTCTTTTCTTTTGAAATCCTACTCTACCGTTACCCGGCTGTTTGGAAAGTTCCACCTACCCTTCCATTCTTTTTTAAACCCCCAAAAACGGATTTTGCCGTGGGATGTTTTCATTACCCTTACTTTCGGAGGTTTTTTTCGTTCATTTTCTTTTAAGCACCTATGTTTCTTCCCCCCTGTGGTCGATTGTTGAAAGAAAGACGAAATTGGCGCATTTAACCGTAGATCAGTAGCAGACCTCTGGGCTTTTTCCTGCTGCGCAGAGAAAGTGTCCACCCTTCCCCCTGACCTTCCTCCCTTAGTTCCAGCGTCTGTCTTGAGGACTCGCCGGCCCTGCCTCCCCTTCGGATCACCGTGGCATTACCCCTGGCCTTTTTTTTTTTTTTCACAAATTCACGTGATAGCTATATGTTTTCTGGTGCTAATAGGGAAAGGCTTCTTTTCTCCTGTACCGTCGCTCGCTTTGTCCCCCTCCCCTCCTCAGGAACACACGATGCAGTCCACTCGTTCCTCTCCTGTCCCCTTTCCTGTGAGGGGTTACCTTCTGCCTGCGCGGCCCACTGCTCAAGTCGTCTCCGATCCGAAGTCAATCCCGATGACCATTTTTCTACCCTCTCTCCCCTTCCCCTTGACAGGGGAGGCGATCCCCTCCTCTCCTTTTCTCGAGAGTGCTCCTGTAGATGACTGGGTTTTGATCTTGGCATGGTTCATTTTTTTCCCCTTTTCCACGCTTGCCCCCGGAACGACTTTAGGGCTCCCCGCCCTGGTTTACCCTTAATTCCCCTTCCTACCGTTTTTGTTTATTTAGATGCCCCCTCCCTCTTTCCCCCCTCAAGTATTCGGTCTTTGTTCCCCCCCCCCCCCGCGGTCCCCAATTTTTTTGCCCGACGAACGTTTTCTCTTATTAATTCCCACTACTTATTAATTTTCCCCTTCTTTTTCCCCCAGTGATCGCCCCGGGCAAGTGTGAGCGACCCCTACTTTTTTTCTGGTTAGCGTTGATTTCCTCGTTTTTTTTTTTTTCCGTTTCGGTTGCTTTGCCCACACCCAGCGGTGACTCCTTTCCTTTCTCGATCTCGTGCGCTACGCCTTCCCCCCCCTTAAGGACTTCCCCGCGCGTTTTCTTTAATCCCCAACCCCCCGCGAGTGAACGTTTTCTGGCCTTTTTTTCTGAGGGATCTCACGGTTAGCCTTTTTTTACCTTAAACTTTTTTTTACTAATCAGACTATTGTTTGCACCCCCCGCTTCTTCACCCCTCTGCAGCTCTCACCTATGTTTCCCCCGTTTGTAGCGAAGCATCCTTCTCCCCTTTTGATTTTTTTTCCACGGTCCGTCTTTCGTCTCCCGCTCTGTGGAAGCGAGCCGTTTTATACACTCCTTTTTCTTGCCGGCCCCCGAGTCCGTCCCCCCCAAAATTTCTCGCCTCGCATTGCCGACACCTCCACTCGCACACTGTTTCTTCGCCCGATCCAAACATGTTTTCCCGCACCCCCCATTTCGTTCATTTGGGTTGTAATTCTTTCCCATAGACTGAGAAGTTAGCCCGACGTCCCCAAAACAAGGCACTCTTCAAAACCACCCATAGTTGGGGACCCTCCCGGTAGTGGCAGAACGTCTCTTCCTTTTTCTTCTCCCCTCACCTACTGTCTTCATCTTCTCACTCCCCCTCCCCCCGAAGCAGACGGACGTGTTTGTACGTCTTTCTCCCCCCAGACCCCCCAGCTATTCTTAACTTTCTTTTTTCCCCCTAAAAATTTCCCACGTCCCTTTGTCCCTAGAAACCGCGTGTCTTTTTAAACGTGGCAAGGGGGTCGAGAATTTTTCTCTCCCGACTTTTTGCCCCGACCGCGTCACACTTCTGCGCCTTTTTTCCCTCAAAACCCGAGGGAAGCAAGCAAGAACTTAACTTCGTTTTCCGTTTTTTTTTTTGTTCTTTCGATTTCGGAACTGGCGTGGCCAGGTCGATGCAAGAGACCGACACCCGAAGCCCGAGTCTAGTTCAGGAGTGAGTAGTGAGACGACCATGCCGGGCACTTTCTTTTGCAGTCGTGGGTAGAAGATCTTTTTGCGCCGCCTCAGTTCCCGTCTGCTTTATTCCGGCCCTCCTTACACCCCCACCCCCCGTTCCAACGTCCCCGCTGTTCTTCCAAGGGCCTCCCCTTTTTCCGCGCCGTTTTCCTGCGAGGCGTGCGGAACCGCTGTTTATTCTTTGGCCGTTTTTTCTTTGTCAAACCATCTGGACGTTCGCGCCCTTGTTTTCCCTCCCCCCCCATTCGGGTAATGGCCTGAATTTACTGGACCCCGGCCCCCCCCTCGGCTAGAGCCCTCAGGACGTCCCCATTCCTCCTCCCCCCCTTACCCGGATCTAATCGTTTCTTTCCTTTGCTTTCCTTTGCCCGAGACGAAACGTACGGGCAGTTACCTAGACGATTTTCGCGCAGCCTTTTCCCCTTGTCGTATCTTCGGTAAGTTCGCGAGTTTGACTCCTTTCCTTTTCCCACTTTTTTCGCCCCCCCTAGCTTCTCCACTCCGCAAGCCACTAGCCGACTTGGGTCTTGTGCCTCCGGCCTCAGCTTTTTTCTTTCTTTCCTCGGGCCTGCGCGCGGACATGTGTCGTTTTTCATCTCCAGCTTATGTTCCCCTGGCTCTCCCAGGATTAACTACTCTTACTCTGTTTTTTTGATCGTAGATTGTAAGATAATCGTTTAGTGCGCCGCTCTTCCTCTTTCAACTCACAATGATTATTCCCTTTTTCCCTGGAACCACAAAGATGGCCAACTGAGAAGCGGGACAATTTTTCAAAGCCCTGCTTTGAACCCGCCCAAAGTCGTAGTTGGGTTTTTGTTGACGGCTCTTCTTATCAGTTTCCTCTGCAGCAGTTGTTGTCAAAAAAACCTTTTCGCTAAAACCTCCCCTTCCCTTTTTCCACTAGGCTTGAGTTCTTTATAGGGACTTTCCTCCTCGCTCGCACATTTTTGGACACCCTAAAAGGAGACCCGCGATTTCCTCCCCTTTCACCTTCCCGTTTGAAGGTGATGACTATTTTTTATTCTCTTTTGGCCCTTTTTTTTCGTTAACAGGAAGGCCTCCTAAGCCGGCTTGTTTTTGAGGCTTTTTTTTCCCCCCAGGTCTGTTGGTGGGCAAGAGCTCTAGGCCCAGACTGATGTGTTTTAATCCATTCTTTTACCCTGCCTTTTTAGTCTTCCACATCAACTTGTCCTTCTCGGCGGCCTTGGCCGTTTTTTTGCCCTCGTACCCTCGACAGGGCTTTTATTTTCGTTGGAAAAATGGTTGGTGGCGGGGGTGGCTTCGACTCCGGTCCTTTTTCCTTTTAAGGCCGGTTTCTTTTCCCCCTAATTTGCGATTTGGTCTGGGCCATCACGACGCACTTTCCTCAGACGGCGACTTTTTGGCTCCTGTTTTTTCTGCGGTTGACAGGGCCACCTTTACTTAAGGCGGCCTCGCCTTCCCCTTTTCGTGGCTATTTCCCCGCTGGGGTTTGGTTTCTTTAGGCGCAAGGCCCTTCTGTATGGGAGGGACCACTTCGTTCCTCCAGCCGGGATTTTTCCCCCCCCATAGAGCGTAAAAAAAAAAGTTCTCCCATCTTTTTCTGGACCTTTCCCATTTTGGGCGGAGTCCAATCCCACCCGTGGTCGCTTTTTTTTTCAACATCCAGCTTTTTTTCCCCCCCCCCTCGCACGACCGACGAATTTTTTCCCTCACCTGCATTTTGCGCTATCTTTGAGCGGGTCGGTGCTGGTTCGCGGAAATGCCCCCCAGAAGGGTCCGTTCTTTTAAGGTTTTTTTAAAGAGGGGGCTACTGTTTTCCCCCAACTTTTCTTGGGTTTCTCACCCGGATTTGTTTGGAACTTCAATTCCAATCTGGTGAGGGGGGACCCTGTCCCTTCCCCGACCTCTTTCCTACCTTTTACCTATGCTTTTGCCCCTGTTTGCGGTTCCCCCTCTGTTTGACCAAATCTGGACCCAACATTTTCTTACTAGTAGGCCACTGCCGCTTGGGTCTCCCCTTTTTCTCGTTGATGGCTGCGCTCACCCCCGCCCGGCTTTCCCACCTTCCTTTTTTCTTATCAGGATGAATAAGGTACGGGACCGGCTTTTGTCCTCCTCACACCTTCCTCTTTTCGGCTTTTGCTCGCCGCAAACCGGCTTTCGTGGTATACCTAGTGGGGGACCTCGGATCGACTTTTATGTACAAAGGGGGGTTCTTTTCCCATTCTCCCTCAGTCGTCAAATGTTTTTTTTCCCCCACGATGCGCCGCCTCTTCTTGTCTTGTTGTCCCAATTGCCTTTGGTGGCCTTTTTCTTTTTTGTTTGGTACCCCCTCCCGTCGGGTTCGTTCGCAGAGTTTGTTCCTTTTTCCCGCTCGGTCTTGAAGTTCCCCCCCTCAGCTCCCACAGTTTACAAGATCGTTTAATTGTCCGCCTTCTCCCTTTTTCAAGTTCTCTCAACCGGAATTTGTAAGCTTTCCTGGCCTCCATTTCTGAATTGTTGGGCCAGGCCCTTCTCCGGTCTTCTAGACCTTTTAACCCGAAGACTTCGTATTGAAAGTC
>Ga0179593_1540409_pt1 | contig 10853 bp, 16 predicted proteins | sample CZODoug2_1_08_16_FD_185931 | JGI IMG/M metagenome (GOLD analysis project Ga0179593, IMG submission 185931) | Vadose zone soil fungal communities from Angelo Coast Range Reserve, California, USA - CZODoug2_1_08_16fungal (PacBio error correction) | ecosystem: Environmental > Terrestrial > Soil >... | reverse complement strand
TCGGCTCAACCTGGGAAGAGTGTTTTTTCTTTCTTGACTTCCTTCTATACTTTTACAGTTGAATATCTTGGTTCATTTCCCCAACGTCACCTCCTTCCCTACCTTTCTACACAACAGGTTCGAAATTCTGTTTTTTTGCTCCCGCTATTTTCTTGGGGCCCTCTCCCTTTTTTTGTTCCGTTCGATTGGTAATCACCAATGTTCCCTAGATTTGCGTTTAATATGCATTTTTTGCCTCCACCGGTCCCTTTTACTCTATCCTTTCCTCTTTTGGGGTTAGTGCAGGATTATTTTAGTACCCATCGTTTCCCCAACCCTTCCTCTGCTCCGTGGCGCATGGACAGGCCATCACGCTGTCGGTAACTCTTTCCCTGGGCCCGGCCCTTTTTTTTTTTCGGGGCTCAGTCAGTTTTCCATCAAATGGGGTTCTTGAGTATGTCTTTTGGGCTTGCCTTTTCATCCTTTCCCCCTCCCCTTTTCTCCTTTCTTCCCTCTCCCACTTTTTTTTTTTAAAAAAACAATCGGCTCGTCCTGGATAGGGAATTTCTCATTCGATTAAATCCCCCCCCTATTCTCTTTTTTCCAAACCTCTATTCTTTTGGCTCTCCTCCATCGCCCCTCCCCTTTGGTAACATTACTTTTTTCGTCAATTGGTGTTTCGTTTTGGAGACCCGATCACCCTCAGATCTCTTTTCTTTTTTCTTTTTTACCCCTTTTTGGGTCTTTGCTTTACGACCATTGGTTACTGTGCCTTGGGAAATTATTGTAGGGCTTTCTGTGTTTCTTGTCGATGTTTTCCGGCCTCAAATCTTCGTTTTTCCCCATTTCGGACCTTCAGGTCCCCACTTCTTCGGTGCAATACGATTGGAGGTGCCTTTTCGTGTGATGTTGGCTTCCAGTTTTTTTATCTTCCTCTTTCTCTCCTTTTGGTGTCCCTTCTGTTTTTGGATCTTGGGTTTTCGGGGGATTCAAAGTTTTACAACTTTTGTCACCGCTGGGTAGAATCCCTTTTCTCAACCTTTGCCCCCCAAATTTCCCCCCTTTTGCGTTTCTTCCCTTTAGTAAAACCAGCAGGAACCCACCGTTGGTTACAATTAGTTTTTAACGGCTGAGTTTTCCGGTTTTCAGTTTCCCCTCCTTTCTCCATGATTTTTCTTGAGTCAGGGTGGCAGCACCGTTCCCCGATTAAAGACTCCTGTTTTTAACGTCAGGCAGATTTTTGACCTTCCCCCCCCGTTGTCTTCCCCCTCCCACCCCCTTGATGACATTTTTGGGCGCTATTCAGGCGGGCCGTGAGGCATTTCGCGGTCTGGCACTTGGATTTTGGACCAGTCCCTAGAGTAAATCAAACCTCGTCCCACTCTTTTCCCACAAACCCCAAGCGCCATTTTTGGACGGCAACGCTTTCTTTTTAGGCCCCTTTGTCTTCCTTTTTCAACCTGTCTATCTTTTCTTCTTGCCCCCTTTTCGTGGTACGTGCGTGAAAATCAACAGCATGTCTCCAGTATGTGACCCTTCCCCCCCCCCCGGTTTCCCCACGGTTTTCCTGTATCTTTTTTTTTTTTTTCCTTTTTCCTGGCTTTGGAAATCTGGCCAGAGTGGCCTGCTCCTCACCCGTCTCTCTTAGGGATTCACCACCCCTTTTTTCCCTCCCTTTTGTCCCCAAAACCCCCCACGTCCCCCGGTTTTTTTTTAAGAGTTCGCGCCTCGGTTCGAAGTATTTTTGTGGTGTAAAGAAACAACTTTTTCGTGCCCCCCCTCCTAAAACCTTGTTATTCCTTTTCTTTAGCTATTTTTTCCTCTCCGTTGTTGTGTTGACTTCCGGTTTTTCCCCCATGGTTATCTTTTCGTGGCTTGCCCACAAGTTTTTATTGCCTTCCCACCCTTCCCGTTTCTTGACTTCCCCTTTTTTTCCTCCCTTTTTCCTTTGTCCCAGTGTTTTCCTTCCCGAAAAACGGATAGAAGGTTGAGCCCCCACCTCGGGTTTTACATCTTTTTCCCCTCGCACGTTCCAAATTGCCTGAAGTTCTATTTTCAGTCTTTTTTTCAATTTGTCAAGTTCGTTGCCAAAATCTGTGCTTTTCCTAACTTTCCCCTTTTCCGGTGCACTTTTTTCAGCAAAATGTTAGTCATAGCTCACCTTGTTTTTTTTTTTTTTCTCCAGTTCTGGATTCCCTTTTTTTTTTCCCAATCTCTGGCGCGTTTTTTGGTTTGGTCAAGCTTTTCGTGCTTTCGTTTGAAAAGTTTTTATTTTCTCTGTATTTTAGAAGATTTTTTCCTCCTCACCGGGCCATTTATGATATTCGAAGGATTTGGTTTCCCTTGTTCATTCTTTTTGTTCTGGTTCCCTTCCCCCTGGCAATCCTTCCTAAGCTTTTTGGTCATTTGTCTGCGCTTCGGGGTTCGGTTGCTGCCTGGCTCTTGGTCTTTTCATTTTACCTTTCCTACTTCATTTCCCTTCCCCTCGACCCACAATTTCGCCCAGCCGGTTTTCCAAAATCACCTTTCATTGGCTAGCCGGTGGTTCCTGGATTTTATTCTTCCTTTTCTGTTTGATTCCCCCGGTCTCTGGTCGATTCTCTTTACTTCGGGACCGCGTTCAGGCCTTTTAACTTTTTGGTCCCTTGATTTCCTTACCCCAAACTTTTACCTTTTTTTCCCAGTATCCACCGGTTGAGCCTTCTCCCACCTCTCCGAGTCCCTCACTCTTCTTGCACCCTAAATTTTACATGAAGTCTTACCACCGGTGATTGGACACTCCTGGGGCACCTTTTTACAAAACCTTTCCCCACATTTTTTCTTCCCTTCTTCATTTACCTCCTATTAACCAGATTATGGTCCCTTCAGTTCTTTCCCCCCCCTCACGGACCCCCCCCCTTTTCCTTCTTCTCTTTCTTTTTTTCCCCCCGGACTTTTCGAACCCTTGAACAAGGAAGTTTTACTTCTATTTCACCAGGTCCTCCCCTCCCCCCCCCCATTGGATCTCTAAATAAATTTCTTTGACTTCGTTTTTTCGAAAATTTTTCCGTTCGGAGGCCTTTTTTCGACGGGTTCGTTTTTTTTTTTCGTTCATCTTCTTCTCCCCCTTCGGAGTCCCTTTTTCCTACTGAGGGATATTGCACAGCCGGCTTTCATCTTGTTTGGCATCCCTTCCCCTCCATATCTCACGTCCCCTCCCATTTCCGTTTTCCCCTCCCCTCACGATGTTTCAAGGGGGGGAGTCCTTCCCTGTCCAAGTGTGACGAAGTCTGCTCAAAGGGCGCCTTTTCTTAACCCCTTCCCAGGTTCACCCCCTAAATTTCTTTTCTTACTCTGTTATTTGAGCCGTTGCATATGGCGCTTACCCTCTTTTCCTTTTGTTTCCCCCGGCAAAAAGCGTCTTGATTACTTTGAACTTTTTTTTTCGTTTTTTTTTTCTTTGCCGTTTTCTCCCTTCGTAATTGTCTCCTGGCTGTATTCTTTGATTTTCAGTCCCCCCAGGATATCAATCTGGGACTCGACTCAACCCCCCTCCTTGGTGAACTCGTTTTTTTTCGCATTCTTCTCCTCTTTCCTCCTCCTTTTTTTTTGTATTTTTTTCGTCCCCCTTTTTGAGTCAACCCTTGTGTCCCTTTTTCACCTTCCTTCCTGTTATATGTTTAATTTCTCGGACGTTTAAATCTTTTTTTGCCGTTGACCCATTCCACCCCCCTCGTCAGGCATTTAGCACCACGTTACGTTAGGCAGGTTGGTCCGCGATTTTTTTCTAATTTCTTTTTCCCAATCCCCCTTTCTTTTATTGGTCCCCCTCTTCCCGATTCTAAAGGGCGTGTCTTGGAAATAGGCCTCAACCCCACTCCTATACTTCCCACTTTCTTTGGTCCCCCTCTCTGTTTTTTTTGATTTTTTTACCAAAGTCCGAGCTTCCGTGGCGCATTGACAGGGCCTTGGGAACGCTGATTCACCCCTCCGTTCGACGCTTTCTTTCCCGACTTTCCCTGTTTTTTGAGTTTCTTTTCCTGACCCTTTTCCCTTTTGCCCTCCTTTCTGTATACCATTTCTCCGGATTTCGAATTCCCTGAGGCCGGCGAAACCTGCTGAACCGGATATTTTTTTTTTAACCCTTCTCAAAGACCCCCCCCCTATTGCCCCCGATTCCCCCCCCCCAGATCTTTCTTTGTTTTCGGCGCCGTTTCATCGATAAAGTGTCTACTACCCATTCTCTGTTGTCCTCGTCAATTTTTTTTTGGGACCGACCCCAATTTCAACTCCCTCCTTTTTTTTTTCTTTTTTTAACTCTTGTCCGTTCTTTCATCGAATTGTTAATGAGACGGGTGTCCTCTTTGCGGTCTGGTCGATTGTTTTTTTTTCCAGGTCTTTTCCAACTTGGTCCCTTTCCTCTTCAGGTACCCCTTTTTCCTTCCAGTTTTAGATTGTGAGTGCTCGGTCTTGACACGAGGTTGTTCGTTTGGACGCCATTTCTTCATCTGCCCCTTTTTTCCGTTTTCCCTGATTCTCGGGTAATTTTCCGGCTCGTTCCTTTTTTATTTACGTGAAAAATTGCCCCCCCCCGCAGCAGTGTTTTGCGGCGGCTTCCGAGTACCCCCTTTTTTTTTTTCAGTCAACCCAGGTCCCCGCCCTTTGCTTTGGTTTCCCTTTTTCTTCGTTGGTGGGTCTCGTTTCATCGATTCAGTAAGGTAGGGATGATGTGCATTTTTACAGTTCCCCTTCAACGACCCGTTTGCAACATCCCGGGCTGATGACTTGCCGGGACATGTTTCAGGGCTCCCACAGCCCTGTCCTCCCCCCAAACCCCACCCACCCCCTCATGTTTTCCTTTGATTTTCCCCCTTCCAGGTGCTTCGTGGCGCAATTTTTTTTCTTTTCGCGTCTGCACTGAAAGGAGTCCTAGTTCCCCCTTTTTCCCCGCATTTCTTTTTCCCCAACAACACCCGGCCAGAGCTTGGAACGGCCACTGGTTCCCGCGAGCGCCAGCCCTTGGTTTTCTCCACCCAACGACCCTTCCCACTTTCCCCCTTTCACAAACAAATTGCCTTCTCTTGGGGCCTTGCCCCCTTATTTTACTCAGGAAATTTTTACCCCCCCCTTGTCACTTTCCCCCCCCCTTAGTTCTTCCAGTTGCGGACCGCTGGCGAGCCTGCGACTGGAAGGTCCTCTTTTTTTCTTACGTCATCAACCGATCTCCTTTTGATCCCCCCCCCCCCCCAGTCCCCCTTTTGTCATGGTTTTTTTCCCCCCCGTCCTTGTTTATTTTTTCTGTCGCGGTTCTGATGGGTGGAGGCCACACGCAACGTGTGACAGCCCACTCAGCCAATCGCCATTTCCATCTTTTCTTTCCTTTTTATTCTTTTTCGGTTCCCTCTCCTATTTGACGCCTGAGAGTTCTTAGTTGTTGATGCACCCTTCGTCCCCTCTTTTCCACCTTCGGTCTATCTTCTATTATCCCCGGGTCGTGGCCATCAATTGTCAACGATGAGGTGTTTGGTTTCGGAGGGTTGTTCTTTCTAACTTCCCCCCACCCATATTCCTCCCTCTATTCAAGTGCTTTCCCCGCTCGCCACTGCAGTTCTTCGGTTTCCGTTTAAGTGGTTACACTTCTGTTGTTTTCCCTTTCGTGACTTTCTCCATTCCCTTCCATTAGTTTTTTTCCATTGGCCGTGTGGGGCGTTAGTCCAGAAGCGTTTTATCAACACTCTTCGGCGGAGTTCCTCAGACTTTTTCTTTTCCCGCTTGTTTTTTTCTTCTTTCTGCTTCAAGTTACTTCTGGGCTGGTTCATCTCCGTCTTAAGAAGCGAGTCTCCCGTTCGGCCCCAGGATCTTTCATTTGACCTTTTGGTATTCCTTCGTGGTTTTTTGAAGCAAACTTCTGTGCCTGTCCAGCAGTCCTTCTTTGCTAGGGGTTCTTTTTTTTTTTTCATGCCGGTCTTCTCTTATCCTTTTTTCCTACTGCCCTTTTTTTCGCCGTGGGACCTCACTCTCAGCCGGCCCACACCTTGGCGTGACCCTTGTTTTATTCCCCTTTTTTCCTAAGTTTCTTCCCTGGGTTCCCCCCTTTTCTTTTCCTTAATTTTTTCTGCGTTCAGCCTTTTAACTTTGCTACGATTACTTTCTTATCCAGGGACTTTAAGTCCCTCCATCATCCGATCCCTCCCCCCCCCGGCAGTCCCTCCCCCCATTCTTGCACCGAAAGAATTCCTTGTAAGTCGATCCGTTTTTCTGACACGGCTGATTTTTGTACCCGGCACATCGACAAGTTTCCACCTTGTCCGGATCCCCCATCCCCCCCCCCTATTGATGCACTCCCACCGTTACCGGTCCAGTCTCCCCCGACGTTTCAACTACTTTGCTATGTTATCTCCCCACCAACGGACCCCTTTATCCCCCCCTTTAGTACCTTCCCTTTCCCTTTTCTTCCCCCCCCTCGTCCCAAACCGGGGGCTTTGGCGCAAAACCCTCTTATTTTGCTTCCCTCCTAATAGGGTTTTTTATTTTTCACTGTCGAAACCGGGTCCTCACGTTCGGCAAGCTTTTTTTCCTACTGTTTGAGCGGATCGTTTCCCCTTTCCAACTCTTGGGCCCCTTGGTACCTTACCCTTCCAAGGTCTAGGCTGCCCTTCTCAAGCTCATTTGTACTGAATTGTCGCCACACCCATAGTATTCTTTTGTCCCTTGTCCCCTTCAGTTTCCCTGTCCCCTTTGTGGCTGCACGCGCCTCGGGGACTTGTTTAGCAAGGGCGATGTTTTGAAAAAGCTTTTTTTCCCAACCCCCTTACCCCCCTCGCGTGGCTTTTTTTCTTTTTTATTTTTTTAGTCCTTTCTTGAGGGCATTGAGGCATATGCGTCTTTTCCCTGAATACTCGGGCATGCCCCGTGAACAAAGTGTGAAAGATGCTTTTCATCTTCCAGGGCTCTTCATTACCACCGTGATCGAATGATCCTGTCGTTGGGTCGTTCCTTTTTATTCTTGTCTGTCCTCCCCCTTTTTTTCTATCCCCCCCCTCCGTGTACACCCCCGGACTTCGTTTTCTTTCTAACCTCCTTTTTTCGAATATATCCTCCCTTTTCTCCTTTTGTTTTTGTTGCCGCTTTCGTCCTTCTGTTTCCCCCATTTTTCCCAAAAGCTCGTGTCCTGGTTCTCTGAGTTCCTTTTCTTATCTGTAATTTGGATCCTCCTTTTCCCAGTTACTTCTGTGTCCAGGCCCCCCCCACCCCCCCAAAACTCCCCCCCCCCACGCCCCGTACAGCCGAAACTTTCTAAAATTCGACTTGGCGTATGCTTTCTTTGTTTCTAGGTCCCTTTTTCTTTTTTTGCGTTTCCCTTTTTTTCAACCCATTTTTTTGACGGCGGACTGTCCTTTTTTTCCACCTCACTTCCTTGCACGGTCCCCCCTTATAGAAAAACTTTCTCTTGGGGGGAAGATTTTCACTTCCTCTCCTTTTTTTTTTTATCCCCCTTTTCCCTTTCCTTTTCCCTTCTGGGTGAGCCGTGCGGACACATTGTTCAGAATTTTTTGCGGGTCGTCATGCACCTCACCCCCGATTCCCTGTTCTCGGCGCCATTCCTTTCCCTTCTTTTACCAACCATGCTACGATTTTCGCTATTTTGAGCTCCCCCATGTTTTGGGCCCAAACCCCCCCAATCGCTCTTGGATAGGCTTTTTTTTTCTTTACAACCGCGCAGCTCCCTCCCCCAATTTACTGCTTCGCACAATCGGCGGCGTTGTTTTTCCCCCGATAACCCCCTTTTTATCCTTCTTATTAATTTTCCTCCCCAAATTTCTTTTTTTGTTGCAGAATAAGCCCTCAGGCAGATCTTTTTGTCCCTGGGGGGGTTTTTTTTTTTTTTTTCACTTTCTTTCTTTGGGTCTTCTCCTCTGTTTTCCCCTCGAGGGTTAAACTTGAATAGATTCGATTATTTGTCTCCGTCTTTTCGTGTGCCCCCCCTGGTCCCACTCTTTCCCCCCCCCCCCCTTCAGGTTGTCTCCCCTCTTCCGCCTTTTCAAATTATTTTTGCAAGAGATTGTGCCTGCTAGAGAAGCGGTTTCATTTCCACATAGTGATATATTGTTTTTTTTCTCCCTTCTCTTTGATTTTTTCTCTTTTTTTTCTTTTTTTTTCCTAAGAGTATTTTTGGGTAGCCGTTAAAAATTTTTGATCTCTAGCTGAAATGCTCCCTTCCCCCAGTTGTATCTCCCGGTGTTTCTCTTCCCCCTGCCAGGTTGCCTTACCGACAAGGGATTGGGGTCCCTTTTGCATCTGTGACGTTTTTTCCCGCGTTGGTTTTTTCCCTTTTTACCTGTTCTTTTTTTCCGATCTTCCCCTAGCCCCCCTTTTTGAGTTTTCCCCAAGATCTCTTGATGACTGCGGTCCTTTTTTGTGTCCAGGTTTCTTTCACGTTTTGTTCCTACTCCCCCCCCCCTGTTTCTTTCCCTTATGGCACCTTTTTGTCGTGGTTTTATCTCGGGCCCTTTCTGCACGCGTGAGAGCAAACCATTAGTCCAATTTTTTTCTTTCTCTCAACCCCCCAGCTTCCCCCCACCCAGCGTCTTTTGAACGTTTCCCAAAAACCTCAGGCCCGAGCATCCCCAAGGGGTTCCCAACGCTTTCCTAACGTATGCTCTTTTTTTCCCCTTTCTGTCTAAAGGACAGACTTTAAAAGGCAAATGTCTTACCCCCACGGGGGAAACTTTTTTTTCACCTAATTTTCAGTGTTTTCCCTTCTGGTTTTTTCATTTTCACCCCTCCGATTCTGGAAAAAGGGTGTCTCATCAAAGTTTCATTTTCCTCTTTGCCCCCACCACTTGTCCCACAGTTTTTTCTTCCACCCTACCACCCCTTTTCTTGCTCTCCGTGTCGACGATTTTTTGAAGGCAAGGTTTTTTGAGACTTGTGACTAACTCGGCATGTTTGTTTACTCTCTCTATTTTTTCAGTTTTTTGAGTTTTTTTTGAGCTGATTTTTGCATGCGTTTTCGCTGGCACACTCTTGACCCCCCCACTTTCGTCCCTTCCCACTCTTAAACGCTACCTTTTTTCCGTGGACCACACCATTTTCGGATTGTTTTTTTAACTACCACTTCCTCTGCGCGGGTGATGTGCTTGCCTTTTACACTTTGCACGCCGCCATCCTTTCGACATGTTTTTTTCAAACCTTTTTCGGTCCCTTTTCTTTCGGTTTTCTTCCCGTGGTATTGTAACGATCGGTGTCCTTTCTTTTTGCGTTCGTGCCTCCTATCTGTTCAGGTTGCCCCCCGATTTGTCCCATGTTGTAACTTGCAGTCATAACGTTAGTTTCTTTTTTCACCTTGTGCTTCTTCTCCCTCAAGTCTCGTTTTTCCGTCCCCCCGCTTGGCGCTTGTTTTGGATTTTTTCCAGTGAGGGTGTCCTTTTTCAAGGTCGGAAAACATTTTAACTTTTGGTTCCTCTACGCGTTTCTTCTTTTTCCCAGATTGCCAAGGGATTTTCCCTTCTTTCAAGTTTTTCCTTCTTTTTTTTTAAACGGTCTCCCTGCTGTTGTTGCAAGTACACTTGGTTCCCCCTCCCATTTTCTCAGCTTTTTTTTGTTTCTTGGCGTTTTGATTGTCTTCTGGATTCCCGGCATTCCCGGCCACCTTTCCTGCCTCCTGGACACTTTTTTGACCCCCTCGTTTTTTTTTTTCCCAATCACCCCCTTTTTGCCTTTAACGGGACTTTTTTGACCCTGTTCTTTATCGCTGAGAGGTCTCTTTCTGTAATTTTTCCCTTCCCCAATTTTTTTCAGCCGTTTTTTTTCTCCATGTGCTAAAAGATCCATAGACCCCAAAGAGTTTTCTTCCCCAATCGTGGCCTGACTCCATATGGCGTTTAACAGAATCCTAGTATCTCCTTCCCCCCTCCCCATTTCTTGGCCTGAGGCCTCCTTTATTTTTTCCCCCCCATTTCTTTTGGACCCCTCCGGACATCGAATATCCGCGATTCTTTTTACTTCATTTTTCCCTCTCCCCAGATTTTCTCCCCCCACCCGTCGTTTACCTGACCCCGAAACGTTTTAAAAACCCCATCTGCTAGTTTTTTCCAAACCCTTCTTAACTTTTCCTTTTGAACCCCAAAATATTACAGGGTGCTCCTTGCTTCCCACCCCCTCCCTTTAAACCACCACCCTGGGAGCCTCCAAACCGTACTAGTGGGGATTCCCACAAACACCCCCTGTGCTTTAAGAACCCCTTTTTCTTTTGTTCTGACTAGAATTCTCCGCCACCCCCTTTCCGACCACAAATGGCAACTACATTATGTAATTTTACTTTTTCTTTTTCCCTCCTTTACGTGGCTAGTGTAGGCCACCGAAATCCCTCATTTTTGTTTGTAAGTTTGATCGTTTTAGTGTCCCATTGACCCCATGGGACTTTTTCAGGCTTTTTTGCAATTCCACTTTCCCTGCTTTCATTACTGCCCTGGCTTAAAATGGCGAAAGATGTTCATCATCCGTTTTTTATGTTTTTTACATTGCGCACAGATTTACTTTTGGTTTTTGCCCACGGTAGTTAGGTTCCGAAAATTTCAGATCACCCCCCCCCCCAGTCACCCCTTTCCTACTTTCTTTTTTGTTTTTGTGCTCGTTGCTTTAGCATATTGCGTACGAATTCGGTTTCTTTTTTTTTTTCAATGAACGTTTCCCCCAAAGGCCCCGTCGAACGAAACAACAAAAACCCAAAAAACACCTAGGTGCATGACGAAGGTCTTCCCCTTTCCCCCCACTCTTCCTCCTTTGCTGGAAGTAGTTTGGCTTTTTACAATGCAGGTCGACTCCCCTTCAATTTCGGTCTTTGATCACTTTCCTAGTAAACCTCTTCTCACCACATGTCGTCTTCCCGTCCC
>Ga0179593_1536810_pt1 | contig 10853 bp, 15 predicted proteins | sample CZODoug2_1_08_16_FD_185931 | JGI IMG/M metagenome (GOLD analysis project Ga0179593, IMG submission 185931) | Vadose zone soil fungal communities from Angelo Coast Range Reserve, California, USA - CZODoug2_1_08_16fungal (PacBio error correction) | ecosystem: Environmental > Terrestrial > Soil >... | reverse complement strand
CCTTCCATGTGATCCTGGAGGTTTTTTGAACAGCCGTCCCCTTTTCCCCCCTGGTCGGCCTTTTTTTTTTTCTATTTCAGGGTTGTATCTTTTTTCCTTTCCTAATTAACGGGTGTTTTCAAGACTTTTCCCATGATGAACCCTCCTTTCTTTCCCATTCCGGCCCTGCCCAAAAACTCTTTTTTCCCCCCCCGAAGGTCCTTTCTTTTCCCCTCTTGAGGCGCCCAACAGTGGACTGAAAAGCTCATTTCTTTTTCCCGCAACATTCCTCGCCGCCCCGGGACCTGCCCCCCCCCCAAAACCGCCCATAAGAGAACTTTTTTTTTTTCCTCAAATTGGTCTATGATTTCTTTGGTTACGATGTCCTTTTTCCTTTTGCTCGAAGAGTTTCTTCTTGTCATCAGGCAACTTCTCCCCTTCGCGGTCTTTTAGCGAATCCTTTTCTTCGGAGGGGGCGGGTCTACTTCCTCCTTCTTGCGTGTCCCAAAACCTGCCCCTTCCCTTCAGTTCATGTGGTTTTTTTTTCTTCATTCTTTCCGCTCGTCCCCGAAAGCGTGGTCCCGGCGCTCCGACGCTGCCCCCTCAAGAGATTAAAGTTGGTTTCCGTTCTTCTTTCGTTCCCGGAGAGAAACCTGAAGCTGTCCCAGAATTAGACTTTCCTGGGGTTTGCGTTCTCTCGGACCCCGATACAGAAAAACCTTCCCTACTTTCTGAAAAACTCCTTACCCTTTCGTAAGATGTCGCCCCCCCGTGTTGGAGAGGCTTGCGGGTCCCCCTCTTACGGGTATTTTCTCCCCTTAAAGAGAGATTCCCTTGCGGGTGGTCCCCCCCCTGTTGTTTTTTTTTTACCCCCAATTGGCAATGTGTAGGCTCCCCTCTCTCCTTCGAGCTCCCATTTTTCCCCGATTCTCCCCCCCGAAGTACCCCGGGCCCGGGTCCCTAACAGGGCCCAGCTGACCCTTTTTTTTTTTTTCTTCAAAAAGGTTTTGGCTTTCTTGAGGCGATTTCCCCCCCCCAGGGAAAGTCCCTTTTTGGAATGACCTTTAATCTCCCCTTCAAAAACCCCCCCCAGGGTTGCGGAGGACCCCGCAGGATCATCGCTCGTCGGGGTGCCCTTTCCTAGGGACAAGGGACAAGTGTTCCCCCCCCTGAACACAGCTCTTTTTCCCGGCCCCTTTCTTCGCAGAACCTTCCTCTTTAGAGGACCGGTTATTCTCCCTTTCCCCAAGCCAGCGCTTTTTCCGGTACCTTTTCTAAGAGGCTTTTCTTTTTCTCTCTTCTTTCTTTTCTCCAAACCCCAAATGGTTAGCCCCCCGTATCCCTCTCAGCTCCGTCTTTTTTTTTTTGGGAGGGTTTTTCTTTGAAAACCGGGTTGACTGGATGCGCCATCGATCCTTTTCACGACCTTTCTGTTTTCCTCCCACCCCCGAACGACATATGAACGAAGTGCCCTTTTTTTCCCAATGTAAGGAAGGTCCCCTTTTTTCCTCTTGGGCCGTCCTGACCAACGAAGTACCATCGTCTCCTAGTCCCAAACCCCCCTCTCAATTTTCCAACGGATGGTCCCCACCTTCTCCCAAGGACCTTGCGAAGCGCTGAGTTAAATGATTTAAAATATTATCCCTTCCGACTTCTCGCCACCCCCCTTTTCTCGTCGGGATGTTTTTTTCTTTTTTTCCCTGGGAGGGGAGCGGCCTTAGAACGCGTACCCTTCTTGTCTCCCCCTCTCTCAGGGCGGGCCGTGCCCCTGGCGCCTTTTTGCTCCCCCAGAAGGGGAAGGAAGTTTCTTTCTCGGGCCCTTAACATGAGGGGAAGCTTCCCCTTCTTTTCTCAAGTTTACGTCCCCCCTTTTTTTACCCCATTCACCCCTTTTTTTTTTTTGGCGAAGACCCCGGACTTTTTGCCAAAAACCTTTTTTTTTTTCGCAACTTGCCTTTAGGCTGCCAATGTCCTAGTTTTGGCCTCCCCTCCTCGTTAGGAGGAGCTTCTTTGGTGCTGCCGCCCCTCCCCCCCCCTCCTTCTTCCTGTCATTTTTTTCCCCCCCATCAATCATTTCTTGATCGATCTTTCCGGCCGAGTAGTTGCGGTCCCATCATCGACTTTCCCAAAAACCCTCCATCCCCGTACGCCTCACCAGTGACCTTCCCCCCCCTGGCTCTTGCACTTCCTGATGGCAACGGCTTTCTCCCTTAAAAGTTCTCCTTCTGCGCCCCTGCCCTGCTTCCGACCCCGATTTTCAAACCTTTTTCTTGATTTTAAGGCCTCTGGGTTTTGATAGAGGCTTGACAACCCCTCACCGTTTCCAACACAGGGGGGGATGAATCCTTTTTTTGAAGCGGACTTTTTTTCTTCTCCCCTTTGGCCCCTTTTCCCCAAGGTTTTTTTTCCAAGATCGGAGGGGTTCTTGTCCTCCTGAGTTCCTTTCCTAGAAGTAGAGGGCTCCCCCAATTGGGATTAGGGGGGCTTTCGGCCCCCGGTTTTTTCCGCCACTGGACCAGCTATTTTCATCTTATTATGCTGTATACGCTGTGCGTTACCGACTACCAAGACCCTTTTCGACTTCTCCATCCTTTTTCCCGATCGCCTTTTCCGGTCAAGATACGATGCTCTCCCGGGCCCGTTTCAGAACCGCGTCTTCTTTCCGACCCCTCCCTCCCGCGTCCCCACGCGCCTCTTCTCCCCTTTTTCGATCTTCTGGTGACAACAGAAACCCTCCCTGTTCAAATTAGAACTCTCCTCCTTGCGGTCCCCCTTCAAAACTGATCCTTATCTTCTTTTTTACCCTGGTTCATTATATCTCTCTCTTTTTCTTCTGTTGAGATCAGCTTCTCCCCTTTTTAGTAGTACCCCTATTGCCCTGCCTCCTTCAGTTTGGGCTCTTTTTGACGCCTTTTCCTCTTCTTCAAAGTGCATCTTTTCCCCCCAGAATAGGGAATTCTTCCCCCTGGCTTCAAAAGGAGCTTTTTCGCTCGGCGTCCACGTATCGCCTTTCTTTTTCCCCCCCGGGAAATTGTACGTTTCCCTTTGTCTAGTTTTTTTGCGGATCCCCTTTGTGCGGAAGGGTTTCCTCAGACCAGACTTTTCCCTTGTTATTGCACCCTTTTTTCATCTTTCCTCACAACTTTTTCCCACAGTGGGCAATATACCGTTCTCAGGCTGGTACCCCTTCTTTGGTAGCCCTTCCAGAAATGACTCCCTCCTCTGGGGGGTCCTTTTTTTTCGATTTCCCCAATCTGAACCAAGCCTCCCCAGAACGATTTTAAATGCTGCTGGGGGGGTTTTGGGGGTGGGGGGGGTTTGCTTGTGGGGGGGTTGGGGGGCTTTTTGGGGTTGGGGTTTGTGGGGGTGGGTGGGTGGGGGGGGGGCTTGGGTGGCCCCCCTTTCCCCCCATGAAGTCCGCGCACAGAGGGTTTTGCGGATGTGTTGTCGCCTCCCCCCCCCCCCGCCGAAGCTTTCTTTTCCCGCCTTTTTATTCTCGCCCCATAACTAGGATCTCCAACCCCAACTAGGATCCCCTTTTTTTCGAAAAAGCCTGAGAACTTTTTTTCACTTTTTCAGTTCCATCGTGTTTTCTTTCCACATGAAGCCATTTCCTTTTTCTTTCTGAGTAGAGCCCAGTCGAGATACTTAGGATGGATATTGATGTTTTTTTTTTCGATGACCAGGTTCCTCCTTTTTTTTTTAAGCGAACTCGCTTCTTTTCTCATGATGGGCTCTTTACCATCACCAATCAATGAACCCCCCCTTGCTTGCAGGAAGCACACGATAACTCCCATTCTGACACCCCTCCCTTGAATTAGAAAACTTCTCTCCCGGACAAGTTTTTCTTATGTGCACTGTTGTTGGCACAAACTTCTGGATATAGTAGACCCCGAAAAACGACCAATTTTTTCGGTGATGCCCCCCCCCCCCTGATGGGTCATCTAGTTCTCTCCGGCAGAAGCATGTCCTTCCTAGAACCAGTGGAAGACCCTTTTTCCCCTTTTCTCCTCTATAAAGGGAGAAAAATTTTTTTTTTTCCTCCCCCCAGAGGCAGCTCCTTGTCGTTCGACACCCTTTTTTTTCTTCTGAGAGAGATCGCATTCCCCCCCAGCCCCCCGCGACACTCATAGACCTACCTGGTGGGCATTTTTTTCCTGTCCATAAGAAAGCCTTCTCCGGATTTTTGCTGGGGAGCATTTTCTTTTTCTCTGCGCGTCCGCTTGGCTTGTGGGCCATCCGGTTTCCTCCCGTCTCTGGGTGCGTCCTGTTCCTCGTCTTTTTTTTTTTTCCTTCTGCAGCGAGCTCCTCTGGCTTCTTCCTGAAACAGGTTTTCTTTTCCCCTTTCCGGCGGCCGAGTTTCCTTGATGGCGTCTCTTCCTTTCCCACCCACGCGCTTTTTTTTTTTCGCTCGGATTCCCCCTTCGGTTATTGTCCCTCGTCCTCCCTGTAGACAAGCAACGGTCCTGAACCCCTTTACCCCCCCCCCCTCTGTGAGAAGAATTTTCTTTTTTTTTTTTTTACTCTTTTTTCTTCTCTATTCCGCAAGGGTTTTTTTTTTTCCCCCCGGTACCTTGGTGGGTAACTCGGGTACCCCAAGAAAACCCCCCCCCTCTATTAGATGATGTCTCTTCCCTTCCCCTCCGTTCAATCCCTTACTGTGTGCCGCCTGGCAAGGGCTTCCACCCCGACTCCTTTCCATCAGGGGCTTTTTTTTTTTTTCTTTTCAAGATCCCCCCAATCCCTTTATTTAGTGGTACTCCAACTAGAAGCTCCCCCCAAGGAGGTTTCTTTTCTTTTTCTCAAGATAAAATTTTTCCAGTAGATGGTTTCCTCGTCTTTCAAGGGATTGATGGAACGGGTTTTCCCTTTTTTCTGTGTTATAATAGGGACCTCTGGCCCTGTCGCCGATAAAAATTCTTTGTAAACTTTCCCCGGTGAAGGGCCTGAATTTTCAGTGTTCTCCTGCCTTTTTTACAGGAAACTCCTCTTTTTTCCCCCCTTTCAAAGAACCCCTCCTCTTTTTCCACCCCCAGGTTTTGAGCATTAAAGAATCCCTGTGCCCCATATTTTGGGAGCCTTTTTTTTTTTTTGAAACGTGATCGGGTCTTCTTCTTCTTGTAGCCTTCCCTCAGTCGATCTTCTTTTTCTATAAAAGTTTGCGCGGACAGAAACCTCCTAAAAGGGGAAGGCTCCCCCTTGTAATTTCTTCTTGCCCCAAAAAGTTTGAAGTTCGAGACGGTTCCCCAGTAAAGATGGACATCTTCCTGATGCTCGTCCAAATCTGTCTTCCCTTAGGAAGAACTTTTTCACTTTCTTTTTTCCGATTGAGGACCTCCCTTTTCCTGTTTTGACACGGGGGCGGATTCTCCCTCCCGTTTTTCCGTCCTTTTTCAAAAAGAAGTTCCCCCTCTTGCTCTTCCCGATATAATCTGTTGCCCTCTTTCCCACCAAATTTATCCTCCCCTCACGGCCTTGTCGCTTCAGCATTTTACAATAGATTAGACGTTTGTTTGCGAATATCCCCTTTTGAGCGTCAGGGCCTTTTCTTCTTGCCTCCATCCTTCCCTTCGACTCCAGTCAACACCCTTCTTTTTCCCCTTGGGTCTGCTGGACTTTTCACTTTCCCCTTGGACAACCCATTCTTTCCGTGCCGTTCTTATAAGAGCCGGCTTCCCCCCCCTTCTAGAGCCCCGGGATCAGGAGTACTCCTTACGTCCAGGTATCAAAATTTTCCTCCCCTTATTTTTCTCTCTCTTCTCCCCTTTGTTGAGAGAAGGCTTTTTCCCTGGCTTTCGTCCTCGAAAGCCTGTCGGGAGTAAGTCCCCCCCCCCCAATGAGACCTGTGCACCCCTTTTTTTTTCCTAGTTTTCTTTCTCTATAAAGTTTTTTTTCTTCGCTTATAGATGATTACTCATCCCCCCTTTTCCCTTTCCTCTCCTTGAACCCCCAAAGCGAGCGTCAGAGGACCAAAACTTTTGTGAATTACCTTTTCCTTTTTTTCCCTTTGACCCCTTGGAGGAGGACTTGACTCTCCGCTTAGATATTTTAGCAATGGCCCCTTCGTCCTTTCTCCCTACTTTCTCCTGGAATGACCCCCCCCACCCATTTGCAGGAAGCCTGGTCTTCTTCCTCAAAATTTGTTCTTCCGATTGATCTTTTTCTTTTTATGATTACGAGGGTCTTTTTCGTCTCCCACTGACCTTTTCTGACGGAACGGACCTGTGTCTCATTCCGGAAAGTGTACTCTTGGATCCTTTTTTTTTTTGTTCATTCTTTGACTCGTGGGGATGGTTAAGGCCCCTCAGGAGCCTGAGTTCTTTTTCAGTATGAGTAATTCCCTACCGATTCGGGAGTGGGGACGGAATCCCCTCCCCCTCCCAGGATTTTATTTCGGGAACGACGGTCACCCTTTTTGCGACTCAGCTTTCCAAATTTTGGGTAAAAGCCAAAAGGGGACGCCCCTCCCCCCTGTCCGGGAGCCTTCCTTCCAGTTTTAGCTTCTTTCTGATTACTTTGGTAGAACTCTAATGTCTCCTCCGGCCCGGTCTCCTCGACTTCCCGAACCCCTCCCGGGCGGGACTCCCAAGGATCTTGTTATTCACTTTTCTTTTTCCTGGAAAAACACCACCTGTTTCCTCCTCGATTTTTTCTCTTTTGGCTCTTTTAAGGGCTGGAACTTCTTTCTTTCTCCAATTGCGTTTCGTTTCCGAGAATCGGTAAGGGAAAACCTTCCAATGTGATCCGAAACCAAAAGGTCCCCCTTCGTTCTTTTCCTTAAAGATGAGACACCTACCTTTTTTCCAGGCACTGGTCCATAATTCCCTCTTTCCCCAATGCTTTACTTTTTCTTCAAAAATTTTTTTGGATATTATCCCTCTTTCCCTCTTCCTGTCTTCTTTTTTTCCCTTAGGGATTCACCCCCCCCTTTTCTTTTTTTTCCCACGAGATTTAACCCCTCGATTAGTGGCCCCCCACAAAAAGCTTCTCCCCCCCGGAGTTTCCCTTGAGTCTAGCTTTCAAGATTCTTCTGTTTTTCCCCTATTGTTTCCTTCTTCAAAGAAATTTCGGTAAATTGTGCCACCCTTCGGACGCCCTCTTTTGCCAGTGAGGACAATTAAATTCTCATTTATCTTTCTGGTTTCTCTTTTTTTAGAGGGCTCCTTGGTCGGTACCTGCCGGCGCTTAGGCCCGTCCCCCTGAGCGACGCCTCCCCCACTCCGGAGCTCTTTGTGGATGTCAGGCCTGAGGGCGTTCCCGCGAGGGTAATATGAACCTCTCTCGGCCCGAGACTTTTTTAGGCGAACCCTTTTGAAGCCCCCTTTTTTGTGTCCCCCTATACGTCCCCCTCCGACGCGCACGCATTCACCCCCTTCCTGAAGGACGACTCCTTTCCTTTTTTTCGCTTCCCCCCTCTAAAACTCCCTTCCCTGACCGAAAAAATATTCTTTCCAAGGGATGGGGCACCCCTCCCCTCGATCCTTTTATTGAATGCCCCCTCTTTGGGGAATATATCGTCCTTTTCGCGGGATGCCTCATGCTCCACTTTTCTGGCGTCGATGAGGCTTCCTTGGGGCGCGTCTTTTTTTTTTTTTTTTTTTTCTTTTTCCTCTAAGCGCGTTGCCCTTTTCGACGGAATGCTTTCCCCCCCCCTGTTCCTTGCGATGCCAGGAAGGTCTCTTGGAGAAATTGCTCCTTCCCCCTCACCTGAGTCTCTTCACTTTGCGGACGTTGTACTGACCACCTCACCCCCCCTCAAGTTTAGTTAATTGGCACTCCCGGAAGAACTGGCCCCCCCCCCCCCCTTCCTCTCCTCCTTGACGGGTCCCCCTCAAGAGGTTGTCCCAAGAATCTTGGAGCATGTATCTTTTTTTGCCTGCAAGGCCCTGTCCTTCCTCTTTCTTTATCAAATCATCGAGCCCTCCCTGATATGACACCCTTTTTTTCTTTTTCGGCCTTCTATAGGACCCCCTTCCCCCCTCAAACCAATCCACTTTTTCATCTAGATGCCCCCCCCTTCTTTTTCACGGCCCTTTCATCCTTTCTTTGCCATGAACACCTCCTCTGTCCCTTTCTTTGAAATCAAGTTCTCATTTTTTTTTCGATATCCGCTCTCTCCCTTTCCCCCGATGTTCTTCAACGTTTGCTCATAGGGATAGACGGCCTTTTTCCATTGGACAACCCCCACATTACGTCCTGGCTTCTTGCCGTGAAGACGGATCCTTTTCCAGGTGCAGAAACCCTGCGCAAGTGTCCCCCCCCTCTGGGAGGGTTTCCCCTTTTGGGCGATTTTTCGATGTCGCCTTGGCGGGATCCCCCCCCCTCCTTTTGCGGCAGGCGGTCAAGGTTTACCCCCCTTCAACCAGTCGGATACCAGGGGTGTCTTGTTACGCTGGATTCCCCCTGAGTTGCCCTTCCCCCCCCCCCCCCGGAACTTCCTTTTTTTTTCTGACTTCCTTCTCTTCCTGGCAAGATTTTCTTGAGTTACCTTTCGGTCGACCAACCGCGATCCCTTTTGGGTCAGCTGATTGCCGGCCTCTCTCTTCTCGAGTACAAGAAACCTTTCTTCCCTAGGGCCGACCGGCTTCCCCCTGCTCGCCCAAAAACTGTTCCTTTTTTCCTGCTCCTTAGAGAATCTCTCTCTTTTTCTTGAGAGAGATTATATTCCCTCAAAGGTACTCCTTCCCCTATCCCCTTGCCAGTGTGGGGAGAAATCTTTTTGCTTATTTAACGTTTCCCCCCGAGTTCTGGTACGCGAATCTTTTGACTCTGGGCAAAGAGAGTTTTAGCCTCTCCCCCCCAAGCATCGCTTCTTTTTTTTTTTTTTCTCCCCCCAGGTTCATCATCCTTTGGGCAAAGGCCGATTCTCCGTTGTCGAAGGCTGATTTCCCTGGTCCGTCTTTCTTTCCCCCGTTTTCGTACTCCAGCGTTACAATCGCTGGTATCCCCCCCTTTGTCGGCTGTCAGCCACCCCCCCCTTTTCCCTTCGCAATGGGCCCGCCCGTTTTTTGATGGGGGGCTTTTTGACAGGATTTTTCTCCCCAACCTTCCTTTTCACCCTTTTTCAAGAAATGCGTTCCTCGCCGTTGGCGGAACCTCCCCGTTAACGAGCACCCTTTCAGGTTCGGGAGGATGTTTTCTTTTTTTCGGACAAAAGGCTCTCTCTCAGATCCCCCTTTCTGCGAACAAACCAATAGGGAGACTTTTCCCCCCTCAGGAGAAACCCCCCCCTTCGTCTTTCCCGATGCGGTGGACGCCCGAAAAGGGAACTTTTACAGCGCCGTTTCCCTGTTCCATGGCAAAATCCTCCGTCCCTGTCTTGCAGTCGATCCGGGGTATGGGATGGATTTGTTTCCCCCCCTTCCGGAAGTTTCTACTCGGCAACCTCGCTTTTTAAGGATAGATATCATTCTGGGCTCTGCTTTGTATTTTCTACCCCATCCCCAGATGGCTTCTTCTCCCCCCAAGACCCCCTTTTTCCCCCCGAGCTTTTCTTTTTCGCAAACTCCCTAGCGCTCCCCCCGTTATGAAGGTTTTGTTCCCCCTCTTCCTTAGTTTTTTCGCTGAACGTCCACTTGAAAATTTTGGTGATCTCAATGGTAATTCCCCCCCTTTCCCACATGCCAAGTCTCCGTTCAGGTTACTTGGCAGTGGAGAAACTCTCTGGTCCTTCCCCACCCTTCTCCCTTTTGGGCCCCCCACTAGTTTTTTCCTTTTTAAAGTTGAGTAGACCCCCTGAGGAGGATTCCCCTTTTTCTTTCTCCCCGACCCCTTCCCCCTCGAATCATGTTATTAGCAGAAGATTCCCCTCTCCCTTCTGGTCTTTGGAGAACTTCCCCCCTAGATAGAAGTAGAGAGATTCTTGTTCTCCCCTCCAGGTTGAAGATGGGAAGACTCCGATAGGTCTCTTGAGGAGGGAACCGGGAGGGAGAGGAAGCGCGAGGGGGACCTCTTCAGACCCAGGGGAGGGATGCTTCGGAGGGAGAGGGGGAAAAAACGCCGGAGAATTCATTTCCGACGGACAGGAATTTCCCCGTGCCGACAATTTGCCTAGTCTGGGCCCCTTTTTTCGACCAAAGACCTCCTTCCCAAAGAATCCCCTTCTACCAGACGTATTCCCCCGATCTCCTTTCTTAAAGAGTATATACGCCTTTTTCCCGGAAACCCGCTTTCTTCCGTTTAAGATCAGAAACCCCCTTTTTTATCCGACTATTTTAGGATTTTTCTTTTTCCCCCCCCCGGGCAAGGATCCCCTTTCATGGTATGTGTTCCGGTATTTTTCTTCTACAAAATATTTCCCCCCCCCCCCAACTAAGATCTGCCGGGATTCAAGCCTTCTTTTTTCTTCAATTTATCGCATTTTTTTCCCCCCCCCCCCAGCGCCTGTTAAGTGTCCCCCAGAAAATCGCTTTCCCAGGCGTCTTTTCAGAAGTTTTTTCCCCTCTTACGAGAGATGGGCAGTCCCCCCAGGATCTGGTGTTTTTTGACTCCCCCTGCAGACGTGTAGGATGTTATTTGAAAATGTTTTTAATTTTGCCTCCCGACCCATTCTTTTTTCCCGAAAAAAGGTCCCCCTCAGATGCTTTCTCCTTTTCTTTTCGATGCTCACTTCCTGTAGAAGGAATTCTCCTTCCCCCCAGGTTCTTCTTTGAGAAGGATGAACACTTTCTTTGTGTTTACCCCCCTCCCTCTTTGGACTTCACTGCAGAAAGTTCCCGCTTTCCCTTTTGCGACCGGGCAGGATTTCTTTTGCGAACTGCTCCCCCCCCAACCCCCTCTTTCGAAGTTTCCCACAAATAACCTTCCCCCCACAGGCTATTTCTGCCCCCAGAAACCCTTTTTTTAATAGTCTTGACCCCCACCATTTTTGGAAG
>Ga0179593_1500117_pt1 | contig 10853 bp, 15 predicted proteins | sample CZODoug2_1_08_16_FD_185931 | JGI IMG/M metagenome (GOLD analysis project Ga0179593, IMG submission 185931) | Vadose zone soil fungal communities from Angelo Coast Range Reserve, California, USA - CZODoug2_1_08_16fungal (PacBio error correction) | ecosystem: Environmental > Terrestrial > Soil >... | reverse complement strand
CACTCCTATTTGTGTTTTTTGTTTATGGCTAACTCCCCCTTTTGAAAACGCCCAATGAATTCGAAAGTTTGTCCTTCTTGTAAGACCTCATCCCCCCCCTCCCAAAATATCCTCTATTTACTCAGTATGGGGTTTGGTTCAACCAGAGCTGTGGTGCTTTAGAACCTGTGAATAGCAGGAGGAATGTGTTTTCGGTAGTTTGTCATTGAGAACAGTATTCCCTTTCGGCTGAAGGTTCGACCCTCATCCTTGAGGAGGCCGTTGTATTGTCTATTTTAGGCGGATCCGAGTCTTTCCGATGGATCCAATCCTATCAGCCCCCAAAAGTATTTTTTTTTTCTTGCTTGCCCACGCAATAGGGTGCCCGAGTAATTTCCAGTAAATCCGAGGCGAACCCCCTTGATAAGGTCCCCCCGTCCCCCATCATTTCCCCTCCAACCACTAAGGTGTTTTGATGGACTTTTTTGCAGGACACTCGCCCTTTTGTACCTCCATCTTGTCTCTTCCAGCCCTAAATATTCTTTGTACCCTCGGTATTCGTTTCGTCCTTCATTTTCTCTTGCCAAAAGCGGAAAAAGACACCCCCCCCTGTTTAATCTCCCACCCTTTTTAATTGCCGTCTCTTTCCTTTATCGGCTCCCCGATGAGCCCTGCGAAAGTGCCTCACCAATGTAGGTGGCTAGTGCACCGAAATCCCCTCTTGTTTTTCTCTTCTAGCCCTCCTCCAGTCTCACAACTTTGTTCTTTTTTTCTTACAAATTTTGATGAACTCAGCAATTGTAATCTGACCCCCCCGAAACCCTACTGTCCGTCCCCCCCCATTCTTCAGTACGCTTCACTTATGCACCCTTAAATACGTGGCAACCGCATTAGTCCGCCTGCTGGTCCCTCCGTGGGACTTGAGGAGTGGTGATCACTCCCCCTTCTCATACCCCAGCAATAGTCGGTCTGCCACCCTTCCCGCCGGTTGTCGCTGTAACTTCCCGCTCGTTAAGCCCCGAACTAGGTCGCCCCTACAGTACGGTACACGTTTTTTCATCCTGCTTCGCCCTACCCTCACTTTCCCTGGAGGTTTTTTTCTCTCCCCCCCCTCTCTTGATTATCTCTGGGGGATCATTACCTCTTGTACCTGGGACCTGGTCTCTCCCTCTCAAGCGGTCGCTACCCTCCTTTTCAGCTTCAAAGAGGAGACTTTCTCCTCGGACTCCAAGTAACTTGAAGCAATTTTGGAGTACCCTTTTGCAATTTTTCTTGACCCCCCCTTTTCTTTTTTTTCCTCTTGTCGTTATTCCTGCTGTGTTCAAAGCCATCCAGCATTAATGTTCCAGTCCTCCTGAACCTCCCAAGCTCCTGGTCTGAGGTGCGCGTTTTAGAGTGCAGGGGTCCCCCCCTTGAGGCCTTCCCTAACCGCGTAGGGACCTTACTCTCTTCTCCACCCCCACATTTTTTTCGATTTGAACTGTCCAACTTTTTTTTCTTGTAATGGGTTTTTTTTGATCTTGGGCGGGATTATGAAGTGTCTTTTCTCTCAGCCCTTGCCCCTTCCCTCCTTTGTACGGCCTGAATCACCCACGTTCTTCCTTTTGACTCTCCCTTCTTTCTTGCGCTTTCTTAAAAACGCTTTTTTTTTTCCCTTTTAAGACATCATTGGACATGCTTTTTTCTTCTGGGAAACTACCCATACTGTGGCTGCTTTTTTTGAAAGCCCTGCGGAGGGTTGATGTTTTCCTGCGCGCCCCTTCCTTCTTTCCTCCCTGCAAGTCCTCTTCAATAGGCCGCAATCTTCTAACGCCAATCTCTACGCGTTTGGGTAGTTCCTCGTCACTTTCTGTAAAAACCCCCTTCAAAGCCAGACCCAAGCCTTTCGTCTCTGCATCTTACTGAAACCCTTTGGTCGCACACCGGGGTTCCAGCCCTCTCTCCTCGTGTTTTCTTCTGTCCAGACCCCCCCACTCCCTCCTCCCGACTCTTCCTTCTCCTTCTTTCTCACTCCCTTTTAAATTTCTCCATTTTCTTGTGCCTTTTTCCCCGGCTACTTGGAAACTGCCCCCCTGCGCCGACCCCTTCTCGCCTTTCCGGATGCGATGGTTAGTTTTCACTTCCAGGAAAGCCTCCCTCCTCCCCGGTTTCGCTGGCCATTTTTAACCTCGATAAAGCTTCTGAGGAGAAATTTACTTGAAGTCTCTTTCGCTGCACCAAGCTTGTTCTTTTTTACTCTCCTTTCTCAACCCCCCCTTCAATGTGCTGCTTTCTTCTTTTTTCACAATCTCACCATTTTTAGAATTTTCCTGCGGTGCAAGTTCAAACCCACCAAAAAGCAGGGATTATTTTTAATCCCCCAAAGCGCGTCGGAATGCTCTCCGACCCTTAATAGGTGGTAGCTCTTCACAGTTTATTCTCTGCTTTCAATAATTCCCCTTTTTCCCACCTATTATCCGTGATGTTCCTTTTGGTCTAACCTGTCCTTATGCAGTTTACTGCCAGTCCCATCGCTGAAAGATTTTTGGCCCCCCCCTACTCCCTGTCCTCTCTTTGTTATGGCCAATGGGACTGTCTCCTCGAATGAAAGGACTGAACTTTGACTTCAAGACAAATTCCTGAGGTTCCCTTGTTCAAGCCTGCCATCCCCCTTCCCTCTTATCCCCCTTTCTCCTCTCGTTTGTTGTTTTTCTTTAGTGATCTTGCCTTGCTCTTGGACCCACCAGGCACAGCTCCCCGCATGTTAGTGTCGGAATTCGCCACCCCCCCTAGGACCCCTAGTTAAGGGCACCAGTAGAAGACATTTCCCTTGGTCCCCTCCCTCTCGACATTTCCTCCTTTTTTTCACGCGGGGCGAAGAGTTTCTGATCACCCCTTAAATCTCCTCAACACAGACCTTTGGTTCTCACCCCGTCGGGTTGCGGATACCGGTCAACTTGTCCTCTTTTTTTTCTCCACATTGTGGCGAATTCCTTCCTCCTTTTTCTTTACAACTCCCTCCCTGCTGTGGTTATCCTGGTTTGGCAGAAGTTTGGCTTGATTCCCTTTTTATTTTGACAAAAATCGCCCATTTTGGGTGTAATGAGTTAACCTTTCTCTCACGCGTCTTTGTCCCATCTCCCTCTCTTCCCCTCCTTTTCTTCCGCTTCGATCTTTCGACCTTCGAATTTCGGACATGGCCCTTACATCGAACACCACCGCGTGTTGCTTTTTATCTTTGATTCCCCCCCAAGACAAAATCTGCCTCATTCCCCCCCAGTGTCCCCTAGCTCGGCCAATTGGACCCCCTTTCTCCTGACTTCTTTGATCGACCTTTCCCTTTCCTCTGGACTTTTTATTGCGGTTCTTTCCCGTCTCAATTTCTCATTTCCTTCTGTTTGCATGAGTCTCAACATAGAATCCTCGTGCAGACTCTTGGTGTTCGCCACTCTTTCCTTCCTTTCTGCTGGCGAGGGGTCCCCCGTGTGTCTTTTTCCTCCTCTCTTAACACCCCTTTCTTTCCCCTGTAGTCGATATGATTTTTGGAATCGTTGAATTGATTTACAAAACTTTTGACCTACTTTTTCCTTTTCGAATTTAGTCTTTTTTTTCCCCCACATCCCTCCATTTTTAAAGACCTCCTCCCCCCTTGATTCTTCTTTCCCTATTTCGCCCCCCTATGGCGGGGACCAGTTTTTACTCGTTTTTTTCAGTAGTACCCCCCCACACCCAGAAAAAGTAGGTCTTTTCCCTTTCCCTCCTCTTACTTTACCCTTGGCTTCGCTTCCACTTCTCCTCGGATCGGAATCCCTTCCCCCCTCTACAAAAATCTCCCCTACCCCTTTATAATATAATTCTTCCCATATTTTTAACTTTACTTGGAAGAGGTGTCTTCCTTCATCCTCACTTTTTAAATGCACATATAAAATCTTTTTCAACTAAGCCCTAACCCCCTTTCTGCTTTCCTTTCCCTTTCCTTTCCTCCCCTTTCCAAATCTTGACCTTAAGACGCTCAAACTCCTTCACTGATGGTTTTTCAACATTGTCTCAAAACCTTGCCCCCTTCCCCCTCTGGTTCTTTGGTGTCTTCCGCTTTTTCTTTGCTTAGGCTCGGCTTTTTAGTTGAGACTATAGTTGAGATACTTGACTCTGACCAATTTACTTCCCCAAAATCCCCCCCCCAACCTACGAGCAGCCTCGCCTCCCCCCCCACAACCTCCCCGCCCAATTCGGCCTTTTTTTTCCGTTCCTTATGAAAATGTAAAATGTCTGGGAGAGCCGCAACGGATTACGGCTCCCGTTCCTTTTCCAGGACCAGACGACCCCTTACTTTTTTTTTCTACCGCATGTTCTTTTCCATTTCGAGGTTCCCTCAAATCCCCCTCCCACTCCCCCAAAACCTTTTTCTTCTTTTCCCACACACTTAAAACAGAACCCCTACCACCCCCCACCACGTCTTCCCACATTTTTACTTTTCTGGTCTTTTCGGTGGTGTGTTTCCATTCTTCCATTCAAAAGTGTTTCCGGTAAATCTCCCTGTCTTGTGTTCACGGACCCTGACTTCCTTCCCTTCCCCCTTTTTTTCCCCCGAATTCATCCCCCATTTCCTTCCCCTTTTTTTTTGGTCCCCTTTCCCTTGTCAGAATGCACAACTGTTACTGTCGTTTCTTAACCAATAATTTGGGTTTTTTGTGGAGTTTTAATTTCTCAGGCGGGCGGCTCTCCCCTAATATATAAGTCCTTTCCTTTTTTTGGGCGTGGTCCTTCCTTTTACAAAATAGATCCTAGTAAGAAGTAGAAGTCCACGTACGTGGTCCAAAGAAATTGGTTCACTTTTCTTTTCTCTAGATTTAGCCCCCCTTTGATCTAGGTTCTAACTAAACACGTGTAACCGCTTTCATTTGGTGCTGAGGGATTCTTCTCGACTACTACTTCCTTTCTTTCCCTATGGAGCTGATTCCCAACTCCAGTCACGTCTGATCCCTTTAAAAGAGATTTCTGTCCCATTGACCAAGTATGTCGCTCGACATCCACTGTACAATAATCCCTTCTTTTCTCCCTTTTCTCCACTCTTTTATTTCTTTCCTTTCTCGAATTGTCCATTTCCCCCCCCTTAACCATCCCGATCATGTGCAAAGATGTCTGCACAATTCGATCCACCCCCCCAGCTTTTGACTTTTTTTCACCCCCCTCCCACTATTGTTCACACAGTATGGCTTTTGCGGTAATTCTTCCCAACACATACTTTTTCCTCCCTTTGGGTTGCTCAAGCTGAACAGATCCGTTCCCTTTTTATCTTTTCTAAAAATCACCCCCTCCCCCGTTTCTCTCCTTTTTCCTGGGTCCTGCGCATCTCAATAGTGACCTAAACCCCCGTCCCCGTTAAACATCTCTATATTCTCCCTTCCTCCTTTGAGATATTCTTTACAACCGGTTGATTCCTTCTCCTTTACTCACCCCGGGACTTGGTCTTGTGGCTCGCACGGATTTTGAGCCAAAATCCGTGATGTTGTTTATTTGCTGACGACTTTTTGACCAGACCTCCACCGTGAGGGTTCCGGCCCAAAAACTGCCTCTGTACTTTTTGGCTTTTTTGCTTTTCTTTTATAGCTTGCCGCTGCCGTTGATCTTTTAATCCCCCCATGACTCGATATACCCCCTCCGTGGGATTTCACCCCGCGACCAAGTTTTCTCGGATTCCCCACCCCCCATTTTAGCAGCTGAAGTTGGGGATGGTTAGTTTACATACGTTGAACCCATTCTGTTTTTGCACGTTTCTCTTCTTTTAAGCCCTTTTTCCCCTCCTTCCCCGATTGATACCTTGAGTTTGTTCTTCTCTTTCGGACGGCTTTCACTTCTCAAGACCTCTATCGCCAAAGTATTCTTCTCCGTTGCAAACCAGAATTCCTTTGCCTCCTTTTTTCTGCAGCTACCGTATTAAATAAGTCATCCTTCTAAAATTCGTCCCCTTCTTGAAACTTTTTATTTCAGGTTTGTCCATGGGCCGCCCTCCCTGCTCCCCCAAGGCCTCGTGAATCACTTAAAGTTACCATGATGAAGTGAGACTGCCCGTCCGTTCCCTCTTCCTTTGCCCAAAGCGACCACTCCCCAACCACCTTGACCCACTTCCTTCTTTCCTTATATCCCAGAATACAGTACCACTGCCTTCCCTCACCCCACCTGGAGGGGACCGCTCCCCCCCCGACATTACAGCTTTTGTGCGTTCTTAAGAATCCAGTCTCCCCCCCCCTTCTTATTCCTTCCTGCCTGAGTTCCTTGAAATCTGAAGTTCAATTTTCACAAGAAACTTATTCTTTTCCCTTCCCCCCCCCGTTTAAGGACTCTTGACCCCCCCGTCGCCACCACCACGCACTTCCACCAACTCCCTTTTCCACATCAATAGTGACCCCTTTTGATTGATTATGCACTCAACGAGTGAAGGATCCCCCCCTTTCCTGTAACTACAATCGGACTTTTTCCTTTGTCCTTTCAACCGCTCCCTTTCCTCCTCTCCCCCCCCCCGTTTAGTCCCAGTACGGTTCCCTTTTTTCTAGTGGTGGAAAACGTCCTGAAGCGGTGGGTTTTGAATCGCTTTTTTTCCTTTTTTTCGATTTTGTCCCCCTTTAATGTGACGCTTTTTCCGGGTTTCTCCCCCCCCCAGCTCTTGGCACTTCCACAGAAAGTAACCGCCCCTGAACAGCGGCTTCCCCTTTGAAGCCTTCCCATCCCTCAAGGCAGGTGCTTTTTGTGAAACTCCGTTTCCTTTTTCTGTTGAGCCGTGGCTTGGACTTTACTCGTTCTCGGATTTTAAGTCTTACAAGACCTCTCACTTTCTTTCCTTCTGGCTCCATTCCTCCGTAATCCTGATGTCGTAGGGTCTCGAGACTTAAGGATAAACCCATCACCTTCGAGGAAGTTCTTTCAAAACACACTCCCGGGGTTTGTCTTCTGTCAAACTTTGCCTCTGCGAACGATCTGTAATTCTCTTTTTGATCGGGGCTCTTATGACGCCGCTTCGCCCCCCCCAACTTCCATTAACCCTTCTCCCGAGCATCCCCCTGTATAACTGATTTTGCTTTTCAGCTCTCCTTCAACGATTCCAATGGAGGCTGGCGTTTCTTTCCTGTTTCCCTCCCCTATTACTTTGATATCCTTATTCTCTCTTCTGTCCCCTCTGCAGTTCTGCTATTTTTTTTCCTCGGTTTATTTTGGTCTTCCCCCCGAAGAAAGTACGCCCGTGCGGTGGTGGCCTCTTTTTCAATCTTTCCACCCAATCCCTCCTCCCTCCTCCTCCTCTCCGCTGGTTTTTTTTACTCGGAATTTCTCAGACGCCATTGTTCCCGCCCATAGAAACAAGAATGACCCTTCCTCCCCCATCCTGATTTCTGCCTCCATGCCAGATGGCTTATCCCTTTTTGCTTTTCCTTGATAGACCGCCACCCTCCCCCTTCTCTTTCAGTAGATTTGGTACCGAAATTAAATCCAATCGGTCACTTTCCGTCTCCAAAGCTTTCTTTGTTGGCCTTGCTTTTCCCTTGGCCCCCCCCTCCTTTCCTTCACCGTCCCTTTTTCCTGCCGACAGTTGAACTTCTTTTAATTTTTTTTGAGGAGTCCTGCATTCCTTTGATAAGCCCCCGTAAAAAACTTACGATTTTTCTCAGGGATTTCTTCCCTTTCCCAGTCCTTAAGTCCAAGATTCGTTAAGTCCTTCCCTTCATGACGAGGGATGGCTCTGTGTATATCATGTTTTCTCAACCTCAATTGGTCTTGATTTCTTGTGCTCCCCCCTCCCTGAAAATAGTCTTTGAGCAACTTCCCCCATCCCCTTTATTCCCTTCCCCCCCTACCCCCCTAAAGACCGGGCCCCTGATCTCGGCGCTACAAGGAGTTTGAGCTTTTTGCAGAGTATTGGCCGGTTCGCTTTCCCCCCCTTCCACTCCCTCTATCCCTGGTTACTCTTTTGGTTTTTCTGCCCCCCTTCTTGCTCTTGATTATTGGACTATCTTTTTGAACAAAAAAACCCTAATAGGATATTATGTCCCATAAGGTTTCCCTCATCACCTTAAGGGGTTTTCCTTGCAACTAGCGTACCCCTCTGTACTCCCAATTCCTTCCTCCTTTCCCCTGTTCACTGCATTGAGTCATGTCGAGTTTCTCAGTTGTGTTTCCTCTAAGACCCAGGGGAGCTATTGGAAAGGCTCTCTTTTGCATTCCTGCCACCACCTTCAGTTTTTTTTCCCAGGATGTCTTTTTCCCTGCCCTCCTTTTTTGCCATTTCTCTTCTTACCGTTTTTTTTTTTGCCACTTTGACGGAACACTCTCCCTTTCGTTTTTTCAGCCGACATCGGTCCCGTGGTTAGGTTACTTCTTTTTGAATGATCGACCGTTCAACTTCCGTCACTCTATGCTCTTCTTTCTCACCCCTTCCCCATTTTACTTTCTCTCCCTTTAAGTCGTTGAGTCAACACATAAGTCCCCCGGGATCCTGGTTTCTTACAAGTGCTTTTCCTGTGAGAGGTGGAACTGACCAAACTCATATTTCTAGCCCATTGAGTTTTTCTTTACCCATCTGACCCCACTTCTCCGTCCCCCTTTTCCTTTGCATTTCCCTGAGTTCAGATACATGGTCTTTTTCCTACCCCCTCTACATTGACATTCTTTTTCCTCGAAAAAAAGTAGTTTGGCGTTCAGAATGAGATTGAAGAATCCCTAGCATTCCGTCATAATTTCTTTCGCGGCATGCCGCTTTCTTTCCGAGGAATTCTTCCCCCCCTTGAACAATCCTTCCTCCTGCTCTTTTCTTTCTTGATTTTCCTTTCTCCCTTAATTTACCTGATCGGTGGCTGTTTGCCCTTCCATTGATAAGAAACCGAGAAGCCATTTCAGCCTTGCTCCATCATGGTGTCGACCATATCTTATTTCGCGATTTTCTCTCCCACTTCTTTCTCTTTCCCGCCTTTTTTCCTCGTCTTAATCCCCCCCCCCCCTTGAGTAATATGATCTGATTTCTTTTTTGATTTTTGGGTCAAAGGATACTGTCTCAACCACCTGATTTCTCTTTTTTTCGTTCCCCTTTTTTCAATAGTGGCGTTCTCTCCCACCCCCCCCCTTTTCAATGCAGCAATACTCGTCTGATTCCAGTGTACTCCTTCGCCCATCTTGGATTGACCATTTCCCTCTCCTCCCCAAGTCAGAGAGTATTTTTTCCCCCTCCTTCTGTAGCGACGTGGGTACTCCTTTGCCAACGGGTTCGTAAAAGGTTTTCGCCTCTTGCGTCTTAATCCCTTTCTCCCCTCCCAAGAGCCCCTTCCCCCAGACCTCCCTATCCTTCTTTTGACTCGCTTTGATTTTTTTGAGAAGACGTCTTCCAAGAGTGGTTCAGGCCTCAGGACCCCCGAAACCTTTCCCGTTATAACTCTCCTTTCCCACTGACCACCACCCCCTTAACTCGACAGGCTTCCTGCTAAGCTAAGGCCCGAAGCTTTTCTCTTTATTCATTCCCACCGGCTCTTTCAGTTCTCCACGTAGTTATCCCCTCCCGCGTAACAGGGGCTTTCAGCCATTAACCGTGATAACCTGATGGATATGGGGATTACTGTCTTCTTTGCTGATCCGTAGTTCCTTTCTTCGTTGTGGGTTTTTTAACCCCCCCCCCCTGAGCTGTGTTGGCCTTGATCAGTGCTCCATTCCGATCTCGGTGCTAGACAGTTCCCCTTCGCCCATTGAGGCAACCATCCCCAACCCGTCCCTCTCTCATCCTTATCCCACCCCCCCAAGAGTCTTAGAGTATTAACAGCTCTTAAGTACCCCTGTAGGTGCGTTTTTCTCCGCAAGGCGCAACAGGTAGCGTTTGAACTTCTCTCCAAACCCCAGTTCCCCTTTTCTTGTCACGGTGGTTTCCCCTGGGATTCCTTATTCTCTATGTCTTCCCCCCAAAAGAACCTTGTCCGGATTAAATCATGAGAATTCCTTTGTTCCCGATTTTTTCCCTTCTTTGGCGGCCCACGTCGTTAAGATGCTCGAGGACTGGACCCGTGTGGCCTTCAGACAGCTCAGTGGTCATTTTAACCCCAGCGGATCATCCTTCCCTTTCTTAAGTAACTTTCGCCATCTCCCAGGTGTTCTTTGACCTGAATATCTATAAACCCCGGCGTAAATTGAGTTAGCGTATCACGATTTTTTCTGAGTTTTTGATTTTGGGGGCGTGCCTCTTCCGCACCGAATTCCATTCACCCTTTTTTTTTGTCTCTGGTCTTGCGTTCGTGGTTTTTGCCTTCCCCCCCGAGAACGGAAGCCAGTTCATTCACCTAGGGTCAACCCCCATATATTGGAAGGATTGTATCCCGTTCTTATCCTTCGCTCTTTTTTTTCTGGCCTGGCCTGTTCCCCCTTTATAAACGCTCGTTCTGGTCTTTTGAATCTGCAATATCCCATTCCAATTGCTGATGTTTCCAACTACGGCGGCCCCATTCTGTTTTCTCCCACTCATCCCATTTCCGCTCTATCGCCCCCCCCATCCTCTTCGCACGCCTCAAGAAAATAACTAATTTTCTTCATTTCCCCGTTATGGATCCTTTTTTCCTTGCCCGAACCCGGTATCCCCCCTTTCCGCCCCTTGTACACCACCGCCACATCTGTCTATTTGCCTACCCCATTAGAAGCTTCGCGGTCCCTTTATTTGATTCAATCGAGGCTCTTGCGGGGATCCATTCCACTCTCTCCCCCCTTGATCATGCGTTTGCCTCCGGTTCTCCCCCTTTTTTCGTATCTTCCGCACACAGTTGCCAAACTGTCTTTGAACAGTTGTAAAACCCCCCTATGGGCCGTGTTCACCCCCCCTTTGGTTCTGCCCTTACCATTCTTCTTATTTCAAGGTGAAATCCATGTTTGTCCAC
>Ga0179593_1400222_pt1 | contig 10853 bp, 8 predicted proteins | sample CZODoug2_1_08_16_FD_185931 | JGI IMG/M metagenome (GOLD analysis project Ga0179593, IMG submission 185931) | Vadose zone soil fungal communities from Angelo Coast Range Reserve, California, USA - CZODoug2_1_08_16fungal (PacBio error correction) | ecosystem: Environmental > Terrestrial > Soil >... | reverse complement strand
CTCGATTATACCCTCCCCTAATCCTTTTCTTTCTTTTTACCCTCATTAATGATCAGCCATTTTAGGAGAGGTTTTCGTGATATCGCACAGAAAACCTTTCCATCCTTTATAATTTCCCCCCCTTTTACTCCCTTTTTTCTTTTTTAGTTGAAGGTGGTGTTTTTTTCTGCCGATGCGAGTGGAAGGGTCTTTCTTTTTAAAGGGCGATAAAATCTTCTCTCAGCCACCTACTCCCTTTCCGGGACTCCCCAGTTTCTTCTAGATCACTCCACAATCCTTCGGAAGAAGCAGTAATAGTCACACCAAAGGGCTAAGATAATATACCCTTAGTCTCATCTGCTGTTTACCATGTCTTTCTAAGATTGAGTTAATCCCGAATCCCCAGAAGATGACAGTTGACCTCTTTTCCCCCCGTGCTATTCAGGTCAGCAGGTATGGTTCCCTCCCCCTTTATGTCTTTCTATCTCCCTCCGTATGTCGCAGCGAGACAGGTCAGTCCGGCCTTTTGACCGGTTAAAAGTACTGGCGGCGAGTTTGTCAGCGGGCGTGAGAGTCCGTGTTTCCCGCCCTGGTTCTTTTCTTTCTCTCCTATCATGGTCATTCCCCCACTTCCCCACAAGAGTTTTCAATAGAGGCGCTATGGTTACGAGACCGCGATCGGCGCTGGGATCTCCTTCCCCCCATAGTTCCCCGATTCTCCTCCCTTTATACCCTACACCCTACGGTGCAAGGTGAATGCGGCCCTTCAAGGAGATCTGCGGCCGGATGGGCCGGGCGGTCCCTTTTTTTTTTTTCCTTCTCGTTTCGGTTTTTAAGCTGGGTTCAATTATTCATAGGGCACCCCCGTAGTCGTTTCCATTGGCTGACGCGGCGTTGTCCAGATGACCCCCCCCCAACCTTCGTCTCCCTTTCAACGGCAACCGGTTTTCAGTTTTGTGCCGTTCTTCTGTCACAACGTTCCCGAGAAAGGGAAGGTCTTTGCAAGAGCGGGCCGCGTTCCACCAGCCTTGGTCCTTCTTTCTCGTTTGTTCCCATCTTTTTTTTCTTCTAAACGTAAGGCTCGACCCTATTAATATTGGCACGAATGAAGTTGGTTATGGCCCGGGCTTAAAGCAACGCCGAGGGTCGATCTTCCTTTCCTTAAACTTGCTTTCTCCTCTCCCCCCCTTCTGTAATGGGTCCGGTACTTGACCGTCTCTCTTCTTCCATATGAAGACTCGTTCTTTCCCCAGGGTCCCCTTAGAACATCTCGCATCTTCTTCCCTTGACCCCGGAATTTATTTCCTCCCTCCTACTGTTCATGAACGCCGTCCCTGGCGACGCGCCCGAGTTTCCGTAATGAAGTTGACATCCTCCTCAATTTGTTGCCTTCTTCGTACTACTATCTCCGTATTCCTACACTCCCCTTTTTCCCTTACCGGCGGGGACGTTCGGCTTCCGGCAACAGTTCCGTTCTATTACCCGCGATGCTAATTCTTTTCCCTCAAACAGAAAAAATCGTCCCTTCCCCCCCTTTTTCTCCTTTACCTATTCCCTTTCCCCCCTCCTCCCGTCGGTTCTAACAGTATATGCTGTGTTTCAAAGAAACATGCCTCGGTGAGTCCTGAACTGATCCTCCCGATGATCTTTTCCTTCTTCTACCCCTCTCAGTGAGCCCGCGGTCGAGGCTACTTGGGGTGTAAACAGGTTTTTTGCACTATGATACGGCCGAGGCCTTGCCCCCTCCTTTTCTTGTCCTTTGAACCTTCTCTTTTCTTTCCCGATTTTGCTGGCTGGCTTTTGTTTGCTTTTTATGTTAAAAGGGTGCTTTGATTTCCGCGCCTCCTAGACCGTCCCTCTCCGCTTCAAAAGTCTCCATCCCTTCCTCATTAGCATCCGGCAGAGCGTTTCCTCTGCACCTCCAGGACCCCAGAGATAATCGTGCCCAACATGAAGGGCTCCGCCCTTCTGGAACTCATTTTCTTCTTTCCCCTCAATAGTCCTGAGTCTTCTTTCCTGCCGCCCTCCCCCCCCCTCCCTTTTTCCTTCCAAACCCCTGACCCAATTCACTTTTTTCCCCCGCGGCTCTACCTTGAGATAACCCAAGGTTACCCCGCCCAGAACTTTCTTCCATTATAGTCCGACTCTCTCTCTACCCGATATCCCCTTTTTTTCCCTTGAGAAGCTGATCACTGTTATTTTTTTGGTGTCGCGGGTGAGAACCACGCAAGAACACGGTACAAGAGGATAGCTCCACTTTCCCCGTCCAGAGTTATGGGACTGCGGTTAGAGGCCCCTTTTCTTTTTCTTTTTCCGCATTTCCCCCCTCTCCCCAGATCTACCTCTCCCAGGCAGAGGGCCAATCCTTCCGGAAGAAGAGATGGAAAGGGAGGGAGAAGTGATTTTTTACTGATATCAAATTACCCGAGCTAATTTCCCCCCCTATGACTACCTCTCTTTCTCCCCTGCTGGCCCTTACCTCTTCCTCCCTTTTAAGCAATTGCTACCCAGTTTGGCAAGACCCTGGTGCCCAGATCTTTCACCTCCCGTTGGTATTGTGCTTAATCTACCTCCAAGCCTCCCCCCCTTTTATCCTTTTTTAAAGCTACCTCGTTTCTTCTTTGCACTTGGTCAACAACTGTCAGGGCTGTTAAAGGAGATGAACTCTCTTTATAATAATAATGGTTGTGCTTTGATGTCGGTTGTTCAGCGCTTCGGTTTAGTAAGCCCTTTTCCCTAAGACCCCTTGCCCCTTTCCCCCATCGATCTCGGCTCTATTCGCGTCATTTAGCCCTCCCACACTTACCGGAAGTTGTAGATATTGACTTCTCTTTAAGTAGGGAAGCTATTGGTTTATTTTTCCCTCTTAAAGGTCTGCTCCTCCCTTTCAGCTTGGAAGTCCCATCTCTACCTTCCTACCCGGAATTTCTATAGCGAGCGAACCCCTCACAAGGGTAAAGTCGATCCGGTCCTATCTAGTCGGTCCCCCCGGTCGCTGGTCTCAGACCTCTGATTCCTTTCCTTCTTTACATTTCCTCCATCCCTCTCAGTTTGGCTTCTACCGAAGTCGTTTAGTAAGACGGTCCTGTCTTTCCTCCTTGTTTATCCAGGGCTGTGGGTAATCTCCAGAGAACACCCCACCCCATCCCCTGTTTGGTTCTCTCTTCCTAAGGACCCCCCCCTTCTTTTCCTTCTTCTTTAGCTGAGATCGGCGTCAGAATGGACGAATGGCGGACTTGTCAACCTGCCATTCACAATGCAAAGGCCATCCGCGGGCGCTTGCATGGTACTTGCTACTCTTGAGTTTTTACTTCCCCTTTCCTTTGGTTGTTTTTTTCCTTCTTTTTTGCCCCCAGGTAAGATGGCCGTCCAGAAGGAAATTACTCAGTGGAAAGTTCTGGCCACTGCGGAAGGCCCAAGTTAAGGGTTTTACTCTCAGAGTTTCCTTCTCATCATCCTCAGTATCTATGGCCGCCGGGAGTTTCTACAGATGCCCCTTGAACGTCCAAACCGTCACCCGGTCACACTGCACTTCTTCCCCCCAACCAGCAGTTCCCCCTCTTCCCCCCCATTGTCGGCCTCCCTCCCACAATGCTGTCAACTTAACCGACTGGCCCAGGAAATGAGGGGCCAATCAAGTTTTTATTTCCTGTCCCGTAGCAAAGGAACTCGGTGGCGTCCCCTCCCTCATTCCCCCCTTTTCCTTCCTAGATCGGTTTCACCTCTCGGGGCGCTGACAAGGACCTCTCTGGTGCTTCCTTGACCCCCCTCATGCTTCCTTTGATCCACCCTTTCCTCTTACCCATCCCACCTCTCCCTTCCTTTTCAGGGTATCACGACAAGCGGGCCAGCTTAACGTGACCGGTGTAATGTCTCACTTAACGGGACCTCTTTGTGTGCCCTTTTCGGTCAGAATTTCGGACCAGGGAGATCGTTATTCCCTTTCTTGGTTCCTTTTCCTCCCTTCCCCTTTCCTCAAAGACCTGTCTTTATTGAGCATATTGTTCTTCGATCTGACTGTTTTTTAAGGACTGGCCGCGTCATGACGAGCTTGCGCAAGTCTACAAAGCTTCGAACCCCTCCCCCTTCCTTCAGCAAGTTTCTTCTTTCTTTCCCTTTTCCCTTCCTTTTAAATTTCATAGTCATCTTGTTAACAGCTTTTCTACTCGTAGAATTATCCGTCAGCGCGCTGTTAAAACTTCAACCGGGGACCTGTGGTGGTTTGTTTCTATGTCCCTTTCCCTCAGAGTCTCCGAGTCCTCCCCTTTTTAAAGTAAACTCCACGCTGGAGTGTTTCTTCCTCAGGTGAGTACCCCCCGGCCGAAAGGACTGCGGGTCTTCCTCCTGTTCGTTTTCCCCTCGTTTCTTGTCACACGATTCCCTCTCCGAAGCCGGTCGGATCCCGCACTATTATTATTTATCTGGACGGCGCTGCCAGATAGTTAAGAAGTTCCGCCCCTTCCCCGGTGCCAACCCCTTACCCCATGACGTTACGACGCAGTGTAATTTCTTTCCCCCCCCCAAGAATGTCGCCTTTGGACCACCCGGAGGTGCCGCTCCGCACCTTGTAACCCCTTCCCCCTCTTCTTAACGGTTCTCCTCCTCCTAGACCCTTCCACAACTTCTTCCTTCCGAACCAGAATTTGTTTTCATTGACATAAGGCTTTTTTGATAAAATCGTAGCACTCGGCCCAGATGGGTTTTTCACGTCCTCCCCTTCCCCTTTGATAGCTTTCTTATCTCCCCCCCTCCCTCTTCCTCCAGGGATCTTTTTAGTTCCAGTTGCATTTGGTTTACTTGACACCAAGCTTTAGAAGTCCCAAGAGGACTATCATTCTGCCAGACGCGTAGAACTTGCCTTTAAGCTGGAAACCTTTTCCCCCCGACCTTTTCTATTTTCCACTGTTACAATTTCTCCATTTGACCGGCAGATTTGGGTTTCATCCCTCGGTGGTCAAGGAGCCCAGCAACCAGGGGACCACTTCGTTAACCCCCTTTCTTTCATTTTCCTGAAGCATTTCTGCGACTAAGGAACCTCAGAATAAAGAGTGATGTCCCCCCTTCCTGAGCGACAGCCATTGGAGAGGGATAAGGTGCTGTCTTTCTTCTTCTTCCCTGCATGCTCGCTCCCTTTTTTCTGGTGGTGGACTCTCCCTGGCAAAGGTACAGTAGTTTTTTCTGCGAAGAGCTGGAACTTCGGGCTGAACCCCCCTCCGGTCCCAATTCTTTCGGCAGCTGCGGTCCCCACCACCACTTCTCTCCTCACAGCCCCTTCTCTGAACTTCACCTTCTGAGGGGAGGATCATGGTTCTCAACCCGATTTCTCCCTTAGTTTTGAAGTCCAAAACCCCAGGCTGGGTAACGGATATCACTCTTTTTCCTATCCTTTTTTTTTTTTGCCACATGAGGTATTTACGATGAGGTAATATAGTTTATATACTTTAGGATTTTTTTTGAATTCCTGCCCGTCCCCCTTTAATCATCGACGGTATCTTTCCTTTCCTTTTATCCTTTCGTCCGGTGTCATCTGATCCAAGGATCATTCTAGCCTGGTTTACCGTTTGATTGGAAGCCCTTCTAAAAGGAACAAGTCTCCCCCTTTCAGGTTGGACAATACCCTTTGCCTTCTTCTCTCAGTCCAAGCCAAAACGGGGATATTTCAGAAAAAAAAGAAATTGCGGCTGCGCAAGCTGGAGTTCTCGGGCTTCCGGTCCCCTCTTTTCGAAGAGACTTTCTTCTATTTTTCCTCACTGCTCCACCGACGGGGTCTGTTGAAAGGAGAATGGCTGCAACCCCGACCCAGTTATGGATTTCCCTTTGCACCAGAAGGGGCCGGGCACGGCCCTCCCGGGGCCTTTTCTTCTCCCCTTTTTTTCAATTCTCTTCCCCCCCTGTCACTCAGCTTCTCTTTTCTTCAGCGGGCGGAGTGTTCCTTTGATGTCCCTCCGTTTTGAGGGGGAATGGACGTACGCCCGGTTCACCTCCCTAAATGGGGGACGGTCTCGAAGGGGCGTTTAGAGATGGATGCTGGCGAGCATCCATCCCCCCCCTCTCTTCCCCTTGAGGTTTACCTTTACTTTTGGACTTCTTTTAATACCGAAAACCCTCCTGCATTTATCGGGCGAAGGAAGGTCCTGCGTGGCGTTTAAAAGGGCGTCAGCCGGTTTCTTCAGGATTTTTTCTTACTTTGATACTTCTCGTTTTCCCCTGGGCCTCAGACGAGGGGTTGGATTCCCCGGCCCGGCGGTCCCTTTTTCCCTTGCCTGGTCTTACCCTTTCTCGTGTCTCACTAACCCACTTCGTCAGACGAACTCATCACTGAAGTCGTTTTCTTCCCGACCTGGCCGCGCCAGGCCGAGAACCTCCCCCTCCTCCTTTGCCCTTTTTTTTCCACTGAGTCCCCAAGCCGGCGGGGAGTTCGTGTTCTCCGGTCGTTGACGAGCTCTGGCAAGAGGAGGTTTGACGGGTTGTCCCCCCCCCCCCTCGCACCCCCTGCCCCTTTTTTCTCTTTCCTCCTGGATGGTCTGGCGCGAAGGCACCCAGTCGGTGCCCGGTGGCCGGCAGCCTCGCTTCTTCTCTCCAGAAGCTTTATCTTTCATGGACCGTCTGAACATTCCCCTGTTCCTGCCCTTCTGAACGTTACTTCCCCTTTCTTCCAAATACATCCCCCCCCGGGTTTGCTGTCGCACGGGTCTAGACCAACCTCTGTCTTACGGTAAGCTCAATTTTTTTTTTCTCATCTCCCCTCTCTCCCCCCCGGACTCGGTTCATCCTCCCTTTAACTGTTTTGGCTACGGTAAGGATTAAAAGGCAAAACTTCCCCCACGATGGTTTAGACGATTTACTTACACAGCTACGGCCCAGTTTTTTTCCCTTCTCCTTTAAATTTCTTTTCTCTTCCCCTTCCTTGTGAGCGGTATTCCCCTCCCGCCTCCGGTTTAAGATTTTTCTTTCAATATAACGTTTGCAAAGATGAAGAAATGCCATATGGTACCCGGTCTCCTCCATGCTCCCTCCCCTCTTCTCTTCCCCGGAAGTTACTCCGTTCTGAAATCCCCCGGTCGATGGTTCCTGTCAATGCGGGTTGGCCCTTCGCCACCTTATTTCCGTGCAAAGCCGTTCGACTTGTGTGCCTGGGTCCTCCCTCTTCTTACCCTCGGTCTTTTCTCTTTTCTCTCTGGTTTGAGGTTCATTTTTACGAGGACGCCTGGTGCCTCCTTCCTTTTCCATATTCTTTTTAGAATAAACTGTTTCTTCCCCCGTTAACGGGCTCTTTTTTCCTCTTGGACCTGCATCCCTCTCTCCCTTCGTGATGCCCTTCCGTCTTCCAAGCTTCCTTTTCAAAAAAACAAACAAAAAAAATGTTCTCCTCCATCTGGTTTTTTTGCACGGGGCAAGCTTTTCCTTATGTTTGCAGTGCGGGCCCTTCCCTCGTCCCGCGCTTCGATCCCCTTTCCCCCCCCTCTTCCCCCCTGTGTTTGAATCACCACATATTCGCGTTTCAAGCTCCAGTCTTCGATTACAAGTGTCCTCGTTCCTTTTCTGCAACCTTAAATCCTCTTTTCGGTTCCCCCTTTCCCTCCCTCCCCCCCCGAGGCTCCACCTCTCAGTCCCTTCCCGGTCTTTATAACCAGGCGATGGTTCTTTTTGTGCACCCACAAATGGTTCCCTTCAGGCACTTGGCCAGTTCCCCCCTACTATAGGTTCCCGGACAAAGGGTGATTCGGGTCGGCCCCCTTCCACCCCCCGCGGTGAAATGTACATATTATATCGAAGGTGTTACCCATGGCAAAAGTTGAATTTCTCAGTCAGTACGACGTGAGCTTTCCCTTTTTGGCTCCCGGTTTCCCCCCCCCTTTATGACTCTGGACAGAGTAACCATTCCCCCGGAAGTCCGATCGAGCTTTTCAAAGCTTCCTCGCCCCCTGCAGCACTTCCAACCATTGCTCCCTGCGGCCGCCTTCCCCCTCCTCAGTTACTCTCTTTTCTCCCCTGAAATAATTTCCTTTGAAGGGAAGACAGAACGACTACTTTACCCGTATTAGTTTTTTCTTGGAGCCATGTTGTCACCGCGGAAACTGACCGACGTTCTTACGGTCCCCCCTCCGATTGTCACGCAGTACCTTATATTTCCTCTTCCCAAGACAGTTTTTTTGATATCTCTTTTGAGAGGGGGTCGCCCGCTGGCCTCCGCTGTTGATAATGATCTCAGGTCCTAACTTAGGGTCTTCTTTTGATCTTTATTTTTCCACAGGTCAACCGCTCCCCCCTTTGCTCTCGATTTAGCGTCCCTTCCCCCACCTGTCGTCTTGCGCCTTTGATCCCTTTCCCCCCTTTCCTAATTAGTCCTCGTATGATGCAGAGGTTGTTGACCACGTTTTCGTATTAATTCAGATTTTGTACTTAGTTTCTTCCCCGTTGTCACGGGCCCGTAAGGTACCCAGCTCTTTCGTCTGGTCTTTTCTCGTGCCTGGACGCACTGCTCTATCTAAGGGTAATGATTGTAAGGTCGTCCGAATTGTTGGTTTTCCCGTTCAGTTGTCGTAACCTCCCCTAGGTCAAGGTGTCCCCTTCCCCTCCCGCTTGATATTTTTTTAGTTTGGTGTATCCCCCCCCTCCCCACCACAATAACTTGGTCTTTTTAGCATTACATGAGTAAGAGTTTTTTCGCGCCAGTAGTTTTGCACCCTTTTACCGAAATGGCGTCCGGCGACGTCAGGGTGCCCTTCGTCCTATCGACGTTCCCCTTTTCCTTTGAAAGTCCTTCATCTTTTTCCTGGGTTTAAGTCCTTAGGTGGTGTCTTCCAACTTCGGTTTAGTAGGCTTGACCGAGATAATCAGGAAGTTTGTCTTTTTATCTAGTCACTTGGTTGGACACCGGCTGCATTTCCTCCCCAGACTCCCTCTTTTTGGATGATTTTAAGCAGCGACTCTTTATAGAAGCTTGGAGTCCCCAGTGGTTTTTTCCTGAAGTATTTTACACCTCCTTGTCGCCTTTCCCCCCATCCCTCCCCTGACCCAGTGCAGTATCTACAACAGGCGCACTCCATCAAGATGATACCCCCTATGCGAGGTCCCCAGGACCTAGCTTTCCCTTCCCCGAGGTTTTGCTTTCTCTCCCGGTTCCCGTAGCTACGTTCTTCCAGGGTGGAGTCCCCTTTCCCTCCTTCCCCCACCTTTCCATGCTCTCCCCTCGTTGATAAATTTCCCGGTAGCCTTCTGAACAAATATCTTAGCAGTTAGGAGCTGGAACTGACTTGCGTTCTTTCTTCGGACGTTTTTCCCCCCTCGGCGATGTCCAGCCCCCCCGCTAGGTCCCCATTCTTTTAGGATCAGCTCAAAGCAGGACGACCCTTACCTAATTGAAAGGGCTGGGGTCCTTGTTTCCCTTTTTTTTTTTTAGAAATGTTGCCCTTCCTCGGGCTGGTCCCCTTTTCCCTGGTTTTTCAGGTTCCCTCCTTTCCCATGTACCTATTCCGGGAAGAACGTCTCCGTAGTAGATAGAGTTAGTCCCCCCCAGGTAAAGCTTTTCTTTCCGCAATCTTCAAAAGAGGTGCCGACTTTCAAAGTACTTCTCACCTAAACTTCTTTCATCTATGAGGATCCGTCCAGGTAGAATTTGAATATCTTTCATAGTTGTCCTTTCCCCCTGCAGGATTCCTTCCCCAGAGCGCTGCCTTTTTTCCCCTGGTGAACTTTTCCCTTTCCTGTCCCACTCGCCTTCTAGAGAGGTTAAGGAATACCCGATGTCTTGCCCAGGTTGACCCCAATTTTTCTAGCCAGTACTTTTTTCCATAAGCTCCTTCCCTCAGCGTCGCTTCCCCGTCTGTGATATCAAAATGAACTTCAGCACCTGTTTGAAGCCCTCCCCATTTTCCCCGTGCTGCTGGATTACCGAGGGGCCTGTTCTGCTTTCCCTTGATTTGAGGTCCTCTCACCCCTGAAAGGTAGCCAGTCCAGCGTAGAAGTGAATGTGAAAACCTCTCTTTAGTGCACTCAGGGACCCCCGTGACGCTGTGCGAGGATCCCTTCCAAACCACCCCCCAGGCATGGTGAAAGTGAAAATGAATCAACCCTTCATCGCCCCGGCGGCATCCTTCCGGGTCCCTTCCACACCATCACTTCTCGAATGATCCTCTGTGTGATAGTAGTCGCCCCACTCTTCCAAGCTGTTTCTCGACTCACTCCTCTCCTATATGATTCTTAGTACCACAGATGGTTCCCGATGAGCGTCCGCGCAGAACCAACGGTGTTGTTTCTCTTGCAAGTCCAAATCTTTCTTCCCCGAATTGTGCAATCACTGCAGCACTCGCAGGCCGTGACTGGTTTTTTCCGAGGAACATTTACAAGCCTTTTCGATCAAGTCACCACTTTTCCAGGGCCCGGCATCTCCCGAGGTGGTTTCTTAGAAATTCCTTTTTTTTCTTTTCGTGAAACAGGCTGATCTAATGAACCCCTTGGTCACTTTTTTTTATTCCCATTTTGCTTAGGGTTTTTCCCCCAGATCAGGAACGTCGCTTTCTCCCCCCCGAGATGGTTTTCCCCTCCGTCAAGAGACAATTTTTTCTCTTCTTGAAGAAGCGGTCGTGTTCTGTTCCCTGCTCACATGCGGTGATTTTTGGGCGGTTGCCATTTCTCTCCCCTCCAAAGCCGGCTGGTTAGTCTCGTCGGGAGCTGTTGAAAGGTTTTTCCTTTTACAAGGTCCCCCCTTTCCTGCTGAGCGTCCTTCCAACCCCACCCCCCCTCTTCCCTTTGAAATCCAACGATGGGAAGGGAATGAGAAAAGTGGGTTGGTTGCTCCCTCACCCCTTACTTTTGCAGAGCAACGACCGATCAGTCAGAGGCGTCCCCCCCAGTCCCTTTGAGGGTAAGGT
>Ga0179593_1282399_pt1 | contig 10853 bp, 19 predicted proteins | sample CZODoug2_1_08_16_FD_185931 | JGI IMG/M metagenome (GOLD analysis project Ga0179593, IMG submission 185931) | Vadose zone soil fungal communities from Angelo Coast Range Reserve, California, USA - CZODoug2_1_08_16fungal (PacBio error correction) | ecosystem: Environmental > Terrestrial > Soil >... | reverse complement strand
CTCCTGTTGTTGAGAGCTATGTTTTTGATTCCGCGTCTTTTCTCCGTAGCTTGTGGATCGTCTTCCTTTTTCGTCTTTTTTTTCCACCCTTGGACCTGCTGTCCATGCAGCGCACGGGGTTCTTGGTGGTATTCACTTGACCGCAAAGAAAATATTGGACGCGACTTCCCTTTTTTTTCTCTCCAATTACCTCTCACCTCTCTTTTCTGGAGTAAAATTTGTGACAAACCATTCTCTTCTTCACCCCCTTCCGAGTTCGTGACCTACAGCCGACTGCAAACCGTACCCCCTAACGCTTCCAAGCAAACCTTTACTCCCATCACATGCCTCCTCGGAGCGTCCTCCTTTCAAAGCTCCGAATGTAGTTGGACTTTTCCCATAAGTGCCTTTTTCATGTTATTGAAATTCTTATCGTTGTTTTCCCTGCTCATTCTTTCTCTGATGGTGCATATTTAGCTTCTCTCCGTTTCTTACTTCCTAGCGGAGTGTCCACGTTTGGTCTCCTCTCACTTACCCTCCCCCCCCAAGTCCACCAGCCTTACGGCCAGTCAGTCAGATTGCCAGTCGGCCCTAGAAGTTCTTGTTCGTGCAGTGCTCTGGTGCATTTCTTTGGGGCCAACCCCTTTTGGTTTTTTTTTTTTTTGTGCGAATGTAGCTTTGGTATTTTCTTGTAACCTTTGGGTTATCTTTTTCTCTTTGGGAGAGTCTTTCCCCATTGTCACTTGTTGCACCATTCGCGTCTTCCGTCTGAGCGGGGCATAAACTCCGTCGGGGTGCTTTTTCCAAAAACGAACCCCCTCCTACTTCCCCAACTCACCAACACCCGTCTCGTTCCGACTCTAAGTAACCAGGATTTTATTACGCGATAGTTCCTAGCCTCTTCCCCTAAGTCTGCCCTGCTCCTCTCGTTTGCTTGGCCAGTTCCTACTTTTCCAGCCGAGATTTTTGAATAGAAACCCCCTTATGTTCTACAAATGTAGTCTGCGGGTACTCCGATCTACCCCAAATGTGCCTGGCGAGTCGGCTTGAACAATCTTCTCCCTTTATTTGGTTAAGGTTTTTCAGTGCCTCTGCTTTACCCCCCCACATTCCCAGATCCTACGACGCACCTTCCCTGCTTCAAAAATCTGCAGTACCTTTCCCCAAACGTCACTAACAACCCCGAAAATGTGTGCCCCATAGGGGCACCCTCCTGCCCTCTTTGCACCTTCTGTGTTTTTTACCGTTGTCCTTTTTCCGCCCCGTTTCCCTATTCTTCTTCCATGCACAATTCCCAGTCCTTTTTTAAGAACTCAATTATGGTTACTGACTTCCTTTGTCTTTGCAAGATGTGCTTCTCTCCTCCTTGCGTACAGTCTAGGCCCATTTACCCCCCGTCCCCAAAATGTGCCACAAAGTATTCATGTCCGAGATTCTACTTTGATTGTTCTGAGAAACACGATAAACCCACACGGAGTTAGCACCTCTTTTTCTTATGTTGGTATTCTTTCGGTTTCTAGTTCCTTCTTTCTAATTATCATGACTTTTCTCTGCTCCCCCCTTCGAATTTCCCAAGCTGGTGTTCTTTTATATGCCTTGTTGTTTGCGTTCCCTCCTTGCTATCTGTCTCTAGCTGTTTTTCCGCACCGTCGTTTTTCTCCACGGCCTAAAGCTTCATCATCTTGGAAACCGGTGAGCCCGAACCTTTTTCCCCTCCCACTTTTGTGCCCTTGATTTTTTTTTTGCCTTTCGTCTACCCGCAGGCTTCCCCCCTTTGGAAGGTGCTTCACTCGGTCCGTTTCTGTAGTTTTTTCTACTCAAGAATTCCCACTGCTTTTTTATAGCCGACATCTCTCCTGGCTTTTCCGTACTTTTGCTTGTCCTCGGGTTTGCTTGTTTTCTATCTCCGCAGTAAACGACCCTTACCAAATGAGAAGGTTTCCCCCTTCTGGGGATATAGTACGGGGTTTTCAGGATTTTTTTCGTTTTATCGATCCCCTCTTCCATTGCCCATTTTACAGAAGGAACCTCTCTTCCTTTGTGGTTCCGACTGGAAGGGGTTTTCAAGCCTTTTTCCTCCGCTACAGTTCATGGGGGCTCCCCCCCAGGTTCGCTTGCTTTGCGGGTTTTCCGTTCACCTGAAACTACTTTTTGGTGATGTTTCGCTTTTTGATTACAGCGTCTTTTCCCATTTTGTTGCTCAGCCGTTCTTCCTCCATTTCCACACCCAGGAAAAAACCCCGACAATTGCCTTTGGGTATTCCTTGTTCCTGCCCGCCTTTTTTTTTTTTTTTACCCCGTCGTTCTTTCTCTTCCCCCCCTTCATTCTCTTTGAAATCTCTTTATCGATCGTTTCCCTTTCAGTTATAGTTCCCACCTTTATTCCCAGTTTTTTTTTCCCAGCGCCTGCATTTGAAAAGTGATCCCACTCCCCGCCCTACCCTTCTTCATTCCCTGCACGGTATGGTGGTCTGGTTCTCTTACCCTTACTCTTCCAAGAGTCCCCAAGACAAGTCGACAGCAGTCTCCTCTTTTTTCTTTCTCGGCTCGCCGCCATGCCGCGCTTCCCGCTAGACTACCTTTTGACGTTTTATTTTCCTCCTCCCGTCTTTGTCTCGCTCAATCTGTGACCGTTGCCGAAGTGGTGCTCCTTCGTGGACGCAAAAGAGACAGACCCCCCAAAACCACCCCCTCGTAACCCTTCTTTTCCCTCCTGAACCCCCCCCCTATGCGAGCGTCTCTTTCCTCTCTCGCGCGTCCCCCCTCCCCATCCGGAGAAGGCGCTCGGGACAACCTTACTCGCGTTTGCCCCCTCCCCTTTCCTGGTTCGTGGTCTCACGGGCTTCACGAATTTGTCCTTCCTCCTTCTTCGTTGCGGGTCCGCCATTGATCCCTTCGCCCCAATTCCAACTGTTGGATGCCCCCCATCCCCCCTTTTAGAAAGGGACTTTTCCCTCTGCTCCCGAACCATTTCTTGAGTGGTGCGAATTTAGTAAATTTTCACTCCCCCGTCGAAATGGAAGTTACGAATCCCTCCTCTTGTCCATCTGTTTAGCTGAGCCCTTGGCGTGCCGTGTCATTCTCCTTTTAGACCAAGTATCGCGTTGCAAAGATCTCCCCACCCTTAGGCGGATTGGGCCCAAGTCCCCTTTTTATAGTAGCTATACGTCCCCCCCCTCATGACCTGCATCTCTTGCTCCCACGCGGTAGCTTTTCACTCCTGGCCTCTCTTTCTTTTTGGAGGTTCCCCTCGTAGAAGCGCTTTTCCGATCTGGATTGAGCGAGAGTTTGATGCGTCCCATGGATTCGCATTAATTGTTTTCGGTTTACCTCGAGAACATGCCGCCGTTGCTTGTCCTCAATAGCCTCCCGAAACCACTTTTTTCTTTGACTTTGGTCTTCCACCCACTTGACGTAGATGACACACCCTTCCTTTCCTCTGAGATCTTTTTTAATTTTTTTTTTTTTACGCTATGCGGATGCCTTTCTTCCTGCTGCTCTAATCCGGTCCCGAGCCGGCCTCTCCCTATTGTGAATGACCAGTACTTGGTCTTCCCATACCTTCTGATCTGTTGCTCGCTCTATCTATTGCCTCACTCCTCCGTGTTTTTTTTTGATCCTCGCTTTTCAAAATATCTACTTGATTTTCTTGAGAGATTTCATTCGGCAGCAGTCTGCAGTGTAGATTCTTCCCCCTGGTGCTTTCATGTTACTTTTTTGCATGACTGATAGGCTCCTCCTAGCTTCTCACGCACATCCCTTTTGCTCCTTTCTGCCTGACCCTGGGCTCTCTTCAATAAGATTTTGGCCCCTCCCCATCCTTCTTTCGCGCAAATTTGGTTTTTCTCTTCCGTATTTGATTTTATGCTGCCCGGCTTTCAGTCTTTCCTTCCAGACATCAAGTCCTACACTTAATGAAGCCTCCCTTCCCCGCCATCTCGAAATCACGTCTTCCGTATGTCCGCAGGAATTTTCCCATCTGCTACCCGAGTTTGCAGACTCTTTCAGCAAATCTATGTTTTTGGGACTTTCCCGTCCCCAAGAATTTATCTTTGATTGTGGGCCTACTCTGAGAACCTCACTGTCCTGTTAGTTTCCCCAATCCCTCCATCTTCTGGGTGCAACGGATCTTTTTTGGGCGCATTTCCCCCCTCATGCACGGCAGCCATTTTCGTCCGAAGTCTCCCCAAGTATTTATGGAGTTTTTTTTCTCCAGGAATTTCGCCGGGGACTACTGGTCTATTCTTTCCAACCAAGCGGATCGAGGTCTGTCTTGAGCCCTTTCCATTTCCTGGAGATTTTGATGGTCCAACTGTTTTCCCTTTTATAACCCCTTTTCGACCGCTGCCACTCCCCCATTCTTCCCAGGACCCAAATTCAGGTCTTTGTGATAACGTTTCTTCCTCCCCCTCCCCTTTTCTAGGATGGAGCGAGTTAATTTTTTTTTCGCCTTCCGGATTTTTGGTTAAGGTGCCTCCTCGCATCCCTCCGATTTAAGTTTTCTCTTTGTAAATTCCTTGTATTAACTTTTTTACCTCTTCTGGTTTTTTGTTTCTTCATATTTTTCATTTGCCGTCAACTTATCCCCTGTCAGGATTTGTCTCCCCTATGCCCCCTCGGGCGTGATGTCCTACTCAACCCCCCTTTCAGATGTGTTCGGCGTGCCGAGGCGCTGGCCTCCTTCTGGCTTTCTTGCTTCTCTCGTCTCCTGACTAGTCTTCTCTTTCTTGGTATCCTGGTATTGTTAGATTTATAGGGTTTGGCCAGCCCCTCCCGGCCCGTTCCCTTGATTCTAAGGCGGCCGTCGCGATTTTCTGGATGGGCGACTTTTCCCCTTGTAACCTTCTCTATGCGATATTTGGCGCTTGACTCTTTCGACTGAAGATCTACGTTTTCAGTCTTCCCTTTCATTTAACGATCGCTACTCTTTTGTCGGCTTTTCCGTGGGATTCGATCCCCGCGTTCTTTTTTTCGTTACCGCCACTTGAGAAAATCTTTCGGTCAATGCTTCGCTGGAATTTTTTTTGGCTCTTTTGTCCCCCTCAAACCCAGGGTTTAAAGCGCGGTACACTGTTCCGCCAGCACGCGATATTCTATGTTGAGTAAGCCACCTCAAAATGCTTTCCCCGCTCAACATTTACCTCCCTTTTCGGTCGTCAGCGAAATGCTGAAAAGTAAAGGATTTCCCCCCCACGGTAAGTTTGGTTCTTTTTTCGGGGCCACTGGTTTTTTTGAACCCCTATTGAACCCGCCTTGTTCCACTCCTATAGGCACCCCTTTAACAAATGTCCTTTTGTTTCCGTGGTCGCGTAGGTCGCGATAATCCCCATCACCCCCCCGATGGACCATCGCAATTCTTTATCCTACCTTTTATGGCGGAGTCCGCTTTTCCTTAGTTTCCTCTCAGCTCCGAGTCAGGTCAGAAGTTCTCGTTACCCCGTTCCCAACCAATTTTGGAGGTGGCGCGTTTCTCCGCCACTGTGGGACCCCCTCTTCCCTGGCTATAGAGTCGGTGCGAACTTGTTTTTCGTTTGATACGGGTTTCCAAATCTGCTTGGCTTCTTTCTTGATTTTTCCGCCTTTGCTAGCGCGCAGCTCGATGAAATGCTCTTTCTTGCCTGCAAAGACCCCCCTTTCTCGTCTCCCCATTCGCACTTCGCATTCGGGGGTTCCTTCTTCCGCCGGTATGTCCGACAAGGCTCGCTCCCCCTTATCTTTTGAAGAAGCCACAAAAGCCCCGTTAGTGAGAGACTAATGTGGGTTTTCTTTCTTTTTTTTATTCGGCATAAATCTTTTTCCTCCATTGGAGATACTTTTTCAAGGTTTCCCCCCCGTTTAACATTGCTCCCCCACTTATCTGAAGTACGCCCGCTGATTCTAAACATTTCCTTTTTCCTTTGTAAGGCCCCTCCCCCTTGCTTCTTCCCTTCTTTTTACTCTAAAGCTACCTTTCACTTCCGGCCAGACAACGTACCCACTGGAAGGATCCTCTCAAAGGTTTGTCGGTTCCAGGCAAACACCCCCCGTGTTTTTCCTTGTGTGGGGAGCCCCTTTTCCTTTAGTTATTGCTTCATCTTTTTGCTTTAGGAGCTTTCATCCCTGAAGAGGAGCACCTTTTAACACCCCTACCCATACTCCCTCTTTGGTTCTAATTCGGCACCTTGTAGATCGGTCTGCTACACCTCCCTTCATTGCACTGAGCCCTTTCCTTTTTCTTCTATTTACTTTCCGACCCTTTCCGCTTTGAACTGGCCAGTCAACAGAGTCTTCGCCCCGCCGACTCTTATCGATTCTTTCTCATCTCCCCCTCACAGCTTGACTTCGGTCTTGGACCTGCCTTTGTTTGGAAAAATCTGGGAATTCTTTTCCTTTTTTTTCCTTCGTTCTTTTAGCACCACCCGTTTGGAGTCGTTCTTTAACCTCTCCGCTGCGTCGTCAACACCTTTGCTTCCCCCCATTTACCCCCCCCCCAATTGCTCGCGCCCGTCCAATCCACCTGTACAAAAATTCCGTTGAAGACCCTTAAATTACCCAACCCGACCTTTTTGCCAACACAGTCCCTCATCCTTGTGGCCACACCTACCCTAGAATGGTCAGGTATAGTCTTCCCTCCACAAGCCATTATGAGCTAGCCTGTCTTTTTTTTTTTTAGTCTTCTGGGCATGGAAGTCTTTCTTTTCTGTGTACTTTCCTCTCCCCGAAGTTGACTCTGTCGCGCTTGCAGCTATCCCTCTTCTTGTATCCCGGTCATAAATAGGCAACACTCAGGGGCAGCTCCGCCGTATTACAACGTCCGGCTTTCCTCCTTTTTAAATTTTACCCTCTCCGCGCCTTTTGCGGTTGAGACCAACATTCCCCCTCTTTACTGGGCTGCTTCTTCTTTGAGGGTATTTGCGTGGGTTTTTTTTTAGTGGGGTGCCAGTGGGGGTTGACTAGTTAGGTGTCCTTTCTTTCTTTATATTCGACAGTTTTCATTGTTGTTTTTTTGTTCCGACTCTCCTTGTGTACAACACCTTGTTCTCATAAACCCCTCCGCTCTGCAGCATTTAATGGAGCTCCCAGGACCAAAAAATGACCCCCAGGAAGGGCCCATCTTTGTTTTTTTCCTTTTGGCTTTCCAATTTCCCAAGCCCCCCCTTTTCTTGCCGGTCCTTTTTTTCGACGGTTGTTTAACAAGGGTCTCTCTCTCACCTGTTACGGATCCAAACTCGCCGGTTTATCAGATCATCTTTCGGTTCCCTCCGTGTTGTGTTTTTCTCTCTCTTCTTTGATTCGTGATTTGTATCCTTATTATGGGTGGAGCTTTCTGGCGGGCCTGCTTCCCTTTGTAAACCCTTTCCCCGATGCTGCAGTTCCTTTTTTCTTGGTTTTATGTACCATTGTCCAAAGACCCCCTCTGGGGCCTTTTGACTGCAGTTTTTAGCGGCTTTAAATCCGGTCAGAAATCGACCCCTGTTTTTTCTTCCCCCCCAACTTTGTTGACAACCACCTTCCCTTTTTCTTACCCCCCGGTAACGCTCCCCGGTCGTATATACAGTTCCTGACACCTCTTCCCCCTTTCCCAACTGGAACTCCACCGACCTCACTCGGAGCTCTCCTCCGTCCAGATGGATCGACCTCACCCTCCCTTGCCTTAACTGATCCGTTCCTGTTTTGACCCTCCTTTGTTAAGACCTCAACTCTCCCTGGTTTTTTTTATCTCTTTAGTTCCACTGTAGGAAGTTTATAGAGGGAATGACTCTCATCGTTCCCCCGGCGCTCCATCACCGACCCATTCCCCGCTCTTCACATTACCTTCGGTACTTCCAGTCTGTTTTTCAGCATTTTTTCCTTCTCCGTCTTTCTTTCTTGTGATTCCTTACTGTGTTCCACATTATTTCCTGGATTGCGACTGGCGTTTTGGTACTTGAAGGGCGTTTCCCCCCTCTTGGTATCGGGGGTATTTTTGGCGCTTCTGCCCCCCCTTTGTTCAAGTTTCACACATTGTTGCCTTCAGGCGTCTCTTTTTCATAATCCGCCTTGGGTGCTGCGAACAGAAATCACGACAAAACTTTTTTCCCTTTCCCAACTTTTATTTCCCCCAACATTCTATTCCTGCTCGAGTCAAATTGCTGTGATTTTTCCTAGTGATAAATCCTAATCTCTTTTTGATGGCAGATGGTCTACTGACTTTTTAGTTGGCTGCCCCCGTTCAAGAATTTTTTCCTAGTTTTTCTCTTTTTTTTTGAATATCCGAAACCCATTGTTCAATTTAGGAATAGCGGTGCCCCTTCTACCCTCCTCCACCAAAGGGACAAGCGATACGGCCGCCAATACTTTAGTTGTAGGCGTTTAAATTGTTCTCCTCTGAGTCCAAATTACCCGTCTTCTCTCCCCAAGTGCCTTTCGCTCCCTAGCTGACCTCTCCCCCACCCCCTGAACTACACGATCCCCCGTTGTTTTTATACGAAAACTCCTTTCTTCTCCGTCCCGTGTTGTTCCGTTTTTTGCATCCAGTTGCCTTCTTTATCTGCCCTGCACCAGCGTGTTCGCCCAAGGATGCTGATTTCCTCAGAGAGATTTTCCTCTTTTCTTTCCCCAATCGGTTTCCCGTCTCTTATATCATTCTTCGTCCACCAGTCACCCTTTTTTCAAAAATATCGAAAATATGTTTTTGATTCTTTACTTTCTGGCTGATAGACCCTTCAACCCCACTCGTTCTCATACTTTTTCCGTTATTATTTGTCTCCTTTCCCTCTGGTTTTTCTACTCGCGTTCATCCGTTTTTAGCCTTAATGACCTTCTTGAACTGTTTCGTCATGAGACCCATTTGTGCCTTGATGCGGCCTTTTACGGGCTTCTTCCCGCTGTTTTCTCTCCTTCCTAGCTGCCCTCCTTTTTTTAGCAACCAGTCGTTTTCGTTTGCCCACGTCAGTAAAGAGCCCATCAGATTTTCCCCCCCCCGATCTGGTGTGGGTGAAGAGGGTGTCTGAACCCCACGGTCCCGCAACCCCGTGATTTTGGCTCCCTGGAAGGCTGGTTTCCCCCCCTTTGTTTTCAGCTTTTTTTTGCTGCCAACCTTTTTTTCTGGGTCCAGGTACCCTGACTTCCCTATTCTTCCCAGCTGTAGCATACTTCCTGAATTTTTGAAAAACAGAGGGAAGTCCCTATTTCTGCAGAGGCCCCCCAGTCATTTCTCTTTTCATCTGTTTTTATTGGGTGTATTCTAGCGCCCCCGAGCGACCTCCCCAACCGATAGAAGCTTCTAACCATTATGTTCCTCCTTCGGCGTTTAAGGCGATTTCTCCTGATATAAGTACCCTTGCCCCTCACTCAGGAACCCCTTTGTTCACGACTGGAGGGTTCAATGATTTCCAGATGCAGTCCTCAGGTAAAGGATTCTTTTCCTTGTTCGGATGGTTCTTTGCGTTTTTTGGCGTTTACGAATTTACTATCCTCTTTAGGTAGTGTTTTTCCCTGCCCTGCTGCGTTTGACCTTTTACTGGGCCTCGACGTGCTGCCAATCCCCTTTTTGCTACATTCCCCTCCCTCCGTTTTTGTATCCGACCTCCCGAATAACGCGGGATCTCTCCACCCATTCGTTAGACTCCCACATCCTTCCTTTCTCTCATCGTGACTCGTCTTACCACCTTCTGTTTCTTCCAATCGTCCAGCCAATAGCGGCTTCTGCCCGCCCTATTCCCGCAATGCGAGCGCTTATAATCAAGCACGTTTCTTTTCTTTCGGATACTTTTTGTTGCCATACCCGCGTTTCCCTCAACTCGAAGCTGCGTGTCGTCGCCGTCCCCCCTGCTTACTTCTATTGCCCGCGGCTTCAGCTACCCCCCCCCCCCCCCTTTCGACCTTTTGTACGTTTCTCCCTTACGGCCCGGGGGATCTTTCAATCCCTGGACCGTTTTCCCCTGCCTTTGCGTGTTGGAACTAAACATAGTCAGACAAAACCCCCAAACCAGCAAGAGTTAAAATAATTTAATATAGATTGTCCTCACACACATATCCTTGAGCTTGTATATTTTTGTCATGCTCACCTTAACCCCTTTCAGGCGATGATTTACTATTCAAAAATTGACTAGCGTGCCCCTCCTCTTCCTTGGCTGTTTTTTATAAGGGAGCACCCCCCCCCCTCAGACCCTTCTTCCCCTCCTTTGGATTGGTGAGTTTTTTTAACCTTTAGACTCTAAATTCCACTCTTGGCACCCACATCTTTTCCAGGTACTTGGCCAGATTGCACCGCCCCACAACCGGCCTTCTCTCTTTTTTATAACCTTCGGAATTCCCGGCCCTCACCGAAGTTCGCACCTCTACGCATATTGCTTTTGGTTGCCGTCGTTGACCCTGGTCGTGCCTTTTTGTACACTCATGCGTAACCCCCCTGTATTTTTTTTCACCGCGATCCCCCCACTTGTGGCGGTTGATTGGGACCCCTCAACATGCGGAGGTTTCTTCGGCACCCTCACTTTCTGTCCAGATCTGCGTGCCTGCCGGAAACTGCGTTTAGTTCTCCCCTGAGTGGCTCCGAGTCTCTTTTGGCCCTCCTACGTCCTAGTTTCCGAGATGGTGCTAGACTTTGATTCTTTGCGTCCCTTCCTGTAGCTGAGGTCACTAACGACCTGTCTATGGCATCCCCTCAATATTCCCGCCATCCGTTAAAAAAAACAATGGTGCGTTGTCAGTAGGGGTCCCGAAACCCCCCCTTTCTTCCGACAGTTTGATGACTTTTCTTCAGTCCTTCGCCCATTTTTTTCTTTGTATTTAGTTTAGCCGCATGCGGACTGTTCCTATAGTCATGTCGAGCCTGATTTTTGAGACGGCTCTCCCCCTTTTCTGTCTGCCCTCTCTTGTTTTGCACCCTTTTTCTCTATTTGTCTCTGCCG
>Ga0179593_1672832_pt1 | contig 10854 bp, 11 predicted proteins | sample CZODoug2_1_08_16_FD_185931 | JGI IMG/M metagenome (GOLD analysis project Ga0179593, IMG submission 185931) | Vadose zone soil fungal communities from Angelo Coast Range Reserve, California, USA - CZODoug2_1_08_16fungal (PacBio error correction) | ecosystem: Environmental > Terrestrial > Soil >... | reverse complement strand
TTTTCCTCTCCCCCCCCTTTCCATCACTTCGCGAATTTAATATGGAGAAGATATGTTAGAGAGATATGAAGTAAGCGGACATTCGATCTCGTGACCCTCTTCCTTCCTTCTTTTCCATGGACCCCTCCTCTTTTCCCCTTCTTGACAAGTCGGATTTCGACATGAGGATTACCGAAACGCGTAGCCCTCCCCCCCCCTCTCTTTCCTTTCACAAATTTCTTTTTCCTTTGCCGCACACCATTAGGACAAACGATGGCAGAAGGACAGGAAACTACTATGCATACGGAAGAACCGTGTCACCTGTTTCCCCTTTTTTTTTTTTTTTCTTTTTTCCAATTTTTTCCCTTTTCTTTCCCCCCCCCTTCCCCTATGGTGTCGCAAATATTTAGAAGGAAGAGTCAAGAGAGCAGGGCGTCCCGGAGATCTTTCCTCTCTTTCCCTTCCCCCCACTAAACTTTTCTTTCCCCCCTCTTCCTTCCGATCCGATAGATATAAGGATTGGATAGACCGGTCGAAACCCGCACTCCCCCCCTTTTTTTCCCTTTCGAAATTGTCCCTTTTCCCCTTTTTTTTCCTTCTTTTGCTTTCATCACAAGGACATCGTAAAGAAATATAGAAATGGATGAGCGTGGCGATGCCTTTTTTTTCATCTTTCTTCTTTTCCTTTTTTTTTCGCACGTCCCCTCTTTTTCTTCTGAAAGTCGGCGGGTTGGTGGAGGAGTACGAAATTCCCGTGCATCGGGAAATCTACGACGGATTCCCTTCCCTACCCTTCCCCCCCCCCCCCCCCTTCTTAGCGGAGAGCCCCTTTTTTTTTTCCCTTTTTCCCTTTTTTTTCCCTTCTTTCTTACGAGTAACGAGAAGATCCTGACGCAATGGAAGGCGTTTTGGTCGGCGCAGTGCAGCGGAGCTTCTCCCCACCAGTTTTTTTTTCCCATTCCCTTTCCCCCCTTCCCCAGCTCACGCTCCATATCAACAAAGGAGAGAAGGGTTCGCTGCGACAGCGACCTTCCCTTTCCTCCCCCCTTGAGCAACCCTCCTTTTCTCTCGCGAGTGAGCTAAATGAATAGAGCGATCAGATGAGAAGATCGTTCGGGGGTGGGACCCTCCCCTTTTCTTTCTTTTTTCCGACGATATTTCTTTTCCCTCCTTCTCCTTCTCTCCAACCGCGAAGCGAATACGTAAATTTTAATTAAAGGAGGCCTTGCTGTCGCTATAAACCGTCGTCCCCTTCCTCTCTCCTCTTTCCCCCCCTGACAGGGCGCTTTTTTCTCCTTCCCCCCCCGTCGGAGAGACGACAGTAGAGTTGAAAGAGAGCACGGTCCCTTCTCCTTTTTTCTCCTTCTTTGCCCTTGGCGAGGTCGATACTGGTGAGTGAAGAAAAGGGGAAGGAGTGCCGCCCACCGATTCCCCCCTGCCCTTCCCTCTCCCCCTTTTCTCCTCCGTCCGCAAAACTTTTTTTTTCCTTCCTCTTCCCTCCCTGGGTAGAGGAAGGGAGGCTCAGAGTGCTCTTCTTTCTCTTCTTTCCCTCCCCTCCTTTAAGTTTTCCCTTCCCTCCCCTTCCCGCCGCGAGGTAATTTCACTGGAAAAGTGTAATGGAGAATCAGAAAAGGGGAGATCGTCCTCCTTTCCTTTTTCTCCTGCGGGAGCCCTTTTCCCTTCCCTCTCTCCCTCGCCGTTGAATATAGATATATTTTTTTTAATAATAAGAGTTTGTTGTTGTTGGAGAGAGCTCTTCCCCTTCTTCTTCTTTTTTTTTCCCCCCTGCATGTCCTTTCTTCTTTTTTTCCCCCTCACATCGGCCAGATAGGCTCCCAAGATGGCCTTAGAGATCCCCTTTTCGGATGCGACCTTCCCCTTCCCCTTTCCGGAGGTCCTGGCGGAAGCCGGAGAAGAGTTGCTCATTACCGGTTTCCCCCTTTTTTACATCGTCCCCCTTTTCTCCAGAGGCACTCTGATCCTCCACGGCCGCGACACCGGGCGCCTCGCCCTCCCCTTTTCCTTTCCTTCTTCCTCCCTCGGCTTTTTTCTTTTGCGGCACTCGGCACGTCCGGCAATTAACAGGATCGACCTCGCATTCTTTTCCCCCCTCCCCTCGCCCTTTTCTTCTCGGATCTTTTCTTCAGTGGAAAACTGGGAGAGAAGGCGAGGGCCGTGCTTTTTCCTCTTTCCTCCGGCTTTATTCCTATTTCGCAGGAGGGGCAGAAGGAAAGATAGACATGTGTCCTTCTCCTTTCTCTGGAGTACTTCTCCCTCCCCTCAAGACGAATTGAAGGTTGGTAAGGCTCTTCCCCCTTCCGGTGGTTCCCCCTTTTTCTTTTGCCGGGATTCGGTGAGAACGAAGATGAGAGATAGGTTTACAACGGCCGCCAACCTGGATTCTTCCCCCCCTTTTCTCCTCTGATCCGGCGAGGCATGAGAGAAATCGCGAGAGAAACGCGTTTCGCCGCGTTGCTCGCTTTTTTCTTTTTTTTTTCCTTCTTTTTTTCCTCCCCCGGAGCTTTTTTCTCTTTTTTCTTTGGTCTAAGGGAGTAAGGGAGATGCGGCTTCTTTTTCTCCCTTTCCCCCCTTTGGAGTTTCTTGATTTCTCGTACGCGTTTAGCAACGCGCGAACACCCCTCCCCCCCCCCTTTTCTTTTTTTTTTTTTTTTCCCCTCCTCCCCTCCCCCGGGGTGGGAATAGGGGTGAAGTATTCGACTGCATTCGTCGAGATTTCCGATCACGGGCCCTCTTCCTCTCCCCCAACCCTCTTCCTAATCGAAAGCCTTCGCCAAAGATTGGACAAATTTTTTCCCTTTCTTTTTCCAAACTTTTTTTTCCCCCTTCTTCCAACAAAAAAGAATCGGAAAAGATAAAGACAACGGTCGATATTTATTGTCCGCTTTCCCCCTCTCCCTTCCAAGAGTACCACCCTTTTCCTCCCTTTTTTTTTTTCCCCTGCCGAAGCAAACAAATGTTATTGCGGGGTAGAAGGTCGAGGACAATCAGTCATTCTTTCTTTTCTTTTTTCTTCTTGCTCCCCCCTCCTTCTCTACGCGGATTGATTGTGCGGTAAGAAGGGTATTGGGACGATTATCCGGTCCTCCTTTCTTTTCTCCTCCCCATTGTGAGTCTTCCCCTCCCCTCCTTTGCATCGAATTGAGGGAAGAAGGCAAGAAAATCCTTGCGGGTGTTCCCTCCCCTCTCCCCCCTTCTCCCCCTTTTCCCCCCATTTGCCAAGTTCTCTTTTTTTTTTTTTTTTCCCCCTCCCTTTGGTGCGGCCTTTCTCTCTTTTTTTTCCTTGATTAGCTCCCTTCTTTCCTTTCCTTCTCCTTTTCGAAATCCGAAGTGTCAAGACGAGGGAAAAAGCGAAGGAATCCCATCTTTCTCCTTTCCCCCCTTCTCCTTTCCTTCATAAATTGGCCTCCTCTCTTTCTCCTGGTCCGGGACGGCAGAGTGCGCGCGAAAATAGAGGCGCAAGATTAAGTCGCTCTCCCTTTTTCTTTTTTTCCTCCCTTCTTTTGTAGCCCCCCCCCCTCCCTCCCCTTTTTTTTTTGTTGAGAGAGTACCATAGTCATGGCGGTATGATGTGCTAGGAGGTCGACAAACAGCTGAAGCCTCTTCCTCTTCCCCCTTTTCTTCCCCCTTTTCGAAGATATTTTTCCTCCTTTTCCCCCTCTCCTCCTTCAGGTTGCACCGCGTGCAATGGAATGCAATGCACATCTGACGCACGGTGACGCGCCCGCTTTTTTTCCTTTCTTTTTCCCCGTTTCCTTTTTCTGCTTCCCGAAACCCGCGTATCCAGGAGCGTTTCCAAGCGAACCAAGCGGTGGTGCGCTATCACGACGCCCCCCTTTTTTTCCTGCAGACATCCTTCTCCACTACGTAAAGAACGTGGCACCTTTTCCTTTTTTCTTTTTCCCTTCCGTTCTTTCCTTTTTTCCCCCCCCCTACAAAGATGGTGTAGCACAATTATTCGAAGAAGAGTAAGGCGCGAAGGGCGTCCCGGAGAATCTCTTCCTCCCCCTCTTTTTTTCCCCCCTTCCCCCAAGAAGCTTTTTTCTTCTCTTTCCCGCTCAGATGCCTTACTTAATGATGGAGCGAAGTGAACCCCGCAAGCCCCCCCCTTTTTTTTTTTTTTCCTTCTTTTTTCTCCATTTTTTTCTTTTTCCCTTTTGGCTGGCATCACAAGGAAATAGTAAAGAAAATATCTCCCTTTTTCTTTTCTTTTCGATGCCTTTTTTCCCCCCCCTCCCACGTTGCCACATTTGTCCAAAGATTGGGAGAAGGATGAGATTTCTCCGGCGTTGAGGCCTCTCCTTCCCTTCTTTTTTTTTTCGTCCAGAAATCCCCCTTCCCCTTCTTTTTCTCTCTCTCCATCGGAATGATTGGGCCATCGAAAGAAATGCGCAGCGAAGATCTCATGGCCAAGGGTGCGGTTTTTTTTTTCCTCTTTCTCCCCCCTTTCTCCCTTTTCCCCCCCTGCCGCCCCTTTTCCTACCCCTCCGCGAAGCAGAGAAAGTAATAAATTAGAAAAGATAAAGAGAAATATCCAAGGAGCGCAGATCCTCCTCTACCCTCCCCCTCCTTTTCATTTCTCCTCTTCCTTTCCCTCTTTCTCTCTGATTGCGATCAATGACTCGCAAGGATAAGATGAGAAGATCGTCGGGTGAACATCAATTCCCTTTTTTTTCTCCCCTTCCCCTCTCCTCTTTTTCATTCTTCTTTCTTCTCCCTGCGGAGAACAGGACAACCGCGCAGCGCTCGCCTTCCCCCTCCCTTCTTCCCTTTTCTCTCCTCAACACGTTCTCTTTCCCCTTACCAGGCGATCTGGCAGGCGCCGACGGCGCACTCGGGATCCCGACGGCCCTTCCTTTCTTTTTTTCCCTTCCTTTCCTTCTTCCCCATTTCCACTCCTCACCGCCGCGATAATGGATGAGGACGGACGGCGTGACGATGGCGCTTCCTCTCCCCTTTTCTTTCCTTCCTCTTCCTTTTCCCCCCACGAGTTTTTTTCCCCTCCCCCCCCCCCCTTTCTCCGCTGGCATTCGCAATCGCGGAAAAGGAGGAGAGGCGCCCGGGGTAGCGCCGTGTTTCTCCCTTTTTTCCCTGAAAGATTCTTTTTCCTCCTTCCCCCCTTCCTTCCCCCCCCTTCGCCGGATTCAGAAAGGAACGACGAGAGGTAATTTCCCCCTTCCTTCCCTTTCCTTTTTCCCCCCCCCCCCCGAAATTTTTTTCTTTTTTTCTCTTCCTCGATTTCGCCGGATTTAATGCGGTCCATAAATATAGCGAGCCCGTGCCCCCCCCTTCTCTCCCCCCCCGGTTGTTGTTGTTTTTCTTCCTTTCCCTGCATGAAATCCGGCGAAATCAGAGGATCTCAAGAACACGGCCCGCTAGGCTCTCCCCCTCTTCCCCTCCCCCCCCTCCCTTGAATCCTTCCTCCCTTTCGGTCCTGGAGGAAGGAAGCCGGCGACGGTGCTCATTCCCTTTTCCCTTTTAGGGGGCTTTTTTTTTTCCCCTCCTTCGCCAGAGAGAAATATGATATAAAGGAAGAGAAAAAGGGCCATCGCCGCCTTTTCCCCCCCTCCTCTCCTCCCCTCCTTGCCCTCTACGGGGCGGACTACGGGGGAGGAATAAGGGAAAACTGTCCGGCCACTCACCAGGTCTTCTCCCTTCCCCTTTCCCTCCCTTCGTCAGCAGCTCTTTTTTTCTCCTTCCTCTTGGGCCGTGCTCGAGGTTAAACATAGACGTCGCTGCTCGCGACGTTTTTCCCCTTCTTTCTTCTCTGCGAAGGCCTTTTTTTTCCTTTTCTTTCTCCCTCGCACATGCAGTGAAGCAGAGTTCCTGAGAGAGACAGACTAGGCGCCTTGACTTTTCTTTCTTTCTTCGCTTTCCCCTTCTTTTCCCTTTCCTTTCGTGGCCAAGGCGATGAGCGATCGAGTACACGGCCGCCAAACCCCTTTCTTCTTTTCCCCCCTTCCTCTCCTTGCCTCTGATCGGCTTTTTTTTCTCTCCTTTTTTTTTTTTATGTGGTTGGCTATCGGTGCTGAAGAAGGAGATTGTCGCAGCGAATCCTTCTCTCCCTTTTCCTCTTCGTGAGCTTTTTTTTTTCCTCGCGCGGGTGCTTAAAGATAGATGAAACTGCGCCGACAAAAAACCCTCCTTCCTTTTCCCTGATAGTCTTCCTCCCTTCCCCCTTCTATCGGCGCGGACGACATGTATTGAGAATGGACCAACAATTCCACGATGATTCCTCCTCCTCCTTTTTTCCTAGGGGTTGGCCCCCCCCTTCTTTTTCCTCCCTCCTACAACCCGCGGCTTCAATCGCCTCAAAGAAGGAGAATAGAAGCCTTCGCCAAAGCTTGGACCAAATTTTGTTCCCCTCCTTTTTTCCCCCCCCCTGCGAAAACCTCCCCCTTCATCTCCAAGCTCCATCCAAGGTCGATATTTATTGACGATGGCCTTTTTCTTCCTCCCCCTCCCCCCCCAACCCCTTCCTCCCCCCCTCCTCCTTTCTCCCATGCCGACCAGCAGAAAAAAAATGGTGATTGAGGGGGTTCGACTTTTTCTCCCCTCCCTCCTTCTTCGGCTTCCCCTTTCTTCTCTTCGGCTTGATTTTGGCGTTCATAAGGGTCTGAAGATATAAGGGACGCCCTGCGCGCTGGCCTCTTTTTTTTTTTCCTCTCCCCTTTTTCTCCCCCCCTTCTTGTGAATGGTTCTCCTCTTCCTTTTTTTCTTCTCTACACAGAACGAACCAGCCCAATTGAAAAGTTTCTTACGTAGGCATAGTGTTGGACCTTCCTTTTATCCCTCTTTTTTCCGAAATTTTTTTTCCTTTTCTTTCGTGATAAGCGCACCACCAGGCTTGGTTCGCTTGGAACGCTCACTGGATACGGCGTTTCGTTCTTTTCCTCCTTTTTCTCCTCTCTCCTTTTTCTCCCCCCCTTTCGCAGATGTGCATTGCAGTCAATGGAAAGAGTGAAATAAGAAGGCGAGTCGGTTCACCCTCTCCCCCCTCCCTTCTTTCTTCCTATTCTTTTCCTTTTCTTCCCCTCCCCCCCTCAGCGCTTCAGATGTTGTCGACCTAGAGCAAATGCAAAGAAGAACGCCATGACGTGGGTATCTCTATCGTTTCCTCCTCCCTCCCCTTTTTTTTTTTTTTCTCCTCTTCCCCTCGTCATGGTTTTATTCCTTTTTTCCCCCTTTCCCTTCCCTCCCCCTCTTCGCCGCTATTCGCGCGCACTCTGCCGTCCGCGGAATTAGATAGAGTGACGACGCCAGCCTTCAGGATTCCCCTCTTTCCCTTTTCCTCTCCTTTTTCCTTCTCCCTCTTTGATTACCGTCGCTGTTTCCCCGTCTTGACAAGGAGGATTTCGACATGATGATTACCGAACACCCTTCCCCCTCTCTTCCCCCCCCTCCTTCTCCAGCGACCTTTTTTTTTTTCCCCCCCCCCCCATTTCGGACAAAACGCTGGCATCAGCCTTACACTAATAGCACTACGTCAGAAGTGGGCCCCTTTGTCCCCTTTTCTTCTTTTCTTCTTCCCTAAGGATTTGCCCCCCCTTTTTTTCCCCATTATTGCGACGAAGAGTACAGACGCAGTTCTTTCCCCTTCTCCCCCTCCCCTCCCTTGAGCCCCCCCCTTCTTCTTCCTTACTCTTGGAGGGACAGCGTACTTCCCGATCCGATAGCCTACTTACTGATTGTCTCTGTCCCCTTCCTCCCCCCTCCACGACCTTTCTTTCGAAATGCGGGAGGAGAATTTACAGAGCTCAAGCCTTTTTTTTTTCCCCCCCTTTTTTTTTTCCTTTTGATGCCCCCCTTTCCTTTAAAAACAAAAAGAGACCGTGGATGGAGCGGTCTCTTCCTTTTTTTTCCCCTTTCGGAATCTCCTCTCCCCCTTTCCCCCCTTGCGCGAAGGCTTAGAGTTATCCGGCCTTTCTGTCCTCTCTTAGGTTTTTTTTTCTCTTCCCCTCTTCCCCTCTAATACTTCAACCTATTCACAAAGGATTTAGAGAGGAGAAATCGTGGATTGATTGGGCAATCGCCCTCATTATCCTTCTCCCTCTTTTCCTTTTCCCCCCCTTTTTTTTTTCGAGAGTCTTTTCTTTTTTCTTTTTTTTCTTCCCCCCCCTTTGCAGCGAGCTGAAGCACAGAGAGAGAAGATTCCAGTACTCCCTTAGACCATCTTCCCTTTCCCCTCCCCCTTTCTTCTCTTCTCTCTGCCCTCCTCTTTCCTCCCTTTTCTCCTTCTTCAACGCGGTGCGAGCGCGATTGCGATCAAATGAATAGCAGGATAAGATGCGCCGCTCGTTCGGTTTTTCCTCATCCCCTTTTTTTCTTCCTTTTACGATAGCTCCCCTTCCCCCCCCCCCCCCCCCTTTTCCTGGATGCACTGCGGAGAAAGAAAACCGAGAAGCTTCCTCTTTCCCCCCTCCAGGGAGGACTTTTCCTTTTCATCTCCCTCTTCCCCTCCTTCCCGCGAACTGACCAGGGAGATATGAAGGAGAAAAGAAGGAGCCAAATTAGGGAACTACCTCTTCCCTTCTCCCCCCTAGCGCTTCTCCTTCCCTCCTCCGTCTCCCAGTTTTAAAATTAATAAAAGAAGACGATCAGGTGCTGGACGCCTTCTTTTTCCTCTTTTCTCTCCTCTACTGTTCCCCCCTTTTTTTTTTCCCTTCCCTCTGAAGTACGCAAAAACAGTGCTACGATGGATGAGAATCGCGGCCACGGCGGCGATTATCCCCCCTTTTTCTTTCCTTTTCTTCTCAGTGCTTTTTCTTCTTTTCCCCCCCTTAATGGAGACACAGTGAAGGATTAAGAAAGGACCGGCCGCGATTTCCTTTTTTCCCCTTTTTTCCCCTTTTTCCATTTCTTTCCTTCCCCTTTTTCTCTATGGGCCGATGTTCTTGAGATACTCGATTTCACGGATTTCATGCCGTTCCCTCCCCTACTCCCCTCTCCCTCTCTTCTCCTTTTTTTCCCCCTTTCTTGGGCTATATGTAGGGACGGCAGTGAAATCCGGCGCGCTCCCCCCTCTTTCTCTCAACCCCCCCTTTTCTCCCCCTTATATACCCTTTTCGGATGAAGAAATGACAATTGACAGGGAAAGTACCTCTCTTCCTCCGAGGCTTTTCTTTCCCTTTGTCCCCTTTGGGCATCGGAGAGGAAAATGGAGGTACTACGCGGAGACAGAGTCTCCCTCTTCTTTCCCTCCCCCTCCTCTTCCCCCCGGGCTTCCTTCCTCCCTCCCTCCCCTTCTCACGGGTGGTGGTACTTCATTCGACTTGCGCGACGTGCGGCCTCGGTGTCCGGCATTTTTTTTTTTTTTTTTTTTTTTTTCCCTTCCCTTCGTCAGAGCATGACGGCGGAGTGAGGAAGTGGGGTCCAACTTTTCTGCCCCCCTTTCCCCCCTCGACGCCGCGCTAGGAAGGTGGGCCGGCGTTCTTCCCTCTCTTCTCCCCTTCTTCTCCCCGGCCAGATCGCTCTTCCCCCCCTTTTCCGCCGGTTTTTTATAGCGAAAGAAGGAAGCTTGAAGGTGTACAGCGAGGCGTTCTCCCCCTTTTTTTTCCCTCCCTGGAATCCCCCTCCCCTCTTTTTTCTCTTCTGTACACGGCCGCAAACCCTGGATGATTGTAAAACGAAAAGAGAGGAGCATTCTGATCCGGGTCTTCCCCTTCTACCCGCCCCCCCTTTTTCTTTCCCCTCCTTTTCAGCGCCTTTTCTTTTTCTTTTTTTTTTTCCTTCCTCCTGGCAGCCTGGGATATGGAGAGTGGAGATGGTTCTAAGGGTCTTTCCGTTCTTCTCTCGCGGGTTGTTTCCCTTTTTTTTTCCCTTCTTCTTCCTTTCTTCGTACGGTTAGCGACGCGCACAACCGCACAATTGGCCATGTGAGTTTCTTCCTTTCTTCTCCTTTTTTTTCGACTTTTTTTCTCTCCTAAAATCAGGGGTGGAATAGGGTGAGTATTCGACTGCAGAGTCGTTAGATTTCCGATCAGTTCCTTTCCCCTCCCGCTCTTTTCTCGAAAAATCGAAGCCTTCGCAAAAGATTGCGAACAAAAATGGGGCACGTGCGTGTTTGTTACCCCCTTCCTCCCCTTTCCCCCTTTCCGGAAAATCCCCCCCCTTTTTTTTCCCCTCCTTTTTTTTGACGATGGACTTGTGATGACAAGAAAGCTTACAACACGTTAGCTTGAGCTTTCTTTCCCCACCCCTTCCCCCCCTTCCCCTCCTTTATCCTTCCCCCCAAAAATGGTTCTTGCGGGGTTCGACTTTCCTCTTCCCCCTTCCCTCCTCTGGCGATTTTTCTTTTCACCCTCTTTTCTCCCCCTCCCTAAAGTCGTGATCTAGCGGAGGATTGATTTTGGAGGTTCATCAGGGTCTGACGAATTCTCCTTTCCTCCCTTTTTCTCTCCTTTTCCTATAAGTCTCCCCCTTTTTCCTTCCCTTTTCCTCGAACTTGAGGGAAGACGGCAGCAAAATAATTGAGGGTGGAATAAGATAAACAGACGAACCAGTCCCCTTTCCCCCCTTTCTTCCTTCTTTTTCTAAGTAGTGTCCCCCTCTTCCAGCGTTTGTCCGAAAATGGTGGGAGCCTTCTTCCCTAATGTGCTTTTTCTTTTTCCCCCTCTCGCTGGATACGGCGTTTCGGTAATATAATGTAGAAATACGACGTGGTCAAGACGTTTCCCCCCCCCTCCTCTTTCCTTCCCCATCTTTTTCCTTTTCTTTTCCTCCTTTCCACTCCTGAGGATGAGTCGGTCAAGAGATAGAAGTAAGCGGGACGGCCTCTTTCTCCTCCCCCTTCCTCCCCAGATGAAGTAGACTTCCTTCCCCCCTTCCCTCCCCCCCCCTCTCCCCCTTCCGGATGGT
>Ga0179593_1662805_pt1 | contig 10854 bp, 10 predicted proteins | sample CZODoug2_1_08_16_FD_185931 | JGI IMG/M metagenome (GOLD analysis project Ga0179593, IMG submission 185931) | Vadose zone soil fungal communities from Angelo Coast Range Reserve, California, USA - CZODoug2_1_08_16fungal (PacBio error correction) | ecosystem: Environmental > Terrestrial > Soil >... | reverse complement strand
AACAGGGTCAGGATGGTTTGTCTTGGGGAAACGTCGCGCCCTTGACATAAAGATGGACCTCTGGAGCCTTTTTCTCGTCTATAATTCTTCGGGCCTAACCTCTCCTCCGTCAGATGGTTTGTCCTTCGACTTCGTTCCTCTGCCAACGCGTTCGCTTCCCTCCTGGCCCGACAGTATCATCAGTTGGATTTTAGATGTAAAACCTCTCCCCAACTGCCCTGGTGACATTTCCCCCCCCTGCCTCTCCTTTTTTCCAGCGCAGGTTTTCAAGTTTCCCCGCCACGGTTTGCTGCCTTTGTTGCCGCCTGACAATCTAAAGGGACTTCATGCAAATGGCCCAGTCGATGTGTCACGGCCTCTCTTTTTCTCCCTTGACCCCTTTTCCCAAGCGATTCTCTTCCTCGGAAGCCTTCTAAGTCATTTTCCCTCACCTGGCTGTCGTCGCTTCACCACTTTTTCCATCACTGGCCTAGTTCAGAGGACTGAACCTTCTCTGTATTAGGTAGGCCGCTCAACATGTGCTTTTTAGCTCACGCAAGTCCTTTTCCCGTTTCCCTTTCCCCCTTTTCACTTTTCGTTTCGAATGTTTAAGCTCCTTCTTGAAGACTTCTTTTCATTTCCTTTTTCCAGGCTGTGCAGCCGTATTCCCCCCACTTTTTTTGCCTGACTCAAGCTTTGATCGACCCCTCCTCTTGTTCCCCCGCCCGGTTGGGCATCCTTTCGGATGCAGGTCTAAACTGGCGATCACTTCTCGTTCCAAGAGTTTTTTCCCCGGCCCCCCCTTCCCTTTCTCTTTGGGAAAAACGTTCCCGCGTTTTCACGTCAATTAAGTCTTCGTTTTCTTATCGTGGGTCCTTTCGGTTGGTAGAAGACTTTTTAAGGATCCTTTGGAAATGACAGATCCTGATTTCCGGTCCCCTCTCCCAGTCCTTGCTCCTTTTTCGTTCCTTTGTTTGCCTTTTTTGTTCGTTTCTGACGTCTCTTGAAACTCACTTTTCCCTTGTACCCACCCCCTTCCGTTGAGGTCGCGACCTATATCCTTTTGAATTCGTACTGACGCGATTTCCGCCAACATCGAAATGAATAGCTGCCCTTTTTTTATTTTCGCTCTCCCAATCCCTGTTTTTTCCTGGCCGTTTACTTTCGCTGCGTGCGCGATGTCTGACCCGCGGTCCTTTGGCTTGCACCCCGAATCTGGAAAGACTCCAAAAAAACCCCCCTCGGCTTTTGACGCCCCACCGTCGCTCAGTCTGGTTGGCTCTCTTCCCCTTTTTCGCCCCCCCCCCCCCCCCCTTCCCCGTCGCCAGGAATTCGTTTCTCACATCTTAAGGAGAGATCAACTGTAGTCTCGCGTAGAGAATCTCAGATTCCCAATGCGGATTTTTTTTACTTTTGAAGATTTCCTTTCTTCCCCCTATTCCCTGCCTTATTTGTCTTCCCCCCTGGGTGTGATTGCTTGCCATATTTCGATGGTCCCGTCTCCCTGTAGGGAATAGATAAAGGTCCTCTGACTCTTCTTTTTCCCCCTTTGACCACGCCTTTTTCCATGGCGCTTTTGCTTTCACACGGGCCTTTGGGAATTCTTCGGGGTATTAATCTTTTTGTGAGATTTTTGTTTTTTTGAATAAGTTTTTCCCCCCGTTCTGGTTCTGCAGCTCCTGTTTGTGTCCAATAGTTGCCTCTTTTTTGGGAAGAACTAGTTCAGGCCATGTGTTCGTTTTCTTGGGATACGATTGGTTATATTCACCCTTTTTTGTCACCTTTCCTGTCTCCCTCCTTTACCAGTTCTTCCCCAAGCTACTCCACCTTGTTCCGTATTCTGCAAGTTTTCCTTTTTGTAAGAGGAATGAGGGGGGGAAGAATGCTTCCCCCCTTCCTTGTATTTGACCAGTTTTGACGGGTTCCCTGTTTTTCTTTTCTGCATTTGACGGCCTTCCCGCCCTTCCCCATGTTGATTATCGGGAATTATTGTTTTTCATTTCTGTGATCGGTTTTTCTCCCGATAATTTTTTTAACTCCAGGTTTTATTCCCGGTGGGTCCCGTCCGCCCCCCACAGGCGAAACCCTTGATTACTCACTCGCTTTTCTTTCGAGAAGCCCATAGGAAGAATTGGATTCACGCGCGCCCCCCCCTGCCCTCAGTCATCGGCCAACTCCCTTCTTTCGTTCCAAATTTTCTTTTTTAATCTGGTCCTCTATTCTTCAGCAAGCCTGATATAGTCTACATAACCCCCTCTAACCTGGGCGTCGTCCCCCCCTTTTTCCAGGCATTGCCCCTGCGTTCTCGCTATTCGCCTTTTTCGCTTTTCCCTTGATTCCAAAAAGCTTCAAATCTCCTGCACCACCCGGAACTCTCTGATTTGTTCCCTTTTCCTCTTTCTTCCCCCCCCCACCCAGTTCTTTCTCTTCCTGACTCTAGAGAGCTTATGAAATACTCGAGAAAAAAACCCCGCTCCTTTTGGAGTCCTGTCTTCAATGCACACCCTTTCTGTTGCGCCTTCCTAGCCCCCGACTTTTAGGTGGGAATGACCTCACAGACGCCCGATCACGAATAGTACGCTTTGTTCAAAATTTTTTCCCGGCTACCTTTTTTCTTGTATTTTGTATCTCGTTCACTCTTGCTTTTGAAAACGAGTTTCCCATGGGACGAGAGGACGAGCTTTCCTTGTTGGAGTTTTTCCCTTCTCTTTATCCGGTTCCTTGCCGTCGACATCTCTTCTTCCTCCTCTTTGTGTTTTGGATCTCTTCTTCTTTGGTCGCCATTATCGCCTAAAAATGAGAGCTCTTTCCATGGCCCTCTTTCTCCTTCCCCCTCTCTACCCCCCCCCCCCCCATTCCCCCTCGCTTGCTTTCTCACCTTCACAGCTTTCCATTAGCTTTCAGCAGGCGCTTCGGTCTCCTCTTCCCACCTCCCCCTTTCCTTTCTCGGCGTGTGAAATCTCTGATTGGTTTGCACCCGCTTAAATGCCCCTGACGGTTTTTGTTTCCCTTTTATTCGTACTCCCTGTCTCGGCTCTCACGCGGACACTGGTGGAGACAGGGCTTTCCATTTACCCCCCCCAACCCAGCCGTCCTGTTTTTTTTTTTTTTTTCTTGATTGACAGCTTTTACTCGTGCTACTCCCCTTACCCCTCTCTACCTTTTACCCCAGGAGAACATCCTTCGGAAGCCGATTAGTCCCCCTTTTTTCTTACCCCCCCAATGCCCCCTTCTCCCCCTTTGTCGATTTGCGCTGAGACTCCTCTTCATTGGGCGTTGCATCTCCCCTCGCTGGACAATACTTCTACAATTCCGCCGACCTTTGGCGCGACGTGCGAACTTCTTCTTTGTTCCTCGCGTGCAATCCCTCCTTCCTTTGTAAATCTGCCTCTCCTCCAACTGTCTTAGCCCTTGTTTCTCCCCTCCTTTGGTTTACCCCCCCTTTGCCCCAACGTGATGCAAAGATAGGCGGTTTCAAAGAATCTTCTTTTTCCCAATCATCTTTTTCCTGACATCCTCCGATTTCCCCTTTCCCTTTCTTTTTCGTTTCCCCCCCCAACATGAAGAAGCCGAAATTTCAGAATGTGTCAACCCCAATTAATCCTCTGAGGGAGATCCCTTCTCCTTCCCCCCCCCAACCTTTTCCCCCCTCTTACCCCCCCACTTTTCTTTCGCTGGTTGCACCTTGAACCATGAGGAGCTCCCCCCTTCATTTTTCCCCTCTCCCCGATTACCCCTCTTCTTCCCTTTTCGTTTCCACCCTTTTTCGTTTTGTCAATTAAAGAAAGAGTACATAAACGCGTCCCCCTGGATACTAGTTGCACCCCCCCCTATCTTGAGTGGACCCCCCCACGCTCTTTTGGGCTTCACCCCCAGTTCGGTTTTTGGACCGAGTCAAGCCAGAACGACCGCCGATCCCAATCCCCCCCCTCACCGATGACTTTTAGCTTTCGAATGGTGATTTTGGATTCATTTCTTGTGACCCCGTTCCCCTCTCAGTTTGCTCGGGACCCCCCCTTTCTTTTTCGCTCTCGCTCCACACATCGTCTTGCGAGAAGGGACGTGCAACATAGCGGAAAGAAACTCTTAACTTTTCAGTCTCATTGATCTCTACTTTCCGGATGCTCTTGCCTCTGTGATATACGAGAGATGTCGTCCTCTTCCCGATGGCGTCGACCGAACATGGACGAGCGGGATTGGCGTTCAGGGGCTTTCCCCCCGACAGGCTCCTCTCCCTTTGCTCCCCCCCGACCCGATTTTGTTTTTTTGCTGCCCTATTCTTTTTTAAAATCGCCTTACACAATGATCGAGGGTATATAGAAAGTCGTCCCCATGAGCATCCCTGGATTCCTGCGCCCCTCCCCCCCTCTTTTTTCACCGCCCCTTTTTTTCTCGTTTTTCCTTTTTTTTCCCGCGTCCGGTCGACCACTTTCTGACAGATAACGAGACGGTGTTTGTGATCCTTGAGGATTGCGTTTCTTCCTTGAACGTTCCATTTCCCCCACTACCATTGTCCCACTCCCCCGTTCCTGCTTACGACTTCCGCTTCCTGAATGATAGTAGGGCTGCCGTCTTCTTGTCTTTGCTTTTCCGCCGTAAAATCCTAAGCTGAGTTTAGTCTTCTCCCTCCTCTCCCCCCCGCCCGACAAACTCTCATTGAAAAAGAGGGTTGGTCAGAGTACCTTGACTTTTGGTGTTTTTTGTCCCCCCTTCCTCTCACGTCTCGCTCGTGCTCTGCGTTCATTCCCCTTCCTTTGAAGCGATCCCCCTTTTTTGTGGGAAAAATCATTGAGTTTCCCCTTTCCTCTCCCGGCTCCCTCCCCCTTCTTTGCACCCGCTTGGTCCAAGAGTCCTTGGACCATTTCTCCTTCCTTGTTCAATGCCCGCGCTCCCTGTCCCTCTTACAGTAAGGGGCGAAGTTTGAAGATTTAGTCGCTATCCCCATTGACTCTCGGATCCAATCCCCCCTTTCTTTCCCTGGTTCCTTTCCCACCATTCTTTCCCTCTTTCCCCCTTGATTTTCTTTCTTCCATTTTACGCTCGGACGCAGTCGAAAGCTCTTCCAGGAATCTTTCCTTTCAAGGCGCCTTTCCCCCCCCCCCCTTCTCGGCCTACACTCCTCCACCTTTTCCTCCTCTTTTAAGTGTTAATGGAGCCCAAGTTTTCTTTTCTGGCTTCCATCTGAGCCTGTTCCCTTTGAACCCAGGTCTTCCCTCAATCTGTGTTTTTTAGGTTGGTTTCTTTTTTTCTCTTTTTTTTTTTCTCGTTCACCCTCCTCCTTTCCCTGATCGGGAGAGGGTTTATAGTTAAGTTTTTGGCTCCCGAGAATTAGCCCCCATTCTTTTCCTCCTGTATAGCTTTTCTGCGACATCAATTTTTCAGTGACCCCGAACCTTTTTCCAGCGGCTTTGGTCCCCTGTTCTAGAACAATCCGATTTTCAACCAGATATTAGACCTTCCTTTCTTTTTTCTTAATCAATGTTGTTGAGAGATCCCTTCCCTTTTTGTTTCAGAGCGTTTCCAACGTGCGGATCCAGTTTCCCCCTTTCTCCGCTTTTCCCCTCAGCGATGTTTCCCTCATATTCGCTGGTGCGCAACGCTCCCCCTTTATGTGTAAACTGTGTGATCCCCCCTCCTTTGCGGCTCCTCAAACCGACAGTTTCCTTCCCCCTTCTTTTTTTTTCTCCTTCCCCAAACTGAACAACCAATTTTAAGTCTATTTGACCTACCCCACCCTTGTGGCTCTCTTTTGTGCCTCCCAATCTATCAAGCCTGAAAAGAGTGTTCACGTAGCTTTCTCTTGCCGACTTTCTTATCCTCCCCGTCCTCCTCTCCTGAGACGTCGTCATACGCCACTTGTTTCGCCTTCGCCCTCATTAAATGCCCATAACGCGGGCAGGGGTCTGACGGTAAGACTTTGCAAGGGCCTCTTCGACCCTCGCAAACGCTTCCCAAACTGACAGCGTCCCTCCCCCGGTTCTGCCCCTGGTGTCTCCTCCTTCCTTCCTTCCGCATTTTATCCCCTACGGCCCACACCCCCCCCCCCCCCCCCCCCCCCCCCCCCCCCCCCCCCCCCCCCCCCCCCCCCCTTCCGGTCACTCTTGGCCAATTTGGGTATTGAAAGGACGACGTCTTTCAATTGAACAAGTTTTTCCTCCCTCCCAAGAGGGCTTTCCCCGTTGACGAGATGCATCGTCCGCGAGCAAAACTTTCCCTCTCCTCCTCCCCTTTTTCCCCCCTCTTGTTTACACGCCCGGCAAGTTCCCCTTCTTTTTCCCGTAAGATTGTGAAATTCTGACCGGAGTTTGTATGATGTGGTGCCTAGATTTTCTTTCCGCTGATTATTTGAAACCCTTTTCCCTTAGTTTCGTCCCCTCTTTTCTACCGCGTCATCCCTCCGGCGCGCCCGTCAGCTTAATGTTCCGGTCGCGATTGGGCATTGCTCCTCTGTTGCCTTTTTCTTCAACCCAATCCGGCAGTTTTCCAAACCCCCCCTGTTTCTTTTCCTAAGTTCCGACAGTGTATCCGTTTTTTCGCCCCATTACGTTCTCGGGCGGAATACAACGCGTCTGCCTTTTTCGCGTTCCGCTAGCGCTCTTTTTGAGGGTTAGTGGAACATGTTCTGCTCTTTTTCTCCTTTTACCTAGCAGTTGCCGATTTGCCAGAATTTTGCCAGAGAGCAACAACATAGTCGCGAACATTCTCCTCCTCTTTTGTGCCTTCCGCTTTGCCCCTCCCTTTTTTTTTCAGGAGTTTCGGTTCGGACCCGAGGCCCTCCACAACCCTCGTCTATCTCGCCGTTTTTTTTTTTGTTTGGGTTTGTTTCTGCTGATAAGCGATCCAAGGGGCGCGTGGCCCTGGAAGCTCCTCCTTTTCGGTTCCGTCCTTCTGCTGTTGGCATTTTTTGTTTAGTTGCACAACCTTTTTTTTTTTTTTTCCGTCGCTGATCCCTCAAAGTGGTCGACGAAGAATTTCCCTGTAACTCAGCCACTTTGTCACAGCCCCCGGCTACTCCTGGTAGATGTTTACTCGGCTGTGCACTTTCCGACTGTTTCCTTTACCACCCCACCCCGCCCTGTGTTTCCCCCCCCAACCCACTACACGCTTTTTTTTTGTGTTGGCCCCATAGAATGCTCTGGTTTTTTAAGACAAGAGGCCTTTTTCCATTTGTTCGCTTTTTGTTTACATCTTGGACGGACTTCAACGGGGTGTACCTTGCCTCCCCCCTCGGAGCCTGCAGACCCCTTGGAGGCCCCATTGGAATCAAACCCCACGGGGTTTCCCATACATTCCGCCTCCCCCTTTTTTTTTATCGGATTGGAAACTTTTTTGGTCCTTATCCTGGCGCTCCTCATTGCAGCTTACCTTTTTTTCCGTTCGGACTAAGGTCTCGTTCGCCATTTTGGACGCGTTGCAACATTCCCCTTTGGACTCTCGCATTCCTTTTCCGTCCTTTTTGGTGTCGGTTTGCTTCCTCCCCGAAAGAATTTTTTTTTTCCTCACGGTTTCGTTGGGCACGGGTTCCACATTTTTTCACCCCGGTCTGAATAGCTATGTTTTTTTTCTTTTCCGCGCGATGTTACCTGTCAAGAGATCGGGCCCGCTGTCCGGATCTCGCCCCCCCCTCCCTTTCGTTTTGAAATTGGTACTTGTGTCCCGATAAGTAGCTTATCGACCCTCTCATTATCCTAATAACGTTTTTTGTCAGGCAGTGCTTTGAAGCGTAAAGGGCCTACTCGCCAAGCATGCGGCTGGCGCTTTCGGGTTCAGGTTCGCAAAATTTTTTCACCTTCCTAAACTCTACACCACCAAGTCCTCCCAGTGGGTTTCTTTTTTAGTTTCTTCCGGTGCGCCAAATAATTCGCTTTCCTGATGACTCTTGAGCCCGGTCGTAAAATCACGGACTGGACCACCCCCTCTTTATGGGAGATTAGGTGATGACCTTTCCCCACCTGCTTCTTTGCCAAGCGAGCATTTTTTCGTGTAAGAGTCCGCCGCGATACCTTTCGCCCCCGAAATGTGTCGTAATGTCGACGTTTTTGCACCATAAGGTTACCCTTTTTTCCTTGGTACGAGCTTTTCCCTTTTTTTCTTCGGTGAATTCCATGTGAGCTCGCCGGCCAGTTCTGACCTGTGGCGCGCGAGGTAATGAGCTTAAATATCCATAGTCTTCCTCCTCCTTCCTTTGTTGTGTTTCTTGGATGTTCTTAGGGCTGTCTCCATTTTCCTATCCTCGCATACCAAACCCCCCCCATCTATTTACAGGCACATTCTCGGCCGCCCGCTCCCCCATTCCAAAGTTCACCTTAGCCGGTTGAATCCAAATTTTCCCACGCCAGGCGTTTTTTGATGGGCATCACTTTGCTTGCGATCCGCGGCGGCCTTTCCGCCTCGACTTAGCTGCCCTGTGTTTGCATTTCATGCACGCGTCGTTCTACATAACGTTGCATTGTGTTAGCGTATTTTCCGTCCCTCTGGTTTTCGCTAGCTCGTTCCCCAGCTTCCTTCTGGGTGCGCATCCCCCCTCCCGGCAGCTACAGACACCCGTTTATTTGGGTTTGAGTTTTGCAGCTTTTTTTACGTTTTTAAATAAGACTCGCGCCTTCAATGCCATGCCTGATCTTCAGCTTGCTCCCCCTTCTCTTCCCCCGCACCTGACCGTCGCATTGTGTCGAGAGGTGCTAGTTTCTTTGCTGTCAACCACAAAATACCCCTTCCCGACCTGACCTTCGTTTTGCGCGTACGAGCGCATTTGTTTTTTTTCGACCCTCTAGTGGTCTCTGGTCACATTTCAGCGCGTTTGGTTCCTACTCCTCGATGCCAAAACGTTTTTTATGCCCCAAACTTTCTGGAAACCCCCACTATTACGGCCCCAAATCCCCCCCCACGTGAACATCCTTCGGCTCACCTGTTCCCATTGCCTTTTGTTTTTTACTGCGCAGACGTTGATACGAACTGAAATCGCCCCCCCCCCCCCACAAGGTTCCTCGGCCAGCTGCTTGGTTTTATCTCCCGTCTACTTCAAACATTTTTCTAATCATAACCTTCCGATTTGCGCTGCTAGAATCTGAAAGGTGGCCGTTTCTCACGTGTGTGCTCTCGCCGATAAAACTTTTTCGGTTTGGCTGTTGCACCCCCGGTCGCCCACCTTCGGTGCATTCCCCCCGACCAAGGCTTACCAATTCCCCCCTACGACCCTGTCCGCAGTTTGACAACCCCCTCGAAACTCGTCGTGGCAACTCCCCAGCGCTCCGCGCGCATGCACGGCGTGGTGGGTGGCGTGTCCCCCGCCACCCGTAATCGCCGTTCCTGCGGCTCCCCTCCGCTATTCCCCCCACCAGCTCCCCTATTAGTGAAATTTTTTTGCCTGTGGTTCATGTTCCCCGGTACCCGCATCTTGCACCCCTGAGCTAGACAGGGCTACCCCGTAATCGACCATTGCGAACCTACACACCCCCTTTCCCGAGCAGCAACTGCCCCTTGCAAAGAAACCCCTGCCGTTCCCCCTAACGACTAATTCTCCAGGACTCTGCATCAGCTCATTGATATTGCGAGAGTCCTTTCGGCGAGATCGCCGATTTTTGATGGTCCCCGGAGGGAGGTCGAAACCGCAATTCCTGGATTCTCCCGGGATTTGGCTTTCCCATTTTTTCCTTTTTACGTCTCAACCACGACACGGAACGTTGCTTAAAGAATGAATATGGTTTTTTTCGATCCTTTCCCTCTCTTTTGCAACTCCCTCCCCCCTCCCCCTCGGTGTACTACCGCAACATCTTAGTACGAGAACACCGACTTGTGCTGATACTCCCCGCGCCAATGCGAGCTTTTAATTCTCCCTTTGCGGGATCGTGATTAGTAAGTCGTCACCTTCGATACCTACTCCCCGTTTTTGTTGTTCAGTTATTCTTCCTTTTTAGTGGGACGCCTCCTTTTCCATCATTACTCCCCTTTGACTCATACAGGTTGTCGGACGGAAGGGGATGAATTGACCACCTAGATGTAGGTTTTTTTTCCAGCCCGGCCCAACCCTCTTATCCTCGTGTTTCTTCTGCCCCCGACTTCCCCCCCCTCTGCAGCCCCCCCTCCATTAAGTGACTTGCAAGCTGACGTCCCACCTCTCCACGTGCCTGGCCGGTTTTTTTTCCCCAAATAGTAGAGACCGTCTTCGTTACTCCCCCGTGTGCTCGGAGTGACGGACCTCTCCCCGTGGAGAAGTGTCTCACAAGTTCTTTTCTAGCATCTTGGATGTTGTCCTTAAACCTTTTGGTTCCGCTCCTTAGAAATGCAAGCTTCCATACCCTCATTCCCCGCTTCCTCCTGCCGCGACCTGCCGTTTCTTCAGTCCGTTGTTTCCCCGGTTTCCGCTGACTTTCAGAGGCTAGTTGTCCAAACCCCGTCCTTTTTAGCCGCGCCCCACATTTTTTGGTCCGCTCTTTGTTTTTTCCGGAATTACTTTTTCGTCTGCCAAGTTCTTGTTCCTTCGTCTCTCTTGAGCTGTTTTTCACTCCCAGTCCCTTTCCTTCCTCTCCTCCGCCCGCTTTTTGCAATAGCCCGTTGATCGGGTCTTTTGTTGGCACAACTCCCATATCTAACGTTGCGTGGCCCTCTGCGCAGCAGTCGATTACGTAACCTGTCATGCTGTGGGTCTTGTCATTTTTTTCCCGCCTCCCCGCGGGCCAACTTTCTTTACTTTTCCTTTTTTTTTTTTTTGCACGCCCGTTGGGTAGTCCTTCGTTAGCTAGGAAAAGGGATTTTTTAGGGGCGCGTATCTGAAGGCCCTGGCCCCTCCCTCTGTCAGATCGGCTCCAGGCGCAAATTGCCTTCACCTTTCGTTTTTTTCCTTCGTATAGTTCCCCTTCCTAGAGTTGGCTGGAG
>Ga0179593_1377708_pt1 | contig 10854 bp, 16 predicted proteins | sample CZODoug2_1_08_16_FD_185931 | JGI IMG/M metagenome (GOLD analysis project Ga0179593, IMG submission 185931) | Vadose zone soil fungal communities from Angelo Coast Range Reserve, California, USA - CZODoug2_1_08_16fungal (PacBio error correction) | ecosystem: Environmental > Terrestrial > Soil >... | reverse complement strand
TTTATTAGGGTTAGTACGTTTTGTTCCTTCCAACCCTTACTCAATCCTTTCCCCTCCTCTAATGACCCTTCTTTATGGGCCTCCCGTGTTTATCAGAATACAGTATTCCTTTTTTTTTTCATAGGAACCGATCGGCAAATGATTTTTTTACTTTACACCGCTTTTTACCGTTCCTCCGCGCTCCAACTTGCCACTCTTTTCACGGCGTATCGCATTAATCTTTTTTCTTTCCTTGCTGAAATAAAGGTTTTGTTGTAACTTGTGCCGGCTCCCCAGTGCCAAAATTAATTTCCAACTGTCGCGTTGTTTTTTTACTCTTTTTTCCAACGTCAAATATCTGAGCCCCCTTCTCCGACCCCCTTTTCTTCCCGTCAGCTTTCCCCCTTTTGCGAACTTTAATATTTGTTAACATCCATTTTCCGTGGGTTTCTTGATATGTGGTTTGTTACATCACACCGAGGAAAATATTTTTTTTTTTTTAACAATCCTTGACCCATGGTCTTTTTACTTTTTCTCCCTTCCCTTTCCCCATTTTCTTCTAATCGTAATAGGTGACTTTGAAAACTCCTAATTTTCCCCATAATGCACACCCCTCTATCACAAACCACAGTTTCTTCTCTCCCCTTGAGGCAACCCCTGTCCCCCTCGCAAATGGTTACATCCTTGCGATTCCTTTCTTTTTTTTTCACAACGCCCGCTGGGCGTGTTCCAACAATGCAATCGCAATTACAATATTCCTTAAGTAAACATCAGTTTCCCAGACTCAGTGGTTTCCCTTGTCCACCTCTTACAATTAAATCCACCTTTTTCTTCCCGCTCCCCCTTAACCTTCCCTTGTTCCTTCTTTCCCGTTTTTTTAAGCACGTTTCCTCCTGATCCGCGTTCTATCTTTTTTCTGGTTAATCATTGGATTTGTTTTACATCGTATACAATAATTTTGATTTTGGATTGACCATGGTTGGGACGACCCCCTTCTGTTAAAGAGGACTCGTCTTGTCCTTTCCTGATTTTGCTAAACCAGTCTTCGTGTAATGGCTTCGTCCACCTAATCCTTCCCTTATTATTTCGCCTGCCTCCCCCCCCCTTTTTTCCCTTTTATGGGTGCTTCTTTCGTTCCTCAGGTATTCTTTGAAGCAATAAGCCTTTCATGCTACCATTTTAATTTGTTTACACTCTCTCTTTTGTTTGCCCTCACTTAATATGGGAGGTATGGTTCTTCATGGAAACATTACCAATTCCGTGCTGCAGGTTTACATTGCTTTTCCTTTTGCCCGGTTTCCCCCTTTCCCCCCTCTTTCCATCCTCCGCTACTCCACTTTGCGTTTCAGGTCCCCGATTGCTTTTTTTCAAAACCTGCCCCGATGGATGTTTCCTTTTGGCACGTTCTTTTCTATCCCTTTCCTCCCCCGGGGTCCACTGGGCCCCTTTAAAAGGGGGGTGATAACGCCTTCATTTTCCTTTTTTTTTTTTTTCTTTCACGGTTTTTTTCCTACCCCTCCTCCCTTCTCACGTATTCCCCTCTAAATTTGTTCGGACGTAAACCCAAAATTGCTCCGTTTGCTGCCCTTTTGTGCCACTTGGCGATTGTTTAAACCATTTGTTTCCCCTTTTCCCCCTTCGCCACCTCTCTCCTCTTTCCTTTCTCCCCCCCCCCCTTTTTTTTGTGAGAGCGATGTTTTTTGTGATGTGGGACTTTTCCCCAAAATTTCTTCCGCAATCGTCCCCGTAAACCCAACAGGGCAATTCACCCTTTTCCCCCTCTTTACGTTACCTTTTTTCATTCCCAACCAATTTATGACATAAGAGGTTTGAATTTACGTATCTTTTGGTCGGGTAACTTTCCCCACCTCTCGCCCCCCCATAAATTGACTACGTACACCTTTTAAGCTTTCCCCTCCCCCCCCCCCCTTTTTCCCCCGTTTTTAACAACGTCGCGTTTACCCTATAAAAGAGTTACGTTTCCCTAGGCCCCTCATGTAAACCACGTTTTTTTGAAACCCGCATTGCTGCACCCTTTTTTGTTTTTTTGGTCCCGGTCTTACTTCTGTTTTCCCTGGGTAACGGGCCTAAGGGAAAAGCCTTAAACCCCATGCGAACGTTCCTTTTCTGTCCCCCCCCCCCCTTATCTCCTTCCCCCCTTTTTCCTCTGGGTTTCCCCCCCCCCCTCCGCCGCTTCCCGGTGCAATCCGCCTAAAAATGTAGCCATTACGGACCGCTGTTCCCCGCAGCGGCCCCCGATTTTTCCGCTACAAAATCCCCACCCCTACCCCCCCTTTTTCGATTGTCCTTTCAGGCGGGGCGTTCCTGCGTGCCTTTCCCCCTTTCGTCCTGGCCAACGAAAGACTCTTGACGTTCCTTCTTCCCTTTTTCCAGCCCCCCCCCCTCCCATGCCGGAAACTTTACCCGCCTTGGCATCTTCATTCCGAGTTTCTTCCACATGGTAATCCCCCCCCTAGCGAAATGCTTTATTTGGCCTACCATCAAAACCTCCGCAAGTAGGTTGCTTCAACCCGCATACCTCTCTCCTTCTCCTTCGCCAACGTGCAGGTGTAAACCCAACGAATTATTTCTGCTTGTCTGCGCCTGTCCTGTTGCCTCACGCTGTTTTTCTTTTCTGGATCCCAATGTTGCTGACGATTTTCTTTCCCCTTTTAAAGTCTTCTTCTGGTGGCTGAGGCTTCACCCCCTCCCTGTAATTTTTTGAAGTTTTCCCACTGCCTGGCTTCTTTGCAAACAGATGCGCTCCAAGTGTATGTAACAATTTATTTTGTGCTCTAGAGTGGCATCAGGGTCCCGATTTTCGTGGTTTTGGGTTTTCAGATATTCTTCTCAACTTCTTTCTTCCCATGATATTTTCAAATGAGGCCTCTCTTTTCAGCACCCTCCTTTTTTCTGATAAAAAATGAATTTTTGAATGTGCAGTTCTTCCGCTCCCTATATTTTAAATCAAATTTTTGCCAAACCCCCCAGGCCTCCTCCTAACGGCTCCCCCCTACCCTTTTCTGTTCCCCCATATTCATTTCTCCAACCTTGTGATCGAGGCGGAAGGGGGATCTGTTCTGCCCTCTATGTCTGCAAAACATATCACCAACCACCACTTTTTTCCAATGCCTTTCCGTTTGGATGTCATTAGCGTGGAGACCTATTGCTCGGTTTTGCTGGAACTTCCATTCCCCACCTTTCTTCTGCACCCGGGTTATAACACCAATGCTATTAATGTGCTGTTCTACGCCTGTGACCCGCTTTTTTTTTTTAGTTTGTTGCTCGCTTTGGTAAGGATAAATTCCTTTGTTGTGATAACCCCCTTGTTGCAATTCGCCCTCCTTTCCCGCACTAATCGTTCCATGGTCCCTGAACATGTAATGGTTTACTATTTCCCCCCCCGGAGGACCCAATGAACTTTAAGGAATGGTAAGTTGGGGAGGAAAACCTGGGCGCTCGTTGTCCAGCGCTTCCCAATACACAACATACGAAACCAGAATGCAGCTTCGATATTCCCCCCTCATTTTTGGTGTTGCTTTTCTCGATGCCATTCTTTTTGTTTCGTGTTGTATGTTCCCCGAGTTCCAACACCTTCGCCCCCCCCCCTTTTTGTTCCCCCTTCCCTTCCCCTCCCTCTGGGGCTCCAGGTTGGGTATTCAAGTAATACCCCAGTCTTATCGTCCCCTTCTGAACGATTTGCTTTATGTTTCGCGAATTTTGCGACTTTATCCACCACCTGTATTTCCCTCCTCCCGAGCCAACTCTCCCTCTTTCCCACCTTCTTCAGCACATCCAGCCGTTGTTTTCTTCCCTGTGCTGTCATAAGGTTTGGTGGTATTGAGCAATATATCAAGCGTAAAATCCTTTCCTTTTCCAACGTCTAACAGATTTTTTTGGTGATAATATTTACGTTCGTCCTTCTTCCACGTACTCCCTTTTTCCTGCGCGCGATACCATGTTTGTGCAATTACTCGGTAACACGCAATTCGGGCCTGGACGGTTGGATATTTTCTTTTTTTGTCTTTTATTTTTCGTCCTATGTTCTTAAACTCTGAACTGGATTGCTGCTCGTCTCCCTTCTTTTTTTCCTCCCCGTAATATTTCTTCCCCGATTCGCATCATTTAAATTAATCATGCTACGTTACACTTCTGCCCCCCCCCCCCCTCGTTGCCCGCTGAGCTGTGCCAATACTCCGTTTATTTCAAAAATGACCCCTGGGTACATCCCACCCTTTGCCTGTCACATCTGTCTTGCTGCCGATAACAAAGCCTGCCCTTTGGCGATGTTTAACCCGATTCGCCAATCCCCTTTAGTTCTGCCACTTCAGACCATTTCAGTTGGTTCACCCCCACCTCGTATTCAAAAGCTTTCCACCATTACACCGCTCCGCCCAGAAATTCTGCCATTTTTTCTCCTACCTCGTTTTTCCCGCACGTTTCCGATGATAAGTTTTATCAGTGGAGTTTTTCCCAGCACCTTGTTTCTTATTCCATTGCCCAATCCCTTAATACCATTGTCGTATTTTGATGGATCCCAGTTTGGGCTCAATACCCACCTCTCGGTTGGTGGTAACCGTCCAGCTGCGTTCACCTTCCCTGCCCTTTTAGTCGTTTACATAGGCTTCTCCGTCCATGTTTCGTTTCCAGTACATACTGCCGTCGAGTTACTGCCTAATCGTTCCAAAGTTTGGTTCTTGATTTTTAGCGGGCGTTCCTTTTTCCGCATGCCGTAACTGCTTGTAAGGTCCCCATTTTTCCTTTCTTCCTTCTTTTTTTCCTCGGGCATTACTCTTTTGTAAAGGGTATGGTCCCTTTACTGAACCATGCACCTAGTCCCTTCCAGTGTTTTTTTTTTAAGCTGAGTTGGCCTTTTTTTTCCCCAGTTACCCTTCCTAGAATTAATCCTTACCTTTCCCCCACATGCCCCGACGTCTCAACCCTTTTACAATGCCGCCTGTGAGAAAGGGTTTTATCTGCCCTCCCTTTGCCCCGTCCTTCTTTTTTATGTAACCAGCTGCTTTTCAACTGGTCACATTGTCATGCGTACGTGTCGTGTTGTCCGGTCAGTTCTGTTGCGCATTGCGTTTTTTGACCGGGCGACTACATAAAAATACCCTTTGGCGCTTCTTTCCACTAATTCCTAATTTGTTTACTCGGTTTTCACCTTCCCTTCAATTTCTTTTTCAGGTTGCTGCCTTTTTTTTCCCTTTGAACGATGTCGTACATGTTTGTTTTTTTCCACGTGCAAAAAATCTTTTAAACCCATATTTCCCTATGTTTATCCTCGTTTGTTGTTGAGAGATTTGTGTTTGGTGTGTGTGGTTTTTGCAAACACATATTTCGCCATCGTTACCGTTACACAACCCGGGCATCACCTTAAACAACCTCCATTTTTGTGTAATTCCCCCAAATTTTTATTTTGAACTTCCCTAGGAATTCTTCGGCTTTCGGCCTGATTTTTGTCTTTACCTCTCACAAAACACACCTATCCACACATTTAAATGTTTCTAAGTTCCGCCCTTTCTTTTCACTTGTGGACACCTTCCCCAAGCCTTTTTCCCTCTTTTCAACGATTCCGGTGCCATAGTTTTGCACAAACCCTTTCCATTGCTGCTTTTTTGAACAGTCCTCGTTTTCAAATTTAGGTGGTCCCGGTCCGGTATTATAGTTTTCCTTGTCACCGGGCCATGAGATCCTCTCCTTCCATGCCGACCCTCGGTTGCATGGTACTGTTCCGTTTCCCTCCATACCTTACCCCCCATGCCTCGGGCAAACCCAAAGTTTACGGCCTATCTTAAAAATGCATACTGGCCTCACGTTATTGCGGCAGCTTTCTTTTTTTTCGCCGACTTTAAAAAAACCTCAACCCTCCCTACTTTTTTGTTCCCCTGATTGTTGTTAATTCCCCTGCGGTTCTGGTATCCCTTTGCGGCCGTATGTTACTGGCCCCCAACGTCAAGAAAAGTTTCCAGTCTTTCGTTTGAAATTTTTCCCGGAAACTACCCCATTCTTAAAGATCCCCTCGCGCTGACTTTCCCTCCCGCTCTTATGCGCCCCCCCCATTTTGTCCTCACACCAATTTGTTTACTTGAGGGATTGATGTTTACTTTTTAAACACCGATAAGGCTAACCCCTCCCGATCATCCCCCTTCCCCATTCGCACGTGTAGACGTTAGGACGCAAAATGGGCTTGATGGCCTTTCGATTTTCAGTTCCCTTTTTTAACGCGGTGGATTTCCTTACGACCCCCTTTTTTTGCTGGATGACCTTGATGAAATCCACTGTAAAGTCTGCTGATGGTGGTATCTTTACATATTCTTTGTAATGTACTAATGGGTACCACCCTTCCCCCTCTTTTTTTTGGCCCCCCCTGGACCATACAGATGGTGCTGCGCCATTGTGTTCCCCTGTCTCTTCCTCCGCTCTTGGCATCAGGTTCCAGTCCTCCTTCGTGGCCTCTTGGTGGTTTTTTGCTTTATATTCCGAGAACCAATATTTAATGCTTTCTGGGAATGTTTTTCTTCTCGCCCCTATTACCTATGATGATACCCACAATTGCAGAAGGTAGAAGTCCCATGAGCGCCCTCCCTTTCGGCTTTTTCCTCCCCCCCCTCTTCTGCAATCCGCCCAACAGCCATATCCCCCGTCCCCTCCCCTCATAATGGCTGTTAAATACGTACTTCTCAAACATGTTATCGCTTTTCATTCTTCTCATCTTTTCGGTATCTCTCGCTTTTTTAACACTTAAACTCTACCCACCCTTTGTTTGGAAACCTTCCCCAAGGCTTTTACGCTGGATAATCTTTTCCGGCAACCAATACCCCAACTTATTCCTGAACAGGGGCTTTTCAAAAAACGATTACTGTGAGGAATCGCCATGTTCCATTTTTTATTGTTTTGTTGCTCGCCTTGATGTTCCGGACCAAATGCGGTTGTTGCTCCAGTAGCCATTCTGCGTCAAACTCTTTTTAAGTACGAATTTTTCAGATGGAATAACCCCGCCATTATTTGTATCATTTTTTTTCAAGGCCCCTTTTCCTAATTATTTTTTTAAGTATTTCCCCCCTTTCCTACGTAGTTTGAATCGACTAACCATACCCCCCACACTATACCACCCATTTGCCCCCCCTTCTCTCGGGGGTTGTTTGATCTCTTGGGTTTTGTAGTGTTTGTATTAGTGATTTCCCCCCCCCTTCTAATCCTTTTTTTCTCCCCCTATTCCCCCTAACGGTAATGACATTGTTTTGGTTTTCCACGCAAGGTTGGACCTTCTTCTCTTTCATTTTGCGGTACATGTTATTTTTTTTTCATGCCCCACTTGTTTGATTGAAAATGATCCCCTCCCCCCCCCCCCCCCCCCCCCCCCCCCCCCCCCCCCCCCCCCCCCCCCCCGCACCTCATTTTTCTCCGTCCCCTTCGCTGCTCCCTTTAGTTCCAAGCTGTTCCACCTTTTATTCCCACCTCACCATATTCTGTTGTTTTTCCTATTAACTCATTTGGGGTATTGTTTCCCGTAGCAAATAAAGGTTAACTTTGGTTTACACGACTTTTGTTTTGTTTTCTTATTTTTTTTCTTTTCTTTGCTAGCTCCCCCCCTACCGTTACTGCTGTCCCAACAGTTGATCCACCATTCTTGTTAACCATTTGCACTTCCCTGTTAGGGATCTTTGCTTTTTTTATTGTAAGTTTGTATTGTAACCCCCCTTTGGTAGTTTCTCTTTACTTCGACATTCTTCCTTTTATCCTTTCCCCCCTCGTTAGGTTCTGAAAAGTCAGCGCATCATTAAAACCATCATTGTTTTCATATCTTTCCATAAATATGAACCAAACACACGCCACGATTATCCTTAACTTTAGTCCATTTATCACCAAAAGCGTGCATGTTCCCTCCTTTCCTCCCCCTGCCACCCCCTTTTCTGCGAGAAACGCCTTTTTTTTTTTTTTTAAACATGCCAACTTAGCCCCCAATTCGCAAGCCTCCCACCCCTCAGCGATCAAGTGGATTTTCCATACACCTTTACACCGATTATTCCTTCACCCCTTTGTTACGGAACGGAACCGTATACCCCCTCTCCATTTTCATCTCTTGTTTACCCTGCACGTTGACGAATTCCAGGTATTTCCCTATGGGTGTTAAGGTATCCATTTTATCTTTTGTTTTTCCCTGGAGTGACCACCTTTCTTTTTTTATTGATGATACCCCCTTTTGTGTCAAAGAGGAGTGGTCAACGGATGCTGTTTCCAATCGTCCTCCTTTTTTTTAAATAGCTCGCTTCCCTTTTCCTCTTTCTTTGTTCCCAGTAATAGTGCCTTTTTCAGCCAAGCACTTCATGTCCCTTAACCCCCCATTTTCCCAATGGGTTATTTCTTTTTTTTGTAGCGCGCCAGGTTTATCCTCCTTGCTTACTCGCCCTTGCCGGTCATTCGACATTTTTAAGGCTTTGTCCCTTCCCCCCCCCTGCGATTTGTTGCCCTTTTTATATGTTTGGTAAGTTGATGGTCGAGACCTTTACAAGTGCATTTCGTTTTTTTTGACATGTTTCAGTCGCTTTTTGTTCCCCTTTCCCCCTTCGGAATTAACTCCCTTTTTCCCTGGCCCCCTGACGCGGTGTCAGCCCCGATTGCTTTTTCAGTTGAACGTGGGGACCGGTTGGTACCCTTATGGCACCTAATCTTAGTTTTACCTTTTTCCCTTGTGTCCCCCATGGGCGCCCTCTAACTGGGGGCGGTTGTACCTAGTCATTACTGTTTTGGGTTGTTTGTGAGTGGAAGGCGCTTTCAAACCAGTTCTTCGTCACGTAAAATTCTCTTAATTACCCTGGTTTTCCTTTCCCTGTAAATTAAACTTAAACAATTGATTTTTATTTTTCCTTTGCGGTGGCCACGTTTGGCCCCCTTGTCTGTGCAACATAACCTGACCTCCTCTTCCTCCTTTGTTGTTGAGCGATGTTGGCTGGTGCGTTTTTCCCCTTTTTTTCCAACCAAATTACGGCAATCCCTTTGTCAAAAAGGGATCACTTACAACCAAGTTTCTTTAAGTGTTACGTTTATTACCCCTCACTTTCTCATTCCTTGGAATTTTTACTTTCCTAGCGGCCGGTATTGTATTTCGGGTTTCTGCCTGTAACAACCAATAGCTTCAACAACGGGTCACTGTTACACTGGGTTTGGTGGTGTCACCCTTCCACCGCTTTTCCCCCTAGAAAAGATTCTTTCAATAGTCCGATTTTAAACCCCCCCAAAACCCCCCCCCCCCCCCCCTTCCCTCGTTTTTTTTTCCCATCATAGTTGCCGGCACCCGGCATTTTTTTTTCGTCTTTAATTCCGGCCGGGGGTGGGACCTTGGAACTGTAAGATGCTTCCCCGGCCAACTTTGTAACATACTTGAATTGCCCCTTAGGTGCATCTTGTTAGCTCGTCCGTTTGTCCCCTTTTTAAACCCTTTCCCCCCCTATTTCAATGCTCGTTTTCCCACAATGGCCTATTTCACCCCCTTTTTGTGCCCCACCTTCCCCCCCCCACCTGTTGAGCCATTACCGGCGTCCCTGTGACAGTTTGTTTTTTTGTTGGTTGTTGGGGGGGGTGGTGGCCCGGGGGGGGGGACCATTCCTTTCCCGATACTGCGACGTCTCACCCCTCCAAAGCAGCCCCTCCTGGAACGATTTTTGTTAAGGCAGTTCGGTGCGTGTACCGCCTTTTGACTGGCAGTAGTTTGGACAACGTAGGAATCCTTTCAACGGCGAATCCCCTCCCGAAACTAAAAGGCATTACGCTTCCCCGCCCCGCTTCCTCTTTACCCCCGCCTAGATTGATCGCCCCCCAAACCATGGTATCTCCACAATCATCTACAATGTATTGACTGATGGGCCCCACATTTAAACGACCCTGTATGTGAAACCCTGCATAAATCCTTCCTTCATCATTTAACGTGCCTTTTCCCCCCCCCACGAATCTTATTGCGCAAAATTTTCGCATTTTTCAGACTCCTTCGGACGGAACCGCGGTGGGGTCTTTACTTGTCCTCTCCCTGCGTTTTTGACTCACGGAATTGTCTTGACCACTGGAAAGTTTTTGAGGTTTCTTAGGTCTTTTACGACTTGGAAGTGCTAATCCTGTCCTCCCCGGGCGGCTTTGTTATCGCAGCATACAGATTGTGGCTTTTTCGTACTTGTGTGTTTACCCTCGTTGTGTTCTTTGTTATCGGTTTCCGAGTAGGCCGTTTTTTTTTTTTTTGATTCTTATGTCGAACATCTTTCTCCGATTTTAAATGAGTCGATTTTTTTCCTCCCCCCCCTATACGTAGTTTTTAACAAATTGTTTAAGCAGAAATGTGAAAGCCACTTAGAGTACTCCATTTTTCTTTACCCCAAAATATGTATTAATAACGCCCCCCCTCCCCATCCCCTACCGGCTGCCCTCCATGGGCTGAACATTATTCATTCTCAACATTTTTTTCTGGGCATATTCGGTTAGTATCGGTTGCGGCACTTTTTTTTTTGAAAATTTAAAAATATCTTTAAGCCCCAAGAGGTTTTCCGTTTTCCCCTCCCACTGCTTTTACGTGGATAATATTTTCTACTGACCCCTCCCCCCCTGGATTAGCCCCTTGTTGGACTAAAACCCACTTTTAATGTGCTGAACGCTGTTTCCTGTGAAAGGCTTCTAAAGGTGTTGTGCTCCGCGGATTGGGACTTCTTCCCCATTCTTTTATAACTATCCACCTTTCTCATTTTCCTTTTTTTTGATTCGGGAAACACCTCTTCCTGGTTTACTTCTACCAACCTTGCGTCCCCCTCAAGCAATTCCAAGTACTGCCTCGTTTACCCCCCCCTTTATTGCCTAAGTAGTTTTGAATGACAATTAAAACCTCCC
>Ga0179593_1285391_pt1 | contig 10854 bp, 12 predicted proteins | sample CZODoug2_1_08_16_FD_185931 | JGI IMG/M metagenome (GOLD analysis project Ga0179593, IMG submission 185931) | Vadose zone soil fungal communities from Angelo Coast Range Reserve, California, USA - CZODoug2_1_08_16fungal (PacBio error correction) | ecosystem: Environmental > Terrestrial > Soil >... | reverse complement strand
TTGATTCAATTTTCTCTTCCTTTTGGGGGCCGGGAGGGACGCATTTTTGGTCCTTCTCTTTGACCATGCACATTTGTTTATTTTATCGCCTACATCATCCACATTAGTCGCAGGCCATGAGTTGAGAAACGTAGCTTCGAATTGCCTTCAGTCCCACGCAGGTCAGTTTTTTGCTTTTTGCTTCCCCAAAAAATGTCACCTTCGCTTTCCCTTCCGAAGCCTCCCTTCTATTATGTATTTCCAATTTGACTTTCCCTGCAGTTCCAGCCCAGACCAAGATTTTTGCCTTCCGTATTCTGTTTGCTGGATGCCAACTGTCTGCTTTTCTCCTGACGGTTTTATCGACCTTTTTTTCCGCACTACACGGACTGGCATTACCTGTAAGTCCAGCGTGTCTTTTCTCTTTTTTCCTGAATTCCCCTCCCTTGAGATATCTTCTTCCATCCCTCCTAGGTAAACCTCTTTCCTCTTCCCCCGGCGTTTTCGTACCCCCAAAGGCTTTAAGGGCATACCCGTATTACCGTCACCCCTTGATGTCTGAGATTTCTTTTTCCCTTTCTGCCGTCCGTTGCCACATTTTCCCTCTTCTTTTTTAAGATTCTCCACCCACTTCCCCCCCCCGTTCGCTTTTTTTTTTATGCGCTTCACTCTGGAGTCTTTTAGACTTGCCCTACCATGGGTCCCCTCAGCAGACTCTTTCCTTATTCCATCTCCTTCCCCCCCTCCGTCTTTCTTCAGTTTTTTTTTTTAACCTCTCCTTTTTTCCGGTGTCGCCCCCTCTCCCCCAAGCTAGGCTCCAACCGCCGCCAATCTGTTCTTCCTTTGCGACGTACTTCACCGTACGCCTGCTTGCTTCGAACTTTTTCCTCACCTTTTTGCTGTTTTCGTAGAAGAACTTCCTTTTGGAGGTACCGCGCCTATTACTACACGGTCATTGTTCTCTTCCCGTTGATTTTCTTTTTCTTTTTTAGTTTCAGTCCCTTTTTCCTCTTTAGTCAGGCTTATTTGACAGTCTTGTCCATTCCTATTCCTTTTGTTCGAAGACGCAATTGAGTCCTGACGCGGACCAGCAAGTCCACTCATTTTTCTGTTTTACGACCTTCCTTGAGGGTTGGGCGACTCTTTCGCCCCTTTCCAGTTCCCCCCCGAGTCTGACTGTCCCACTCTTTCACCACCTCCAGTCTCTGTTTAGTTTATTCTTGATCCCGACGTTTTCCCCCCTTCGTCGTCTTCGACTTCTTGATTTTGCTTTTTCCAGGTAAGTCTTTTCCCTCCCTTTTATTGTGGGCAGCTCAGCCCCCCACGATACCACTATTTACACCCTACGGGCGAATACCTCCCTTCCCCCCCCTTGGCTTTTTTTTTTTTTCCCTCGAGCATTTTTTTTTTATAAGGGTTCTTTGCCAGAGTCCTCTCTGTCCCCCTCGATTCGTTCTTCTCCGAAGAAGTCGGAGCTTTGGCGATGTTTCTTCTTCAGTCCGTAAGCCGCCGTCCCCTGTTAGATCGTTTTTTAAGAATTCAAGCTTCCTCTCCCCTTTTGTCCCGCTGATGTTTTTTTCTAGCCGCCCCGTTAAGCCGAGCCGAAACTGTGTGCCTGATGAATCCTGAGCCTGTATTTTTTTCGTTTCTTTTTCCGACTGCCTACCCCTCGCCCTATGGGGGTTTCTGTCCAGAATTAATAAGCTTCCTTTCCCGGCATATTCCCCAATTCACGCGCAGTATTGCCGTTGGGGGCCCTTCCCTCGCTTCGTTGCAGGGTCCTCCCCTTTTACCCTCTTAATGTATCAATCCCGGTCTTTCCGCATTGCACCCTGCCCTTTCTCGTTCCCACGCGCTCGCGGCCGGCGCTCCGGGATGTGCGGTTTTGGGAACACGAATTCTTGGTTTAAAGTCGAGCCATGTTGACTAATCTTTCTCACGATTGTTTGCCTGTTCAGATTGCGCGTTCAGTCGTCGCGGCCGTTTATCTAGTTCTACGGTTCCCATTTATAAGTAGCCCTTTACTCTCTGTTCTTGAGACCGTGTCCGTTACCGTACTCTGTAGTCCGCGCTAGTGACGTATAACGAATACCTTTTTTTAGATTTTAATTCGTTCCTTAGTCTCCTCGGTCTCTTTTTAAGAGTTGGACCCCTCCCTTCCTCTTTTTCCGGTTGTTTCTGCTCTCGGTACCGTGTGCGAAGGATTTTTCCTCGATGTCCGGGTTTCCCTTTCATTCTCCCTTAGTTGCTACCCCGCTTTTTTTAACATCTCCTTAGAAGTGTTTTACCGACCGTGCTGCCTATGTCCCTTTCCTCTTTTTTTTGTTTCAAAGGTACCTTCCCCCCGGCCTTTTTTCTTGGACACCATAGCCGATGCCCCCAGCTTCCCCTTTTCAGAATTCCCGACTGACCTGCCTCCATCATCCTATTTTAAGATTTCCCCTTTATTTTGAAACCCCGGAACAATTCTTCGGAATGCGCTATTCTTTGTTCTAGCATCATTGAGACGTCTTTTACTTGGCGGTTCTTTATCTGCCTTTTTTTTTTTCCTTTTCTTCTACCCTTTTTTTTTTTCCCGCCGACGTTTCCGAGCTCCCAACCTCTCATTTTGGCCCGAGGTCCTACTTGGTTGCCCCCGCTGACTTTTTTTTTTTATGGGAAAGCCCGAGTGACCCTTATGTACATGCCTCTATTTTTGCCGTAGATTTTCCTCTCTTCTTTTATAGGTTGTCCTTTTTTTCCCCTTCTTTGGTGATTTTGTCGATTGCTTCTCTGGACATCATTCCCCCAGCCATTCCATACGGCTTCGCGTGCACATTATGTCAGATGTTTTCCCCTTTGCGCCTTTTCTCTAAGGATGCGGTCCCGTGGTTTTTTGATACGATTCATCGAAGTTTAATTTGCTCAGAAAGCGATCTCCTTTGTCCCTCGCGCCTTGAATCCTCCTGTTGTTTTGTTTCAGCTCGCTTTGATTCCCTGTAGGCGGACCTTGTCGAGTACTTTTCGATCCCTCCCTTTTTTTCGATTGAACGCCGCTGTTTCCCGGTTCCCTAGAGTACCCCCATCGGTAAGGATTTTACAACCCTCCTGTTTTTCTTTGGCCGCGTTTAGCATCCAGTGTCGCTATAGGGCTCTCCTACGTTCCCTCAGGCGTCATTTCACGACCCCAGTAGAATCTTATTCAGCCCGGCTGTTGGGTTTTTCTAGATTGAAGCCTCTTTTGGCCCTCTCTCTGGTCAAAGCGCCTCACGTGTTCTTCGTCATCCCTTCCCGGCTCTTCAGCTTTGGTCAGTTTCCCTTCCGCTCACTTCCCTTCGGACTCCTTGAGTCCTTCGTAGCGTTTGTTTATTCCCCCTCCCAGACCGGTACCCTTGATGCTTTGTTTCTGAACCCTCTTTCCGCCCCCTTGAGCCTTCATGTCGTTTTAGTTGGCAAAGATGGCCTCCCGGCATTCTGACAAGCGCGCATGGGCCCCCCTGAATCCTTCGGCGTTCCCGTGCCTTTCCTTTCCGTACCATTCCCTCGCGGTTCCGTTTTCTCCCGTTGGTAAAGGCGTTTTAGAATCGCGGTTTCTCTACCTTAGAGTGTGCATGTGAATGATACAGAAGTTTTCTCATTTCCCCTTGGCCCAATAGGCACTTCCCCTGTTAGGTCGATGCCTTCTTTCTCATTATATTGCTTTCTCTTTTCTCCATCGCCACGATTTAATGAAGGATTTCTCGATCATCCCCTTCCCCCGGTTTTTTTTTTTCATTCTTATCGGCCTTTCCAGTTGCCGAAAGGCATACTTTGCCCACTTAGAGTTTCATCTTTTTTATTTAGGGGTTTTTTATGATTCGTGCCCACGGGTGAGTTCTTCTGACCTTCTCTTCCCCCATAGTTGATACCTTTCCCTCCGGCAGACTAGGTTTTTTTTTGCGAGGATCGCCTCCGTTGCTTTACTTTCTGATTGAGACCCATAATTCTACCGTTATTCTAGGCTTTCTGGCCTGATTATTGAATCGTATGGTTTCCCTCTGTTCCTTGTTTTTAGGGCTGATTGTCCCACCCCCCCCCCTTGAAGTCCCCCCCTCCTTAGAGCTCTGCTCAGCAATAAAGTGCAGTCCCTTCTCCGATTTCTCTTTCCCCTTCCCAACTTTTTTCTAACACAGAAACTTCGGTGCTGAGAGGGTGTCCATCATACGCAGAGGACTTTTTCCCCGATGCGACCTGGTTTTTCAGTTGTTTATGGACGCCCCCGCCATCTTCTTCGGTTGCTTTCGTATTGATTAACCGTCGGATTCACCCTCGCTTTCCTTATCTTACGACTGCCTGGCCTCCTTTGCCATCCCTCACCCTGTCCTGTTGTAGAACGGATGACCTTGTCGACGATTTCCTCACACGGTCCCCTCCCTTGCAGTCGGTCGTCTTTTTCGCCCAGACACTTTGCTTTAGAACCTTTTTTAATCTAGCGGCGTCTTGCCGAATTACGTTACTTTCTGTCCCTGTCACCGTTTTTGTTTAGGAATGTTTTTCCAACCGTGCTCATCCCTTGTCCAGGAGGAGAGGTTCCACTTTTCGTAGACTGAAGGAGTCTCGACCGTGTTCGCGGCAAGGTTTGAGCCGATCAGCTCCTGTTTTCTTTTTTGTTTTTTCTTGAGCCTCAGTTTGTCGCCTAGATATAGACTCTTTCTTGAAGAATTATGAAAAATTCTACTTCCCCCGTAATATCATTAAGTTTCTGACTTTCCCTCATGTGCCCCGGCATCTCACTCCCATCGGCCTTGAAACCGATTAACAATTCCACATGTTTTTGCCTTAAGGTAGTTCTTAAGTCGATGCCTCTCGGACCTGACCGGACCTGTTTTCCCTCTCCCTCCTCGGCCCGCCTCTTCTGAATTCGGCTTTCTGATGCGGATTTTTGTCGCATTGTTATTTCGTCGGCGAGGGGTTTGCCCTTGTGAGGACGTCCCCATTTTGGTGTTTCCCTTCTCGGTTCTCCTCTTCCTTCTTCCTCATCCCTTTTCTGGAAGGTGCGACCTCCTTTTGGCCGCGTAGCGGCGTCTCGCCCTCTTGGATGGGCTAAGCACATCTGCCTCCCGGCCACGCCCCCTTGTTTTTTTCCCTGTATTCTCTTTTTTTTTCCTACCTTGTTTGTGTTGATTGATCTGTGGTTCGTCTCCACCCTCCCTTTTGGCCGGGCTTTCACCCTTGCTGACTCACCCCATCATTACGGCGTCCTCTTTTTTCGCGCCGCCTCCCCCACCAATTTGGTCGCATTTTGCTCCGTTTTAATTCTCGTGCAGCGGTCCGTCTTCTTGCGCAGTTCACGCAGTCAAGGTGACGAGGCTCCCTCAATTCTCCCCCGCGTTTTTTGACCCGACAGAAAAGTTTTTTGCCAACTTTATATCCCTGTGCAGGCAGTTTTCCTTATGCCCCCCCTTCACATCCCTTTTCAGCGGCGCTTTTGATGGTATTCACCCCACTCCGTCCCTCCCCCCCCCCTGTATTGCAGATACCCCTTGCATCTTAATTCCCTAACACTTCAGGCACCATGTTTTTTCTTAATCTTTTTTCTCTTAGCGTGCCCTGCGTTTGTTTGTTTTGTTTCGATCCGGGCCCTCTTACGGTCTACAGGCGAATCGCAAGTCGTTCCTCATGCCTTGAATGGGCGACCCCCCGCTCCTTTTCTTTTTGCTTCACTTCTTTTTCTTCTTCCGTTTGCCTCCCGCAGGTCGCACTTTCCTCCGCCACACTATCTAAGTTTTCGAAAAACACTAGGTTAGAGCTTGAGTTATTCTTCATGTCGAACTAGTTCCTTTTTTTCTTTTAGCCCTTGTCTCTTTTTCCTACCTTTCAAGTGACACCTCGGCCTGTTAGTGTTTGCGGATTAGGTGTGATTCCCACATTAGCCACTTTCTGCACGATTCCTTTTCTCAAGCCGGAATTCTTTTGCGGTTGTTAACGTTCGTCTCCCTTCTGTTGTCCACCTGTTCCCCCAGTCCCCCTGTTTGGTTGGCGTTTTTACTTATGTCCTTTTCCCGCACGTGGAGGACCCGTAGTACGTAGCCTTTTTTTATTTTTTTTGTAGTTTTTTTTTTTCTCTTTAGTTGTCGACTCCGTGATGGTTTTTTAACTATCCTTTCCGCCTATTCCTTTGGAACTGACTGTTTTGAAGCCCTAGTTAGAATTGGTACTTTAACTGTTTTGTAGTATGCCCCCCGCCTAACCGATTAGCGTCTTTTGCCTAAACGCCGATGGTTCTAGATTTTATTTAATTACTTCATTTTGTTTTCTTCTTATTGGAACCCCCCTCCACCTCTCTCCCCCTCTTCTGTGTTTTTGATTTTTGTGAGTTTTCAGCTTCCTGTCGTATTCAGTCTCCCTTTTTTTTCTGTCTCGCCAGCTCATCAAGTAGTTTTCTTCATGTGGGGTGAACATTCCTACCCGAGACCCAGATCTCCCATCTTCCCATCTCTTCAAAGGTTTCCATCCTTTTTCTTTTTTTTTTTTCCTCCCGAACGAATTTTTTTTTGTTTTCCTTTTTTCCTACAGGGTAAGCATTCGCGTATAGAACGCCTCCCGTCTTTCCTTTTCCTTTCCTTTCTTGCGTTTCAGCCGATGCTTCCCCTCTTCTCAGCACGCAGCTCCCCTTTTCCGATTTTTTTCGACAGACAACACTTATCACCTTTCTGATACGTAGCACCTTATATTTGTTCCGGCTGATGCAGGTCTCTTTGTCCGCCGTCCTAAGTCCCCCCCTCCCTTCGCCAATTACTTCTGATCATGACACGTCTTCGGAGCGAACTCTCACCAGCGTCCCCCGATGACAGACGGACTCATCTTTGTAAGCGTATCTATCCATTTTTTCTCTAGTTTGTCTTTTTCCTCGATTGGTGCTTTCCCCCCCCCTTTTGTTGATTCGCTTCTTAGAGTCCACACTCCGGAGTCCTCCCCCCGTTGCTTCTTCCCCCCTAATGGAACAGGCGCGACATTTTTTGCCTCAAGCGTTCGCGGCCTGCTAGATTTTATGTTCTTTTGTACATTTTCGAGAGTTTTCACTTAGTCTCGCTCATAGATTTAAATAGAAGATGGTTAAATCTTTGTTGTGTTTTTCTGACTCCAGAATTCGAGTCCTTCTCTCCCTTGCTTTACTAGGCGGGTTTTTGTATTTGGTTTACTTTACTCCAGTTGCTCTAAGCTATTTTTTCCCTATTTTGTTAGCCTCGTGTCCGTTTTGCTCCTTTTTTTTCTCCTCGTTTTTCTATTCGCCGGGTTTTTGATCCACTTGCTGCGCTGACTTCACGAGCCTGGAAAGACCCCCAGGCGTTTTACGGTTTGTCATCTCACCCGCCCCCCTGCACCGGGGCAGACTTGTCCAGCCGCGCAGGATTGATCTTTTTGCCCGGCTGTTTCCCCTATTTTTTCTTCATGGTTTTTTCATTCTTCTTTCCGCTGTAGTCCCGTTTCCTTCCCGATTAGGATGGCCAGCCTGACTCAGATTTTGTGGACCGCTTTTTTTTTTTCTTTTTTTTATTCCTCAGTTAATCTTGTGACTCGCGTTCAATCTTTTATAATTCCCTGTATGTCTTTTTCGATCCAGTGATCCCATGTCCTCGAGGACTTTCCTTCCAATGAGCCCCTTTCCCAACCTTCTTCCAACCCCCTTCTTCACGGAGCGAGGTTATTTCCTTCTTGAAGGTGACTTCGGGCATAGGCGGAGATATCGAGACCTGTCCCCGAGATACCCGCCTTGCACGAGGTTCTGTCCCCCCTCTTCTCCAGCCTTTTTTTTCCTCTTGTTAGTTTCAAATTCTCTTACATGTAGGATGTCGCGGATCTTTACGGATTTCCTTTGAATCGTCTTTTGTGTTGTTTCTGGTTTTCGACGGTTTTTTTCCTCGCTCCGTTCTTTTACCACCCAACTTATATATATTGAAACCCGCTTTTTCTGTACGGTGCTTTCCTTATTGGTTTACAGTGAACTTCCGACCTCGTCCGGATGGTTCTTTTTGGCGTCTCTATTCCTCCTCCGCCTCCAGGCCCCCGCATTAGTTTTTTCTCTTTGCGTCCCTCTGCTTCTTCCTTGAACCAATACCCTGGTTGGTCGGTTTAATGACTTCGTTTACTCTTTTTATTGTTGCATTTTTTTTTTGGGGGGGGTAAATTTTTTCATGTTTTGTACCTTGATTTTCGAGTCCCCCTCCATGAGATTTACACACTTGCTTTTTTGCCGTTTGAAGTGCCTATTCCTCCTTTAGAATTCATTAGGTTTCCGAAGGTACTCATTATCCTCGCCCTGAGCTTTGCTCCCGAGTCTTTTGTCTGTTTCGCGCATTCTCACTCTATTTTTTTTAGTTGAATCTCAATGAAGATTCCTTCTTTTTATGGTTTTCGCCCCAGACCTTGCCGGCGCTGTTTCGTATTTTCCCTACCCCCCCGTGCAATGTTCTTTTTGCCCCCCCTAGTTTTCAGAAGTATCGTGCCTAGAGATGGCAGTTGTTTCTTAGCTACTTTTTATTCCCCTCCCCTTAGATTTTTCGCTCAGTTTTTGACAAGTATCCTTAACAGTCCCCCGTAGCTCTTACTAGTTCTTTTGATCGTTCCGCTTTCTAGCAACTTCGCACCATTTGCTGTAAACGATCCCCAGGATTCGCTCCAATATCGTTACTTTGCCCACTAATTCTACCCTCGGGTTTTTGTAGTTACCCCCTGCGCCCCTCTAGTGGCACAAGGATGGATCTACCCCTATTGACATTAGCTTTTGCCCACCTTCCTTCCGACTCCCCTTCTGTAGCCCTCGAAGATGAGGCCTCTGGATCTTCTTTCTTGCCCCCCCCCCCCTCCCCCCCCCCCCTCTTTTTACTCGATTTAGTGTCCGTCCTGTCCCGCTGCTGCAGTGACGAGGAGTTGTATTTTCTTCCATTTTCTGCTTTGTTTGCAGGTTTTTCTTTTTCTTTTTTTCTCTTTGATTAATCAGTTTGTCCCTCCCCCCTTTTCACGGAACAATCGGTAAAAGCTTTGAGGCGTAAGCTTTCGCCTTATGCCTTCCTGAAAGAATTATTATTTCATTCGCTGGCGCTGTTTACGCCTTCTCCTCCCCTCTTTCTTTCTTTTTCTCAGGGATCCCTTCCCTTTTTCCGGTCTCTTTTTCTCTTTCTCGTCGCTGACCTGACATCCCTCTGGAACCAATTGGAGGAGCAGAATTCTTTTTGTTTTTTTTCTTTTTTGTTTTTCGTGTTCCCGCTCCCTTCCCTGGGGCCTCCCCTTTTTTCCGGATTTTCGTCTTTCAGAGGAATCACGACTACTCTCAATAGTTTAGTCCTTTTCGCAGCGTTTTTTTTTTGATTCGCGTCCAGGATGATTTTTTCCCGTGTTATGAGTCCAACAGAAGTCTTTCGGGTACTTCTTCCGGTTTTCGTTTTCCTTGCCTTCGAGAACAGTCCCCCTTTCTTTTATTGTTTTTTTTAGGGGCCTTTTTCCTTCTGTTCAGAACCCAGTGAGTTTTTTTTTTTGCCCACCCTGACTTGAGCTTCCGCTTTTTTTTCACTCGCCCGAACTTGTGCCGGCTTTCTCTGCGGGGCTCTCTTCTCCCTTTCCCTCCTATCGATCCCCTGAAACAAGGTGGCCATCTTTTTTCTTGCCTCCCCTGCTCTTCTTTTCCCCCTTTTGTCAGCACCTGCCCATTTGATGCCTTCAAGATTACCCCCGTACCCTAATTCCCTGGTGTCGCCCCTCCCTTTTTTACCCCTCTCTGATTTTCTGGTTTTTTCACCGTCTTGATCCCTTTTGCTCTCCTTTTACTGCCCACTACTTGCGACTGCCGTCCTCGATTTGCTCTCCTGTTTTTCAATCACAGTTATTATTGGAATCCCGACGGTCTTCCTATTCTTCTGTTTTTCGAGGTGTTCCCTCTTATTGTTTTTCTTTTCTTCGCCCCCCCGGTTCATTTGGTTTTTCCTTTTTTTCCCCTACTTTCTCGCAGTTCTGCTGGCCTCGCGCTTTTTCTGTCCAAACTATTTCCGGCGTCTTTTCTTTTTTTTTTGTCGCTCTTCTTACATAGCGCCCTATTTTTTGTTTTTTTATATACTCCTTCTATAACTTTGGATGTCGAGACTGACGTGTACAACACCGCTCCCAAAAATGAAAGGTTTGGTTTCCCCCCCCCCCCTTCGATTTTTCCTTGACTTTTTCTCTGTAAGATTGGTTTCTTCTCTGGGGGGGTTTTTCTTTGTACCTCTTTTTATCCCGTGAGGCCTCCCGAAGATCATTGGTTTAATTTTTGTACGTATGTTTTTTTTCGATTCTCTGGTGCGCTAGTCTCCTTTCCCCCTAGAACTTCTTTCTTCCCTTTCGTGTCCCCTCGCTCATCCTTGAATCGTAATCAGCAGGGCGTACTGTTTACCCCTTCGTAGTCCCTGTATTTCTCCCGACCAATTAGCCTCACTTTGACTCTCTTTTTTTTTTTGTGATATCCTTCCCTGTTTAGTGTGCGGACCTTCTCCTTTCTGCTTGGACTGGTTGGGGCAGTCACTTTTTCGAGACCCGGCTTGCTCCCCCTCAGTCCCGCCTAAAATTTTTCTTACGTTCTCGTCTTTCTCCCTGCTTCTTGGCCTTCTTTTTGATCCTCTTATGTAGTGGCTGCGTGGGACTTGTTTTTTCCTCCTCCCTGGACCTGTCTTTTTACCCAATGCATTGATCGTCGCCTGACTTGTAGCCCGCTAGGGAATGCGCTTCTTGTTGATGGAGGTGGCCCTCTTTATTAGCAAGGGCATTTGGATGGTTTCCCTTTGCCCGGAACATTGGTAAGAATTGTCTTTTCATTTTCCCCCCCTTTTTTTTTCCTTTCATCCCGAGATCGAGTTCTTATCCTACTAGTTTGGTTTTTCTTTTTTT
>Ga0179593_1616068_pt1 | contig 10855 bp, 9 predicted proteins | sample CZODoug2_1_08_16_FD_185931 | JGI IMG/M metagenome (GOLD analysis project Ga0179593, IMG submission 185931) | Vadose zone soil fungal communities from Angelo Coast Range Reserve, California, USA - CZODoug2_1_08_16fungal (PacBio error correction) | ecosystem: Environmental > Terrestrial > Soil >... | reverse complement strand
CACCCCCCAACACGGTGGAAAAAGGGTAATCGAGCTATTCCTCTTCCGACTTGTTGTTTCGATAACTTTTCTGGTCCTCTGGGGCCTGAGGCATTTTTTGAAACTTTAGATAGCCACTATAGTCTTGTCCAAAACGATGTTTAGCCTAAGATGAAAAGCTGTGACCTTTATGTCCCTTATAGGGGACGTGGGACTCTGAAAACTCCCACACTTCCAACCGAACAGGTATAACATCCAGCTTTTCTAAGTTCCTCATGAAGCCTGCGTTATATTTTTACCCCCTTTGATAGTCTTCTCTTCATGACTTGAGTCCCTTTCACTTTCACCACTTTCCTCTACTGAGTCCCCCGAGAGTAGCGCGTCCCATTCCCTCATCCCCGCTTGCCCCCTAGTGTGGAGCTCAGGCCCTGGACACGTCTCTCCCCCCAGTTGCCCGAGAGTTCGGTTTTCCCTATCGTTGCAGTTGGAACCCTTCCCTCTTTAGGTCAGATCCCACGGATCATCCATCAAGGTCCCTGTTCCCTTATGGCAAAGGCACTAGTTTTTCCCGAGGTGGTATCGCTTTTCCAACCCCTTTCTGGCGCTGGTTCTCTCAGTACTCCCCTCAGTCCTTTTTAGTGAAGCGATCTGGATCTCCGCGGTCCCGCCTTACCGCTTTCAGATCATGGACTCCCTTTAGCCCCAGATTCTCTTTCCTTTCCGCTACAACCCAAGCCGAGGAAGGCCCTTAGATGACAATGCCCCAGTGGAAACCGTTTCCCTCGTGATCCTTTTTGAGCCGGAAACTAGGTTCTCTTTCGTTCTTAAAAAAACCCCTAGTTTTTTTGACCCTTGACCCATTTTCCTTCTAGCTCGCTTTTCTCCATGACATGTTCAGCTCTTTCAACCCCTCTTGAACTGACAGGAACCTGATTCCGTGCTTTCTAAAACTTGCTAGACGCCCTTTGTTGTGATTTTCTGCCCTCCAGGCATACTGAACCTTCTGATTCCCCCTCCCGAGTTCGTCTTCTTGTTAAGTCCCTCCTTTCCCTTTTTTTGGTCTGGTTGGTTGGTTTCTGCGTTTCCCCTTTCCATCGGACGCTCCCCGGACCCACGGCCTGAACCTCCTCCTCCCTAGTCCCTACCCCATGGTCGAGGCCCCCCGACCCCTCTTCCCGATCTCTGGTCATAGGGTTCCCCCCCCTTTTTGTCTGGCTTTTTTTTTGAACCTTGAAGTTTCCTATCATCAACACGACTTTGCTGTCAGAGGTGGACTTCACTTTCGCTGGAGGCATACAACGTCTCCTTGGCTGTCCAAAGTGCTGGCGACTTTTCGTTGTCCTTCCTTTTAATCAAACCATTTTTCTTTCTCCGTCTTCACCCCACAGTCGGTCGGATACCTTCCCCGACTTGCCCGCTGTTGCCCCCCTTCTGGACAATAGATTCAGACCAGTCCTTTCAGCCCTTGAAGCTTTCCTTGCTGACTTTTAATCTCCTATGATGACTGACTTTGTCAGCCGGCCCATGCCCATCCTCCCGACACTGACGAACCCTTTTTCAGGCGTTTCTCGCTCTTTGCTATTTTCACTTGAAGTCTTCTTCTTTTCACGTGTGGATGCGTGCCCAAACCCGGACCCTTGAGAACTTTTTTTTCTCTGCCATGTCCCTCTGAGTTTTTCTTCTGTCAACTTTGGGTCCAGTTTGCCCCTGAAGACTATTTCTTTCTCCCTGATAGGTCTTCCCTTTCCACTTCCGTGGTTTTTTCCTAGAACCTCCTTGCCTTCTCATTAATTTAGAGTCCCCTGATTTGGTGTTTTTTTAGTTCCCCTTGCTTTCCCTCAGCTCCTGGACAGGCACCCCTTTCGGGGCCCCCCCTCCCCCGAGAGCAATTTTTCCTCTTAGGATTCCCCGGCTCCATTCCGTCCCCGCACACATCCGCAACCTTCTTTTTTTGAACGGGACCTCGGACCTCGTCATCTTCCGTAGCCCCGAAGCACTTTCCGCCCTTCCCCCCCCTTCAGCTTCCCTAATTCTTTATAACTTTTTCGTTGAATAATTGCTTCTGGTTCCTTGATGCTTGAAAAGTCTCACCCAGCCCGCTTTTTTCCTCTTGTTTGACCAATCAGATATGTTTCCGAGTTTCTTTGTGAAGTGTCCCGTGGCGGACTCCGCTTGTGCTCGACGTTCCCTTTGCGGATTTTTTTCCCATTTTCGGTCTTTACCTCAAACTGCCAACCCCCGATGGAACCTGTTTAATCTCCGAGTTCCACAGCCCTTAGTCTGTTTTTTTCCCTTTTGTGCTCATTCTGAATTCCTTCACTCCAGCTTCTTTTGTTGTATGATGAAGTCGGCCCCCCCACCCACTCATACACTCTACCCCCCATTTTTTCGAACTCCGGCCGGTTTCAAAAGGGAATCGCTCATGCCCCTGCGGGATGTGCATTAGTCTCTGGCAGGTCTTCCTTAATTCCCCTTCCCACCCCTTAGTCTATTTGATTTGTGGATCGTGGAGATTGTGCCTTTTTTTTTTTTTTTTTTTTTTTCACGACCCCCCCTCCCTCCCCAAGCAACCACAGCTCCCCTTCATTCCCCTTAGAGCCTGCGCCAGGCCCGTGAAGCTTGCAACCTCCTATTGTCTCCACCTTTCCATCGACGGACGTTCCAAAATGTCGCCCTATCACGGGTTTCATCCCGACGACTCTCTAGGCTCTCTCTTCCCCAAGTGTTTTCTTTTCTTTTACCCTTAAGCGTATGGATCTAAGCTGCCTTTAGCTCCCCTTTTTGAGTCTCCACGTACTCTTCCCTTTTTTCCCCTCGCACATTTCCTCCAGGTCAGCATATCTGACCTAAACTTCCTTTCCCAGATGGAAATTATGCCCCTTTGCAGTTCTTTTCGACTATCCCTGTTCTTCCCGAAGTCGCTAGAAACAGGTCCTCTTCAGGTTCTCGGGTCCCGACCCCAGCTCGCTCTTCCTCAAGGCCCCCGCCCCCCGAATCTTTGTGCCCTTTTTTCTAGACAAAAAAAACCCTGCCCGACAATCCTTATTGTTTTCCCGCGTCGCTCTGTAGAGAACTTTATCGGGCACCCTCCTCGAGAGAAAGGGATTGTTTGCCCACCCTTTTTCCTCTGTTCGGTTTCTCGTTTCGATACCTGGCATTATTTTCCGCTTCTCAGACTTTTGACTTTTTTCGTGTTGAACTTTTTAGCCATCTCATTTTAGACTTTTTTTGACGCCTTCTTCGGTCATCCTTTTTGATTGACCGATTTTCCACTCCCTCTATTGGACTTTTCCCTGGAGCCCTGGACCTTTTAGTTGTCCCCTGACGCCTTGCCCCCTCCATACGTCTTACCAGTTGTTGTGTTTCCAAGGACCATTTTTTTTTAGTCTTCCCCTTGTTTTCCTTTTTCCGACTTCCCCTTTTGGACAAGATTTCCAATTGTTCGGGCTCTAGGTTCCCCTCCTTTGGTTGGTTGATTCCCCCCCTCCACCCTTGTCCTTTCATATTCCTGTTTGCGTAGTAATCTCCCATCCAATTCTCCTACTTTTTCCCTTCCCACACCCTCCTTGGACCCGACTCCAGCCCTGCAAGATTTCTGCTTTTTAGATCTCCCGGCGTCGCGTTTCACAACTCCTTATGGGACTTCCACCATAGTTTTCCCCCAAATTCCAGCTTCCTCCCCTTCTTTCATTGACATTGCCAATCCCCTATGAACCCCTCCCCCCGTGCCCCTGGTCCCGTCCCCACATTTTCGAGTTTGATGAATCCGATTGGCTCCCCTCCTCATTTTGCACGAAACTTTTTCACGGAGCCTCCCTCCCCTCCTTGCTTTTCCCTGCAGTAATGCCACCCACGTCGCCCCGCGCTCAGGTACTTGATTTTTTTCCCCCTAATCTCTTCTGTATTTTCCTTTTCTTAGTATCCCCTTAAGTACGATTAGCAGGCAGACTACTCCTTCAAGACTTTTCCCCCATTAGGGACTGTCAGGTCCAAAGTATCTCTCCACTGTCTGACCCCCCCTCCCTGATTCTATTTCCCAGATCATAGATCTTTCGGAGCTCCAACCTTTGTATTCATTTTTTTCTGTAGCCTTATAGTTATGACGGATCCCAAGATACGGACGGGAGAAGCCCGGCCCTGTTTCCCGGATCCCGGTCCCTAAAGTAAGGTGATTTGGTCTTTTTGCACGCCAAGCGGGTCTGATTTTTAGATAGTTTTTTTCGCACTTTAACAGGCCTTCCGGTCTGTTGTTCTCCCCTTTCACTTTCCCCCCCTGAGGCCATAGATACCTGAAGCATTATCGGCTCCATGGAATTTCGAACCCCCCTTGAGACTTCACCTGTCAGAGGGCCCCCAACAGTGCTTAACAGACTTGTGGTGCCTTTCCGGGGTGTTTCCGTTCATATTCCTTTTGAATCCGTCTTTTTCGAAAAGGAATGCATGTCTTTTATTTCAGTGCCTCTGTTCTTGTGAAGATTTGAGGCCTTTTTTATTGCGATCCGAAGATCCCCCCTTTCCCACCCCCCCCCCGCCCCCCCTAGGGCTCACTTTTCGGCCTCTTAGAATCTTGACTTCCCCAGTGGTCGTCCGGCTTGCTTTTTTCCCCCCTCCCCGGACCCTTAGTTCTTCCTTGTCATTGAAGTTTTTGAATCCCTTCTACATTCCCACGACTTTGCTCTCTCAACCCATCCAACCCCCTCTATGCGCTGTGGGTTCGGTACCTCTGCTTCTTTTTTGCGACGCCCCATGATAAGAAGGTTTGTTTTGCCACCTTGAGCGTTTTAGGCCTCTTGTCCCCTTCCCGGTTTCCTCCCGAGTCCCCCCCCCATTCTTTTCAGTCGGGGTCCTTTAATCGTTTCACATTATTACAGTCCCCCTCTTTAGAACCTTTTGTAACCGAGATTCGCTTTGTACCTCCCCTTAATCCCCTGCTTATGCTTTTCCCCCCGATCCTTCTTCAGACCCCTTCCTGTCCGCACCCCTGCCTTCGGCTCCTCTCTCAGCCCATTGACTTCCTGGATCTTTGTTTCCAAGGCACATTTCTTTGCTTAACATAGACTTTTATGTATCTCTGAGGACGATCCAGATTTTTTTCAGGCTCCCGTTGACCCCTTTTTTTATATATCCCTTTTGGCTTGCACGTTTAAGGCGCCCTTCTGACTTACAGGAAGTTCCCCTGAACTCAATTTCCCCCCCAAAACCTCCCCCCCAGGTCTTTTCTACCCCCCTCTAATCGTTGTCTATTTGAACAGGATTTTTTGTGTCCTTTTCTTACTCCCTTTTTTTTTCAAGTTCCCCCCTGGCCTTCCTTCCTTCCTAGGTCCTTTTTTCTGAAGGGCGCCCGTCTGCACTAACAGGGGTTCAGTCCTTCAGTTTTTGTCAGCCTCTCTCCCTTCGTCTCTGCTCCCTCATTTTTTCCAAGTCCCCCAGATGAGTAAGTTCTGCATCTTTCAAAAGGTTCCTTCTCTCCTTCCGAGACGCTTCAGAGTTTTCCTTCTGCCCTTTGAGGTCTTCCCTTTCCTCCAGACGGACATCATAAAGCAGTCGGATGATGGCCGGCCCCGAACTCTTCTTGTCCCCTCGAAAGGCCCCCTCCTTCATTCGTGCAGGACTTTTTTCTTTTTTTCCGCGCTCGATTTCGTCCAGGTTCACCCCCCCCCCCCCCCCCCCCCCCCCCTCCCCTCGAACTTCCTTTTGAACCCTGCTGAAGCATGTTGACCTCTATTTCTGGGGTGCCCCAGTTTTTGTTCTCACTTCTTCCCTCTCCTGATGACCCCTTCCCCAGGCCTCCAGATTTTTGATCGACACGACCCTTCCCATGATCCCAATCTGGGCACTCTCCAAAGTTCCCCCTCCGAACCGCTGCAGTTCGACCTCTTAAAGGTCCTAACGAGGTATTCTTTGAGTTGTTTTCCCTCATGACCCTTGCTCCCCATCTATGAGATCGGAGTAGGTGTTTCCTGGTCAGATAGTTCCACCCTTCCCGACACCCCCTCCCACCCTATCACGTACAACTCCACCGCGGTAGGGATTAGCCCCCTGAGACCTCATACCATCGTCATGGCTACCATCTTTCCTTTTGAGGCAGAATCTCCCCCAACCACTTTTTTCTCCCGTCTCGGAAAGTCTTGTGGTGAGTGTACTTCCCTGTACTCTTTGTCCTCTGATGATTTCTTAGGTTTCCGTTTTAGGTCACTCTACGGCCACTTTCACGCTGTTGCTTGTCCTCCAGCTTTAACTTTCATTTTTTTCTACTCGAACAGCCAATCCACCCGGGACACCGCCCTTTTGAATCCCCTATTCAAGAACCCCGAGCTTGAGACCAACTGGGGCTCACGACGATACCTGCCCCCCCCCCGGGCTTTTACGTAGTTTTTGTGCTCCAATCCGAGCTGTGAGTGACACATTAGTAGACCCTCGAAGTTTTTTGTATCTCCCTCCCCTGGACCCCTTTTTACCGTCAGCTCTTCTTCAAATCCCCCTTCCCATTTAGTCTACCAGTAGCTCTTCCCCCCTTGAAAAGACTCTTCATTGTTTCCCCGTTGTTCCAGTTTTCCTTCCCCATCGATGTTGATTTTCATCCCTTTTCCTTTTTAAATTTAACTCCTTTTTTTTTCACTCCCCCTCGGTCCTTCTCCCCTTTGGGACAAGTTTTTCGGTCTTTTTCTCCTGTTCACTTCAGAGCCTGTTCGCTCGCGCGGTATTCCTCCCCTGGATTTCCTTTCTTCTTTTTTCCGGGACTTTTTTTCTCATCTTGCCGAGCACTTACGAAGCTTTTTTCCCCTTCGGTATGCAGTAGCTTTTAACGCATTTGCCTTTTTTTTTTAGGTCTCTTCCCCTTTCCAAGTTTTTCTTGTCCGCAATGGATTTTGATAGCTTTTTTCCCCCTTCGCCCCGATCAGACCACCTTCGTCCCCTTTTCCGTGGCGGCTCCCACTTTTCTATTTTTTCTATGGCGATATCTTTTGAGTCCACGAAGCTTTGCCTCTTCGTTGAAACTCTTCTCCCCTTCCTCCCTTGGAGGAGTTTAGTCGAGAGCTGTGAACCCCCGTACAATTGAAATTTTGGAGTGGTTTCTCCAAAGGTCCGAACATTTCCCTTTTATTTCCCCCCCCCAGCCCCTTTTGATACGTGACCTTCCTGGTTCAAGGAATGGGGAATCTGTATCTCCCTCAGCGGTTTTTTATTAACCCCCTCCTTCTTTCCTGACTAGTTCCCCCCATCACCACGGCCCATCGCTAACCCCCACCGCTCCACTCGCCACCTGACTTCCTATTCCCTTCCTTTGGCCCCGATCCAAACCTTATGTTCGACTCCTTTTTTTCTCATTCAGAACTCCCCCTGAAGCTCCTCGAGAACCACGTGCTTTGCCCATTCTTTTTTACTACATTGTTCCTATTGAATCGAGCGGACGACAGCCGGCCTTTTGTCCAAACCTCAGTAGGACCTTTTCAGTTCTTCCGGCTCGGGAAATGGAAAACTTCTGGGCCGCTTGCTATTCTTCCTTTGCTTCTCTTTTCATAATTTCACTTTCGTTTAGACCCCCCCGTCTTCGCGGTGAGTCCTTTTTCTTTTGCAGGGCAACACTTTGGAGATTCTTTGACGTTTCGAAACTTTATTTGAATCGCTTCGGCGAATTCTGTGGCTTTCCTCCAGTGGGATATCCTTTCGGTACTAGTAGAATCAAATAGTGAGATGTGCATGGGAGAAGGAATCTGAGAGACCCCCCAACGGTTGTTACGGCTCATATAGGTATTGGCCTAGACCCGCCCCGTCTATCCTGGGGAATCAAGAGAAAATCTTCAGGTTTCCCTCTTCCCCCTAGACCATTTCTTGTGGGGGCGATCATAGAGGGAAGTTTGGGATGAAGACGGTTGCCCGCCTTTCGGCTAGGTTTTCCCCAAAAAGCCAAAGTCAACCATCGCGATTTATCATTTATCCCCTCAATGGACCCAATCTAGGCGGCAAGCTTTTTATACCGACCTTTTGACCGTTTTTTTATTTCTTCAAACCGCCCCTTTTTTTTTTGCAAGACATACTTCCCACGCTCCTCCTCCCATCCTACTCCTTGGCTTCGAACAACACCCTTTTGAATCCGTTTGTTTGTTCCCCTTCCCGATGTTTTGGCATTAGGGAGTCTAAGGTACCTCCGATGAGCCCTTCCCGTTTTCTCTTGCGTGTCCTGAGAAGGCCTACAGTCTGGTTTTCCGCTTGGTAGTGTTGTTGTCTTGGGCGTCCCACCTTGTTCTCTTCTTTTTCGACGCCACCCCCATCGGCCGAAAAGCCCGCTTCGGTTTCTTCATAGCTTCGCCCTCGCCGGCTGAGCGCCGCCCCCCCCAATCCATTATACATCCCGATTTAAAGACCCTCGTTTAAAAGGATCATTGAATCCCTTCGTAACCCCTATTTTCCTTCGTTTTTCTTTTACTTAACAGTTTGACGTGGTGCAGTTAGATCCCCCCCAAAACAGCTTGCTCAATTGCTGGGCCTTCATTCACAAATCGAGCCTTCTCTTTGCCCCCAGCCTCCCGGGTGGAGAGGAAAGTTTTCTTTATGGAGGCACTTAAGGGTACAGCTCATTGTTTTCACACCAGTTTTTACTCCGCTTGCCTTTACTTACATACCTTTCCTGAAGAGTTGCCCGAGGGCCAAATTTCTGGGCCTTCGCTTTGACCGACCCGTTCCCATTTAAGTCAGTCTGCTTTCCTTGGAGCAATTTTTCCGATAGATGGATGAGCTTCCCGCTCCCGTCTGCTCTTTGCGCCCTCCGATCAGGAGTCATCCTTCCCCGAGTTGAAGATAGGTCGATATCGCGGATTTTATCGTGGGACACCCTTCTTCATCGTCCGATCATCTCATCTTTCCTTATCGTTGACCCCCCCTGACCACTTCGTAATGGGAGGAGATTCTGGTTCTCTGAGAAGGCACCTCTATTCTTGCCGGATCGGACAAACCTTTTCTGTCTGTATTTTCAACGCTTTTTTCCCCACTGCGTTTTAAATATCGTGCGTGATAGGCCTGCGCTGAAAGCACTTGTCCCCGAGGTCGACGAGAAACGCTAAAGGGCCAGGCCTTTCTCTTTTCCTCCTCACTCCTTTGGAGTTTCTCCTCGGCCTCCCCGTTTGATTTGGGGCTTTTTTCTAGTTCTCCAGCTTTTACCCGTGATTTTCAGCCTTTCCTCGGCCCGACGATTCGTTCGTGGTGTCCCCCATGCCGGTCTCTGCAGGATGCCTAGTGGTCCGGATCAGGCTGCATCCCCCCCTCGCTTAATTTGCTTCCGCCGGCGCATGTGTCATTGAAGACATCACCGTTCAGATTTTCCGCGCTGAATCGCTTCCCAATTTCCGTCCGATATCAACCGCCTCGATACGTAAACGCCTTGAAAATAGGGTTTCCCTTGCACTATTAGTGTACTGGGTCCCCCATTGATCGCCGTCCTTAAAAGCATTGCCCTATAGGAGTTTGATGGTCCCATACGTCGAATCGCTGTAAAGGAGAATGTTTCGGTCCTTGGCACGCCATAGACCCCTAGGCATTTGTCCTTTGCGTAGAGCATTATTGACCAGATTGATTGACAATTTCAAAGCGACGCCGAATTTGGATTGCAAAATGACCTTTGGACAGGGAAATCAATCGACCCTTTCCTCTCGAGCTCTCCAACTGAGCGTTTTAAGAGCGCCATCTTCTTTAGCTCTTTTTTAGGGCCCCACTTACGCCCGCTGTCGGGTTTAGACGAAGTCCACTTCAAACGTTCCCCTTCTGGAAATAACGCAGGGTAAGCATTTTCCAGGATCGGTGGAACCGCTGGCTGGCCGCCGACAATTTGATTTGAAGTTGTTCAGTATGGCGGCGAGTGCCCCTGAGAACACCGACGTAGGCTTTGTCTCAGGAGAGATTTTTGTGCGGCAACTGCCGATCCCCCCCCACCGCAACTACAGCTCCAAAATCTCAACGCAGTAGGGAGAGCCCTGCGCACTTTTTCCAAAGAGAGAACCCCCGGGCAGGTGTTTAATAACCTTCGGAGGACGTGATTTTGACGCCACTTATATGCCGCCCAACACGGCAACAGTCGCCGGCACGTGTTTTTTTTTGACCCCGATACGCTTTCCCCTGGCGCTCTGATTGAGCTCGGCCAAGTCGCGTTGATTTTATCCCCGATACGGCCAGGTCGGATCCTCCCTCTCTGCAGTAGCTCTTTTTTAAAGTCGGTCCTCAAGACCTCCGATTACGTTTCTTTTTGCGAAATCCACTTGCGCGATTTCTTCCATCCGCCAGCGATGCCCAACTGAATTTCGAACGCCGGTAACTGTGACACCCTGGGCATTTCTTCTCCCGTCCGCGGCTGGGTTTCTTACACCTCCTATGGAGCGACCCCGAATCCTTCGGCGAACAGGCGCAGGTGCCTAGCTTCCATTTAATACAGCGATCAGCTCTCTCCCCAATCGAGCCCCTTCCCAGATCTATTTTGAAAGATTATCCTCTTTTGCCATGATATAAGCAAACACCTAAGGTACGAAATTTTGTCGTTCCGTCTTTTTTTGCCCTGATCGATGTCTATCAGGAGCGGCGTTAAGCGTTCTGCATTTTCCCGATTTTGCAGAACGACAGCCAACTAGTCAGAATCTCCCAAGGAGGTTGGCAGCCGTTTTACACTGCTTCTAGCGATTTTTTTTTTTGGTTTCAGTGAGTCGAGCCTCGGTTCCCCTCTCGTTCATCCTTACGAAGTAGCTTTTTAGTGGCAAGTCTTGTCCCCCCTTCGCCAGCTCATTCTCCCTCCCGACGGGAGTTTTTTTTTTCCGAGTTTTAACCCTTGGCGTCATCCCTGGCGTCGCTGGACAGAACCTCCCCCTTGTTTGTCGGCTTTTGCCGTGGTAAG